>Ga0308157_10000335_pt1 | contig 168180 bp, 166 predicted proteins | sample PhyBR1_FD_201035 | JGI IMG/M metagenome (GOLD analysis project Ga0308157, IMG submission 201035) | Phyllosphere microbial communities from UC Gill Tract Community Farm, Albany, California, United States - DLSLB.R1 | ecosystem: Host-associated > Plants > Phyllosphere > Unclassified | place... | reverse complement strand
TTTGATGAATAGAAAAGGGCATTTAATTCTTAATCGGAATATGAATTTTATTCACAGGAATCTTTCAGTTTAATTAAATGCTCTGCTCTTTCTAATGTATTAATTTTTTACAATACAAATCTAAAGGCAGGAATCTAAACAACGGAAACTGTAAATGTTGTATTTAGATTCTTACAGAATGGCAAACCTATTTTTATATCAAATGTTGTTCTATGTTGAATCTGCGACCCGACTTGAGCGGAAATCCTTTTTTGCCAAGCAAAAAGTTCTATTTAAGTAGAAATCGTCTGCAAAAAAGATTGGGAGCGGAAGGCGGATAAAGTCGCCCAAACGATTATTATAAAAAACTGACATTTGTCATTTAATTCAAATTATACTTGTTCAGTATGAATTGAATTTTTAGTTTTGCAAAGGCTTTTTTAAAAACACTATTATGTCAGGAAAAATGTTTTGTTGCTGCGATTTAACTTTTCGAATATATATGAAGAAGTAATAATGGTGTGTTTATTTTGAAAACCTTTCATACTTCTATGTGAAAGGTTTTTTATTTTAACTAATGAATAAAAATGATTGAACTGCTGAACGTTTCCAAACGTTTTACTACTAAAAATAAGGTTATCCAAGCCTTGTCGAACGTTTCCCTGACTGTTGAAAAAGGGGAAATCTTCGGTGTGATTGGAACCTCAGGCGCTGGAAAAAGTACGCTTATCCGATGCGTGAATCTTTTGGAAAAACCAAACGATGGAAAAGTAATTGTTGATGGAATTGAACTGACAAAACTTTCCGATTCTCAATTGACTCTGGAACGAAGAAAGATTGCAATGATTTTTCAGCATTTTAACTTGTTGTCATCAAGATCTGTTTTTGACAATGTTGCTTTTCCGTTGGAATTAGAAGGAAAATCGAAGTCGGAAATCAAGGAGAAAGTGGATTCGCTTTTAGAATTGGTCGGACTGAAAGAAAAGGCAAAAGATTATCCCGCGAATCTTTCCGGCGGGCAAAAACAAAGAGTTGCGATTGCAAGAGCTTTGGCGAACGATCCAAAAGTTTTGTTGTGTGACGAAGCGACCAGTGCGCTGGACCCGGCAACCACAAAATCGATTTTACAACTCCTGAAATCCATCAATCAAAAACTAAATCTCACCATTCTTCTCATAACGCACGAAATGGAAGTGATCAAAAGCATTTGCGATAAAGTTGCTGTGATTGACAATGGAAAATTAGTAGAACAAGGAATGGTGGAACAGATTTTCATCCATCCGGAAAAAGAAATCACAAAAAGTTTTATCCAATCTTCTCTGAATGTAGAATTACCTTCGATTTATGAGAATTCCATCAGCAATATTGATAGTGAAGACAATAATCCTTTGGTTAAAATTCTGATAAGCGGAAACGAAGCAAAGAGTTCTGTTATTATTAATCTGTATGAAAAATTTCAGGTTAAAGCAAAGATTATCAGCGCACAACTGGAGTATGTCGGTCACCTGAACTTCGGTGTTTTGATTCTGGAATTGCAGGGAAAAAATACCAATGAAGCTTTGGCTTATTTAGAAAATGAATATGTAAACACAGAAATTTTGGGTTATGTCGGATAGTATCATCAATTTATTATTTCAAGGGACAATTGAGACGATTGTAATGACCTTGGTTTCAGGATTTTTCGGATTTGTTTTAGGATTACCGACGGGAATTTTTCTTTTCCTTACCAGAAAAGACCAATTATTGGAAAATAAGATATCACACCAGATCGTATCCATTATAGTCAATATTTTCCGTTCGATTCCTTTTATCATTCTGATTGTGTGGATGATACCTTTTACCAGAACTATTGTCGGAACATCGATTGGCGTTTCCGCAGCTCTGGTTCCATTGAGTGTTGGTTCTGCGCCTTTCATTGCAAGGTTGGTAGAAAACAGCCTTTTGGAAATTCCGTCAGGTTTGATAGAAGCCGCAAGGTCGATGGGCGCAAAACCGTTTCAAATTATCCGGAAAGTCCTTTTGCCAGAGGCATTGCCATCATTAATCAACAATGTCAGTATTACATTAATCACTTTAGTTGGTTATTCCGCAATGGGTGGCGCAGTCGGTGCCGGCGGATTGGGACAAGTAGGTTATCAGTACGGCTACATCGGATATGATTTTGCAGTAATGAATTCGGTTCTAATATTATTAATCGTGCTGGTTTTCATTATTCAGATTTCCGGAGACTTTCTTTCAAAAAAATTCAATCATAGATAAAATTTAAAAAATGAAGACGAAAATATTTGCTTTAGCATTGGCTATTATCACATTATCAGCCTGCAATAAAAAACAATCAAACCCGAATATTCTGAAAGTCGGAATCGCAACCGGGCCAGAACAAAACATCGCCGAAGCGGCGAAAAAGGTAGCAAAAGAGAAATATGGATTGGATGTGGAGTTGGTAACATTCAATGATTATGTAGTGCCCAACGAAGCTTTGAACCAAGGCGATGTAGATGTGAACGCTTTCCAGCATTTACCCTATTTGGAAGAACAATCTAAACAACGTGGTTATAAGTTGGCAGTTGTCGGAAAAACATTTGTATTTCCAATTGTCGCTTATTCTAAAAAGATAAAATCAATTTCCGAATTGCAACCCGGACAAACTATTGTGATTCCGAATGACCCGACCAATGGCGGACGTTCATTATTGTTATTGCAAAAACAAGGATTATTAAAGTTAAAAGACGGCGTTGGTTTGCTTCCGAAAGTAACCGACATTATCGCCAATCCGAAAAACCTGAAAATCCTGGAATTGGAAGCACCTCAGATTCCAAGGGTTTTGGAAGACAAAGAAGTAGCTTTGGCAATTATCAATAATAATTTTGCGGCTCAAGCTGGTCTTGACCCTGAAAAAGAAGGATTATTCACAGAAGACAAAGATTCGCCTTACGCTAATCTTATCGTTGCAAGAGAAGATAATAAGAATGATGAAAAAGTGAAAAAATTTGTACAAGCTTATCAATCTCCGGAAGTAGAATCTGCGGCGCAACAAACCTTCAAAGGAGGTGCTGTGAAGGCGTGGTAAAACTTCTATTCTATATCTTATTCTAATTGACAAATCTCTAGGTTTGTCAATTTTTTTATTCCAGATAGATTAATTTTGTTTCATCAACTTCTTCATCCACAGATTTTATAAAAACGGCATTTTCGGTTCTTTTCTGCAATTCCTCAATGAAGAAACTGCTTTCAAAAAACTGGCGGTGGATACCCGGAAGAAGGCTCATAAAATAATCCATTCCAACCTTATTATTATGTAGGTCCATTTTGGTTTCTAATGGATCGTTGGGAAATAACTCTTCGTGCATATCGGTCAGTTTTCTACACCATTTCAGGGATTTTTCCGGCGATGAAACTTTGCAGAAATACATCAAAATCAGGCAGCACCAGTAGGAGTGCCGGAAAGCATTGCCTTTTCCGTTGTTAGAATTGGTTTTCGGATAAAGTTCTTTGGCTTTGGTAAACGCTCTGAAACTTGCATATGCATAGAGAAATGCAAAAAGCGGATGCATCAGACCGATAGAAAAAACTTTAAATAATTTTTTGAAGGTCAATGATTTTAATGCCCTGAAAAATATACCTATAAATCTCATAAAAAACTCTCTCAGAGTTGAGAGAGTGCTGTATTATTTTTGGTTGAATTAATGAAATTCGTGGATCAAAAGCTTAACTGCTCTGGAAACCTGTTCTTTGATTTCGGTCCGTCTCACAATGAAATCCACAAAACCTTTTTCCTGCAGGAATTCCGAAGTCTGGAAACCTTCCGGTAAATCTTTACCAATGGTCTCACGGATCACCCTTGGCCCCGCAAATCCGATCAATGCGCTTGGCTCTGCGATAATTAAATCTGCTGTCATAGCAAACGAAGCCGTGATTCCACCGAAAGTCGGATCTGTAAGATAAGCGATGTAAGGCAAACCTGCATCAGAAAGCTGAACTAACTTGGCCTGAACTTTCGCCAACTGCATCAGTGAATATGCAGCTTCCTGCATTCTTGCGCCACCGGATTGGCAGATAATCATATAAGGCAACTTGTGCTTGATACAATAATCAATAGCTCTTCGGATTTTTTCTCCCATTACAGACCCCAAAGAGCCTCCGATGAAAGCAAAATCCATACAGGAAACCACCATTTCCACACCGTTGACTTTTCCTGTTGCATTGCGGATAGAATCGGTCAGTTTGGTTTTGGACTTCACCTCTTTCAGACGGTCTGTGTACGATTTGGTATCCTTGAATTTCAGAATATCGACACTTTCCACATCGGCATCCAATTCCTTGAATTTCTGATCATCAAAAAGCATATCAAAATATTCCCTGCTCCCGATTCTCACATGGAAACCGTCTTCCGGCGACACAAAATTGTTTGCTTTCAGTTCTTCAGCTTCTATGATTTTTCCGGTAGGTGTTTTATGCCAAAGCCCTTTCGGAACATCTTTTTTGTCTTCTGTAGACGTTGTAATGTTTTGGGTTTTCCTTTTAAACCAATCAAATGCCATTGATATAATTTTAGATTTTAGATTTTAGATTATAAAAATTAAGCATCAGTTACATTTAAAATTTATAATCTAAAATTTATAATTTAATTAAAGTGTATTAATATTGTTCAGGTCTTCGAAAGCCTGCGTCAATCTCTTGATATACGTTTCCTCTCCTTTTCTTACCCAGACTCTCGGGTCGTAGAATTTTTTGTTTGGAGCATCGGCACCTGTTGGATTTCCGATCTGATGTCTCAGATATTCGATCTGTTCTGTCATATAATCTCTGATGCCTTCTGTATAACCGAACTGCAAATCCGTATCGATGTTCATTTTCACTACACCGTAGCTGATCGCTTCTCTGATTTCCTGAAGAGTAGAGCCCGAACCACCGTGGAATACAAAGTTCACAGGCTTCTCACCAGTTCCGAATTTTTCCTGAACATATTTCTGAGAATTGTCAAGAATTTTCGGAGTCAGCTTTACGTTTCCTGGTTTGTAAACACCGTGTACGTTTCCGAACGCTGCGGCAATGGTAAAGTTGTCGGAGATTTTTTTCAATACCTCATATGCGTGTGCCACTTCTTCCGGCTGTGTATATAGTTTTGAGCTGTCTACATCAGAGTTGTCAACACCGTCTTCTTCACCACCTGTTACACCTAATTCGATTTCCAAAGTCATTCCCATTTTCGCCATTCTCTCGAAGTATTTAGCAGAAACCTCAAGGTTTTCCTCAAGCGGTTCTTCTGATAAATCTAACATATGAGAAGAATACAAAGGCTTTCCGTTTTGCTTGTAATATTCTTCACTCGCATCCAAAAGTCCGTCTACCCAAGGCAATAATTTCTTTGCACAGTGGTCTGTGTGAAGGATAACCGTTGCGCCGTAAGCTTCTGCCAATGTATGGATATGTTTTGCACCGGCAATAGCACCAAGAATGGAAGCTTTCTGTCCGTCATTGCTCAAACCTTTTCCCGCGTTGAACGCCGCACCACCGTTAGAAAACTGGATGATAACCGGAGCGTTAAGCTTTGCAGCAGTTTCCAAAGTTGCGTTGATATTGCTGGAACCAATTACGTTGGCTGCCGGAAGCGCAAACTGCTTCTCTTTGGCATATTCAAATATTTCTGTTACTAAAGAACCAGTGGCAACTCCTGCCGGAAATTTTCTGCTCATTTTTATTATATTTTTAAGATTTTTTTGGACTGTAAAGCTACGAAATTATTAATAATTACAATTTCAATTTTCAGGATGTTATGTTGAGAATAATTTTACAAATTAATTCCGCTTATCATTTCCCCAAAGCAGCTTCTGCCGGATTGTTTCATAGAAACTGAAATTTTTCGGTTTGATGAGAAACAGGGAGAATTCTGCTTTTTCTATCAGGATTTCACTCCCGACTTCCATATGATAAAGCCTGGAATCCAAAGCCAGTGTGTACTCCGGAACCCTGCTTTTAACGGTGAGTTTTATTTTAGAATCATCTTTTACGATCAGCGGTCTTACATTCAGGTTATGCGGTGCTATTGGAGAAATGGCGAAGTTATCATTGGAGGGTGAAATGATTGGTCCGCCACAACTCAGTGAATAGGCCGTGGAGCCGGTCGGCGTCGAGATAATCAGGCCGTCTCCCCAAAACACATTCAGAAACTCATCATTGATATACGATTCTACAGTGATCATTGATGTCGTTTCTTTTCTGGAAAGGCTGACATCATTCAATGCAAATGGAAAATCAATTGCCGTATCGCTATTGGTTGATATCTTGATGACTGATCTTTCGCTGATGTTATAATTCTTATCCAGAATGATTGAGTCCAGCTCTTCAAAGATCTGATCTTTTCTGAAATTGGCAAGAAAACCTAATCTTCCTGTATTAACACCAATAATCGGGATCTCCAGATCCTGGATAAAAGTCAGGGCGTTAAGAATAGTCCCGTCTCCTCCAAAGCTGAAAACAATATTCACCTTTTTATCCCGCAACTGGTCTTTGGTGGAAAATGTATCAAAATCTTTAGAAAAATTGAGACTGTCTGCCATATCTTTATGAAGGACTACCGCAACTTCCCTCAGAGCAAGCTCCGATATAAATTTATTGAGATACAGAAATGTATCAAGATCTTTCTTTTGGGAATAAATGGCTGCCTTCATAGTCTAGATTTCCAAAAATTTCTGGAAAAATCCGAAACGGTCTTTCAACAGTTCTTCTTTTTCATCATTATAATGTTTATGAACCACTGCATAGCCATATCTTTCAAAAGTCTCATCAATGGAACTCAGATTTTCATTGCTGATTTTAAGTGTAATCTCAATGGAATCTTCTTTGATCGCATTGATGAAAGTTCCGTATATTTTCCCGTTATTACTTTCAACAATCTGAGAAATCTCAGTCATCGAGTAATGCAATCCTGTGGTCTGAATGGTGAGAATGGCACCATTTTCCGAGAACAAAGGATACTTGGAAAATTCATTAAAGATATCATCGCAAGAGATGTAACCCAGATATTTTTCTTCTTTGGAAATCACCGGAATCACATTGGCATTGAAGGTGTAAAAAAGTTTGATGCTGTCTAAAAGGCTGCTGTCTTCCATAATTGCAAACCGCTCATAATGGATATTAAGCGAGTCCAGCTTGCCTTCCGGACTGTCTTCCAGAAAAGACTGGCTGAGACAACCAAGAAAATTACCTTTGTTTACGATGAATACGTGAGAGTAACCAAATTCCTTAGCCACTTCAGAAGCTTCCTCAATGGAATCTCTGACAGCAAAGGCCGGATAATCTTTGGAAATGTAGTCTTTTATAAACATTATGCTAATTTACAAAAAATCCTTTGCGGCAAAGACTTTTAAATTTTTTTTAAATTTTTTAACAAAACTATTGCTTTGTATTCATCTAAAAATATATCTTTGTCGCCTTTCATTTTTACTTTTTATTAGATTTATTTCAAACTGCGGCACTTCTGGTGCTTGCAGTTTTTATTTTTTAAGGCATCCGATTCTTCGCAAACTCCCAAATCACAATTCCGCCACAGACACTCACATTGAGGGAATGTTTGGTTCCGAGCTGAGGGATTTCCAGAAAGGTATCAATATTTGACAAAGCTTCATCGCTGATTCCGTCTACTTCATTACCTAGAATCAAAGCATACTTTTTATCAGGATCGATTTCAAAATCAGAAATCAATTGGCTTGTTGATGTTTGTTCAATCCCGACAATCCTGAAGTTTTCTTTCTTAAGATTATCAATAGCCGTATTAATATTTTCCTCAAAAATCCAATCCACACTTTCGGTAGCGCCCAACGCCGCTTTATGGATTTCCCGGTGAGGCGGCTGAGGCGTGATCCCACAAAGTACAATTTTCTCTACCAGAAAAGCATCGGCAGTACGAAAAATTGCTCCAACATTGTGCATACTTCTCACATTATCAAGCACCACCACCAGCGGAATTTTTGCAGTTCTCTTAAAAGTTTCGACATCAATTCTTCCGAGTTCTTCGAGTTTCAGTTTCTTCGTCATAATCAGGCTTTGTTGGAGATCAGGTTGATACTTCTTTCTATATTTTGAGAGATCGCTTCCATCGGGATATCATTCTCATCATTATTAAACGGGTCTTCTATTTCCTCGGCAATCAGCTCCAGGCTCATCAGAACATAATAAACAAACATCGTAATCGGAATCATAAAGACGCCGAGATTCACCACATTGGCAATCGGAAGCGCTAATACGTAAAAGATGATAAATTTCTTGATAAAAGAGGAATAAGAATAAGGAATCGGCGTGTTCTTAATGCGTTCGCAACCGCCGCAGACATCCAGAAAACCGGACAATTGGGTGTCAATGAATAGCATTTCCGTGTCGGAGATTTTACCTTCCTTTCTCAGTTGATATAATTTTTTGGTCAGGAGAAAAACAAGTTCGGCTGGCGGATGATGCTGCAGTTCTTTGGCAAGATCGGAAAAATCCCTATCTAATACTAACCTTGTAGATTCTTTCGACAAGTGACTTGAGAGAAAAAATGGGAAAAATCGCACATACTTCGCAATCTGCTGTCTGTTTTTGGTATCCGTTTCAGGGAGAATACTGTTGATTTTGATGATGAAGTTCCGGCTGTCATTCACCAGCTTACCCCAGAGTTTGCGACCTTCCCACCAGCGGTCATACGCCGTATTGGTTCTGAAAACAAGTAATAAGGACAATACAAAACCTAATAAAGAATGCAAAAGCCCAACATGGCTTACCAATGATTTTGAGGTCAGATGCAGAAATTTTACTTCAATAAAATAAATCGCATAGGAATAAACACCGACCAGCAAAATCGTGGGAAACAGTATTTTCAGTGTGTCCGACTTGTGCAGACTGATGAGAATCTTGAGAAAATTTTTCGTATTATAGACGCGCATAGGCTAATTCTTAATTGCAAATATAAGTTTTAGAAATTTTAATTTTCATGTTCATTTAAGGGAATTATTTTTAAATTTAGACATTTAAAAAACCATTCGATGTCAAATAAAGAAAAATTCATCACTGATCTTAATTCAAAATATAACCCTAAAGGCGAACACATCATTCTCGGGAAAGGAATGCTGGACGGCGAAGTAGTCACAGAAGTCAATGTTTCGATTCCGTTGAAAACCGTCAACAGACACGGCTTGATTGCCGGCGCAACAGGAACCGGGAAAACCAAAACACTTCAGGTTTTTGTAGAGCAGCTGTCCCACGCCGGCATCCCGACTTTGGTTATGGACATCAAAGGCGACCTTTCCGGAATCGCCGAAGCCGGAACAGAAAATGACATCATCAAAGACCGCTATTCCAAAACGCAATTGCCTTACTCGCCACAGCGTTTCCCCGTAGAATTAATGACCATTTCCGGTGCAAAGGGTGTGAAATTGAGAGCGACCGTTTTGGAATTTGGACCGATTTTATTAAGTAAAATCCTTGGATTGAATGACACGCAGCAAAGCATTATGTCCATTGTTTTCAAATATTGTGATGATAAAGCGCTACCGCTCATTGACTTGCAGGATTTGAAAAAAGTGTTGCAATATGTAACCGATAATCCGATTGGGAAAAAGGAATTGGCAGATAACTACGGTTCCATTGCGCCTGCGTCTTTAGGCGCCATTTTACGCTCGATTGTAGCGATGGAACAACAAGGTGCCACAACATTCTTCGGCGAACCGAGTTTTGAAGTAGATGATTTGCTTAAAACCCGAGATGGCAAAGGCGTCGTCAATATTTTCCGAGTTGATGATATTCAGAATAAACCGAATCTTTTCTCGACATTTATGCTTTCCTTATTTGCAGAAATCTATATGACGTTTCCTGAAGAAGGCGACAGCGGAAGACCGAAGCTGGTTCTATTCATCGATGAGGCGCATTTAATTTTTAACGAGGCTTCAAAAGCATTGCTTTCTCAAATTGAAACGATGGTAAAACTAATTCGTTCCAAAGGCATAGGCATCTATTTCATTACACAGATTCCGGGTGATGTTCCGGAAAATATTCTGAGTCAATTGGGTTTGAAAATCCAGCACGCTTTGAGGGGTTTCACGGCAAAAGACCGAAAGGAAATCGACAAAGCCGTAGAAAATTATCCGACTACAGAATTTTACAAAGCCAATGAACTGATTCAAAACCTCGGAATCGGTGAAGCGTTTGTAACCGCTTTGGACGAAAAAGGAATCCCGACGCCATTAGTTCAGACTTATTTGATTTCGCCTGAAAGCCGGATGGATATTTTGACATCATCAGAAATTGATGAACTGACCGGCAGCTCTTCATTGGTCAGAAAATACGAACAGACCGTAGATAAAGAAAGTGCTTACGAAATTCTGAACAAGAGAATCGAAGAACATACTCAAACTGTAATTCCAACCCCGTCCAGGACTGCACAGCCCAAAGAAGAGCCGGGAATGTTTGAGCAGGTCATTGAAAGCCGGGCCGGAAAAACGTTCCTCAACACGTTGGCAAGAGAAGGCGCAAAACTTGTCTTAGGAATGTTAGGCATAAAAAAAAGAAGATAAATAAATTTTTATAGAATAGTTAATTCGATTGCTTTTTTTTTATACTTTTACAACAAATAACACAAATTATGAAAACAAACCTGACTTTCTCTTTATCACTCCGATTTTTTTAGAGTACAGACCTTCAAAGTTTATAATATCAGCAGAACAAAGGGCTTAACACCTATGAGTCTGATGCCTGTCCGGGTATTCTCATATTATAGAATGGGAAAAATCAACAGGGACAAAACTATTATTTGATTTCCAAGCTTGGAGGCATTCTTATTTCCCAAAAAACGACATACAAATGAAACACTATGAAAAAAATTACGATTACTCTTTTGATATTTTTATGCTTAAAAGCATTTGCTCAAACGCAGTATTTAGACACTAATTTTAATCAATCCGGATACCTTGTTACCGATTACAGATACAAAAGTTATGATGAAACCGGAAAGATTAAATTATTGTCCGATCATTCTATCATTGCGACATCATATACCAATCTTACAGATTATCTCTACTATAAAAGCGGCTTAAGCGTTTTGAAGTTCAATACGAACAATGGTTTGAATTCTAATTTCGGTAATGTAGGTAAAGTCATTAACAACTTTGACTCATACCAGACTTACATCAATCCAAAAGATTTTATTGAATATGATGACGGAAGATTACTTTTCCTTACAGACAAAGGCTTAATAAAAACTAAAGCTAGCGGGAAGTTAGACTCTCTTTTTGCTTTTAATGGTAAACAGGAAATTTTTTCGGGAGCAACTAATAAAATATTAAAACTTTCTGATGGTAAATTTTACACATTCGGTGGGAATACAACTGATTTGTATATCGAAAAATTTACTCAAGACGGTTTTTCAGATTTTTCTTTTGGGAATAAAGGTGTTCAAAACTACGATTTTGGTGACTACGAAAATATATCCGATGCTATTTTGTTGAATGATGGAAAAATACTGCTTGCGGCCAATAGCATTAAACAAATTACTGTAAATAACACAGCCAAATACCGATACAATATTCTTAAAAAAATCAATCAGGATGGCAGTGTAGATCAGAATTTTAATTTTGAGTATATGCTGCCCGATTATTACAGGTCGGGAAGTTTAAGAAAAATGATTATTGATCCTGTCTCAAATTATGCTTATGTGATTTTGCACATACAAGACTGCAACGATAATATACTGGTAGTAAATCTTAATACCGGAAACCTTGTAAAGACTTTTTTTGATGTTTCCGGATACTTCCCCTGCTTGAACGGAAAATTCTTCGACATCAATGATATTGCTTTTTATAAAGGAAAATTATTGTTAGCCGGAACTCAATATTCCAGTTCTTCAAAAGACCTTTGGATAGGAAGCTATAATCTTGATGGCTCTTTGGACACCAACTTTGCAGATAACGGCAACTTTAAAAATACTTTTAGCAATGCGATTCTGAAGAACATTCAGATTTCTGAAGATGGCAGCATCTATGGTGGAGCAACATATAATGATGACATCTTGGTCTTCAAACTTTTAAATAATATTATGCTAAATGTTGACAATCCTTCTTCTGAACGCAACATAACTTTGGTTTATCCCAATCCTGTAAAAAACACTTTGAATGTCAGAATCAAAAACGCTCAAAGCAAAAACCTAGACATCAGTATTTATGATTTATCAGGAAAATTTATAAGAAACAGACTTAATGCTAAGAATACGAATTCTTCCGGTGATTTGATTTTAGACTTATCCTTTTTGGAACAAGGAAATTATGTGCTAGAATTCTCTGGCGAAAACTATTCAGAATCTATTAAAATCATTAAAAAATAACACAGATGAAAAAATACATTCTTTTACTCTTCCATAGCATTTATGTTTCTTTATTTTCTCAACAAGGAATTATAGAATCCAATTTTGGCTTGGGTGAATATAACTATGTTGATAATTACCTTAAGGAAGTTCCGACATCTATTGATTATATTAATAATAATTTATACATAGCTGGTTATAGTAATGGCATAACCGATATCTCTAATGAAGGTAATGGTTCAGCTCTGAAGTTCCCTTCCAAAGATGCTTTTTACTATTATACTACAAATTCTAATGGTCTACTCGCTCGGAAGGCTGTCTCTGTAGGAAATAACGGCTCCAGAGCAAATGCTATAAAATACTATAAAGAGAAAGTTGTTTTAGCCGGCTATTCTATTGATGACAGTAATAAAAGCATTGCACTGGTAAGACTGAATGCCTCTACCGCATCTATAAACAGCGAAACAGAATTTAGTACAGACGGAAAAGTAGTGACCGATTTTACAAGTGACGATGTTGCCAATGCCATTGACATCAAAGATGATAAAATTATTATTGGCGGAAGAGCTGGTAAAAAGGCAGTCATCGTTAAATATTATTTTAATGACGGACGAATTGATAAGGATTTTAATCAAAAAGGATTCATTTTATTGGAATTAGGTCAAAAATCTGAAATTAAAAATCTCAATATATTGTCCGACAATAAAATCTTGGTATCAGGTTATACATTTGATGGCGTTCAAGAAGATCTTTTTGCTGCAAGATTTAATCCAGATGGAACTTTAGATAGCTCTTTTGGCAATAATGGAATAAAAATTATCGATTTTTTTGGCAAAAATGACAGGCCAAATACCATGAAAGTTTTATCTGATGGGAAAATTTTACTCGCAGGATTTTGTGACACCAATACAAACAGTAAGATTGATGCAGCAATAGTCAAGTTAACTAGCAATGGCAGCCTGGACACAAGCTTCAGCGGAACAGGAAAAAAGGTCATTGATTTTGGAACACAAGAAGATGTAATAAACTACATTCATACAAATAGCTTAGACGACATCATTATTTTGGGCTACAAAACATCCGGAAATTATAAGAATTCGGTGATAGACAGCTACAACAAAAATGGCGGGACTGCATCAACCCAACAAAATACTGTCGTCAATCAAAGCTATTATGACGATTATCTTGTAGCTGGCTATTTTAATGGCAGCACCAAAATTTCCCCTATCGGTGTAGGTTTTTGTAGAGAAAATAAAGCACTACTATTATGGGGAAATTTTAACAGTTTAGTATTTAATAGCAGCTGTGGGCAGGAGGATAACAGCCAAACTGATAAAAAAATCAAAAAAATAATTTCGCAAGATGATGGTAGATTCTACGTCCTGAATTCACAGGGACTTTATAGATATCTTCCTACAGGATTAATTGATAAAACCTTTGCCACCAATGGCATATTCAATGACATCCCAGTCGGTGATTTTGATATTTTAGACAACAAGCAGCTGGCAGTTGTTGGATATGAGTCTTTGATTGACGAATCAGGAAAAATTCAAGGTAATTTTCGATATAAGAAATTTGAGAATGTGAACAGTCATGAAATCAATAACTTCAAATTCAATCAAAATAATAAAAAACTTTATGCTTCCGCAGCGGTAGATTTTACAAATGATAATGAAACCACGAAAACAATCCTTTACAGATATAATACAGACGGAAGTATTGATTATTCATTCGCCCAAAACAACAGTTATATAAATGTCCCTTCACAGTATGGAATATACGCCGCTGATGCAGACAAATTATATGTCGGATCCAACAGTATCGCAACAGTTTATATAGATAATAACCTGCATAAACTTTCAATTTATCTTTATGATTTGGAGGGCCAGTCGATATCTTCGTTTGGGAATAATGGCTATTTTCAAAAGGATTACAATCCGGATTATTATGAAGTGCTAAAAAAAATCGTAATTGACGCTTCTAACAATGTTTATCTGATATCAGAAAAATCAACAGATTTTAATTACAGGATATTAGTAGAAAAAATATTATCTAATGGGACTTCAGACTTGTCGTATGGAAACAATGGTGTATTTGTTTATGGAACTCAAAGTCCTAATAACCTAAAATTTTCTACCATTGCTGTTGAGCCAGATAACAAACTAGTAATTGCCGGGAAAAGCAGTGAAATACACGGTTTTATTTTAAGACTCAATCTCAACGGAACTTTGGACAGCTCTTTCGGAATTAAAAATAACGGTGTCGTTTCTGATTATCTTGACAACAATTCTATTGATTTTTTTGAAGAAATCACTGCCATAAATCTTACTTCTGACAACAAAATTTTGGTAAGCGGAAGCAATCAGGAAGGAGCGGTTGCTACAGGCATGACAAATAATAAAATAAAAAAATTCAAATAAACACACACAGCCATGAAAAAAATATTCATTTCATTAGTTTGCTTTGCCAATATTAGCATCTATTCTCAGGATGGTGTATTAGACACTTCTTTTTCAGAAGATGGTAAGTTATTTTTAGATACCGTGTTTAATTATCCTAACAGCAGTACAGAAATTATTTATGATGTATTAGAGCAACCCGATGGAAAGACTGTTTATCTGGGAAAATCTTTCAGTAGTTCAGGTTTTTTTGAACCAATCTATTGCAATGTTTTCAGGCTGAATACGGATGGAACTTTAGATTCTACCTTCGGAGATAATGGCTTTTTTAGCTATTCTACTTACGCTAATAATAAAAACTTATTTCTCACCGCGTCAAAATTACTTAGACTATCAGACGGAAGTTTTTTAATTGCAGGTCATGGGAATGACTCTACAAATCTTAGCGCAGATATCATTGCCCTAAAAATCAGCGCCAGCGGTATTCTTGACACTACATTCGGAAATAATGGAATCGCAAGATTTGCAATAGGAGGCGGCAATAACAAAATGGTAACTTGTTTGGAAGTTTACAACGACAGAATATACATTGCCGGAAATGTTGATCAGGACAGTTTTATTATCGGAGCCAATCTAGAAGGGAGTTTTGATGAAGGCTGGAATTCGGATGGTAAAATAATCATAGACATTGATGGTAAAACGAATTTTATTCAAAAAATACAATTGTTGAATAATAGAATCTATGCTTATGGAATTAATTATTCAGAAGGCGGAATTCGTAATTATAATATATCTGTTTCCGCCTTCAGTCTAGATGGAAGTTATGCTCCTTTTGGCATCAATGGGACAACTGAGTTCTATTATGGTAATTCCAATGCCAATCCTAATATTTCTTTGGCAATTCCAAAGGAAAATAATGAGACTCTTCTGGTAATAAATGGAGATTTCTTCAAAATCAACCGATACGGAAACCTGGAAAACACTTTTGGAACTGCTGGAAAAATAAAAAATCCATTTAATCAAAATTTCTCTCAAAGCACAATATCATCGGATGGCAGCTTTCTGATGACAAATTCAAAGATGATCGGACAAACAACCAATCAGATGGCATTTTATACTGTAAAGGTGAATCCGGATTATACCAAAGCTTTAACATTTGGAACAAATGGAGAGGTTATAACAAATGTCTCCGCACCTGCTTTTAAAGAGCAATTTCCATCAAGAATTTTAGTTACAAATAATGGAAAAGTAGTTGTTGCAGGATCTGTCACAACCCTGCCTAATCCTAATGTCCCAAGCATAAAAAATCAGGATTATGTGATTTTGCGGTACAATAACACCAATCTGTCTGTAAAAGAAATTCAACATGATGAACTATCACTTTATCCAAATCCTGCGAAAGACATCTTAAGTATTAAAACAAAAGAACCAGTAAAAAAAATAGAGATTTTTGATATAAATGGAAGAATAGTAAAAGCTTCATCTGACATAAACAATAAAATTGATATTTCAAATCTGAAAGTAGGAAATTATTTGATTTATGTCACCACTGATAAAAAAGCTTATTGTAAAAAACTTATTAAAGAATAATTTTTCACAAAAAATTATAGCTTTCCATTGTTTATAATGTAAATTTGTTATTATAACATTTTTGAGATTCAAAAACTTAAATGTAGTTTTAAGGATATTGCCTTAAGAAAACTATAACAACTAATGGATTATAAACTGATTGAAAAGCTACAGACACTGTTGCCGTTAGGCTATTTGTATTTGATTATTTTAGGAATACTGAGAGACGGCGTCTTTTTCTATCTGCTGGGAATTAATTTCCTGAAATATTCTTCCATAATGGATATTCTGATCAGTCCGCTTGCAGAACTCACATCCCAGCCAATCATTTTAGTAACCCTCCTGTTAATGGTTATTGGTTTTGTTCTGTACTATAATTTCTTAGCTAATAACAGCCATAAAAAATGGGTCCGAGATTCTGTGGTAGGCAAAAAATATCTTAAGAAAAATCAGGATTCTACAGAAAAGGATCTAAAAAACCATATCAGAAAACAGGTATATTTTGCCATAGCTTTTATGATTGCCTCCTTTTTTCTTGGCGGCGGTGTGGGAACAGGCATCAACGTAAGAGACCGGATTACTGGTAACAATCTGAAAATCAAGCACAGGATAACCGATGACTCTGGTAATCAAAAAGATATTTACCTCATAGATTCCAACAGCGCTTATTATTTTTATGTTGAAAAAGGAAGTAAGATCGTTACAATTGTTCCCGTGGGATCCATTAAAAAGATAGAATTGATAAACAATAAAATGTTTGAGAAGGGCGGTTTCCTGAATTTCTTAACTTTGTAGAACGAAAAATGTAGATGTATTCAGTAATAGACATAGAAAGTAACGGAGCTCCGTTCCGGAAAGAAAGCATTATAGAAATTGCCATCTATCGTTTTGATGGTCACGATATTACAGACCAGTTTATCTCACTCGTCAATCCTGAAGATGAGATATCTGCATTCGTTCAGAAATTAACCGGCATCACTCAGAAAATGGTTATTACTGCGCCGAAATTTCACGAAATAGCCAAACGTATCGTCGAAATCACCGAAGATTCTACTTTAGTAGGTCATAACATCGATTTTGATTACCGGATGCTTCGCCAGTCTTTCAAACGCCTCGGTTACGACTTCACAATCAAAACTTTAGATACAATTCCACTGGCTAAAAAACTGATTCCTGATGAGAAAAGCTATTCATTGAGCAAGCTTTGCAAATCCATCGGCATCCCGCTAAGCGAAGCGCACCGGGCAAGCGGTGATGCCAGGGCAACTTTAGATTTATTTAAATTATTGATAATCAAAGACAAAAACAACGAAATCCTACAGTCGCAACAGGAAGAAAATCACGCTAAAAATTACATCAGCAAAATCCAGATCCTTACGGAAGATCTACCCAATGAACGCGGCATTCTTTATTTCCAGAATTCGGATGGTAAAATTATTTTTTCTGATGTGGTGGAAGACCTTTATAAATCTGCCAGGAAAATCCTGGAATCAGATAAAACCAGGTTAAAAAAGATCCAGGAAGAAACCGAAAAAATATCTTACGAATTAACAGGTACTGATCTGATAGCCAAACTGATGATACAAAATAAAGGCATCCAGAAAAGACAGCTTCTTAACTTTGGATTATTCTACCGCAGGAATAAATTCATCCTGGAAAAAACTAAAAATCAGGAAGAAAAACCTCTGCTGAAATTCAAAAGTTTTACACAAGGTTTGAAGGCTATCAATTACATCAAATCTAAAGAAGAATTGAGGGATTTTGTAGAATTTACCCAGAAAATCAATCTCAAAGGAAGAAATGAGATCTGGACTTCATCCGGAAGAACTTTAGGTGAAAAATCTTTCCTTGTCTTGGAAAACGGAAAACTAACCGGTTTTGGTTTTTATGAATTGTATCATCAGATTCAATCTTTGGAAAAAATCAAGAGACTGATGCTGTCAGTTTCCAAATTCACAATAGAAATTCAGAATGATTTACAAATGGCGCTTTTGCGGAATGAGTTTGAGGTAGCGGAGTTGCCTAAGAATTGATAAATATTCCGACAAAATGGTAACAAGCCACAAAAAATACGACCTGTTAAATAAAACTTTTATAGAAATATTAAAGTTCGATTCGCCATTCCAACACGAGATGCCGGTCGCTGAAAATGCCTGTTTTCATTATATGTTGCAGAACGATTTGCAATATACCATCGATAACAAAGTAGAAAATATTCCGGCGCACGAATCCATTTTGCTCAATTGCAGGAACATTGGCAATACGATGGTAAAAGTGGGCGAGAAAAGCAGCAACGAGATTTTGCTGATACACTTCCACCCGGAAATTCTGAAAAAAGTGTACGACAGAGAATTGCCCGCCATTTTACAAAACCCAAAAAACACGATTACCCGAAAAACCAGCGAACACATCAGCAATGATTTTCTCATCAATAAATATATAGAAGGGCTTTTGTTTTATTTTGAAAATCCGGCTTTGGTGAATGATGATATTTTGATTCTGAAACTGAAGGAAATCATTATCCTGCTCTCACAAACCAAGAATGCAGAAGCGATTCAGGTGATTTTGTCGCAATTGTTTTCGCCGGTTATTTATACGTTCAAACAAGTTATTGAGGCCAATATTTTCTCGCCGATTACTATGGAAACGCTGGCGGATTATTGCAATCTCAGCTTGTCGTCCTTTAAAAGAGAGTTTGCAAAGCTCTATAATGACACGCCTGCCAACTACATCAAAACAAAACGTCTGGAAAAAGCCCGCGAACTGCTTTTAAAAACAAATAACAGGATTACCGATATCGCCTTCGAAAGCGGTTTCAACGATTTGGCCAATTTTACCAAGAGTTTTCACGATAAATATCAAGTTTCCCCATCCAATTTTCGATTGAACCAAATCGACAAATAATTGAACTTTTCTACAAAATACTTTTCTTTTTTGCATCGCATCTTCGTACTGTCAATAATGGCAAACAATTTTAAAAGATAAAAAAATGAAACGTACAGCAAATGCACATTGGGCAGGAAACCTAAAAGAAGGAAAAGGAAATCTATCTACACAAAGCGGAATCCTCAACCAAACCAACTACAGTTTTAAAACCCGTTTTACCGGAGAAGAAACAGGAACCAACCCGGAAGAACTATTAGCAGCAGCACACGCAGGTTGTTTTACAATGGCCGTGAGCGCCATCCTGACAGAGAAAGGCTTGAGTCCAAAAACATTAGACACACAAGCTACAGTATCAATGGAAGGCTTGAGCATCACAGCGGTTCATCTCAACATCACAGGTTCTGTATCCGGAATTACAGCGGAAGAATTTGAAGCGATTACCAAAGGCGCAGAACAAAATTGTCTTATCTCCAAAGTTCTCAATATTCCAATTACTTCAGAAGCGCATTTTATAGCTTAATAAACTGATGGCAGTTAGCTTTTGGCTAATAGCTTAAAGAAATCTTTCAATTAACAAATCCACTAATTTTAAATTTAAACAAATGAAAACAATAAAAAACTTCGCTCTTTTAGTATTAATGCTATTCGGCACAGCCATTTTTGCACAACAAAAAACAGATGAAAAACCAACCATTATTTTCGTACACGGAGTCTGGGCAGACGGCTCATCCTGGAATCATCAAATCACAGCCTTGCAGGCCAAAGGATATCCGGTAATGTCGGTTCAGAACCAGGTTGCTTCACTCGCAGGAGATGTAGAAGCTACTAAAAAAGCCATCAGGCTGGCCAAAGGCAAAGTGATTCTGGTAGGACATTCCTGGGGCGGCGTGGTCATTACCCAGGCAGGAAATGACCCGAAAGTGGTAGGTTTAGTTTATGTCGCTGCATTGGTGCCGGATTTAGGCGAATCCATCAACAGTCTATCTGCGACTGGCAAGCCGAATGATTTAGGAAAATATTTGGTTCCCGTGGATGGTACTTTATTTTTATCAGAAGAAGGCGTGAAAAATGCTTTTGCACAGGATTTACCATTAGCAGAGCAAAAATTCATCTATGCTACACAAACACCTGGAGCGCAAATCGTTTTCGGAGAAAAAAGTGGTGAGCCTGCCTGGAAATCCAAACCGAGCTGGTACGTGGTAGCCAAAAGCGACAAAAGTATAGACCCGGATTTGGAAAGAAGAATGGCAAAAAGAGCCCAATCAAAAATTACAGAAATCGAAGGAAGCCACGTTGTGATGCTTTCTCATCCGAAAGAAATTTTGGCAGTTATCGAAGATGCTATTAAGTCTCTAAAATAATCTAAAGTTTAAATCATTAAAAATACCATTTCAGAAGTGACAATAATTTCTGAAATGGTAATTTTATTTTAGTAGATTTTCTTTATCAAAATAAAATCAAATTAAAACATTGCAGGATTTACAGATAAACTCTAATTTTGCAAAAATTTTTTAACAAAGCAATGCAAATATTTAAGCAAAACAAAATCGGGAAAAAGGGAGCTGTAAGGTTCTCTAAGGTTTGGAATGTATAAAGAGTTGCGTGCATAAGATATCTATTGCGGCAGACTCTTTTTGTAAGAATCTGCCTTTTTATTTTTAAAAATCTAACTTATGACAAATCAGGATTTGCTGGCTATAGCAAAAGAATTCGGGACACCCGTCTATGTGTATGACGTTAATTCGATACGCGAACAATATGAAAAACTGACGTCTTCTTTCTCGAAGAACACCCGGTTTTTCTACGCAGCCAAAGCTTTAACCAATATCAACATCCTGAAATATGTCGAAAAACTGGGCGCTTCTCTGGATTGTGTTTCAATTAATGAAGTAAAACTGGGTTTGAAAGCAGGTTTCTCAAACGATAGAATCCTTTTCACTCCAAATTGTGTTGACCTTGCAGAAATCGAGGAAGCCATGTCTCTGAATGTTCATATCAACATCGATAATATTTCGATTCTGGAGCAATTCGGGAATAAATTCGGTGGTTCTTATCCGATATTTGTGAGAATCAATCCGCACATTTTCGCAGGCGGAAATTATAAAATCTCAACCGGTCACATCGATTCCAAATTCGGAATTTCCATTCATCAGCTTCGTCACATCGAACGTGTTATGAAATCGACCAACATCAATGTGGAAGGTCTTCATATGCACACCGGAAGCGAAATCAAAGACCCGGATGTTTTCCTGCAAGGTCTGGATATTATGTTCGAACTGGCAGAACATTTCCCAAATCTGAAATATCTGGATATGGGAAGCGGTTTCAAAGTGCCTTATCAGGACGGCGATTTGGAGACTGACGTGAAATCTCTTGGGAAAAAAGTGAATGCTGCGATTAAAAAACACGAAGAATCTACAGGAAAAAAATTCCAGCTTTGGTTTGAGCCCGGAAAATTTTTAGTCAGTAAAAGCGGACATTTTCTGGTAAAATCGAATGTTATCAAACAAACTACCGCAACGGTTTTTGTGGGAGTCAACTCCGGATTCAACCATTTGATTCGTCCGATGTTCTACGATTCTTATCACATTATCGAAAATCTTTCTAATCCAAAAGGCCCGGAAAGAATCTACACTGTTGTCGGCAACATTTGTGAGACAGATACTTTTGCCTGGGACCGGAAAATCAATGAAGTAAGAGAAGGTGATATCATCGTTTTCAGAAACGCTGGCGCTTATGGTTTTGAAATGAGTTCTAATTTCAACTCCAGACTAAAGCCGGCAGAAGTAATGTTCCTGGACGGAAAAGCCCACCTCATCCGAAAAAGAGACGAGTTTGAAGACCTGCTGAAAAATCAGATAGAAGTATTGTAATCATTTTCGATTTGGCACAGATTTTCTTAATTTTATCAAAATCAAATTCTATGAAATCATTACTATTCTCATTGTGCTTAATGGCCGGATCTATGGCATCCGCACAGGTTGATGTTGAAGAAAGTATGGATAATATCCCGATGATCGATAATACTTCCAGCGCTGTAGCGTATAATGTAAGAGGGATTTACCAGATAAAAGACACCAGCTGCAAACCATCACAGTTTAAAAGTCTGGTTTATCCGGGCGGATCTGCAGCCTACATCCGGGATCTGAAAGAAAAACTTCAGCAAAATGTTAACTGGAACACTTACGTTATCAACGGCTTATTTTTCGTCAAACTGGATATTAATAAAGACGGTGTGCTTACAAAAGCAGAAGCCGGCCCTAAAGTGGAAAACAGTGATCTGTTTCTCAAGGATCTGAAAGAAGCCGCCACGAAGGTCAATAAAACCTGGACGCCTGCAAAATGCAACGGAAATCCTGTTGATTCCAAAGCGATCATCAAGATTGATTTTTCCTCTATGAGCTATGATAACGCCTTCAACTAAGATATTAAAAACCGCAGATCTTTATTAATCTGCGGTTTTTTGATAAAAAAAAGCATCCAGATATGATCTGAATGCCTTTTTTCCGTCATTTGGATTTTCAGCGTTATTGTTTGCTGCAAAGCTAAGTCTTATTTACAAGATACGAAATGAACCATGGTTAACAAATACGCTTTCTTATCCTGCTGAGAGCCTGAGGCGTTATGCCCATATAAGAAGCGATATGTTTCAATGGTATCTTTTGAAATAAGTCCGGCTGCTGCTTCAGTAGAGACAGGTATCTTTCTTCAGCCGTCTCGCTAAGAAATGAGAATTCCCGATTCAGCTTTTCTACATAAAGATGTTCCACAGTGAGCCTTCCTACAAGATTCCCGACAGGCTGTGTTCTGTAAATCTCCTGCAGATCGTCATAGTGAATCTGCCACACGGCCATATCCGTCAAAGCTTCTATATCACACCTGGAAGGCGTCCTCTGTGTAAAAGAATCATAAGCCGTAAGAAACTGATTTTTAAATACAAATCTTATTGTCAGTTCCTTATTTTCTTTCGTGAAAAAAAGTCGTGCAGCACCACTTTCAACAAAAGACAGGTAATTATCCACCTCTCCTTTTTTCAGGATGAGATCTTTCTTCTTATATTCTTTTCTGAAGTTTTTTTCCACAAAAGGTTTCCAATTTTCCTCAGTAAGCGGAATGCCGTTAGAAAGTAAATATTGTCTTATAAACTCCATTCCATTATTTATAAACAGAATTCAGTTCCTGCATATACTCATATGCTGTCAGGTCAAACTTTACAGGAACAATACTGATATAACCATTTGCCAAAGCCGTTTCGTCCGCATCCTCAGATGCATCCATATTATTGAAATAACCCGTCAGCCAGTAGTATTTTCTGCCGTGCGGATTTACTCTTTCGTCAAAACTTTCTTCCCATTTGGCATCGGCCTGTTTACAGACTTTGATGCCTTTGATATCTTCCTTATTTAGTTTGGGAATGTTTACATTCAGTACCACGCCTTTAGGCATCGGATTTTCCAGTGTTTTTAGAACAATATCTTTAATAAATTCTTCCGCCTGGTCAAAATCTGCTTCCCATTTAAGATCCGAAAGCGAAAAGCCAATCGCCTGTAACCCTTCCACTCCGGCTTCCACTGCCGCACTCATCGTACCTGAATAGATTACGTTAATGGAAGAATTCGCACCGTGATTAATACCGGAAACCACCAGATCCGGTTTTCTCGGAAGAATTTTATCCAAAGCCATTTTTACACAATCTACAGGCGTTCCGGAGCAAGAGAAATCTTTCTGAGGTCCTTCAAGGTTCAGTTCTTCATAGCTAAGTGTGGAGTTTATGGTAATTGCGTGCCCTTTTCCGCTCTGTGGAGAGTTAGGCGCAACAACAACAACCTCTCCAATTTCATTCATTATGCTGATGAGTTTTCTGATTCCCGGTGCTGTGATTCCGTCATCATTGGTTACCAATATCAATGGTCTGCTCATAAATTTTACGTTTTATATATTTCCTTATAATTAATTTCTGAAAATTCTCTCAAAAATAACCAATTTATAATACTTTAATTAAAATAAGGTGTTAAATTTGGTTTCGTTTTTGAATATCACCGTAACATTCAAAACAAAGAAAATACTAATCCAAGTACAGATTTAAAATTATATGTTTAAAAAAATCAAGTTTAAGAAACTTCTGATGTTTGCGCCGCTAATGACGCTGATGTTCTGTTTCAACTCTCCACAAAATGATGATGAAAAAATGCAGACCATTATGGTAAGCGTTCGCAATACACTTTCATATCTTCATTACAGTCCGAAACCTATCAATGATGCTTATTCTCAGGATGTTTATGATAAATATTTTGAAAGCATCGATGCCTCAAAAAGATATTTCCTTCAGTCCGATATGGATGAGTTTAAAAAGCATTACACAAAACTGGATGATTATCTGAACCAGGGAAATCTTGTGTTCTACAAAATGACTGTGGACAAACTCTATCAGCGTGTGGACGAAATTGATAAGATGACCCAAGATATCCTTTCCAAACCAATTAATCTGGATGAAGACGATGAGCTGATCCTGGAGCCGAAGAAAAGAATGAATCCTGCCAATGCGAAAGAACAGTATAATGAGTGGAAAAAATACATCAAGTACAACATTCTGCAGGAAATCGAAACGCTGAACAGCAAAGAAGAAGCTCAGAAAAAGAAAAAGGATTCCGTTGTTAATAACAAGCTGAAAGACACGATCAAGTATCAGCCGCTTTCTATGGAGAAGAAGCGTGAAAAGGCGACCGCAGAAGTTAAAGATCTGATTACGGATTCTTTCAGAAGATTCAAAAAAAGAAAAAAGATGGATTGGTTTTCTGTATACATGAACGCTTATACGGAAGTTTTTGATCCGCATACCAATTATTTTTCTCCCAAAAATAAAGAAGAGTTTGATATGACTTTCACTGGGAAAGTAATCGGAATCGGTGCTTTGATCCAGGAAAAAAGAGGTTATCTTTATCTTGGAGCTCTAACAATCGGAGCACCAGCCTGGAAATCTAAACAACTTACAGAAGGCGACAAGATCCTGAAAGTAAGATCCAAGCCAAATGAAGAACCTGTGAATGTTGTAGGAATGCTTTCTGATGAGGCGGTAAGACTGATCCGTGGTGAGAAAGGCACACCTGTAACTCTGACTGTTGAGAAAAAAGATAAAACCATCAAGGAGGTGACAATGATCCGTGAGGAAGTAACGATTGAAGATACTTTTGCAAGAAGTATTGTTGTTAATTCCAAAAATGGTAAAAAGTACGGATTTATTTACCTGCCAAGCTTCAACGTAGAATTTGAGAAAGAAAATGGCGGCAGAAATGCTTCTGATGATATCAAAGCAGAGCTTATAAAACTGAAAAAGCAAAATGTTGAAGGCATTATTCTAGACCTTAGAAGCAATGGTGGCGGTTCCCTTACAGAAGTGGGTGATATAATGGGATTGTTTATGAATTCCGGGCCTTATGTTCAGGTGAAAGACAGCCGCGGTAAGATTCAGGTTCTTAATAACAAATCCAATGAACCTGTCTGGACCGGTCCGCTAGTAATTATGCAAAACGAACTCTCTGCATCTGCTTCAGAAATCCTGGCCGGCGTGATGCAGGATTACGGAAGAGCAGCAGTTATTGGTTCACCTAGTTCTTTCGGTAAAGGAACGGTACAAACCTTTGTAGAACTAAACAGATTCTTGAATACGAATGATGATTTCGGATCTTTGAAATTAACAATCCAGAAATTTTACAGAATATCGGGAGAATCGACCCAAAGAAAAGGTGTAGAATCTGATATCAAGATGAAGGATTTCTTTTCTTATGCCGAAGTTGGTGAGCGTTTTGACCAGTATGCTTTGCCTTGGGACAAAATTGAAGCTACAAGCTATAAAAAACTAACCGGGCTTAATGTTCCTCAGCTTCAGACTGAAATTGACAAACAGATCGCCAACGATAATAATTATAAGCTATTGCAGGAATCTGCGCAATGGAAAGAAGCGCTGGATAAAGAAGAAACCATCACTCTCAACCAGACGAAATTTAATGAGCTGATGAAAAGCAGAAAGGCACAAATTGATAAATTCAAAGCATTGGATAAGTTTAATAACGGTCTGAAATTCACACTTCATCCTGACGAAGCAGAACGCATCAAAAAAGATGAAGCTTTTGCCAAGAAAACCGAAAACTGGAGGAAAAACCTTGAACGGGATTTCTATTTAGAAGAAACGGTAGATGCGTTATCGAAAATCAAATAATAAAAAAGGAACTCAAAATTGAGTTCCTTTTTCTTGTCATTAACTACTAAGTTTTTATTTCAAACTCTCAAAACTACGTTTGATAAAATCCGTCAGTTCTTTTCCTTTCAAAAGATTCTGAGATAATTTTGCCAAATCCAATGCCTGATTAATCATCGCTTTTTTCTCATCAGCATTCTCTTTTTTCAGTAATTCTCCGGCAAAATCTGAGTTAGCATTCACAACAAGGTTGTACATCTCTGGGAAACCGCCCATTGCAAACATTCCGCCACCACCAGTCGCCTGCATATCTTTCATTCTTCTGAAAAACTCCGGCTGGGTTAGAGTAAACGGCGCATCCGTAGAATCCAAATCTTCCAGTTGAACTGTAAACTTCGTATCATTAATCGATTCCTCGATTTCTTTCTTCAAAGTTTCCTTGTCCGAATCATTTAGTTTAGAAATCTTAGGCTCATCTTTTTTAATCAGATTATTGATGTGATCAGCATCCACTCTTGCAAAAGAAACATTCTCTTTGGAAGCTTCCAATTTCTGAATGAGATGCGGAACAATCGGCGAATCCAACAATAGAACTTCATAACCTTTCTCTTTGGCCGATTCTATATAACTGTGTTGCTCGTCAGTATTTGACGCATAAAGAACAATTGTTTTTCCGTCCTTATCGGTTTGATTGAGCTTGATTTTCTCAATCAGATCGTTCCATAGATAATACGTTCCGTCAGTCGTTGGATACAGCGCAAATTTGTCAGATTTTTCAAAGAATTTATCTTCCGAAATCATTCCATACTCGATCACGATTTTGATGTCATTCCATTTCTTTTCGTAATCTTCACGGTTGTCATTGATGAGTGAAGCCATCTTATCCGCCACTTTTTTCGTGATGTAAGAAGAGATTTTCTTCACCGCGCCGTCAGCCTGCAAATAAGAACGGGAAACATTCAGCGGAATATCCGGAGAATCGATCACTCCTCTTAGCAACATCAGGAAATCAGGAACAATGCCCTTCACCTCATCGGTCACAAAAACCTGATTTTGATAGAGCTGAATTTTATCTTTCTCAATATTCAGGTTATTTCCTAGTTTCGGGAAAAACAAAACGCCTGTCAGGTTAAACGGATAATCCACATTCAGATGGATATGGAACAACGGGTCTTCAAACTGCATCGGATACAATTCCCTGTAGAATTGGTTGTAATCCTCATCTTTCAGTTCAGACGGCGATTTTGTCCAGGCCGGATTGGTATTATTGATGATATTATCAACTTCAATGGTTTCCGGTTTCGCATCTTCAGCAGAACCTTCCGGCAAAGGCAAAGTCTCAGTTTTTGTCCCGAATTTAATCGGAATCTGATTGAACTTATTATATTTTGTCAGCAATTCACGGATTCTGAACTCTTCCAGAAACTCTGTCGAATCTTCTGCAATATGAAGCACGATTTCTGTTCCTCTGTCAGGTTTATCCGTTTCTTCCAGCGTATATTCCGGACTTCCGTCGCAAACCCAGCGCACGGCTTTCGAATCTTCTTTGTAAGATTTGGTGAAAATCTCCACTTTTTCCGCCACCATAAACGCCGAATAAAATCCAAGACCAAAATGCCCGATAATTCCCGCATCTTTCGCCGAATCCTTATACTTTTCAAGGAATTCTTCCGCACCGGAAAAAGCCACTTGGTTGATATATTTCTCAACTTCTTCACCAGTCATCCCGATTCCCTGATCCTTGATAGTCAGCGTCTTTGCATTTTTATCAATTTTCACTTCGATGATTGGATTGCCATATTCCACTTTCGCTTCACCGATTGTTGTCAGATGTTTCAGCTTCGTCGTCGCATCCGTTGCATTAGAAATCAGCTCACGCAGAAAAATCTCGTGATCGCTGTAAAGAAACTTTTTAATCAGCGGAAAAATATTCTCCACCGATACATTAATACTTCCTGTTGACATATTTATATTATCTTTTGTTAATTGTTTACACTCAAACTCCCGAACTTTCCCATCCTCTGACCCTCAACCCCTTCCACTCTCAAACCCTACAACACAATTCGGGCGACTGCCAAAAGCCAAAACTTTCCCGGCGCTATTTTGTCACCGGGCTATCCGTTGCAATCTTTTGCTTTTAGAACATGAGTCTTTGCAGATCAAACAAAAGCATCAAAAGCAAAAGGATTTCCACTACTATCCCTGTCGCGGTTTTGCTCAGTCAAAACACATTTCTCAAAAAAAAGACCATCCAAAAAATAATGACAAATTGTCGCTTGAATAAACCACGAAGACACAAAAGCTTGTAACAAAAACATTATGATAAAATTTGACGAAGCCAAATCTTTGTGCCTTAAAAACATCGAATTCATAAAATCTTTTTGTGCCTTTGCGTTTAAAGAATCGCAGAAATAATCATCGTAATATTTCTACTTCAATTACTATAAAAACTTTTGTGCCTTTTGTGGTTCACTACATTTTCAAAAATTCCTTACATTTACTTTCATCAAGAAAAAAGCAAAATGCGCCAACAAATAAAAAATCAAAATCCTGATTTTCAAAACATTAAATTCAATTCGGATTCAGAAAATTATTCGTTTGAAAAAGACGGTCTGGAACTGAAATCAAAATATTCTGCCGACGATGTTAAAAATAAAGACATTTTGAACAGTTCCGCAGGTATCGCACCTTTTCTTCGAGGTCCGTATTCTACGATGTATGTCCAGAAACCTTGGACCATCCGTCAGTACGCTGGATTTTCCACAGCCGAAGAATCCAATGCTTTTTACAGACGAAATCTCGCAGCCGGGCAAAAAGGGCTTTCAGTAGCATTCGATCTGGCAACGCACCGCGGTTACGATTCCGACCACGCCAGAGTCGTTGGCGATGTTGGAAAAGCCGGCGTTGCTATTGATTCTGTGGAAGATATGAAAATTTTGTTCAATGAAATTCCTTTGGACGAAATCTCAGTTTCAATGACAATGAACGGTGCTGTTTTGCCAATTTTATCATTTTATATTGTGGCCGCAGAAGAACAGGGTGTCTCTCAGGATCAATTGTCCGGAACCATTCAGAACGATATTCTGAAAGAATTTATGGTGCGGAATACTTACATCTATCCGCCAACGCCATCCATGAAAATCATCGCCGATATTTTTGAATATACCTCCAAAAACATCCCGAAATTCAACTCCATTTCTATCTCGGGCTATCATATGCAAGAAGCAGGTGCGACACCGGTTTTGGAAATGGCTTATACGCTTGCCGATGGTTTGGAATACGTGAGAACCGGCATAAAAGCTGGAATGAATGTCGATGATTTTGCGCCGAGATTATCCTTTTTCTGGGCCATCGGGATGAACCATTTTATGGAAATTGCCAAAATGCGGGCTGCAAGATATATTTGGGCTGCTTTGCTGAAACAATTCAATCCTCAGAATCCTAAATCTTTGGCTTTAAGAACACACTCTCAGACTTCTGGCTGGAGTTTAACCGAGCAGGAACCTTTCAATAATATCACCAGAACGGCTATTGAAGCGTTGTCTTCAGCTTTAGGCGGAACACAATCTCTTCACACGAATGCATTGGACGAAGCGATTGCTCTTCCAACAGATTATTCAGCGAAAATTGCGAGAAATACACAAATTATTCTCCAACAAGAATCAGGAATTTGTGATGTGGTGGATCCGATGGGCGGAAGTCATTTGATCGAGTCATTAACTCAGCAAATGATTGATGAGGCAATGAAATACATAGATGAGGTCGAAAAAGAAGGCGGAATGACCAAAGCCATCGAAGCCGGAATCCCGAAAATGAGAATTGAGGAAGCCGCAGCGAGAAAACAAGCCAAAATTGACAGCGGTGAAGAATTTATAATCGGGGTCAATGCTTTCAGATCTGAACTGAAACAAGAGCCGATCGAAATTTTGGACATCGACAATACTGAAGTCCGAAGAAAACAGATTGAAAGATTGGAAAAAATAAAATCCGAAAGAGACAAAGGGGCGGTGAGCCAGATTTTGGATAAAATCCGAGAATCGGCAAAAACTGGAAATGGAAATCTTTTAGAATTGTGTATAGAAGCAGCTCGCAGACGAGTAACGTTGGGGGAAATGAGTGATGCGATGGAAGAAAGTTTCGGACGTTACAAAGCCAATATCAGAACTATACAAGGTGTTTATGCTATGAATGCAGGTAAAAACGAATATTTCGGAAAAGCACTCGAACTGACACAGAAATTTGAGGAAGAGGAAGGCAGAAGACCAAGAATTATGGTCGCCAAAATGGGACAGGACGGTCACGACCGTGGTGCGAAAGTGGTGGCAACCGCTTTTGCCGATATGGGATTTGATGTAGATGTGGCACCGCTCTTCCAAACACCGGAAGAAGTGGCGAAACAAGCCGTGGAAAATGACATCCATATTTTAGGCGTTTCTTCTTTAGCCGCGGGTCATAAAACACTGGTTCCTCAAGTAGTGGAAGAACTGAAAAAACTTGGAGCAGACGACATCACTATTGTTGTTGGTGGTGTAATTCCGCAACAGGACTATGAATTTTTATATGCCAACGGTGCCGATTTTATCTTCGGACCAGGAACCAATTTACCAAAATGTGCGGTTGATATTTTGGGGAAATTTCTCAAATAATAAAAAAGTCACTAACAAGCAATTAGTGACTTTTTTCTTAAAACTCAAAAATCAGCCCGAAGTAAGGTAGCGGCGTATTCCTATCCGGTTTTCCGGTTTCCAAAAGGTAAGTTTGCTGATCTTGAGCAGCGGACGGGTTACTGATGATTCCGTTATAATTTTCATTACGCTGAAGATTAACAACAGGCAAATTGCTCGGACTTTCAGAGCCATAAATGTTTACGACATCTACGTAGGCCGTAAGCTGCCATTTTTTGAAAATCCACTTTTTCTCAACACGGATATCCAGCTGATGTGCTACATTTCCTCTTAATGAATTAAGCTGAGCAAAGTTCTGAACCGGGCCGTTATTGATATTCCAAATGCTGACCAGAGCACTTCTTTGCAAATCGTAAGGCGTCTCCGGCAGTCCGCTTTGTAAACGGAATCTCGCACCGATGTTCCAGTTTTTGCCAAAATACTTTCCGGTTGTCAATGTCAGAATATGCCGGCTGTCCCAGGAAGAAGGCAGCATTTTTTCATTCCCATTGCTGAATTTGGAATAGCCAAATGTATAAGCTATAATTCCATAAAAATTATTCAGGGTTCTTTTCTGAGCAAGAAATTCGATACCATAAGTTTCGCCGGTTCCCCGGGAATCCAACGGTTCGTTTCCAACCACTCCGAAATCTCCGCCGATATTTGCAATGCTGATCTGGTTTCTCAAGGAAAACGGATAATTTTTGTAGCGTTTGTAATACCCTTCAAGTGTGATTCTCAGATTATTTTTTCCATTAAATTCAAGACCGCCGACCAAATGTGAGTTTTTGATATAGCTTAAAGTATTCTTGTTGGTGATGTTTCCATTTTCAGAAAATCCCAAAGCCGTGTAAGCCGGAAGTTGATAGAAAATTCCTGAATTAAAATTAAAGGCAAACTGTGGCGCAAAACGGTAGCTCAATGATAATCTTGGCGAAAATTGTTGGAGCGGATTATTGGTTATACCAGAATAATTACTTGCGTCGAAACGTGTTCCGGCAGAAATCTGAACTTTCTCCTCAAAGAATTTCTTAGCAGCCTGGATGTAAAAACCATATTGCATCAGATTAAGATTAACATTAAGATTGTCAAAATTAACAGCATTCTGGGTAACATTTTTAATGATCGAATTATTCTTGTAAGTGGCAAAATTCAGATTGGTTCCGAAACTAATCTGCAAGTCTTTAATGCTGAGATTTCTGTCAATTCTCAGTTTGTTTTCGATTTCCTGGGAATTATAATCGAAAAGTAGGTTTTCCGGCGTTTCTATATTCCGGTAATATTTGATAGCCTGATTATCCAGTGTATTCCTGCTTATGGTAAAAAGCCAGTTTCCGTTTTCCGCAAGATGTCTGTAGCTGGCTCCCACAGTATAGTTCCATTGTGGCGATTTTGGAAGACGGTCGATTAACGTGAGATTGTTCAGTGTTTTTTCTGCATTATTGTTAAATTCAAACTTATCAATCGCTCCCAATCCGATAAAGTACAACTCGTCACCGCTTTTATATTTTTTTGAAACATTGAAAGTCGCATCATAATACGAAGGTAAAAAAGGCAGCCCGATTGCTTTGAATAATAATTGTAAATTAGATTTTCTCACAGAAAAAAGTCCACTCCAGCTTTGATCCTTACTCAACGGTCCGTCTGCCATCAACTGAAGATCATCCAGGCCGACAATCGCTTTGTAGCCAAGTTTATCTTTTCTTGCCTGCTTAAGATTGAATTCGAAAAGAGAAGACAAAACCCCATTTCGTCTAGCAGGAAAAGCACCGCTGTAAAAATCCACATCTTTGATGAAATCTACTGTGATGATCCCTCGCGGTCCGCCACTGGCACCTTGCGTCTGGAAATGGTTGATGACCGGAACTTCTATTCCGTCAATATAAAATTTATTTTCAGCCGAGCTTCCGCCGCGGATGAAAAGATCATTTCTGAAAGTCGCTGTGCTTCCCACACCCGGAAAACTGAGGATGGCTTTGGAAACATCACGGTTTGAGCCCGCATTTTTCTGGATTTCCTCACTTGTAATATTTCTCAGCGAAACAGGGCTTTCAGCAGTCGTTTTATAGACTTTTTTGCTGATGACTACTTCCTGGATATTCTGCTCGGACTTTTGAAGTCCTACTGAAAAACTCAGATTCTGATTGGGAACAACATTAATATCATTAAGAAATCCGGTCGCATAATTTTCTGCTGAAATCTCAAAAGTATAATTTCCAGGTATCAACTCTGTAATCTGCACGTTTCCCAATCCGGAGAATAATTTGTCCGAATTCTGAATTTTGATATTAACTTCAAGCGGTTTTTTACTGAATTCATCGTAAACATTGATGTTCACACTTCCTGATTGTGCCAAAATAAAATTAGAAATCAAAAAAAGAAAGATTATAAAACTGCGTTGCATTTTGATATTTTCACAAAAATAATTTAAATTTTTACGAATTTGTTGGTTGCTTATGAAAAAATAATATCTTTGCATCTGAAAATCAAGTTCAACCAATTAAAAACGAAGCAAAAATGTTCAAATACAACTTACATTTATCAGTAGGATTGCCTTTTGCAAAGGCGAGGCTTCGTGGTTTGGTACATTCTTAGAATAATAGTATAATGAAATATCAAAACCCGAAGTCGTGAGATTTTCGGGTTTTTTATTGCGCAATATTTCAAACTCAAAACAGTTTCCCCGAAATCATTTACATTTTTTTAATCAGACAATTAAAGTTACCTGCTCTGTAGGAGCAATATCTGTGTAGTACAAATGTATCATTTGACGAAAGAACTCCGTAGTAGTCCAATCTTGATGAGCAGATTAAAAAAATGACAATTTAATCAGGAGCTTAATCCCGCTGTCCACTGTATCTTTTTTTGCCAACGCTTTTTTAAGCCAATACAAAAAAAGGATGCCGTTTCCATCGGGGCTAATGATAACGCTCTGCAAAACAAAACCTCACAGGTTTTAAAAACCTGTGAGGTTTAATCAAAATCAACTAAAATATTAGTTGAAAAATATCCGATGCGAGAATATCAATCATCTCCCATCATTCATCAATTATATAAAACAATGGGAAATTTAAAACTAAAAGGAAAAGATATATTAAAATTAGGGTATCCAAACAACCAAAGCGTCAACATCGCTTTGGAAGTTATGAAAAGAAACTTCGCCACCAAAAATATTCATCACGTGAAATCTTTACTGAAAGAAATCCGTCAAAATCCGGAGAACTTTGAAAACGATTTAACCTTCGGACAAATTGCAGAAGCTTTGCTTTCATCCAAGAAAACCGAAAAAAGAATGCTCAACACGAACCGAGCTTCTTTCCAAATTTTCGGAAACAATATCTCCGATGAAGCAAAAAACCAGTTGTACACTGCTTTGAAATTGCCGATTGCAACGAAGGGCGCTTTAATGCCCGATGCACATAGCGGTTACGGACTTCCAATCGGCGGCGTTCTAGCAGTTGAAAATGCAGTGATTCCTTATGGAGTCGGTATGGATATCGGTTGCAGAATGAGCTTGAGTATTTTGGATACACCAACTTCATATCTCGACGGCGCAAAAGACAAATATGAAAAAGCGCTTGCCGAGCAGACCAAATTCGGAATGTATGAAACGCACAAATCTCACATCGACCACGAAATTTTCGACAGAGATACGTTTGATTTAATTCCGATTTTGAGACGATTAAAAGGAAAAGCCATCAAACAAATGGGAAGTTCCGGCGGTGGAAATCACTTTGTAGAATTCGGGGAAGTAGAGATTACGGAAGAAGACGAACAAATCAATCTTCCGAAAGGAAAATACCTCGGGATTCTTTCTCATAGTGGTTCACGCGGATTGGGAGCAGAAATCGCTCAATACTATTCAAGAGTGGCGACCGAACAATGTCCGTTGCCAAAAGAAGCACAAAACTTCGCCTGGCTGGATTTGAATACGCATCTTGGTTTAGAATATTGGACAGCAATGAATTTGGCGGGAGATTACGCTTCGGCTTGTCACGACGATATTCACAGAAGATTAGTGAAAGCTGTCGGCGGAAGAGTGAAAGCCAGAATTGAAAACCATCACAATTTTGCGTGGAAAGAAATCCACAACGGAAAAGAAGTGATTGTTCACAGAAAAGGCGCCACTCCGGCCAACGAAAATGAATTGGGAATGATTCCAGGTTCGATGACAGCCAAAGGTTTTATCGTTCGCGGAAAAGGAAATCCGGATTCGCTGAATTCGGCATCACACGGAGCGGGAAGGGCTTTTTCAAGAGGAGAATGCAGAAGTCTGTTCACTCAAAATGACATCAAAAAAGAATTAAAATTGAAGAAGGTCACTTTGATGGGCGGCAATGCAGAAGAAGCACCAATGGCGTACAAGGACATTAATGAAGTGATGAATGCGCAAAGCGAACTGGTGGATATTCTTGGAACTTTCCAACCGAGAATTGTGAGGATGGATAAATAAATTTTACAGTTTGTCATTCCGACGAAGGAGGAATCTCAATTGAAATCAGAGATTCTTCACTTCGTTCAGAATGACAACAAAACAAATTAAAACAATGGACAAAATAATACAAATCACCTCAGGAAGAGGACCTTTGGAATGTCAATGGGTTGTTGCCAAAGTTCTGAAGATTTTCCTGGAGGAAGCAAAACAAAATAAAATTGATTACGAAATCATCCATCGTGAAAATGGCGATGAAAATCTGACTTTGAAATCTGTGACTCTTCTTTTAAAAGGAAAAGAAATCAATAAATTTCTTAAATCCTGGCTTGGAAGCATTCTTTGGATTGGAAAAAGTACATTCAGAAAATTCCATAAACGAAGCAATTGGTTCATCGGAATTTTTGAACTGGAAGGTTTGGAAGAGCTTGAATTTAACGAAAAAGAAATTCAGTTTCAGACGGCGAGAAGTCAGGGAAACGGCGGGCAAAACGTGAATAAAGTAGAAACTGCCGTTCGCGCAACTTATCCGAAAACCGGGCAAAGTGTTTTCGTCCAGGATTGCCGTTCGCAACTGGAGAATAAGAAAATTTCCATCATCAGATTGAAAGAAAAAGTGATGGGATTTCACATTCTGCAACTGGAAAAACAGATGCAGGAAATCTGGAACAATCATCTTAATGTTCAGAGAGGAAATCCGGTCCGAACATTTTCAGGAACCGATTTTAAAAAAAATCATCAGGAAAAATCTTTCAAAAAAGAAAGAAATCAACTGAAAAACGAATTAAAAAACTACAGAAATGACCTTAACTAAAAGTAAATATTATTTCGAAGCATTAGATTATTATCCGTACAACTTAGCAGAATGTTTGGAAGCTTTAAATTACGCATTGTCTTACGACCCCGAAGATGCAGATAGCCTTTGTCTGATGGGAAGAATCTACAGCGAAATGCTTAATGATTATGAGAAAGCAAAACTCTATTTCGGGGAAGCATTACAATGTGATGTTACAAACCTCAACACACCAAGATATTACATCAAATGTCTTTTGGACAATGAGGATTTGGACGAAGCAGAAAAACTCATCGAATATTCGTTGAAAATAAAAGGAATCGACAAATGCCGAATTTTAATCCAAAAATCTTATCTGTTCGAAATCAAAATGGATTTTAAAAAAGCATTGGAACTTTTGAAAGAAGCCAAAGGCTTTGCTTATGACCAACAGATGCTGGACTTTTTGAAGAGCAAAGAAAAATTCATCAAAGAGAAAACACCAAAGAAGCGCAAAGGGATAACCAAAAGGAAAAACAGCAAGAAAAAGGAAACCAATTAATGGTTTCCTTTTAATATATATCAACTATTTCTTTGCATTCGCATTCACATATGCTAAAACCCAGTTGGTTTCTTCCGCTGTGAGTTTGGCTTTTGGCGCCATTCTTTCCATAATGGGCTTCCAGTCAGAAGCTGTAAACTCTGAAGGCGCAGGTAAATCGTGGCATCTTGCACATCGCTGCGCATATAAAACCTGACCTTGCTTCACGGCGTCAGCACTTGTCGCAACTCTTGTAGAGGGTGTTTCCGGAGTCGGCGGTGTTGCTGGTGCTGATTGCGTTTTGCAGGAATAAACAATTGCACCTATAACGCAGAAGCTAAGTATGTATTTTTTCATTATTTTTGAATTTGATTTTATCAAAAGTACTTAATTTAATAAAAGTAAAAATCGGCAATCCGTAATTTGTAATAATTCCAAATTCTAATGACAAATAATATCAGCTTACAGGATTATATCAACGGAATACGATCTTCTGATAAAAGAATTTTGGGTAAAGCCATTACACTAATCGAGAGCAAAAAACCCGAGCATCGCCAAATTGCCGATCGGTTACTGAAAGAAATTTTGCCTTTCACGGGAAAATCTGTTCGAATAGGAATTACCGGTGTTCCAGGTGCTGGAAAATCAACCTTCATTGAAAGTTTTGGAAAATATGCGATTGAACAAGGAAAAAAAGTGGCTGTTTTAGCCATTGATCCAAGTTCATCCATCAATAAAGGGAGTATTCTGGGCGACAAAACCAGAATGGAAGAGCTTGCCAAAGACCCGAATGCCTTTATCCGGCCAAGCCCGAGTTCAGGCTTTTTGGGCGGAATTGCCAACACCACTTTTGAAAGTCTCCTGATCTGCGAAGCTGCAGGCTATGATTACATCCTCATAGAAACCGTAGGTGTCGGACAAAGTGAAACTTTAGTTAATGATATCACAGATGTTTTTCTTTTTCTGAAGGTCATCGGAACCGGAGATGAACTGCAAGGCATCAAACGTGGCATTATGGAAATGGCCGATTTAATTTTCATCAACAAAGTGAACTCCGAAAATCTTTCGAAAGCCAAATTGACTAAAACCGAATTAACAAGAGCTCTTCAGTTCATTACACCGAAAGAGAAAAACTGGAAAATACCGGTAATAATTGGTTCAGCTTTGGAAAAAACAGGACTCGATGAAATTTTTGGTAAAATCCAGGATTATATTTCGCTCAAAATCAAAAATGACACTTTCCTCGAAACAAGAAAAAAACAGGCTGAGCAAAGATTTGAATTCTGGGTCAGAGAATATATATTAGAAAAAGCAAAAAACGATCATCTTTTGGAAAACTCGTTTCAGGAGCATAAAAAAAATGCTTCCGAACTAAAATCTAATCCTAGTTCTGAAGCCTCTGATTTTGTTAATAAACTTTTCGGGAAATAATTATTGATCTACCGAGATGTTGCCATCAAAGCTGATAGGCTGCCTGTTATTAGACTGAACAGAAAGAAATGCACTACCGTTCTTGAATATCTCAAGATTAAAAACATAATTTTCTTTTATATCTCTTGGTGTGATTATCAAAAGTGTATTGCCTTTTTTAGTCGCAGACTGCTTTATGTCAAAAACCTTTGATTCAAATCTTAATCCGCCATTGTTAGCATCGGCAGGGCTGACATTGTATGCACGCCCGAAATAAGGCAAACCGACACTGAGAAGATCTTTTTTCAGATTAAATCCGTAACCGGGGTCAAGGTTCAGAATTCTGCTGGAAGATGTGTTTGGCAATGCGTTAAGAACATTAATAACATCACCATTCATCGGAAATGCTCTGGTTGCATTATAGTTAAATTCTTTGTTAGAAATTGCGGAACCAAGCGTTGCAGGATCTAAATAAATCTGAGTGCTGCAGCTGACCATAGTACAAAAAGCAGCGATTAGTATAACGAAGGTTTTCATTTTTAATTATTTATTTGATTATCAATACAAAAACCATACAAGTTTCATGTTAGATAATTTATACCAAGGAAAGTTAATCTTCTACAGAATTTCTTTTGCGGCTTCGGAGAAGATTTTCAGGATTTTTTCTTCTTCGTTTTCCCAGCAGAGGTCATCAGCTGCTTGGTTAAGATTGTGAAGATAAGATGCTTTACCTTTTTTAAGAACGGATTCCATTTTTTCCGCGATATGTTCAGGTAAATGATTTTCAATAACTTCACCCACCTGAAAAGTTTTTACGATATGTCTCATCTCCGGAAAATCAGAAACCACAATGGGAACCCGTGACTGGATATAATCCGAAACTTTATTCGGCAAAGAGTAATAATAGCTCAGTCCGTTATTTTCTTCTATGCTGATACCAACATCCGCTTTGGGCGTAACTGTCCGGAGATCATCCGGAGAAAGCTTCCCGAGAAACCTGACTTTATCTTCCAGTTGATTCTCAATGGTAACTGCACGGTAAAAATCTTCTGCCGGTCCGCAGCCTGCAATCCAAAGCTCCGCATTGTCTATCCATCTCATAGCAAGGATCGCCTTGTCCAGACCTCGGGAATAGTTCAGCCAACCCTGATAAAGGATGATTTTTGTATTATTTTCAGTGATGCCGTTAAAAAATGATTTTCTCGGCAGATTTCTTACCACAGCTGGTCTTTTTATATCATATTCTTTTACAAACCAATCTGCGTAGGAATCGCTGGCCGTAATCATTCTTTTTACTTTAGGCACAAACTTCTTTTCTATGGATTTCCATATCTTTTTAACCCATCTCCCTTGTATGGCCGGCATCTCGGTAAAGATTTCGTGACTGTCAAACACCAGAGGAATGCCTAATTTTTTAGAAATGAGATAATTTGGCACTATTGTTTCCAGATCATTGGCCAATAAAATGGTCTTATTGTCAGCATTTTTCTTCAGCTCACGATAAAGTTTCGTCTGAAATTCTATGTATGCGAAACGTGCTTTTTTAGAACTGAGTTCTATTCTGTAAAACGGATACGGCCGTTCCAGCCCGGGCGTTCCAAGCCAGTTATTACCAATCAGAAGCGGCTGATAGCCGTTATCATAAAGTGTTTTACAAACCTTTTCTACCCGCTGGTCGGTCTGGAGATTATTAAAAACACTTACAATAACTTTCATGATTTAATCGTTCTTAATAAGATGATAAACCTGGACTACAGCCAGAATTGCATTTGGAATAATGATAGGCCACAGCATCCCGCTGTAGATTCCGTAGATTACAAAGCAGATACAACCTATCAGATTGACAAGACGGATTGTTTTAATCTGTTTTAACAAGAAACTACCGACTACAAAAGCCGATGCAATATAACCTACATATTCTGCCCAATTGTTCATAGTTTGATTTTTGAGGACTACAAACCTAAACATTTTTGAGTGGATAAAAAAATAATGCCAGAAAGTCCCGTTTTATTGATTGGCAGTTAATTTGCAAAACACATTTTGTAAATTTTACAATTAATTATTGTAGGATTATTTATAAAAAACATAACTTAGTGAATATTTTTAATTATGGATTATAAATTTTCAGACGGTTTGAACCGCGTGTTCAAGCAAAGCAAAAATGAAGCAAGGCGTTTGCAGAGTGAGTTTCTGAATACTGAACATTTCCTTTTAGGAATTATCAAAACTGAAAATTCTGCAAAAGAAATCCTCGAAAATCTGAATGCGGACCTCACCCAGATAAAGAGAAAAATCGAAACCCTGAGCGCTGTAAACTCTAACCCGTTCACATCCAATATGGGCAGCATTTCTTTTACAAAAATGGCAGATCAGGCAGTGAAACGTTCCGAGCTGGAGTGCAGGCAATATCAGTCTGCAGACATCAATACTGTTCATCTTTTGTTAGGCGTCCTTTACAAACAGGAAGATCCTACTTCCAGCATTCTGCAGGCTTACGATATTGATTATGATGCGGTGCAGAAGGAGTACAGAAAGATGCTGAAAAATACAGATCAGCTCCCGCAAAACAGCGCTTATGATGACGATGAAGAAAAAGACGAGCCTTACAGCCAAATGAAAAAGCCGACAGGGAATCTTGGTGCACAGAAAAGCAAAACACCAACACTGGATAATTTCGGGAGAGATCTCACTTCTCTAGCAAGAGACGGAAAACTGGATCCTGTAATTGGCCGTGAAAAGGAAATTGAGAGAGTTTCCCAGATTCTGTCCAGAAGAAAGAAAAACAATCCGCTTTTGATCGGTGAGCCTGGGGTTGGTAAATCTGCCATTGCAGAAGGACTGGCTCTGAGAATTCAGCAGAAAAAAGTTTCAAGAGTCCTTTATAACAAACGTGTGATCACGTTGGATCTTGCAAGCTTGGTGGCAGGCACAAAATACCGTGGACAGTTCGAAGAAAGAATGAAAGCGATAATGACCGAACTGGAAAAAAACAGAGATGTCATCCTTTTCATTGACGAATTACATACTATTGTCGGCGCAGGAAGTTCAACGGGAAGCCTTGATGCATCCAATATGTTCAAACCGGCTTTGGCAAGAGGTGAGATCCAATGCATTGGTGCGACAACATTGGATGAATACCGCCAGTACATCGAGAAAGACGGCGCTTTGGAGAGACGATTCCAGAAAGTAATGGTAGAGCCTACTTCTATCGAAGAAACGATTCAGATTCTTCACCAGATCAAGGATAAATATGAGGATCATCATAATGTTCATTATTCTGATGAAGCCATCAACGCTTGTGTCAACTTAACAGCAAGATATATTACAGACCGATTCCTTCCGGACAAAGCGATTGATGCAATGGACGAAGCCGGTTCCAGAGTTTACATCAAAAACATGAAGGTTCCTACTGAGATCATCGACCACGAAAAACGCATCGAAGAAGTGAAGGAACTGAAACAGCAGGCTGTTAAGGCTCAGGATTATCTGGAAGCCAGAAAACTGAAGGATGAAGAAGAAAGACTTCAAATCGAACTGAATCTTGCCCAGGAACAATGGGATAAGGATGTTAAGGAGAAAAAAGAAGAAGTAACGGAGGAAAATGTTGCGGAAGTGGTTTCTATGATGAGTGGTGTTCCGGTAACCAAAGTTGGTAAAAATGAATTGGATAAACTGGCCCAGATGGACGAAAAGCTGAACGGAAAAGTGATCGGACAGGAAGATGCTGTTAAAAAAGTGGTAAAAGCCATTCAGAGAAACAGAGCCGGACTGAAAGACCCGAACAGACCAATCGGAACATTCATTTTCCTTGGAACAACGGGTGTCGGTAAAACCGAATTGGCGAAAGTTATGGCCCGCGAATTATTTGACTCCGATGAAGCTTTGATCAGAATAGATATGAGTGAATATATGGAAAAATTCGCTGTTTCAAGATTGGTTGGAGCGCCTCCGGGATATGTTGGCTATGAAGAAGGCGGGCAGCTAACCGAAGCTGTAAGAAGAAAGCCTTACGCTGTTGTCCTTTTAGACGAGATCGAAAAAGCGCATCCGGATGTCTTCAACATTCTATTACAAATTCTGGATGAAGGCCACGTCACCGATTCTCTCGGAAGAAAAATCGATTTCAGAAATACGATCATTATATTAACTTCCAATATCGGAACAAGGGATCTTAAAGATTTCGGTGATGGTGTCGGTTTCGGGACCAATGCGAAGAAAACCAACTCTGATGCAAGAGCAAGATCCACTATTGAAAGCGCTTTGAAAAAAGCTTTTGCCCCGGAATTCCTGAATAGAATTGATGATATTATCATTTTCAATTCACTGGAACAAGCGGACATCAGAAGAATTATAGACCTAGAATTAAGCAAACTTTACAGCAGATTAGAAAAATTGGGCTATAAGGTAGAACTGACTGATGAAGCCAAAGATTTCATTGCTGAAAAAGGCTGGGACAAAGATTTTGGTGCAAGACCGCTGAAACGGGCCATTCAAAAATACATCGAAGATCTTCTTGCAGAAATGCTGGTAAACAAGCAGTTCGGAGAAGGCGAAAAAGTGGTACTGGAAGTCAATGAATCCAAAGACGGGTTGATTGGCAAATCTCAGAAAGAGAAAAGCACAAAGGAAAGTGTAAAATAATTAATTAAAATAATCCTGACCACCTAAGATTTTAGGTGGTCATTTTATACCATTATGGATGCTGAATCAAAAGACTTTTTGCTAAAAAATATCCCGGGACTTACAGAACCTGACCTGGAGCGGCTTTCACCTGATATCAAATTCAGAAAAGTAAGTTCAGGAGATATTCTCATTGAATCTGATGAAATCAGCAAAAAGGTTTTTTTCATCAAAAGTGGCATTGTACGTATCTATTGCCTTTCGGACAACGGTGTAGATAAAACCATCCTTTTTCATACCAAGAAAAGTTTTGTAGGTAATTATGATGGAATTATATTTGGCAGACCTTCGAAGTATTGCTATCAGGCTATTGGTAAAACAGAACTTTTTGAACTCACATACGACTCTATTTATAAAAACGCTCAGAAAAGCATTACACTCAACAACTTGCGTGGGAATATGTTTTTAGCTATGATGGGAATTTTCCTGAAGCAAATAGAAGATTATGTTCTTCTGAATCCCGAGGAACGCTACCAGAAACATATGGAAGAGAACCCTTCTGTTATGAATAAAATTCCTTCGAAATATCTGGCCAGCTTACTGGGAATAACACCTGTATCGCTCAGCAGGATCAAAAAAAGAATTTTTCGTGGAAATTAACAAACGTTAATTTTTAATCCGGAAATTGATTTTACCTTTGCATTCTTCAATAAGGCTCTCCTATCCGACCTTAAACACAGAATGATGAAAAATAAAGGAGGGCTTTATTTCTTTTATAATCCTACCACAAATCCTACACTAGGAACAAATCCGCTGCTGAAAATACTTTTATTTTCTTTCCAAAGCACATTGTACATAACACCAAATTGCATGAAGGCATTAGTACCAATATTCTGCATATAACCGCCACCTAAATAAAGCGCCGTTTCATCTGTGCTGAATTTATAATTACTGTACTTTTCCGTCGAGTTGATGAAATATTGCTGAAGATTGGCCACGATGAAGAACGAACGTCCAAAATAATAGTTCATAAAAGGCCCGAAGCCAAACATCGTCGATTTATAGAAATTAGATGTCTGCCAGGAAACATTTCCGGAAAGTCCTCCTTCTAACTGGTCTGTGATTTTGTAACCAACTCTGGGTGAAACCTGAAGGTTAAAATAACTATTACTTCCGAACCCTACACCTAAACCTCCTCCGAAAGTCCAGCGGTTATTTTGATTTCCGGAACTCATTGCAATTTGTGCAAATGACCAAAAGCTCATCATCATCAATAGTAAAAGTGAAATTCTTTTTCATAAGATTGTTTTTATCAATGTCTAAAATTATGGTTTTTTAACGAATATTTTAATCGTATTTTTGCAGCATCAAACTAAGAACTCCCGTCAAGAGTCTCGTAAAATTGAAATCAAATGAAAATAGTAGTTGGCCTTTCCGGAGGCGTAGATTCCAGCGTGACCGCTTATCTTTTACAGCAGCAGGGTCACGAGGTTATCGGACTTTTTATGCGCAACTGGAACGATGCGTCGGTAACTTTGGAGGACGAGTGTCCCTGGATAGAAGACAGTAATGATGCGCTTCTCGTCGCACAAAAATTAGGAATTCCGTTTCAGGTAATTGATATGAGTGAGCTCTACAAAGAAAGAATTGTAGATTATATGTTCGATGAATATCAGAAAGGAAGAACGCCGAATCCCGATGTACTTTGTAACCGGGAAGTAAAATTCGATGTGTTTATGAAAACAGCTTTATCGCTTGGCGCTGAGAAAGTTGCAACGGGACATTACGCGCGGGTTCATTCGACAATTGATGAAAATGGGAAAGCGATTTTTCATCTTTTGGCTGGGAAAGATAACAACAAAGACCAAAGCTATTTCCTTTGTCAATTGAACCAGGACCAATTGTCAAAAGCGTTGTTTCCGATTGGCGAACTAACAAAACCTGAAGTCCGTGAAATTGCGAAAGAACAAGGTTTGGTGACGGCGGATAAAAAAGATTCTCAAGGACTTTGTTTCATCGGAAAAGTGAGTCTACCGACATTTCTTCAGCAACAATTGGTGCCGAAGGAAGGCGAGATTGTAGAAGTCTTCAATGATTTTGCCGCATATCATAAACCTCATCCCTCCTTCGATTCAAAACAGGAAGAACTGGAATATCTGTCTGCGAAAATCAATTATAAAAAAGAAGATGGAAAAGTAATTGGCAAGCATCAGGGTGCACAATTCTTTACCATCGGACAAAGCAAAGGTCTTGGAATTGGCGGACATAAAGAAAGTTGTTTTATCATCCACAGAGATATGGAACATAACCTGCTTTTTGTAGGCGAAGGCAAAAGTTTTCCGGGACTTTACAAAAAGGCTTTAAAAATAGATAATTCTGAAGTTCACTGGGTCCGTGAAGACCTGAAGCTGAAAAAAGGAGAATCAATGGAAGTGATGGCAAGAATCCGCTACCGCCAACCATTGGAAAAAGCAACAATTTATCAATTTGATGATGGTTTTTTTATAGAGTTTGAGAATCCTCAATCCGCGATTGCTGAAGGACAGTTTGCGGCTTGGTATCTGGAGGATGAATTGATTGGAAGTGGTGTGATCAGTTAATTACAATAAAAATAAATAAACCTATACAACCCTTTCAGAGTTTTGAACTCTGAAAGGGTTGTTTCGTTATCCCGCCAGCCAATCCTTAAAATCTTTCACCCGTTCTCTGCTTACCGTAATCTCTTCACTCGGCTGGAACTCCAAATCGACTTTATAGCTTGGCGAAGTATGGATGTTTTTGATGTAATCTGAACTGATGATGAATTGCCTGTTTACCCGGAAAAATTTGGTTTCGTCCAGAACATTTTCCAGTTCATCTAAGGTAAAATCTGTAGGAAAATTTCGTTCTTTGGTTTGGAGATAGACAATTTTATTTTCGCTAAAAAAGCAACTTACCTCATTGATGGAAACCACTTTCAGATTATAGCCTATTTTGACCAAAATTCTTGAGAGTGTCGTCTTCTCCTTTCGGACGATTTGCCTGATTTCCTGAGAATTAACGCTTCCTTCTTCCGGCAGGAATGATTTGAATTTTTCAATGGCTTTTGCAAGATCTTCTTGTTCAATAGGTTTCAGAAGATAATCGATGCTGTTGAGTTTGAAGGCTTTCAAGGTGTATTGGTCAAAAGCCGTCGTATAAATGATAAAAGCTTTTGTTGAAATTTTATCAAAGATATCAAACGACAATCCGTCGCCTAAAACAATATCTGAAAAAATGAGTTGCGGATGGTCATTAGTCTGAAACCAATCAACGGCTTCTTCCACAGAATTAAGGCTTGCAACTACTTCTAAATCAGAGAATAGACCTAATAATTTTTCAAGTCTTCTAACGGCAGGTTTTTCATCTTCGATGATTATCGTTCTTATCATTTTTATTTTAGAAATTAAAATTTATCCTTTTTTATTAACTTTTTTATTTTTCGCTGCTCCCAATCATTTCCAAAAAAAACAAATGCAGCGTGAACTAAAATAGCAATACCCCAAATTATTAATGTATAAAATTGACTTACTTTTATTTTTAAATATCCAAAATGATGTAAAGAACATTGAATATTATGAGTACAATATTTACAGATAAATAAGAAATTAAATGTGCATAAAATCCTCTAATTTCTCTAACCCGTGTTTGAGCAATCTGATAACGGAATTTTTCATCTGACTCATTATCGAAACTTCTGTTTTTCATAAAAATCTATTTAAAATGCCTTATACTTATCCGTTAATTCTTTGATTTTCTTATCTTCCCAATCTTTTCCGAATAAAAATCCCGGACAAAAAACGCCGGCTGCGTGTGCTATCAAACCTATTCCCCAGAAAAAAGGCGTTGCCCAGATCTGCCAGCTCCAAAAGCTGTGTTCCGCCCGGATTTCTTTCCAGTTAGCAAAAATAAGGAATAGATTGACAAGAATGTACACTGTAAGATGCGTGTAGAAGCTTTTCAGGCGTTTCACCTTTCTTAATGCTTCACGATATTTGATATCGTTTTCAATATTGGTTTCCATTGTTCTGCTTTTTTATTTCTTTGTTAATCATATCGTTTTCCCAGTCTGAGTTGAATAAAAATAACTTGGCTCCTTTGACCGCCAGAATTACGCCCCAGATAATAAAGATCCAGGAAACGTGCATCTCACCGAGGTTCTGCGGAAATCCGTTCTTGAAAAATCTTACGCCATAAACCACTCCGAATACAATGAAAAAAACCAGAATGCCGCTATAGAATTTCTTAATCTTTTTTACTCTTTCCACGGCCATTTCGTAGCGGTGGTTGTCTTTATTAGTTTCCATATTTTAATTTATTTCTGATTATTCATAATTTCCTGAATCTTTCTTTCTTCCCAGTTTCTTCCGATGGCGAAGGTATTCATTCCGTGTGCCGCAAGACCGATTCCCCAGCCAAGCATTGGCCAGTAGAACCAAATCTCTTTTGGAGAGGTTAGCAGATTGATAATAATAAGAAACGGAATCACAATGCAATAGGAGATAAGGTTTCCATAAAAAGATTTCAATTCTTTTACTCTTTTTACGGCTCTTTCGTAAGCCGCATTTTCTGTAGGCTGTGAGGTATAAGCTGTCATTGTTTGAGAATTTTTTTCGATTAATATTGGTATTTTGACTTTAAAAGTCTGTTCTGTTTTTTCAATAAAGACATTGTCTTTGGTAAGCAATGCGTAGCGCTGAACGATATTGGCCAAACCAATTCCCGCACTTTCCTTCAGCTGTTCCCTTGCCTGAAGATTGTTTTCTATGGATAGAAATTTTCCTTCGGTAAAAATCCTGATATTCAGAGGTTTGGATGATGTAGCAAAATTATGCTTAATACAGTTTTCCAAAAGCAATTGTAAAGACAGTGGTACCACGAATTTTTGCAGATCATCCGGATTAACATCAAAAGTAAAATCGACACTGTCTTCGAATCTGGTTTTTAGCAAGTTACAGTATATTTTAGCAAATTCTATTTCGTCTTCCACATTAACCATTTCTTTATCCTTCTTTTCCAGAACGTAACGGTAGATCTTGGACATCGAAGTGGTGAATTTTTGCGCCTGCTCCGGATTTTCATCAATCAGAGCGGTTAAAACATTCAAAGAATTAAACAAAAAATGCGGATCTAATTGATTCTTCAATGATTCGAATTGGGCATTGGCAGATTTTGCAATCAGCTTCTGCTCCACCACTTCCTTTTTGGTGTTCTTTTTCAGCTCTTCCATAAAGCCTTTGGCGTGAAGAATGGCTGAAATGAGAAAAGCGATATTAAGAATAAACCAATTGGTGAAGTTCATCTTATCCGAGAAGAAATACTCCTGCGACATTCCATTAATCACTACAAAAACGAGGTAATTGCAGATAAAGATCAGCACAATATTCGTAATAACAGTAGCAATAACGCCCAGGATAGTCCTGATTCTTGTCTGTTCCGTCCAGGAATATCTTTTGTTGAGAAAATCATTTACAAAACCATTTCCAAAAGTAAGGACAAAGGAGTAGATAAAAGAATTAAGAATATATAACAACAGATTCGTAAATGTCTTATCATCATTAAAAAACGTGAAAAACAACAGCCCTGTGCCAAGTGATATATATAATATTGTTCTGAAGGTTTTAGTTTTCATTTCTGATTTTCTTGGTTCAAAATTATTTTAATAACAGAAGTTAAGCAATTATTAATTACCGAACTGTAAAAAATGATGACTGAACTGCAAAAACACAATACGGTGGTAAAAAGGAACACTATTTGCTTCTATGTCTGGACAAAAATTAATTTATGAAGAACAGTATTGAAATCATATTTGCAGGCTTATTCGGGACCGCAGCAGTCCTGAGTGTAATTGCGGCCCGAAAATATTTTAAGGACAGACTATATAAAAGCGATTATTCCGATCATCACCGTCTATTCAGCTCGCCAAGAAAACCTTATGCAGCAATTGGTGATGGTGTAGAATTGGATGCTTTCCTATAATATCTAACTATCAGCTTTATCTGATCCGGTTTCTAAAGAGCCGGATTTTTTTTGTGGAAAACTTTCAGGAATTTTAAGATATTTTTCATTTTCCAAGTGATAATTTTGAAATAATAATTCCAATCATTTTTATCGCAAAGGCGGAAAGTTTATTCTTACTAACTTTTTTAAGTAGCAAAGTTTTGCGTCTTAAAAAGATCATTAACCGCTTTTCTTTGTGCCTTTGCGTTAATCTTCATCAGCATATGTCAGAGTTAATTCCAAAAGGTCAGGGCGCACAACGCAATGTCATCAACCGGTTCGACAGATATACCTTCGAGCCGGAAGACTATGAATTGGACAAAATCAAGACTCAGGTGACAGAAGTTTTTCCGAAGACGATTATCAATGTTGTGAAAAGTCCGGACTTGCCTATGGATTATTCGATGAATCCGTACCAAGGCTGCGAGCACGGCTGCTCCTATTGTTTCGCGCGACCTACCCACGAATTTTGGGGTTACAGTGCAGGCGTCGATTTTGAAAGAAAATTGATGGTCAAGAAAAATGCGCCTCAACTTTTGGAAAAAACCTTTCAGAAGAAATCTTATATTCCAAAACCGATTATGCTTTCCGGAAATACAGATTGTTATCAGCCCATTGAAAGACAATTTGAAATCACGAGAAAGCTGCTTCAGATTTGTTTGGATTACAGACATCCGGTTTCCATTATCACCAAAAACGCTTTGATCCTCAGAGATCTGGACATACTCGAAAAAATGGCGGAGAAAAATCTGATCTCTGTCAATATGAGTATTCCGACCCTTAATGAAGATTTGAGAAGAGTAATGGAACCAAGGACTTCGACAGCTAAAAACAAATTGAAAGCAATTGAAGTTTTATCCGGGAAAAACATCCCTGTGAATGTGATGATTGCACCTGTGATTCCGGCTTTGACAAGTGACGAAAGCCTTTTTATAATGAAATCTGTTTCCGAAGCCGGCGCAAGGAGTTGCGGTTATACTCTGGTCAGACTGAATGACACTGTTGAACCGGTTTTCGTCCAATGGTTGGAAGCGCATTTCCCCGACAGAAAAGACAAAGTCCTGAACCTCATCCGCTCCATGCGTGGCGGCAATCTTGGCGAAAAACGTTTTTTCCAGCGTTATCAAGGCGAAGGCAATATCGCTGAAATGATTCATAAAACCTTTGAAATCGGGAAGAAAAAGTTTTTTAATAATCAGGAAAGAGCCATTCTCACAACCGAGCATTTTACAGGAAGCAGAACGCAGCAATTGCGGTTGTTTTAGCTGTTTTTACCGCAAAGTCACAAAATTGATTTGATTCAAAATCAAACAAGACGCCAATAAAATTCTTACACAAACTTTGCGACTTAAAACCGATTAGTTTGTCTGTAATTTTCTGCCTTTGCGATAAAATGAAACAACTCTTTTGATTAAATTTGCAAACAGATTTATTTCTCAGTAATTTTCCCAAATGAAGCAATATTCCGCAAAACGCAGCATCCAGATTCTCGCACATATTCTTGAACAATACGGCATCGACAAAATCATCATTTCTCCAGGTTCCAGAAACGCACCTCTGGCGATTCATTTTTCCGAGATTGATGCTTTTCAGTGTTACAGTATTGTGGACGAAAGAGCAGCGGCTTTTGTAGGTTTAGGAATTTCAAAATCGATTAAAAAACCTGTTGCCATAACTTGCACAAGTGGTTCTGCTGCAGCCAATTATTATCCCGCAGTTGTGGAAGCGTTTTACCAGAATGTGCCGCTTTTGGTTCTGACAGCGGACAGACCTGCGGATTTTGTGGATATTTTTGATGGACAGACGATTCGACAAAAAAATATTTTCCAGCAGCATTCTTACGGCGATTTCGAATTGCTGGAGGATGAAAAAGAGGGCACCGATGATTACAATTTCGAAACCATCAAAAAGGCTGTTGAACTTTGTATCGAAAAAAACGGTCCGGTTCACATCAATATTCCTTTGTCAGAGCCTCTTTACCATTTGCTGGAAGAGTTGCCTGTGATGCCTTCTGTCGAGAAAACCATTCAGAAAAGAAATTATGACATTCCGTCCGGATTGATTGCAGACTGGAATATCTCAAAAAGAATTCTTATTCTGGCTGGAACATTATCTCCAAATCCGGAGCTGGAAGCTCAGCTTTCACAATTAGTTAAAAATCATACGGTTGTCGTTTTGACAGAAATGAATTCCAATCTTCAGCACGACAAATTTTTTGCGCATATCGACCGATACATCACCGATTTTTCTGAAGAAGATTATCATACTTATGCGCCGGATTTGCTGATAACCATCGGGCAAAATGTGGTTTCTAAAAGAGTGAAGCAATTCCTGAGAAAAGCCAAGCCAAAGCAGCACTGGCATATCGATGAATACTGGCAGCCAGACACTTATTTTGTTTTAAGTCAAAAAATTGAAACGAAACCTGAGATTTTCTTTTCCAAATTACTGAAATCCATCAATCTGGAACCTAAACCCTATTTCAATCTCTGGGATGTTCTGAAAGATAAAAAAGATGCAAAGCACGCAGAATATCTGAGTAAAGCTCCTTTTTCGGATTTCTACCTTTTCAATCAATTATCCAATCATATTCCTGAAAATTATCGAGTTCATTTCTCTAATTCTTCGGCAATACGATATGCGCAATTATTTGAATATCAGAAATATGATGTGTACTGCAACCGCGGAACCAGCGGCATCGACGGTTGTACTTCTACGGCAATGGGATTTGCAATGATGGAAGATGAACCTACGATTCTGATTACCGGTGATTTGTCATTTTTCTATGATATCAATGGCCTTTGGAATCAGTACATTCCGCCTTATACGAGAATTGTGATTTTCAATAATGGTGAAGGCAATATTTTCAGAATCATTCCCGGACCAAGCGGAACCAATGCTTTGGACGAATTCATTGCCACACAGCATCACAGAAATGCGGAATTATTAGCCAAGAATTTTGGTTTCGATTATACACGAGTTGAAGACGAAATCTCTCTAGACCGTGTTTTACCAAATTATTTTAAGCCAGATTCCAAACCGAAAATCCTGGAAGTAATTACTTCGGAATGTAACAATGCGGATATACTGAAGCAGTATTTTGAAGCTTTGAAGTAAAAATTAATAACTTTATAAAAACCAAACACAATGAAAACAGAAGAAATTAAAGATTTATTTATAAAATTTGAAGAAGCTGCATCTGAATTAGAAGGTGTTGAATGTTGGAGTGCGCGAGAATTACAAGAATTATTAGGCTACAGTAAATGGGAAAATTTTGAAAAAGTAATTATCAAAGCTAAAGATGCCTGTAAAAATGCCGGAGAAGAAATTGGTTATCATTTTCCTGACGTCAGGAAAATGATAACCTTACCAAAAGGTGCTGAAAGAGAAATAGATGACATTTTGTTGACAAGGTATGGATGTTATTTAGTTGCTCAAAATGGAGATAGTAGAAAAGAAGAAATTTCATTCGCTCAAAATTATTTTGCCGTTCAAACTAGAAGAGCAGAATTAATAGAACAACGTTTGCTGGAAAATGAAAGAGTAAAAGCTCGTGAAAAATTGAGTCAAACCGAAAAGCAACTTTCAGGTGTTCTATATGAAAGAGGTGTTGACAGTCAAGGATTTGCTATTATAAGAAGTAAAGGAGACCAAGCTTTGTTTCGTATGAACACTCAAATGCTAAAAAAGAAAATGGGCGTTCCCGATAAAAGACCTGTTGCTGATTTTTTGCCTACTATAAGTATAAAAGCAAAAGATTTAGCTGCAGAAATGACAGGCTTAAATGTTCAAAGTAAAGACTTGATTGGACAAAGCAAAATAGAAAATGAGCATATTGAAAATAATTTAGCTGTTAGAAATATGTTGACAAATAGAGGAATAATTCCTGAAAATCTAAATCCAGCTGAAGATGTGAAAAAGTTGCAAAGGAAATTGGATAACGACGAGAAAAAAGTATTAAAAGAAACAAAAAAGAAAGATACTCCTAAAAAGAAATAATTATAATTTTCTAAAACTCCAAATCCGATTCCTCTTTCGGGAGATTAATGATTTTTTCAATTGGATAAATGATCATATCTTCAAAATCATTTAAAGCGTTAATTATCTGAAAGTGTGTGAATTCTTTGATGTTATCTAAAGTGATTTCTGTTTCTTTGATTTTCTTTGATAACAAAAGGTTTTGTCTCATCACACCATTCAAAAGATAGCTTTTTGGCGTGAACCAAATCTTATTTTTCAGGAATAAAAGATTGGAGTAAGAAGTATCTGTAATCTGATTATTTTTGACAATAATGACTTCATCTGCGTGGCTTTTATCTTTCAATTTTTGCAATTGAGTTCTGTCAGCGGACTTAAAGCTGTAGTTTATATCATTATCAATAACCAATTCGAAATCATCTAATTCTGAAATGGCGTAAGGAATAATCTGTGTTTTGAAATTGTTCTCCAAATCATATTCGATTCGGAATTTGTAAAGTCCGTCTTCTTCGTGTTCGAGATTGAGAAAAATACTGTGAATATCAATCTTACATTTTTTTCCGAAATGTAAAAAAGTAGCATTCATTCTTTTCTGATGGAGTTCCTTCAGGAAAATTTTCTGGTCTTCAACCTTGATGCTTTCAATAAATCGGGACATAAATTTTATTTTTCATTTCTTCGTATTCGCTGATAAGGTCACTTTGATGGGTAATTCCACCGCCACTTTTGAAAAACAGTTTATCATTTTCTTTTTCAATAAATCGGATCATCACGCAGGAATCCAGATTTTGGCCGTCAAAATAACCGGCAATTCCTGTATAAAATTCTCTATCAAATTGTTCGGCTTTCAAAATGATCTCCAAGGTTTTGGATTTTGGCGCTCCCAGAATAGAACCAGCCGGCAACAACTTTTGAAGAATTGTTCCGATTTTATTTTTGAATTCAGGTTTTATTTCGCCTTCTATTTCGGAACTCATTGCCAGGAGATTTTTCTGCTTTGTTTTGATGTAATCAATCCGCTGAAATTCCTTTACCTGAACCTGATCTGCAACCATACTCAGATCATTCCTCAACAAATCCACCACGGTGTAATGTTCCGCTTTTTCTTTCGGGTTGTTTTTCAGAATATTTTCTGCATCAGGAATTTCCGCGTCGATGGTTCCTTTCATCGGATGTGTAAAAATTTTATTATCAATAATTTCCACAAATGTTTCCGGTGAGAAAAACACAAATTCATCCGGAATCAAAACTTTGTATTTCGCTTTTGAAAATCTAAAAATATCTTCCAGGCTAAGATTGGTTTCTATTTCTGTTTTGGTGGTGTAATTAGTAAGATAAGAATTTCCTTTTTTGAGGTTTTCCTGCACTATCTCGAATCCTTTCCTGTAATCTTCCAATGTTTCCGGAAAAGTTTTCCAACTGAAATCCGCAACATCATCGTGTTGATAATTTATATTTTTAACACCTTGAAAATCAATCAACAAAACTTTATTTCTTATGTCTTTTTCAGTGAAAATTCTAATCTCATCCATTAAAAAATTGACCAAAAAGAAAAATGGCTTTTTCCCCTCTGATAATTCATCCATTGTCTGAAATTGCGGATTCTGAAACATAGAAACAAAAATAGGAATTTGTACCGCAAAGGCGCAATTTAATATTTTATACAATTGATAAGTCGCAAAGTTTCCAGTATTGAACATTTGCGACTTAAAAACAGTTGGTTTGATAATAATTTTTTGTGCCTTTGCGATATATTTCCAAAACAATAATGGTTACTTTTGCAAAAAGTTTGAATAATGACGACGCCAAAACCAGAAATCGGAAATATCATCTCTGAAGCTTACCAATATTGGATGAGAACGCTGCCTTTTCAGCTGCTTTTTTCTGTTCTGTATTTTACTATTTTTATGTTTTCATCGATGTATGCGTTTCGTTATTACGGATTATTCGAGGAAATTTTAAAAATACAGGATCTGTTTTACTCCGATACCAAAGCATTTCTGGAAAAGTATTCCGAAATTATGAAAACTGAAAATGCCCAGTATTTTGCAATGGCGGTTATGGTAATCAAGTCTGTGATTTTTCCTCTTAATATTGGTTTTTTGAAGATATACAGAAAGCTGGATCTTGGTGAGCCGCCACATATTTCCGATCTTTTTGCAGGATTCCGCGGCCATTATTTCTTTTTATTTGTGATCTATGCATTGTTCTGGAATATCGTCAATAATTACCTGCTGATTCTTTTTATCATCTGGATTCCGATGCTGCTGCTGACGCCTTCTCTGGTTTTCTTCAAAAACTACAACTTTTTTCAGGCTTTCCGCATCAGCGTACAGGTTTTTCGCAATAACATCTTGTTGTTTATCATCACAACCCTGGCATCAATTATCATTTCCTACAGCGGATTACTGATGTTTATTTTCGGGATCTTTGTGACATTTCCGTTTTGGAATGCTGTAATTTATGTGCTTTACAAGCATTTTATTGCTGATTTTCAGGAATAATTTTTATTGAGTTCATCCATTTCAGAAAATTTTTGTGTAGTTTTGAGTATAACTACAAAAATAACTTTATGGAAAATTTTAATGAATTTGAAGCGAATGGAAAAGTTCCTAACAAAGATTCTGGAAGTATTATTTCTCATTCATTTGATATATACAAGAGTATTTTCATTTATCCTTTAATTGCTGGAATAATATTTTTTATCGGCATTTCAATTATGTTTTCAATTACAGGATTATGGGCAGCAATGATTGATATTAGTCAAAATTCTGGTGCTGGTGGATATGATGTGGATGCATACAACGAATTATATAGAGGAACTCCATTTCTTACTTTTGCAGGCGGTGCCTCTTTATTTAATGTTTTACTCTTTTCTCCTCTTGTAGTGGGAACTATATTCATTGCACATAAGAAAAATCTTAATCAACAGATTCAGTTTTCTGATCTTTTCATTGGATTTAGGCAAAACTTTTTAAATATTGCACTATACGGGTTAATATTTGCAATTGCAAGTGGAATTTCATCCTGGATGTTTTATGTTCCTGCTGTGTTTATAATGCCTTTTCTGTTTCTTGGTTTTCCTTTTCTATTATTTCAAAACAAAACAGCTTTCGAGGCCCTAAAAAACTCCATTGAAATTGTAAAGAATAATTACACTGACTTTCTTGTGATTAATTTACTTGCTTATTTGTGTTCTATTTTAGGATTCTTCGGTTGTTGTATTGGCATAATAATTACTTATATGTTTTATTATTCTACAATGTACTCTGCATATTGTGCTTATGTTGCGTTGCCCAGACAAATTGATACCAATTAAATGAAATAAAAAAACTATGTCAGATTCCGGTAAACAAATAGATGGCCTTGTGATTAAACAAGTCGCTTTGATTCTTCTTATATGCGTATTGGTTGGATTAATTTGCTGGAATCTGGCATTGTTTATTCCCTCGGTTCTTGGTGCTGTAACACTTTATATTGTCTGCAGAAAATATAATTTTTACCTCATTGAGGAAAAAAACTGGAAGCCCTGGCTTTCTGCCACAGTCCTGATGCTGGCTTCTCTAATTGTCCTCATCCTTCCTGTTTATTTTATTGTAGACCAGCTGGTTTCAAAACTTGGAAATGCACAGGTTTACATGGAAAAATTCAATATTTTTCTTGAGAAAATCCATCAGTTCATTTACCAGAAAGTCGGATTTGATATTCTCAGCAAAGAAAACATTGCGAAAGTTACCAACTTTGCAAGTTCCTTTTCTACAAAGGCATTAAGTACAACTGTTAATACTTTTACGGTGATTGCATCGATGTATTTTATCCTGTATTTTATGTTTGTAAAAGGCAGATTATTTGAAAAAATGGTTGCCAGAGGAATGCCTTTCAAACGAACTAACACCCAAATGCTTGGTGATAAATTCAATAAACTTGTGTTAGCAAATGCCATTGGAATTCCTGTGGTTGCATTAGGACAAGGCTTGGTTGCATTAATCAGCTATTGGATATTTGGTGCACCGAGTCCAATGCTGCTGTTTGCTTTAACAGCTGTTGCATCTATGTTGCCTGTAGTCGGAGCTGCCATAGTTTATGTTCCGGTAGGAATTTTTATGATTGCTGAAGGACAGACGGGTCCCGGCGTCGGCATCCTGATCTACGGATTAATTGTGGTTGGTTTGACAGATAATCTTTTAAGATTTACGCTTCTTAAAAAACTGGAAGATATCCATCCGCTTATTACCGTATTCGGAATTATTATGGGTATGAACATTTTCGGATTTATGGGCTTGATTTTCGGGCCAATTCTGATGTCTATAACCGTTTTACTGATACAGGTTTACAGGGATGAATTTTCGGATGAAGATACACCTCCGCCTTTGAAAATTCCTAATCAAGAAGATGATGATGCAGATATAACTAAGATTATAATTTAAATGGAAGAAATTAATCCTGAAATCCTTAAAGAGGTTTGTACCGTAAAGATGCCTTTCGGGAAATATCAAAATACAATTCTTGCAGACCTTCCCGTTTCTTACCTTGAATGGTTTATGAGAAACGGCGGCTTCCCCAAAGGGAAACTTGGGATGCAGCTATCTACTATTTATGAAATCAAAATCAATGGATTGTTGGATTTGCTGACTCCTATTAGGAAGCAATATTTTTAGCCTTTGAGCGCAGCAATCTCATCCCGGAGTTTTGCAGCCTTTATGAAATCCAGATTTTTTGCCGCAGATTCCATTTCTTTTTGTTTTTGAGCAACAATTTTCTCGATATCTTCACTTCCATAATTAGCTCTAGTTTCTGCCACTTCCTGCAAGATTTCTTTGTGCGTATATCTTTCATCCGGAAAATCTTTACTTCGGCCAACCAGATTTTCGCTGATTTTCTTATTTAAAGCCTGAGGGACTTTTCCGTGCTCTTCATTGTAGCGCATCTGCTTATCCCGTCGGTAATTGGTTTCGTCGATGGTGTTCTGCATAGATTTGGTCATCTTATCAGCATACATTATCGCACGGCCGTTAAGATTTCTTGCGGCTCTACCAACAGTCTGAATCATAGATCGTCTGGACCTCAGCATTCCCTCCTTATCCGCATCCAGAATTGCAACGAGAGAAACTTCCGGCAGATCCAGTCCTTCTCTTAAAAGATTGACACCAACTAGCACATCAAACAAACCAAGACGCAGATCCTGCATTATCTGGATTCTTTCCAATGTTTCTACATCGGAGTGGATATATCTGGTTCTTATGCCTACTTTTGTGAAGTATTTTGTGAGTTCTTCCGCCATTTTTTTAGTCAATGTCGTAACCAGAACTCTTTCGTCCAGCTCTACCCTTTTATGGATTTCTTCGATCAAATCATCAATTTGGTTCATCGTTGGGCGCACTTCAATAATAGGATCCAGAAGTCCTGTTGGGCGGATAATCTGCTCAATATAAGTTCCGCCGGTTTTTTCCAGTTCATAGTCCGCCGGTGTTGCAGAAACATAAATAACCTGATTCTGCATATCTTCAAATTCATTGAACTTAAGCGGACGATTGTCCATCGCAGCCGGCAACCGGAATCCGTGCTCCACCAACACTTCTTTCCGGCTTCGGTCTCCGCCATACATTGCGTGAACCTGAGGAATGGTAACGTGACTTTCGTCTATCACCATCAGATAATCTTTCGGGAAATAATCTAAGAGACAGAAAGGCCTTGATCCCGGTAAACGTCCGTCCATATACCGCGAATAGTTTTCTATTCCCGAGCAGTAGCCCAATTCTCTGATCATTTCAAGATCCAGCTCTGTCCTTTCTTCCAAACGTTTGGCCTCTAAAGGTTTTTCAATTTCCTGGAAAAAATCAACCTGTTTCACTAAATCATCCTGGATCTGGCGAATCGCACTTTGCATCGTCTCAGGAGTTGTCACGAAAAGATTGGCGGGATAAATATTAATGGAATAAAAGTTGGAAATGACGTTACCGGACACAGGATCAAAACTCTGGATCTTTTCTATTTCATCACCAAAAAACTGAATTCTGATCGCCGTATCTGCATAAGCCGGATAAATATCAATCACATCACCTTTCACCCGGAAAGTCCCACGCTGAAATTCATTTAACGCTCTGGAATATAAAGCGCTAACCAAGGAATGAAGTAATCTTGTTCTGGAGATTTTTTCATTTTTATCTAATGTAATCAATGACTTATGAAATTCCGTCGGGTTTCCTATACCATAAATACAGGAAACGGATGCTACAATGAGAACATCACGTCTTCCGGAAAGCAAACTTGCCGTTGCAGATAATCTCAATTTTTCAACTTCTTCATTGATGCTCAGGTCTTTTTCGATATAAGTATTGGTGGAAGCAATGAAAGCTTCTGGCTGATAATAATCGTAATAGCTGACAAAATATTCCACCGCATTTTCCGGGAAAAATTCTTTAAACTCCATGAAAAGCTGTGCTGCCAAGGTTTTATTATGCGCCAGAACCAAAGTCGGTTTCTGAACCTGCTGAACAACATTGGCAACCGTAAATGTTTTCCCGGAACCTGTGACGCCAAGCAGCGTTTGATATTTTTCCCCGATCCGGATACCTTCTACAAGTTTTTCAATGGCTTGCGGCTGATCTCCCGTTGGCTGATATTCTGAATGAAGTTTGAATTGCATCTAACAAATTTACGAAATAAAATATGGTTTCTTGTAAACCAAAAACCGTATAAAGTATCCTGTATGACAACTTTTGATAAGAATTTTCATTGCTATACTTCTTAAGTATTGTCTGTGCAAGTTTTAATTCTACTTTTTTATATTCTTTTGATGTCAAAATAAAGACCCTCAGGCTGTCAGTCATTCAAAAATATTATGTTAAATTTGATGTATGCGAATAGAAAACGAAATCAAGTTGGGGTTTAAAGATGTGATGTTCCGTCCTAAACGTTCTACACTCAAATCCCGGTCGGAAGTCACTATTGAGAGGGAATTCACTTTTCTTCACACCCGGAAAAAATGGAGCGGCGTTCCGTTGATTGCTGCAAATATGGACACCGTCGGAACTTTTGAAATGGCGGAAGCGCTTTACAGAGACAAAATCATTACCGCTGTTCACAAACATTATTCTGTCCAGGAATGGTCTGATTTTCTGAAAGATAAAAGAGATGACTTCTACCAATACATCGCCTTGAGTACAGGAACGGGGAAAGCAGATGAAGAGAAAATCAAACTAATTCTGGATGCCAATCCGAAAATCCAGTTTTTGTGTATTGATGTTGCCAATGGTTATTCCGAACACTTTGTAGAGTTTGTAAAGAAAGCGCGTCAGAATTTCCCAGACAAAATCATTATGGCCGGCAATGTTGTAACCGGCGAAATGGTGGAAGAATTGATTCTCGCAGGTGCTGATATCATTAAAGTCGGAATTGGGCCAGGTTCGGTTTGTACAACTCGTGTGAAAACAGGCGTTGGTTATCCGCAGCTTTCCGCAATTATTGAATGTGCGGATGCGGCTCACGGTTTAGGCGGTCAAATCATCGGCGATGGTGGTTGTAAAGTTCCTGGCGACGTGGCAAAAGCTTTTGGTGGCGGTGCCGATTTTGTGATGCTGGGCGGAATGTTTGCAGGACACGATGAAAGCGGTGGCGAACTGATTACAGAGAATGGAAAAACTTTCCGATTATTCTACGGAATGAGTTCTCAGACTGCGATGGATAAACATTCCGGAGGTGTTGCAGAATACCGTGCCTCCGAAGGAAAAACAGTGAAAGTGCCTTACAAAGGTCCCGTCGCAAAAACAGTAAAAGATATTTTGGGCGGCGTCCGCTCGACCTGTACTTATGTTGGCGCTTCTAAGCTGAAAGAATTGTCTAAGCGTACGACTTTTATACGTGTGCAAGAACAAGAAAACCAAATTTTTAACGAATAATAAATTTTGAAAAATATTTTCCACATAACGAATGGCGATTATCTTGCTGAATCTTTGAAGAACACTTCAATCGATGGTGAAATTATTGTTTGCCGCGAAGCATTGGTTTCCGGAGATTTGAAAGCTGATTCTTTAGAAGAATTTTGGAACATCAGAGCCAAATCAATTGCCGAGGATTATAATGTTTCACCTGAAAATTATTATCAAAAGTCTGTTTCGGAGTTTGAAAAGATTCTGAATATTCCGGAACACTCAGAAGTCAACCTTTGGTTTAAAGACGATCTTTTTTGCCAGGTTAATTTGTGGTTTTGTGTTTTTTTGCTTTCAAAAATTGAAGATTTAAAAATCTATAGAATTTTTCCTAAAGCAAGCTCTGAAAATCGTTGGAAAGGTTTTTCAGTTTTGGACAATTCTGATTTGGAAGAATCGCTGAAATCCGGAGTTTTAATTAATAAAAATGATATCGAATTAATTGTAAATCTGTGGAGAGCTTATCAAAATAATGACGACAGCCTGCTGTTGCAACTATCAGAAAATCAATCGAATTGTTTTCATTTTTTGAAAGAAGTGATCGATGCTTACATCAATATAAACCCGGAAGATTTCATCAAAAATCAAATCGAAAATGGATTGACAGATTTTGATTCGGTCTTTAAAAAATTCCAGGAAGATTTAGCAATATTTGGCTTTGGAGATTTACAGGTCAAAAAGATATATGATAAAATTGTAAACGAGAAATAAAAGAAAACCCGGCAAATTGCCGGGTTTTTATTAAAACAAAACTCTATCATCATTTCTTAACTCTTCCAGATATTTGCTTTTATCATCACGGTAGAATAAATTCATCGTTTCGAAAGGAATCATTTTCAGATCTTTATTCACAATATGAACGCAGGATTTTTTGACTGCCCGCACATCAAAATCGTGAGCGTCCATAAAATTCATAATGATGATTCTGAAAAGATTATCATAATCTAAATTGGGAGCGGATACTTCTGGAAGACAACATAATAGCTGATTCACCTTAGGCTTAACTTTATCTACAGAAATTCCTGTGCTGAAAATGTCCAGAAGCTGCATCTGCAGTCCTGTATCCTGCTCATAGACGATAGTGTTGCGGGTTTCATTATTCAGTAAATCTGCCGGATTAATGTATCGTGTCAAGGGAATTGTTTCACCTTCAAGCTTCAGAATATATCCCATTGCCAAAGCGTCCGGATTACACGGAACGGGAATGATATCATCAGAATTCACCAAAGGAAACTGATTCAGAATTTCCTGCCTTACTTCGGTTAGTGTAATTTTTTCATGAGCGGAATCTTCCCGGTTTCTTCCGGCAATTTCTACCGGTTGGAAGGTAATACCCCTGACACATTTTTGTTTCAATGCAAAGTCAATGATTTTCCCGATCTCATCAATGTTTTTATCTTTCTGAAGAACAATGACGAGTGTGGTGGAAAGATTTAATGCATTCAGTTTTTCCAAAGCTTTCATTCTGACATCCGTCAAATCTTTTCCCCGAAAATTTTCCAGAACTTCCGGTTTAAAAGAATCAAACTGAAGATAAATTTCGAATTCAGGTGCGTAAGTCGCGAGCTTTTCGGCAAAACCCGGGTCATTTGCGATTCTTACACCATTCGTATTAAGCATCAGATGTTTGATCGGTTTCGATTTGGCAATATCCATTATTTTGAAAAACTCGGGATGAATGGTTGGCTCTCCTCCACTGATCTGAACAACATCCGGCTCTCCTTCATTCTTTACAATCACATCAAACATGGCTTCAATCTCTTCCAAGGTTCTATGACTTCCGTAATGAGGTGAAGACATCGCATAACACGTTGGGCAAGTCAGATTGCAGCGATCCGTAACCTCAACAATAGACAGACAGCTGTGCTGCTCATGATCTACACATAAACCACAGTCATACGGACAGCCATATTCTACATCTGTTCCGAAATGAACGGGCATTTCCGATGCCTTATTATAGTTTCTGATATTTTTATAATAATGGACGTCTGATGCAATTTTGGTTTTAAAAAAGCCGTGTTCCGGACAGCGTTTGGTCATAAAAACCGAATCACCCTCAATAACGATTTTAGCACCGACTCTTTTCAGGCATTCAGGGCAAAGACTTATTGTAAAGTCATAATAGGTATAATTTCTTACTGGCATAAATTCAATATTTTACATTCCTCCGCAAATGATCCCGCTTATCAAACCGCAGATTACCAGGCAAATCAGCATTGTCTGCCAGAACTGAGACTTAGAAAACTTGCGTCCGTCCTTCGATTCGTAAATTAGTTTTACAAATACGGTAATGAATAAGGAAATCACGAAAGCGACTATCAGCATAATGCCAATAATCATCGCTACTAAACCGCCCAGATTTCCAACTTCTAAAAAGGTTAAGAATGTCATAGAATTAAAGTTATTAGTATTATAAAATCTTAAAACCATCATTTGCAAAGCAATCCTAATGCTAATGTACAAAGCAGAATAAACAGGATTGCACATAGAGAAAAGATCATAAACAAATTAAAAAAATGGATGTTCCTGTTGCTTCTCTTCTATCCTTCTTAAAAACTTTGAATAAACTTAAAAAAAAGATTATCAATATAATAAACAGAAATACAATTCCTAAAATTACAATATTGAGAATCCCGCTATCCATTATAAACCGAAACTTTTTTCATTAGCTTAAAAGATTTTTTAATAGTATAAATGTAATAAAAAATCATTAACAAACTCAAAATCTGGATTGTTCCTAAACTCAGAAACAGACTTTCGTGCGGCTTAATAAAATCTAAGAAAAATCTGAATAAAAAGTAATTCAGCATAAAAAACTGGAACAGAAAACCGGAAACAAATCTCTTACTTTTCTTCAGTCTGAAAATTACAAATCCTAATACTAATAAAAAGATAATTTCATATAATGCCACAGGATGGCGGAGATATTGATCGCCGAGATGCATTCCGAAAACGGAATCTGTCGGAAGTCCGTAGGTTTCTTCATAGATCCCTGTAAAAAAACAACCGGTTCTGCCAATAATCATTGCCAGCAATAAAGGGAAAACGATAAGATCACCTGTGCTTTCTTTATGACCAACGATCTTTTTAGCCAATTCTACTCCCACCAGCCCAAATGCTAATCCTCCTGTAATCGTATTGCTAGTCCAGAATCTGATGAATGAAAACTCTTGGCCGAAAAGCACACCCGGCTTTTCTAAATTCCCGATTAGCTTTGAACCGATTAATGCGCCTGCCGTTGCGCCGATCAGTATTGCTAATGAATGGCTGAGCGGCATCTTCTCAGTAGATTTTCTCTTCAGGTAAAAGTAGTAGCGCATCGCCAGAAAAATCCCGGCTGTTTCAAAAACCGGGTGAGCGAGAATTGTGCTGCCAAACATTTCGAATTTTAAGGGAAAATCAATCATTGATATTTTCTGTAGGAGTCTAATGTACGAAAATATGAAATTGTTGATTGCCTATCATGCCAAAAAATGACGCAAAACGATTTGCGTCATTTTACTAAATTTGATTTTCTATATTTACTTTTTTATGACTTTCTGAGAAATAGAAATGTTATCTGTAAAGGTTGCTTTCAGGATGTAAATGCCTTTCGGATAATCTGCAAGGTTCATTTCTTTAGTCTGTGCAGATTTAATCATTCTGCCGGCGGTATCAAAAAGATTAAGAGACCGGACATTTTTTGCGGAACGGATAGTTACCCGGTCTGCAGTTGGATTCGGATAGACGCCAAACTCAGTTTTAGCCGCATCACCGACAGCCATATTAGCCTTAACCTGAATCTTAAAATTATCAACAAAAAGACGGTAGCTTGCCGCTGCATTGAAAACCGTACCGTCCGATGCATAGAGCGCAAACTTGACATTGCTGCCTTTGTAAGCCGATACATCTATTGTATATTTCGTTCTCTGGTTAGGTATCGTAATATTAGGATTATCCCAGTTTCTAAGCTCCTGCCAGGTTGTGCCGTCTGTATTGATAAGAACCTTGAATTTATCCGTAGCCTCAATCTGTGGCGCGGGTCCGTTCGGGTTGGTGTTGAACTGACTGTTGGTTACAGCCGCATCAAAAGTGATTTCATAATCATTACCGGAAAGATCAAAAGCATTGGTCACAGCCCAGTAGGAAATATTGGATGTATAAAGTTCCACACAAAGCGACTGATCATTGGCTACCGTATCTCCCATGAATGGCTTCTGCTTCCAATAGTTGACAGATGAATTGGTAGGACCGCTTCCTACATTGGCATTAAAAGTATAACCGAGATACCAGCCGGTCAAAGGAAAAGTTGTAAAATCCTGCGTATAGGGCGGCACTGTAGCCTGAGAAAAAAATGACGAAGCAGAGATCATCATTGCTAAAAGATAAAGTTTTTTCATAAGTTGCAATAGTTAGAGGGTTAAATGATGCCTTGCCTTATAGACAAGACACCATTAAGAATAAAATAAATTATGAAGATTATTTTCTGATCAGCTGCTGCGTTTCAGTTTTGCCGTTCCCGAAGGTCATTCTGATCATGTAAACACCTGTTGATAAAGCGGATACGTCAATCGTTTCTGAAGCTGTTTCCAATACTTTTCTTCCATTCATATCAAGTATTTCTGCTTTTAAGAGAACCGATTCATTTTTAATTTTCACTATATCTTTTGCAGGATTTGGGAAAATAACAGCTTTATGTTTTTTATCTGTTTCAGATACTGCAAGACTTTCCTTTAGCACATTGAGCGTGTAATCCTCTGCCTGCCCTTGTGAATAAACACCACAGGAATAAGTGACATAGCTGCCAAGATTGGAGACGATTCTCATTTTAGCATTGCCAAGTGCTGCCGTAAGCGGAATCGGCAACTGATAAGTTAATGTATAACCTCCGGATTGCGTGATCTTTCCAAGATTGTAGATCTCACCTTCATCTCCCAGGAATCCGTTCTGATTCCAGTCTACAAAAACCGTAATCGCCTGGTTGGATGTGCTGTTGTATATTTGCGCATTGATCTGCAGCGGGTAAGTTTTACCTCTTTCAACATCTGTTTTCAGTGCGGAGAAATCTTCGTAAGGAACGTTTGCTGAAGATGAATTATTAATCGTACCTATTTGCACTTTATCTATCGGCATCAGGAAATTGAATTTTGGCAGGCAGTAACTTTCGGTAGGATTGGTTTCCACACAGCTTCCAATTAGTGTAAAGACACCATCTGCACCATTAGTTACCGGCTTCCAGTTGGTCATTCCATCACCGCTGTAATACATTTCTTTTCCACTGTTTCTAATGGTTGTAGACTCCCAGAAAGAAGGATTCTCTTCTACGTTATTTATCACCTTTACCATTATCCAGTATCTTCTTCCCGTAGCGCCGCCATCCAGAAGTAACGGCTGGGGCAGCGTAAATGTATTTTTCCTGAACGTAAACCCGTCTCTTTCATTAAGATCTGTGATAGAATTAGGAGACACTGCCTCATAAAACCCAACCGTGCCACTTGGCAACCCATAATCATCACTCATCATGATTGAGATATCAAAAGACTGGATACCACCTTTGTCAATTGTGTTGAGTATGATATCAGTAACTGTCAGGTTCGTGTGAGCCGCTACATTAAAATCGTTGGCAAAATAAAGAAGCTTCAGATCTCCTGCTCCTGTTTCAAAATTATTGCTTGGTGTAGATGGTGCGCAGGTAGGCGGATAGTTTTCTACACTGTCATTATTTCCTATTACAATGTCATCCAGAACGTTAGATCTTCCGGTTTTCATTACAGCTTCAAAACAAATCTGCAGCTGAGCTGATTTTTCCGGCAAATTTAAAACAGCCTGTTTCCATTCCGGGACATTAAACATAAAGTTTTTCAGTACTTTCCAATCAGAATCCGGAGAGGTGCGATAATAAACGTTTAGGATATTCTGATAGATTCCCCAGGCTTCCTGCCCCATAAAAAATGAAACCGTTGGAGTTTGTAATCCTGTAATATCCATTACGGGACTGATCAGCCTAACCTTTGCATCAGGAGAATTGGCTGCAATCTGGGCACAAGCGTTAAGCTGTCCGGAGTGGGCATTAACTATATTATAATCAATCCCTCCAGCAGATCCCTTTTTATAGACCCAGCCATCATAGGTGGCATTGTGTCCGCCGATTACCTGCTGTGTCCAACAAGAGCGGCTCGGGCTGTCTGCCTCGAAAGTTTCTTTGAACGGAAAAGTGCTGACCGTATTGCAGGTCTGGGCAATAACTTTTCCAAAAAATATAGCGATCACCGCTACAAGTAAAAAATAGAATTTCTTCATTTCGATTTCAAATTTTAACCTGACGAAAATATCCCGATAAAATCAGAAAACCAAGTAAATGAATAGCTCTATTATGGAAAATTTATGATTTTGACAGGGAAACAAATATAGTAAACTCCTGTATAACAGTATTATATATTTTCAGATACGTCTTTTTTGAGCAGACGCCGTTTTTGCTCGGTACGAACCGTAATGAAACATAAAAAGATAATGACTGATCCTAAAATGAGAGAGAAAAAAGTAATCAGTAGCCAATATTTATGATTCAGCTTTGTGGTTTGTTTTTCATTTTCAAGCGATTCCTGAGCAATTAATTTATTCACCCAAACTGCTGCCTCGTAATTACTTTTATCCACCTGCTTTAGAAAAAGACTTTCATAATAATCATGCTTTTCAATATCCCTGAGCTGGAGAAAATTTGTTGCCAGCAGCTCATAGATATCGTTTTCAATATCGTCCCGATAAGGCTGATTCTTTCTTTTTTCTAAAATATCGAAAAGCATCGCATTTGATAGCTGGGGGTTTGCCTCGGCCGAGAGAATCCTGGCTTTACCTAACTCTATAAAAACATCCTGTAAATCTGCAAATTGTGGGGGATAAGGTCTGGAGGACTCATTGGGGCTGACGCTTGCCAGTTTCAGGTTTTCAAGTGCCTCGCTGAATTTTTTCTGATTAATCAGGCAATAGCCTTTATTAAGGTATGCAATTTTTATATTGATTTCCGCCAAAGGATTTTTTGAGTTAACATACTGGCTGATTGCTTTATTAAAATATGAAAGAGCAATATCGCTGTCTAATCCATAGAAATAATTCATTCCTTTAAGATAATAAATATTGCCTTTGACCAGGTTCAAAGAATCCGGAATTTTGGGAGAGTTTAGAAGAAGTTCTGCCTGATCCAGATAGATTCTTGTTTTCTCATTAAGTTTCAGGAACTGATAAGTATTTCCAAGAATACCTAAAATTTTAATCTTGGTGATAACATCATCTCCGTTGTCTGCAATTTTCAGCGCTTCATTGCCGTACCGGATGACATCCAGCGGATTCTGCAAAAGATTAGAAGTATTGGTCAGAATAAATAAGCTGTGGATGGTTTCCTTATGGTCCAATGTGTTACTTCTGTAAGCTTTATCCGCAATCTTAAATGCTGCCTTCGGATTAAGAAGCATTAGTTTCTCTGCTTTCTTCAGCAGCACATCATTTCCGGGTTCACCAGCATACAAGGCAACTCCGAACAGGATTACAATAAATAGGATCCGGCTTTTCATTCCTCCTTCTGTTTTAATAGTTGAATATAATTGGCCGGCGACATTCCCATAACCGATTTGAAAACTGCTGCAAAAGCACTGTGAGTAGAAAACCCGCTTTCCTCTGCCAGATACTTGATTTTATAGCTTCTGTAGACAGGTTTATCTTTCAATTTACTGACGATATACTTGATTCTGAGCTCATTAATATAAGCATTGAAGTTTTTCTGCTTATGGGTATTGATGGTCTCGGAAAGATATTTAGTATTGGTTTCCAGATTTTTAGCAAGATTCTGAAGCGATATATCAGACCGGATAAAATCTTCGGTCTTTTCAAAATCTTCCAGTTTTTTCAACAGGATATTCTCTGTTTTTTCTGAAATAACCTGAGGCTGGGGCGCTTTTTTCTCTTTCAGAAGACTGATCTTCGTAATAAAATTCTGATATTCTTTGACCTGTAACCTGATCTGGAAAAACCTTATTGCCAGGAGAATAATAGCTAAAAGTCCAATCCCGATTATTGAAAACAAAATCTTTTTTCTGCTATTGACGAGAGCTTGCTGCTCATTCTTAAAATTTTCTTCAACAATATTGAACCACTTATTTTTTGCTGAAAAACGGGTTTCATTAAGCGTTTTGAGGAGCAAATCTTTTTTGTTGACCGCTGCCATATATTGTTCTGTTGATTTTTTGACCGCATACAGTTTTATCAAAAGTTGATAATAGGCATATTTTAGGTTCAGGTTAGTCGTCTGTTCCAGTGAATCTGCAGGAAAATCGGAAATAAGCTTTTCAGCCAGTTCCGGCTTATTATTGTTTAAAAGATATTTAGCGTATATAATCTGAAACTGAATATCATTTTTATATAGATCTACAATCGCTTTCAAAAAAGAATCGTATAACAGATTATTATCATTATCTGCAATAAAGTCAGAAAGATACATCAGATTTTCTCTTGCTATCGTCAGATTGCCGGATTTGGCTTTTTCCGATACAGCTATTAAATCCTGCTTGACATTTTTAGAGGGATTTTGCTTAAGTTTCGATAAAAGATTCACTATCTGTTCAGAAAACAGAATATCATTATCTCTCTTATGGACTACCGCCCCACCCTGAAAACCCAGGTAATAAAGAATGCTCTTTTTCAGAATTAATATATCGGACGGCAGCTTTTCATCTCTATCCGAGATCCGTTTGAGAGCATCTGTGAGATTATTCTGAAAAAAAAGAGACTTGGTCCTCAGGTAATCCAGCTTTTCCTGTTCCTCATGATCTACTTTGAAATTCTTTTCCAGATAGTCAAGAACTTCCGATGCCTTATCCGGTGTCAGTACCATTTCATAGCCGGCTTTCTGAAAGAGCTGCTTTTTTTCCGGATCAACAGTTTTGCTGAAGACCAAGGAAATACAGAAAATAAGGATAAGAAAAAACAGTTTTTTCACCGGTTTACAAATTGGAATATAAATTTATATCTTTTTTAACGGAATTAAATAAAAAAACTCACAGAAATTAAATTTTCCATGAGTTTTTGATATTCTTAATTGATTATTATCGTTATGTCAGCATTCCTCCGTCTACATTCAGAACCTGCCCTGTGATGTAGGCAGACATTTCACTTGCCAGGAAAACGCACGCATTAGCCACATCTTCCGGTTGTCCGCCTCTTTTCAACGGAATGCCGTCTCTCCATCCCTGAACTGTTTTCTCATCCAGTGCAGCCGTCATTTCAGTTTCGATAAAACCTGGTGCGATGGCATTACAACGGATATTTCTGGAACCTAATTCCAAAGCGATAGACTTCGTAAAACCAATTGCTCCGGCTTTAGAAGCGGCATAATTCGCTTGTCCTGCATTCCCTTTAACACCAACCACTGAAGTCATATTGATGATAGAACCGGATTTTGCTTTCATCATTGGTTTGATGACTGCTTTTGTCAGGTTGAAAACCGAATCCAAATTAACTTTGATAATCGTATCCCAATCTTCTTTTGACATTCTCAGCATCAGGTTATCTCTTGTGATTCCTGCATTATTTACCAAAATGTCGATAGTTCCAAATTCTGCCAAAACATCCTCAACCAATTTTTGAGCGGCGTCATAATCCGATGCATCGGATTGATAACCTTTAATTTCTGTTATTTGGCTTAATTCAGATTCCAACTCTTTAGCTTTTTCAACAGAACCAGCATACGTGAATGCGATTTTTGCACCTTCTTTGGCAAAAACTTCTGCAATTCCACGCCCGATTCCACGTGTAGCGCCAGTGATGATGGCAACTTTACCTTGTAGTAATCCCATATAATTTTATAATGTTTTCTAAATTTGTTATGGCAAAAATAATACTTTAAGAATTATTCACAATCAAAACAATCTCACCTTTTAAAGTTTTGCTTTTGGAGAATTCTATTAACTCATTGATTGTTCCTCGTTTAGTTTCTTCAAATTTTTTGGAAATTTCCCTGCTCAGGCTTATTCTCGTTTCTTCTCCAAAAAATTCCTTGATCTGTTCAAGTGTTGTATTGATTTTATGCGGACTTTCGTAAAGAACAATTGTCTTTTTCTCTTCTGCCAATTGTTTGAGTTTGGTTTGTCTACCTTTTTTCTGAGGAAGAAATCCGGCGAAATAAAAATCGTGATTCGGCAAGCCGGAAACGACCAAAGCCGGAACAAAAGCCGTTGCGCCAGGAAGACAAATCATTTCCAAATTTTCATCCGCACAGGCTTTGGCTAAAAGATAACCTGGGTCGGAAATCCCAGGCGTTCCAGCATCGGTAATAATAGCGATGTTTTGACCATTTTTGAGGTCATCGACTACTTTCTGCGTAGCCTGATGTTCATTATGTAAATGGTAGGATTTCAGAGGCTTGGAAATTTCATAATGTTTGAGAAGAACCCCTGAAGTTCTTGTGTCCTCACACAAGATATAATCCACTTCTTTCAGAACTTTCACAGCCCGGAAAGTCATATCTTCCAGATTTCCAACAGGTGTCGGAACAAAATATAAAATACCGCTCATCTACAAAAACCTGTTTTCAACCAAAGTCCAGAGTCTTTGTGCATAATTATCAACCTTTTTCCAATCTCTTTCGTAATAGATGTCACTCAAATACTCCTGCGCCTTATCCAAAGAACTAAAAGAATTCAGAACAGAAACAACCTGATTCAGATCACTTTGGCTTCCGCCAAATAAATATTGAGAAAATGCAATTCTGTCATTCAGATCCAGCTTGAATTCCGGTTTTGGTTTTGGCGCTTCCATATAATCTGTCGGAACATTATTTTTGAGAAGACTTCCGGGATTCTGGACAGGAGCCGGTTTTTCCACTTCTTCCAAATGGTCATCATCGAACAAAGACTTAGCCACTTTCAGACCTTTGATATTAGCCAATTTAAATTTTTTATCGTGATGCTCTCCCTGATTCTGAGAATCGTAGACTTCCTGGGATTTTTCTTTCGGCTGCGTATTTTCCCTGGAAAACTCTACAATTTTCCTTCTGTTTTCTTCCAGTTCTTTCAGCTTAGCTTCTTTTTCTGCCAATCTTTTTTCATAATCATCCTGCGAAGGTTTTTCCGCAGCCGAAGCTTCTTTTGTCATAGCAAATGAAAACTGGCTGTCCTGCATTGGCTCCAATTTCTCCGCCGGTTCATTCAAAAGATTTTCTTCTTCAGCTTCAATTTCTGCAACGGCTTCAACAATATCTTCGTGGTAGTTCTGAGCTTCAATTTCATCAACAATTTCATTCTCCACAATGGCTTCAAGATCTTTACCGTTAGAGATTTCAGTTTCCAGATCACTGCTTTCTGGCTGATGAATCTCTTCAATTGTCATTGTATTGGTTTTCAGATCTTCATTCGAATCAATTTCAGCAAAAGAATGCACTTCTTCCACTTCCGGGACATTCGCAAAAATGTCTTGTGCCTGTGTTTCTTCTACAACAATTTCAGCAACTTTATTTTCATCTTCAAATTCCTCAACTGACAACAAATCAGAAGTATTTATAATCTGATTTTCAATAGTTTGCAAAGGTTCAATATGGGTTGATGAATATTCAAAATCCTGAGAAACTTTAAGAAAAGAAAACTTTTGATAAAGCTCATTGATTTTATGTTCCTTAGCTAAAATCTCCTCATAATTATCCGATTTGGATAATTCTAACAACAGATGCTTCATCTCTCCGAAGATTTTCTCATATGATTCCCGCCAATTTTGCATAATATATCTTATTAATTTTTACTTAAATTTGATGCATATAAATGTAAGAACAATTTGCTAATTTTATATAGAATTTTGTTCCTAATTTAAGGCTTCGACAAGCTCAGCCTGACAACGCTAAAAACAAAAATTTTTAGTATTAGAGGTGTCACACTGAGCTTGTCGAAGTGTTTTTAATATTGGTTTAAAACAATTTTTTGCTAAATTAATAATGTTTTTAGAAAATACAATTAATCATTCCAAACAAAGCGGTTGGATGGAAGTGATCTGCGGTTCTATGTTCTCCGGAAAAACGGAAGAACTCATCAGAAGACTTCGCCGGGCGGAGATGGCTGGCCAGAATGTAGAGATTTTCAAACCGAGAATCGATACGAGGTACTCTGAAGAAGACGTGGTTTCACACAACCAGACTAAGATCCGGAGTACAGCGGTGGAAAGTCCTTCCGAGATTCTTTTGTTGGGTTCCAATTGTGATGTGGTGGCGATAGATGAAGCCCAGTTTTTCGACGAGAGCATTGTGGATGTTGCCAATCAATTGGCAAATAACGGAATTCGGGTCGTGATTGCCGGCTTGGATATGGATTTTCTCGGACGTCCGTTTGGGCCGATGCCGAATCTTATGGCAACTGCAGAATATGTGACCAAAGTTCATGCGATATGCCGGAGAACAGGAAATCTCGCCAACTATTCTATGCGGACTTCTGCCGGAAAAGAATTGGTAGAATTGGGAGAAACTGAAGCTTATGATGCGGTGAGCAGAAGAATTTTTGTGGAGGAAGTTCTTAATAAAAAAATGAAAATTAATTAGTTTAATTATTGATATTCAATGAATTATACTATCAAACAAATTGCAAAGATAACCAATTCTGAAAAGATTGGAAATCAAGATATCAAAATCAAAAATTTGGCCTTTGACAGCCGAACCATTTATTCTACAAAAAATACGGCTTTTCTTGCGATAAGCACCAAAAAAAATTCCGGACAGAAATATATCGAAACTGTTATTGAAAAAGGAATCGATACAATAATTACTGAAAATAAAATCGATAATCATTATGTAAATCAAATCATTACAAAAAATTCTGTTGAGTTTTTACAGACCCTTGCCAAGTATCATTTCGAACATTCCGACATCAATTCTATTGGAATTACGGGAAGTAATGGGAAAACAATTCTGAAAGAATGGCTATATCAGTGCCTTTCTAATGAATTTGCAACGGTTAAAAGCCCCAAAAGTTTCAATTCTCAAATCGGGCTACCGCTGTCATTACTGCAAATTGATAAAAAACACGAATTGGGAATCTTTGAAGTTGGAATTTCGAAGCCTGGTGAAATGGAAAAGCAGGAAAATGTTTTTCACCCGAAGATTGGATTATTGACGCATATCGGAACAGCACATTCTGCCAATTTCGGTTCCGAGGAAGAATTAATTCAAGAAAAATTAAAACTGTTCAAACATTCAGAAATTATATTTTTTAATGCTGATAACGAATTGACATACAAATTAATAAATAAATTATATTCAAGTAAAAAATTAATATCATACGGATTAAAGAATAACAATGACATCACGATAATTTCTGATGTTAATGACAGAATTCAGGATATTAAAATCAAATATTTTGATGAGGAATTTTCTCTTCCAATCCATCAAAGAGATAAAGCAACATTAACCAATGTTTTGGCTTTGATTGGAATTCTGAAAGAGTTTAAGCTATCAGACCTTCAAATCAAAGAAAAAATCGATGCTCTCAAAGCGATTGAAATGCGCCTGGAAAGCATTGAAGGAATTAGAAATAATTTGATTATCAATGATTCTTATAATCTTGATTTGGATTCTTTGAAAATTGCTTTCCAATTTATCAGCGAATATAACAAACCGAAAAAATCTCTGATTCTTACGGATATTGTGGATTCGAATGTGAATTTAGATGAGCTATATTCCGAAGTTTCTGATCTGGTTAATGAGCAAAAATTTGATAAGGTTTTTTTGATTGGTGAAGAAATTAGTTCGTTTTATAAATTATTTGATTCTGAAACTTTAACTTTCAATAATACGAATCAATTTATTGAAAGTAAAGTCATTAATGATTTAGAAAACCAAGTCATTCTTCTGAAAGGTGCAAGAAAATTCGAGATTGAAAAGATCAAAGAAATTCTTGAACTCAGAAAACACGATACGGTTTTGGAAATCAATCTCAATGCGATTCTTCATAATATTAATTTTCACAAATCTTTGCTAAAACCAGAAACCAAAATGATGGCAATGGTAAAAGCAAATGCTTATGGATTAGGAAGTTATGAGATTTCAGAATTTCTCCAGCATCATCATATTAATTATCTTGGTGTGGCATTTGCAGACGAAGGCGTTGAATTGAGAAAAAAAGGGATCACAACACCAATTATCGTTATGAATCCCGAACAGCATAGTTATGACAGCATAATCGAGTATAATCTTGAGCCGGAGATCTATAGCCTTAGGGTTTTGGAATTGTTCTATGAGCAATTTATAAAATCCGGACATCAACAGAAATATCCGATTCATATCAAATTGGAAACAGGAATGCATCGCCTTGGTTTTAAGGATTTTGAATTAGATGAACTAACTGAAAAATTAAACTCAATGAACGTCAAAGTTCATAGCATTTTCAGCCATTTATCATCTTCTGATATGCCGGAAGAAAAAGAATTTACATTGAATCAATTAAAAACTTTTGAAAAAAATTCGAGTTATTTGATTGAGAAGCTTGGATATCAGCCGATAAGACATATTCTTAATTCCTCAGGAATTACTAATTATACTGATTATCAATATGATATGGTTAGAATCGGAATTGGAATGATCGGAGAAACTTCCAATGCTGAAATTAAAAAACAATTGCAGCATTCTGTAAGCTTCAAAACCGTTATTTCGCAAATTTCGGAAATAAAAACCGGAGAATCAGTGGGTTATAGCAGAAGGTTCAAAGCCGAACACGATACAAAGATTGCAACAATTCCTGTTGGTTACGCCGATGGAATCCCACGATTGATTGGAAATAAAGTCGGAAGTGTTGGCATTAATAATACGCTTTGTCCTATTGTCGGAAGTATCTGTATGGATATGATGATGATTGATGTTGATAATGTGAATGCGAAAGAAGGGGACTCCGTAACAATTTTTAATTCAAATCCTTCTTTGGAAGAATTTTCAAAATATTGTAGTACAATAACTTATGAAGTTTTAACTTCTATTTCTCCGCGAGTAAAAAGAATATATATCAAAAATTAGCAAATGATCAGGAAGCTTTTTTATCTGATGTCTTTTTTAGTTTATCTGGTGACTTATTCTCAGGTAAAAGAAAATCTTGTCATTCCGAAAAATCCTAAAATCGGTTTATCACTTTCCGGTGGTGGAGCTAAGGGATTTACGCACGTAGGCGTTCTTAAAGTCCTGGATTCTTTGGGTGTTAAGGTAGATTATATCTCGGGAACAAGTATGGGAGCCATTGTTGGCGGACTGTATGCCGCTGGCTACACAGGAAAAGACATTGAAAAAGTAGTAATGGATACGGATTTTTATTCGCTTATTACTGATCCCAAACCCCGTCAGGAAACTTCATTCTTCAGCAAAAGCGTAGACAAATATCTTCTGACTGTACCACTTAGAAATGGTAAAGTATCTCTTCCTTCATCTATCAGTACCGGGCAAAGAAATGTCTATCTCCTGAAAGAATTGTTGAGAAATGTCTCTAATATTGATGATTTTTCCAAGCTTCCGATACCTTTTATGTGTATTGCTACTAATATCGAAAGCGGGCAGATGCAGATTTTTGAAAAAGGTGACTTGGTTTCATCCATTCTTGCCAGTTCTGCCTTTCCATCGCTTTTAGAGCCTGTAAAAATTGGTGACAGCATTTATGTTGATGGTGCTATGAGTGTTAATTATCCTTCTAAACCTTTGAAAGATAAAGGGATTGACATTGTTATCGGAGTAGATCTCAATCAGCCTTTAGCCAAAAGAGATAATCTTAATAGTGTTATTTCGATTATGAATCAGATCATTGATATTGGAATCAAAAAAGAAACAATCTATCAATATAAATATACGGATATCAACATAAAACCGGATCTTACGGGAATTACCGCTACAAGTTATGATAACAAGCGGCAGATCCTTGACAGTGGTTATGTGGAAGCTTTAAAATATGTGGATATCCTCAAGAAACTCCCGCAGCGGAATTTTGAACGTGTAAGATCATCCATCAACCCTGTTTATTCAAGTGTCTACAAAATAGATAGTCTGGCTGTAGAAAATGCAAGAATTTATAAATCCAATTACATCCGGGGGAAAATGGGCCTTACACTGCCATCTATGCAAACCTACGGAAGTGTCAATAAAATGATTGATAAACTATATGCTACCAATAATTATAAGTTTATCAATTACGATATTGTTCAGGAAGATAACAGGAATTATCTCAAATTATATGTAACAGAAGATGAAGCAAGGCATTTTCTTAAATTCGGATTGCATTACGATGAGATTTTTAAAACCGGATTATTGCTGAATTATTCTGCAAAAAGGCTTCTATTCAGAAATTCAAATCTTTCACTGGATGTTATCGTGGGCGATAATCCGAGATATTATTTTAATTACTTTATAGATAATGGTTATATTCCCGGATTTGGCCTGTATTCTTCCGGAATGAGCTTTGATCTAAAGAATTTTGATAATAACATTATAGATAGCTGGAAATGGTTCAGAAACGAAGTTTTTATACAATCTGTATGGAAAGACCGTTTTGCTCTGGGTGGTGGTATTAGTCATGATTATTTCGAAAGCGAAAAAAACGGTGTCAATGATAAAACTGAACGATATCTTAATCCCTATGTTTTTCTGAAAAGCGATACGCAAAATGATAAAGACTTCCCCACCAAAGGTTTTTACCTTAATGCTGAAGGAAAAATAATTGATCTTTTCAATGCAGATCTGGAAAAAAAACCGATCACTGTAAAAGCAGATATCAAGATAAATTTTTACATTTCCAAGCTCTTTACATATCGATTAAATCTGTTTGGTGGAATAACAATCGGCGATAATAATCCATCATTCTATCAATACAGAATTGGCGGACTATTCGATCAGCCAATTGCCAATTTCAAACGTTTTGCAGGTTACCAATTTGCTTCGCTTGCGGATAATAATATCTTCATTGCATCTAATGATTTCCAGTTCAGATTTGATAAAAATTACTTTCTGGTAGGAAATTTCAGCATTGCCAACCTCTTCAGCTCTATCAAAGTTGAAGAAGCAGTAAAGCTTAATTACAGTTCAATTGGCCTTACAGCAGGATACAAATCCCCATTTGGCCAGATCAAGGTTAATTTCAGTAAATCACTTAACAAACATAAAGGCGTATTCAGTGTCATTCTAGGACACTGGTTTTAACAAAAATGATAAATTATTTTTTCGAAAATATCGAACCAAAAGATATTCATCCAGACACATCAAAATGGTTGGAACACGTTATTACTTCAGAAAATAAAAAAACCGGTAAGATTAATTATATATTCTGTGACGATCAATATCTTCTCAAGGTTAATCAGGATTATCTGGATCATGATTATTATACTGACATCATCACATTCGACTATGTGAAGGGAAAAACCATTTCGGGAGATATTTTCGTATCTTTGCCGCGCATTTTGGACAACGCTTCTACCCTGTCTCAGGATTTTGAGAAAGAATTCAACAGAGTTTTGGCGCACGGGATTCTTCATCTTTGCGGATACAAAGATAAAACCGAAGAAGAACAAATCCAGATGCGGGCAAAAGAAGATTTTTACATCAGTCAATTTAAAAATTTTTAGGAGCTATTTCCCGCTTTCCACTGCAATCTTTTTGCAAGTCCGAAGCTTTTCCATTGCTTCTTACAAAAAGGATTTCCGTTGCAATCGGGGCTAATTCCAATATTATGGTTGATGTTCCACGTGGAACATTACCTAAAAAATATAAAATATGATAAGCGAAATATATGACGTAATTGTAGTAGGAGCTGGTCACGCAGGTTGCGAAGCTGCTGCTGCTGCTGCAAACTTAGGTTCAAAAACACTTCTTGTCACAATGAATATGCAAACCATTGGACAGATGAGCTGTAATCCAGCAATGGGAGGAATTGCAAAAGGACAGATTGTAAGAGAAATCGATGCAATGGGCGGTTATTCCGGTATTGTAGCAGATAAATCCGCCATCCAATTCAAGATGCTGAATCTATCAAAAGGTCCTGCAATGTGGTCTCCGAGAACCCAGAATGACAGAATGATGTTTGCTGAAGAATGGCGTCTAGCCTTGGAAAACACACCAAATCTTGACTTTTTTCAAGATATGGTTAAGCAACTGATTATCGAAAATAATAAGGTTGCTGGGGTTGTAACCTCACTTGGAATCGAAATCAAAGCCAAATCTGTTGTTTTAACAAACGGAACTTTCCTTAACGGATTGATTCACGTTGGAGACAAACAATTAGGCGGTGGAAGAATGGGCGAGCCAAGAGCTTTTGGGATTACTGAACAATTGGTTTCTTTAGGTTTTGAAGCAGGAAGAATGAAGACCGGAACGCCTCCGCGTGTGGACGGAAGAAGTCTTGATTATTCCAAAATGGAAGAACAAAAAGGCGATGAAAATCCTCAGAAATTCAGTTATTTAGATACGCCTAAATTAACCAAACAATTAAGCTGTCATATTGTATATACCAACGAGACTGTACACGATATTCTACGTGAAGGATTTGACAGAAGCCCGATGTTTAATGGAACAATTCAGAGTTTAGGACCGAGATATTGTCCAAGTATAGAGGATAAAATTAACCGTTTTGCTGAGAGAAACAGACATCAGTTATTTGTAGAGCCGGAAGGATGGAAAACTGTAGAAATCTATGTGAATGGCTTTAGTTCATCTCTTCCGGAAGATGTACAGATCAAAGCCATGAAACATATTCCAGGTTTCGAAAATGTAAAAGTTTTCCGTCCTGGTTATGCCATAGAATACGACTACTTCCCTCCTACCCAGCTCAATCACACATTAGAAACAAAACTGGTAGAAAACCTTTATTTTGCAGGTCAAATCAACGGAACAACAGGTTATGAGGAAGCTGCCGGACAAGGTTTAATTGCCGGTATCAATGCGCATAATAAAGTTCACGATAAAGGCGAATTTATTCTCAACAGAGATGAGGCATACATTGGCGTTTTAATCGATGATTTGATTACAAAAGGGACGGAAGAACCTTATAGAATGTTCACTTCCAGAGCTGAATATAGATTGCTTTTGAGACAGGACAATGCAGATATCAGATTAACTGAAAAAGCTTACAACCTTGGTTTGGCAAAAGAAGAAAGATTAAGAAAAGTTGAGGAAAAAATCGCAAAAAGTGATGAGTTAGAAGCATTTTTACGAGAAACCTCTCTCAAGCCAGGAATCATCAATCCTATTCTTGAAACCATTGAATCCTCTCCGGTTGATCAGGCTTACAGAGCTGCCCAAATCCTGACAAGACCAAATATGACTTTGGAAAAATTAGAAGCTGTTGAAGCTATAAAGAATGTTGCTTCCAGTTATCCAGATGAAGTAAGAGAACAGGCAGAAATCAACATCAAATATAAAGGTTATATCGAGAAAGAAAAGGAAAACGTTGCTAAACTCAATAGATTGGAAACCATTAGAATCCCTGAGGATTTTGATTACGCCAAAATCTCCTCTCTTTCTGCTGAAGCAAAACAAAAGATGGGAAAAGTGAGACCTAAAACAATTGCTCAGGCCGGAAGAATCAGTGGTGTTTCTCCTGCAGATATTAATGTACTACTGATATATTTAGGAAGATAATTTATAAATGTTTCACGTGAAACATTCCAAAGAACAATGCTAATTTTCATTGTTCTTTTTATTTAAATATATAATTTAAAATGAAAATTAAGGACCATTTTCTTACACAAGAAGAATTTGAAATTATAGAAACTGAAACAAAGGGTGTTTTCAAAACCTCACCTATTCCATCTAAAATTTCAAGATATTATGAGAGTGAAGATTATATTTCGCATCATCAGGATTCGGGAAGTTTGAAAGAAAAACTTTATAAATTTCTGCAGTCTTTTAATCTTCAATACAAGAAAAATATTCTCGTGGATAGAATTAAAAAAGGTTCTAAAGTTTTAGATTATGGTTGCGGAGCTGGAGAATTTGTAAAGTATATTGAGAATGATTTCCAAACTTTTGGATTCGAACCTAATGTAGATGCGAGAAATTCTGCAATTAATAAAACTCAAAAAGCTAAAATAATTGATGATATTTCTTCAATAGAAAATCAAAGTTTAGATGCAATTACTCTATGGCACGTTTTTGAACATATCGAAAACCAGAAAGAAATGTTGAATATTTTTCATCAGAAATTAAATGAAAAGGGATTGTTAATAATAGCTGTTCCAAATCCAACTTCTTATGATGCCAAACATTATAAAGAATTTTGGGCAGCGTATGATGTTCCCAGACATATCTATCATTTCTCAAAAAAAGGAATGGAAAATCTGATTTCTAAAAATCCGGATTGGAAATTAAGAAAAATCAAACCGCTCCTACTCGACTCATTTTATATCTCTATGTTGAGTGAAAAATATAAAAAATCACCTCTTTTTTGGCTAAAAGCAGTGATTCATGGAACGATTTCTAACATAAAGGCACTTTTTAGCTCCGAATTTTCAAGTTTGATATATATTATCGAAAAAAAATAGAAAATAGATTTTTGCCATATTTATGAAGGTCAATTTTCAGCCACTTTGTTTAAAATTTGTTAATAAATACAAAATTTAAAACATTGAATCATTTTTAATTTTAAAATTAAAGCCGCTTAGAATCGCTTAAAAATTTTTGGTTGAAACTTATTCAAGTATAACGAAAATAAAAACCGACAAAAATTTGTCGGTTTTTAAATTTATGTGGAAAAGTAAATTTTTATTTGTTAATTGCAGCAACGCCCGGAAGTTCCAATCCTTCCAGACTTTCCAACATTGCGCCTCCTCCCGTTGAAACATAACTCACTTTATCAGAATAACCGAATTGTTTCACGAATGCAACACTATCGCCTCCTCCAACTAACGAGAATGCTCTCAACTTCGTAGCTTCTGCAATACTGTCTCCTAAAGCTTTAGTTCCTGCTGCAAAATTGGACATTTCAAAAACACCAATTGGTCCATTCCAAAGAATTGTTTTAGAGTTGAGCAAAACATCATTGAAAATTTCTCTCGACTTTGGACCAGCATCCAAACCTTGCCAGTCTTCAGGAATTTCTCTTATATTGCATTCTTTTCTATTGGCTTCATTATTAAAATCATCAGCAATAATAACATCTGTCGGAAGATAAACTTCTACCTTATGTTGTTTAGCTTTTTCTAAAATTTCTAAGGCAAGGTTTAATTTATCATCCTCTACAATTGATTTTCCTATCTTCCCTCCTAGCGCCTTAATAAAAGTAAAAGACATTCCACCTCCAATTATAAGGTTATCGACTGCAGGAAGAATATTTTCTATAATCGTAATTTTTGTAGAAACTTTAGAACCTCCAAGTATCGCAGTTACAGGCTTTTCTCCGGATTTAAGAACTTTATCAATAGCAATTAATTCATTTTCCATCAGTAAACCGAAAAATTTAGTAGAAGGAAAAAATTGAGCAATTACAGCTGTGGAAGCATGCGCTCTGTGAGCAGTTCCAAATGCATCATTTACATAAGCATCAGCTAATTTTGATAATTTTTCAGCGAAAGCTTCATCACCTTTCTCTTCTTCATTATGAAAACGCAGATTCTCTAATAACAAGATTTCGCCAGGTTTAAGATCTTCAGCAGCTTGTTCAGCCTTCTCTCCTACCGATTCTTCTACAAACTTAATATCCTGTCCAAGAACTTTAGAAACTTCGTCCACAATATGTTTTAGAGAATATTTGTCATTCATCTCACCTTTCGGTCTTCCGAGATGGGTCATCAATATAACAGAGCCGCCATCCTTCAAAATTTTATCCACAGTTGGTTTTACAGCTGTTATCCTTGTATTATCCGTCACTTTCAGATTTTCATCCTGCGGGACATTGAAATCAACTCTTACTAAAGCTTTCTTGTTTTTAAAATCGAAATCCTTTATTGTTTTCATAAATGGTATTTAAGGTTTGTATAGAGGTAAGAAACTTCTCCTCTCTTTGTTTCACAAATTTAAAACATATTCTTCCCTTTTGAAAATTTAATTCCCAAAAGAAATCCACAAACTTATTTTACAATCATAAACAACTTCTTTTTCTTTTTATAAAAAAATAGGATTGTAGTCTATTGTTGTAGTCCGGTAATATGGGGAAAACTAGAAAAGGATTATTTTGCCACAAAGAATGTAAAGTAATCGGTAGGTTTTTAACAATAAAATGATACTGAATATCAAATGATTAATATGGTTATTAACAATTGTTCGTAAATCTGAAACTTATCTGGTATTAAAAACCATCTTGCGGATAACGGTCTCGAATCTCAACTCAAAGTTTTTTTAATTTCCGAATTGTTCTCTCAAAGGATTATTGCAATACGAAATTAAATGTTAGATGAAAAGAAGTATTTCGCAAAACTTATCCACAGGTTTTCTAACAATTTCTAACATTGTATTATCTAATAATTAATAATTTTTAAAAATGTTTGATTTTTATGTATTACTAAATTATTTATGTTGATATATAATCACTTAAATAGAAATATCTTTGATAATTGCATTAAAATATCATACCAATAATTGTAAAATATGTAGTAATTTTATAAAGAAATTAATTCGCCAACTAGCGATTCCAATTTTACTAATACAAATTTAAATAGATAAAAATGAAAAAGATAGCACTAGCCGCAGATCACGCTGGTTTTGAATATAAAGAAATTGTTAAAAAGTATCTTGAGACCAAATATGAAGTTCAGGATTTTGGAACCTATTCTACTGATTCTGTAGATTATCCCGATTTTGTACATCCTGCTGCAACATCTGTAGAAAAAGGGGAAAATGACTTCGGAATATTATTTTGCGGGAGCGGAAACGGTGTTCAGATTACCGCTAACAAGCACCAGAAAATCCGTTGCGCATTATGCTGGATGCCGGAGATTGCGTCACTGGCAAGACAACATAACGATGCGAATATGATATCAATCCCTGCGAGATTCATTTCAAAAGAATTGGCTATAGAAATTGTTGATAAATTTCTAACTACTGATTTCGAAGGTGGAAGACACCAAAACAGAGTTGATAAAATCGCGTTCTGCTAAATATAAAGCATAGAGACTTACATTTTTGTAAGTCTTTTTTATTGGAATTTAACTCAAAATACTTATTATTAATAAAGTTGTATCTTTGCAACGCATTTCACAGAGAAAGTTCTTTCTCACGAAACCATAAATTAATAGAAAGGTTTCCATTCTCCCCTATTTTTATTATATATTTATTGAATAAAATATTCCGATTTGGGATTATTATTGTTGTTGATAAAATGAAGTTGAATTATACTTAGAAACAAATGAAAAACAAAAAACATACAAGTCATAAAAACGAACAGAAACTTCTGGATCTCGGAAGAAAAATTCTTCGTTTTATGAATCAGAAAACATCTAAAATCTATAATTATAAACAGATTGCAGAAGGTATAGACTACAAAAACCCGAGACAGAGGGAACTCGTGATCCAGGCATTGCACAGACTTTTGGCAACTGAAAAAATCAAAGAAGCAGAAAAAGGAAAATACATTGTCAATCTCAAGGTTGAAGGGACATTGACCGGAATTATCGATTTTAATCAGTCCGGAAACGCTTACGTGACTGTTGAAGGTATTGATGATGACATATTTGTTCATCAGAAAAATGTAAAAGATGCCTTGCAGGGCGACAAAGTCCTTATTATAACCTACAATTACAAAGGAAAAAAGCTGGAAGGATCTGTCGTAGAAGTTCTGGAAAGGGCAAAAGAAACATTTGTCGGGACTTTCCAGAAGATTCCGGAAAAAGATTTCGGATTTGTGGTTTTTGATAAAAAGACCATTAATACGGATATGTTTATTTCCAAAAATCATTTTAATAACGCTGAAGATGGTGACAAAGTGATTGTAAAGATGCTGAAGTGGGACACCAACAGTAAAAATCCTGAAGGCGAGATCATTACAGTTCTTGGCGCTCCCGGCGAGCACGAAACTGAGATCCATTCGATTTTGGCCGAATATGGATTGCCTTATAATTTCCCGCTGGAAGTGGAACAGGATGCTGATAAAATCGACAGAAGCATCAATGCTGAGGAAGTGGCAAAAAGATGGGATATGCGCGGTATCTGTACATTCACAATTGATCCTAAAGATGCCAAGGATTTTGATGATGCATTATCTATTCAGAAACTGGAAAACGGGCTTTGGCAGATTGGTGTTCACATTGCGGACGTTTCACATTATGTAAAGCCGGGGACTATACTGGACGACGAAGCTTACGCAAGAGCAACTTCAGTTTATCTGGTGGATAGAGTAGTGCCGATGCTTCCAGAGGTTTTAAGTAATGACGTCTGCTCACTGCGTCCGCACGAAGATAAATTCACTTTTTCAGCGGTTTTTGAAATGGATGAGGAAGCAAAAGTTCATAAAGAATGGTTTGGCAGAACAGTCATTCATTCCGATAGAAGATTCACTTATGAAGAAGCTCAGGAAAGGATCGAAACCAAACAGGGTGACCTGACAGAAGAAATTCTGCAGTTGGATAAATTAGCCAAAATAATGCGCCAGGAACGTATTAGAAATGGGGCGATTACTTTTGACAGAAGCGAAGTAAGATTCAACCTGGATGAAGAAAGCAATCCGATCGGTGTTTATTTCAAAGTCAGCAAAGATTCCAACCATTTAATTGAGGAATTTATGCTTTTGGCGAATAAAAAAGTATCCGAATTTGTTTCCTTAAATAAACGAAAGGAGCCAACAGACAATACGTTTATTTATCGTATTCACGATGATCCGGATCCGGCAAAACTGAAGTCTCTGCAGGAATTTGTTTACACTTTCGGATACAAAATGGACCTGGCCAATACCAAAAAGGTAGCCGAATCGCTTAACAGGTTATTGAACGAGGTCAAAGGAAAAGGCGAAGAAAATATGATTGAAACTCTGGCAATGCGGAGTATGAGCAAAGCTGTGTATTCTACTGAACCGATTGGCCATTACGGTCTTGGCTTCGACTATTATACACATTTTACATCACCAATCCGTCGTTATCCGGATCTTATAGCACATAGATTGCTTCAGCATTACCTGGATGGTGGAAAATCACCAAATAAAGAAGAAGTGGAGGAGAAGGCAAAGCATTGTTCAGCAATGGAACGTCTGGCCGCAGATGCAGAAAGAGATTCGATCAAATATATGCAGGTTAAGTTTATGGAGCAGCATATTGGTGAGATTTTTACAGGTGTGATTTCCGGTGTGGCAGAATATGGTTTCTGGGTAGAGATTCCGGAAAACGGGGCAGAAGGAATGATAAAACTACGTGACCTTGTAGACGATTCTTATTCCCTGGATGCTAAAAATTATGCAATAGTTGGCTCCAGAACAGGGAATACCTATCAGCTGGGAGATCAGGTTAAAATCAAAGTGGTAAAAGCAAACTTGATTGCAAAACAACTGGATTTTAAGATTGTAGAGTAATTAAGAAAAATAGAAAAATTTGAAACCGTCTTTTTAGGACGGTTTTTTTATGGAAAAAAATTAAAGATAATACGTCAAGTTTTGTCGCTACCGCCATCTAGATTTGCTTTCAGAAACTTTAAAAATATGTTTTATGAAAAATATTTTAGATGATTTAGATGATTTTGATGAAGAAAGCCAAAGAATACTACTTGGAAGTCGAGTCATACAATTTAATGAATATAATAAAGGAAAAGATCCTTTCGAAGGAATAAGAACAAATATGACTTTCCAAGAGATATCCAATGAAATAGCATTGAATTCTCCTCTTGGCAAAAGCAGTGCATTCTATAGAGAAACGAGAGAAATATTAACCGGTCAAATACCAAAATTATAAACTATGGGATCTTGGAAATATGAAATTGTACACGATTATAATGCTACAAGACTTATCAAAGAATTTCGAGAAGAAAATCTAAAGCTCAAAAACTCGAAAGGAATGGATGATGACGAAACAGATTGTATCATATATGCAGAAAAAGATGATCACACGATTAGTTTAGGTAGAGTATTGCTTGTGAAAATGAGTGATGCAATGATAAATTATTATTATGAATATAAAGATCCAGATTACTTACCCAAATACTGGGCAAAATATATTTATGATGAAAATAAAAACAATAAGACTTTTCAGTTTAATGAAGAAGAAATCTCAGATGCTTTTTTAAAATCTATAGCGCTACAGACAAAGTTGATGAGTGTTCCGGCATTGGAATTACAGAATTATTTTAAAAAAATAACTGAAAATCTTTCAGAAAATTATCGTAATGACGAAAAATTTTCTCGTGAGCAGTGGGATCCTACCCTGAAATCTGATCAATATCTTTTTGCAAAACCAGAATTAGCGATCAATTATTTTGTTAAAAAAAGTGACTCTTTAAAAAACAGGCTTACCACATTTAGAAAGCAATTGGAACACATCAAATCTTTCAAAATAGTTGGCAAAGAATTCAAAATACAGACTATAGATGACATCATAAAAGGGATTGATGACCATATAAAAAGTATTGAGAACTTCAAAAAATGGATGATAGGGAGCAGGGATGATATTAAATTAAATATAGCCTATTTCTGTGGTATTTATAACGGGATTGTTGAGTTTATTGCTGGTTTTATTGATATCGGCTTATTAGCAATTAATATTGTCATAAGTGATTTGTTAGGTGGAGAAACTAATCTGGAATTTTTGGAAATCAGAGAGGCGGTAGAAGAAGTATTGAGCAAAATTTTACAAGATCCTGGAAAGGTATTTAATGACATCATAGAAGCAGTTAAAAACTATAAGTATTCTCGTTATGATGACCCAAAACTTAATCAATACCAGATACAGTACAATGAAGGCGAAGATACTGTTTTGGCAACAGATATTATAATAGCCATAATAACTATCATAAAAGCTATTGCAAAACTTGCCAAGCTTTTACCTAAATTTACAAAATGGATTGAAGAGGTTTTAGATTTACGAAAAACAAGAAAAACATTAAGAAATCTTGAGAGATTAGAAAATGCTTGGAGAAATGGCTGGTCAAAAGAAAGAGTTCTTGAAAAATTAAAAGGAGAAAGAGTTTCTCCAATAGAGTATTTAAAGGCAGAATATGTAATTGAGCATTATAATGCTTTTCAAAATGAAGGAATTGCATCAAGAATTGTATCAAAAGAAGTATTTGAAAAACGTGGTATCGGAAAACCAGATATGGGCAAAACCGAATTTGTAAGTCGGAAATCTGACATTGATGATATATTAATGCTTTCACGAGAAGAACAGGCAAAAAAATTGGGTATTCCAATAGAACAAATAGAAAAAGGAGAATTAGTCAGAATAGATTTTGACCTATTAAAAAAACAAGTTAGGGTCGAAATGCCTTCAGGAAATGAATTTGGGGCAAACAAACAATGGATTCCAGGAGGAGTTTTACCGGATGGCAATCTTGAAGCCATTATAAGAACAGAGAATTTAAAAGAAAATGTTCACTACACAGTTAAATACTTGAAAAAATGAGAAAAGAAATTATGGACAGTCCGTGGGATTTTACTCTTTATGAAGAAAACAACAAAAAAATATTAGACGTTGTTTATTGTAATAGTTTTGTTGATTATTCAAGAAAATTTTTATTACAAGGAGATGAGCTAAATTATGATTTTGAACAACTAAAAAAATTAGCAGAAGAAATCCGAAACAATTACGAAAATTATAAGGACAGAGAAATAAAAGAATAGTTTTAGGTAAAAGCGTGATAAAAAAATATTAAAAAATTGAAAATATTATTTAAAAATGATTATAAAAAACTAATTTTTATTCAAATTTTAGTCAAAAAATAACCAATAAATTAAAATTTATAAATGAAATATTTTCTATTATTATCGTTATTAATTTTCATTAATATTAATTCTCAATCAAACAATAATATTTATAAACTTTTAAAATTAAAAGGAAAAGTAAAAAGTATTGAAATTAAAAATATTTTTAAACTTTCTGGAGTGAGTGATGGGAGAACTATACCTCCAAAAAGCATACGATACAATAATTACTACATATTTTTTTGATAAACAACAGCAACTTATAAAGGCCTTGTACAATAATAAACCATTAAATTTATATCATAATAAAGGTGAATTAACAATCGTTTACCCTAGCAAAAAAAATCTTAAGGACTGGACTCATAAATATAAAAGCATTAGAGATACAATTTTTTTTGAGGAAGATTATATTAAATTAGGAAATATAAAATTCTGTGAAAAAACAAAATATATTTTTAATAACTCAAGATTATTGAAATCAGACTACATAATATTTTTAGATGATAATAAATATAACGTAGAGCACTGCGATTATGAAAAGGAAAAATTAAATTTTGACATTCAGAAACGTTGTATAATGGAAGATTACTTTAGAAAAGAAAAACCAGTAATTACTGAAATAGTTACATCATATGATTACTTATCTGAAGATAAATATAAAAATTGGACAAAAAGAATTAAAACGAATAACAAACAAGATGATACTATTGTTGAAATCCGAAAAATTGAATATTATTGAAAATAATTACAAAATAATTACGAAAACTGTAAAAATAGAGAAATAATAGAGTAATTCTTTTTAACTCCGAAGCCAACTGACTTCGGAGTTTTCTTCAAAAGAGAAAAAATTGAATTTCATCACAAATTTTAGATTTAAAACCAGAGAAATCAATTTTGATGAAATTTAAACATTGCTTTAAATTTTAAATCTCTATTTTTACAGCCGGTTCCGAAATTTAAAACGAATGCTCGAACTCATTTTATACGCTGTCGGATTAGGAATAATGCTCAGTCTGGTCTTTATAGGACCTATATTTTTCCTGTTGATAGAAACCAGCTTTTCCCGCGGTCCAAAGCACGCACTGGCTCTGGATTTTGGGGTAGTATCGGCAGATATTCTCTGCATTATCGTGAGTTATTACGCCAGCGCAGACCTGGTGAACCTCATAGATAAGCATCCCGGATTTTACAAAATATCAGCATTTCTGATCTTTATTTATGCGCTTTATATGCTGATTTCCAAGACAAAAATGCATATTGAAGGCGAGGAAAAACTGATTAACCAAAATTATCTGAAGACGTATCTTAATGGATTTTTACTAAACCTTCTTAACATTGGCGTTGTACTTTTCTGGCTGGTAACGGTGATTTCCGTTCGGAATGCTTATCCCAAAGTGCAGGATTTTGTGCTTTACATCGGCATTGTTATAGGAACATATTTACTTATAGATTTGTTCAAAATCATTCTGGCAAAGCAGTTTCATGACAAACTGAATCAGCGTGTGGCCAACCAGATCAGAAAAGGCGTCGGCATTATTCTCGTGATTTTCAGCATATTTATCTTCCTGCAAAGTTTCAAAAAATTCAACAGTTTTGAAGAAAAACTGGAAAAAGCGGAGAAACAGCAACCAAAGATTAAATAAATGTTTTGGGCAGCTATTCCGCCCCCGCTATTATCTTTTTGCTCGGCATAGCCTCTCGCAAAAAGGATAACCGCTCAGGTCGGGCTGCAGATTCGGTGTAAAACAATTGAGATTATAACCACGAAGTTTGTCATTCCGTAGGAATCTCAGCGGTTTAGATTTCTACAGAATAACAAAAGAAAGTCTTTGCTAAGTGTAACGCCTTTGCGAGCCTAAAATGTTTTCAATAAATTCAAAAAATCTTTGCGACCTTTGCGTTAAAATCCAATCATCAAAATTCAACACAAATGCAAAACATCACTTTCCCAAAACCATTAAAAAAAGGTTCAAAGATCGCCATCATTTCCCCAGCAGGTTCTGTCGAGATTCCACAATTGGATAAAACTTTAGAATTAATCAAATCCGAAGGTTACGAACCAATTTTAGGCGAAAATCTCTACACAAAATATGAGAATGGATATTCTTACGCCGGAACAGAAAAACAGCGGATAAATGATATCAACTGGGCTTTAAACGATAAGAATATTTCTGCAATCTGGGCCTCCAGAGGTGGCTATGGCTGTCAGCACCTTTTGCAGGATCTGAAACTAACAGAATTCAAGAAGAATCCAAAATGGTATATCGGCTATTCGGATAACACGGTTATTCAGAGTTATTTACTGAAAAAAGGGTTTGCGTCTATCCACGGCCAGACCATTAAAACCTCGAGCTTTGGCGTAACGGAAGAAAGTTATGACCTGATTTTTGATATTCTGAAAGGTAAAAATCCAGCATACAAAATCAATTCGAATCCGAATAATAGTGTAGGAGAGGCTTCAGGAATTTTAGTCGGCGGTAATCTCGCTTTGATCTATGCGCTTCTGGGAACACCATATTCTTTTGATTTCACAGATAAAATCTTATTTATAGAAGATATTGGTGAAAAATTTTATGCCCTGGACCGGATGATTATGAGTCTGGAATTAGCCGGAGTTTTCAAAAAAATAAACGGATTAATTGTTGGCGGAATGACGAATATGGGCAAGGAAACTGAGAATAAAGACTATGAAGAATCCTATGATTCTTTTGCATATCAAATCATTGCTGAGAGACTTTCCCATTATGACTTCCCGAAAATTTTCGGCTTTCCGAACGGACATATTTTTGATAACAGACCGTTGATTATTGGCTCAGAAGTCAAAATGAAAGTAAGTAAAGAAGTTGAAGTAGAATTTAGTAAATTTTACTCATAAATATCTTTTCGGTGTCCAAGATTGATAACATCGATAACTAATTCTTTGTCAAATATTTCATAGATTATTCTATAATTTCCAACCCGAATTCTGTAAGCATCCCTTCCTTTTAATTTTTTATAACCGAAAGGACGGGGATTATTTTCAAGCAAAAGCACTTCTTCGAGTATAGAAACTGCTATCTTGTCCGGAAGTTTATCCAAATTTTTCTGCGCTTTTTTAGATAAAGTAATATTATACTTAATCATTTTTTTTCTTCCTGTTCGAAAGGTATTTTCTAAGTTCTATTCTTGTTCCATCATCTTCCTTTTTTGCATCATCATATAAAGTAACATCCTCAATATCTTCTAATTCTTCAAGAATTTTTTGATATTCCTTGATTTTCAAAATGACGGCTGTTTTTTTTCCGTTTTTATCTGTTATATATTGTGGATTTAGGGTAGTCATAATATATTTTATTTGGTTATTCAAATATAAATAATAAATTTAGAAATTATAAAAACTATGGCAGATCACAATGAGTTTGGGAAAATAGCTGAAGATCTTGCGGCTGATTTTCTTGTCAGGAATCAGTATAAAATTCTCGTCCGCAATTTCCGTTATCTGAAAGCGGAGATCGACATCATTGCTGAAAAGGAAAATCAAATTATCATCATAGAAGTTAAAGCGAGAAGTACCGATGCTTTTCTTGAACCGCAGGAAGCCGTTAATAAAAAGAAAATCAAATTATTAATATCAGCAGCCAATTATTTTATTGAAGAAAATAATATCAATAAAGAAGTCCGGTTTGATATTATTTCTGTGCTTCCAAACCAGCAAAAAACTTTGGAAATCAATCATATTATTGATGCCTTCCAAAGTTTTGAAATATAATTTTGAGGTAGAGGTTTTTTAGGTAGCAGCATTCTAAAACAAAAGCCTCTGACCTACAATCTTAAACCTATTTTATCTCCACACACCCAACTCTTCCTCCGGCATTTCCGGTTGGCTGCGTATGAAAATCATCTACTCCTGCGTGGATTACAATAGCTTTTCCGATAATATTTTTCATTGGATCATCGCATCCAAGACACCATTTATCCGTTGAAAATGTCAAACGGGCCTGTCCGTCTTTGTCTGCATCCAGATTACCGATATCACCCATATGAAAATGATCGGATTCCCATTTCCCGTGGTCATCTTTAGAAGGATTCCAATGGCCGCCCGCAGAAGATGCATCGGTTGCACTGCAGTTTCCAAACTCGTGGATGTGGACGGCGTGCAATCCCGGCTTGAGTTTGAACACGCTAAGATCCATTTCCACTTTGCCTTTTTTCTGGGTAAATGTTGCAGTACCTTGTGTTTCCGTATGGGATTTTGGACGGATGATGTATTGTTTAGAAACTGTTTTGCAGGATGCCAGTGACAGGCCGGCAATTCCAATTAGTATTAACTTTTTCATATTGTAGTTTATTTGTTACATCGAATATAACAATTTTAAAGCCAATATGATGAGAATTGTTTTACGTGAAACATTGACGGTTCGGGCATAAATTTTAACAGTTCGGTAACAATTAATTCGGTATTGCTACCAACTGAAATATCTTTGGATCAAAATTAAAATTATGACAGCGCAAAGCAGAATCATTACACTTCTATTTATTTTGACAGGTTATATTATTTGGGCACAAACAACGATTTCCGGAAAGGTAACTTACAGAAATAAACCGCTGAAAGACATTAATGTAACACTTAAGGATACCTATGATGGTGCAACCACTGATGCTAATGGAAACTATACCTTTACAACTACGGAAAACGGAGATAAAACTTTGGTTTTTTCAGGAAAGGATTATGATGAGGTAGAGTTACCGGTCAGAATTGAAGGGAATGCTATCGCTATGAACGCTACTCTGAAGGAGCAGGTTAATGAAATCAATGCTGTTGTCATTACCGCAGGAAGTATCGAAGCCAGTGATAAAAAGCGCGCAACGGCACTGCTAACGCCATTGGATGTTTATACAACAGCTGGTGCCAATGGACAGATCTCATCAGCTCTCGGCTATTTGCCTGGAGTGCAGAAAGTAGGAGAGAGCGAAGGTTTGTTTGTGCGCGGCGGAACTGGCGCGGAAACTAAAATCTTTATGGACGGTAATCTTGTCAATAATTATTTTACCAATTCGGTTCCGGGAATAGCCGGAAGAGACCGCTTCAACACTTCCTTGTTTAAGGGTAATGTGTTTTCCAGCGGTGGATATTCGGCTCTTTACGGCCAGGCTTTATCGTCGGTTTTAATTCTGGAAAGTGTGGATCTGCCGGAAACTACTTCCTTTGATTTTGGTGTTTCCCCGATTTTCCTGAGCGCTAATTATCAAAAATTAAATCAGAAAAAAACAGCTTCCTGGGGTGTTGCCGGAGGTTATTCTAATCTCGGCCTGATGGGAAAATTGCTGAATTTCAATACGGATTTTGAAAAATATCCGCAAGGTTACGGATTTGACGGCAACTTCAGGATCAAAACCAAAAAAGGCGGATTTATCAAATATTACGGAAGTGTAGATGAAAATAAAATGGCAGTAGGATCTGCAAGTCTGGAAAAGGATACTGACAGGAATCTGGTAAGCCTGAAAGGTCAGAATATGTACCATAACTTATCTTACAAGGAAAAATTCGGCAGGTATCTGCTTAATGTCGGGACTTCTTATACTTACAATTTCAACGATCTGAATTTCTCCACTTTTAAAAATAATGCAGAACAATCCAATACGCCTATTACTAACAAGTCCAACTATATCAATGCAAAAGCGGTTCTGGAAAGGAAAATGAACCGGGCAAGCATCATAAGAGCAGGATTTGAACTGAATAATGCAGATGAAACGATGAAATACGGGTCATTCGAAAGGAATTATAAAGATTTGATATCATCATTCTTTGCAGAAACAGATTTGATTTTTACCAATAATTTATCGGCTAAAATTGGCGCAAGGGCTGAGCGTTCATCCTATTTAGATCAATGGAACTTCTCACCAAGAGCGGCTTTGGCCTACAGGATATCGCCGGAATGGACCACATCTTTAGCTTACGGGATTTTTTATCAGAATCCGGAAAGCAAATATATTTTCAGCAATCAGTTTAGTTTTCAGAGAGCAGACCATTACATCTTTCAGGTCCAGAAAAATTCGGACGGCAGGAGCCTGAGGTTCGAAGCTTTTTACAAAAAATATGGTGATCTTATTAAAACCACCGCTTTGGCCAATATAAATCAGTCTGCTGCAAATAACCAATACCAGATAGCTTATGATAACAGCGGAAGTGGCTTTGCGAAAGGTATCGAACTGTTCTGGAGAGATAAGAAGACTTTTAAAGAAATCGATTACTGGCTTACCTATTCTTACCTCGACTCCAAAAGAGACTTCTTAAACTATCCTTTTAGTTTAGCACCTAATTTTGCATCAAAACATACCTTTAATGCTGTTGCCAAAAAGTTTATTACAAACTGGAAAACCGGGTTCAATCTGTCTTATACTTATTCCAAAGGGAGACCTTATTATAACATTATGACAAAGGAAGATAACAACGGGAAATTTATCAATGTTCTTGATGATTCCGGCAGGCTGAAAGACTACAGCGGACTGAATTTCAGTGTGAACTATGTGCCGAGTATAGGAAAAAAAGATGCTAAGTCTTTTACGGTATTTGTTCTGAGCATCAATAATATTCTTGGCAATAAAAATATTTATGGTTACAATTACTCGTCAGACGGAAAAAGCAGAACTGCAGTGGTGCCGCCGGTCAATACTTTTATTTTCGTGGGCGTTTTTGTAAGCTTCGGTGTAGATAAGACGAATGATGCCATCAATAATAATTTGTAAACAATAGAGGAAAGATAAAAACTTATATTCAGCTGTCTATTTTTATCTCGCAGATTGAGCTTTTAAATAAAAGAAACAGTTCAGCAATTAAAAACGACCATTCGGTAGAATAAAATTCCAACAAAAGAAAACTCATTCTATCTTTGAATCGGAAATTTAAAACAATAAAATAATCCCATATGAAAAATCTATTTTTAACAGCAGCATTAATTTTTGCAGGCGCGACTACATTTGCGCAGACCGCTTTCGAAAAAGCAATGACAGAAAAAATCGCTAAAGTGGAAGACCATAAAACGCCAGACGAATTTACGGCGCTTGCTAATGATTTTGAAAGAATTGCTACAAAGGAAAACACCAACTGGCTGCCCTATTATTACGCAGCATTCGCCACAATTCAGAAAGGAAGAATCCTGATGCAATCCGGAAAAACCAATGAACTGGATGCAGTAGCTGCAGATGCGGAAAAATACCTTGCGAAAGCAGAAGCACTTAGTCCGGATAATGCAGAGCTTTTCATCCTTAAGAAAATGACCAGCGGACTAAGAATGATGGCAGATCCGATGAGCAGATATATGAGCGAGGCGCCAATTGCCCAGCAAGCATTGGCAAAGGCAGAATCTCTGGACCCGGACAACCCGAGAATAACCATTCTTAAAGCGGAAGATGCTTATTTCACACCTGAACAGTTTGGCGGAAGTAAAGCTAAAGGTACAGAACTTTTCAAAAAAGCTATGGAACAGTTTGCCTCCTACAAGCCAAAAACTTCTTTGGATCCTAATTGGGGAAAAGGTGAAGCGCAATATTTTCTGAACCAGAAATAAACCCATTTTTTTATATTGACAAGACCTTCGCTCAGCGAGGGTTTTATTATTGTAAATCAAATCATTCAATTATTTAACACAGAAAATCAAAATTAGTTTATCAATAGCTGTCATCCCATTAATCAAATTCTTATTTTTGCAAAAATTTTTAACTGTTGATAAGGATTACAGAACATAATGATTGGGTGGTATATTGTATTCTTGGAAGTATCTTTGTCTACATTATCCTTTTATCTGTTTTTCAGCGAGATGCTAATATCAAGGATTTCCTGATGCAAAAGATGGAAGACTCCAGCAATCTTACGCCAACCTGGATCATCGTTTCCATAATCCGATGCCTGATGGTTGCGTTACTGCTTTCACAGTTTGTTCCGGTGGTTCCAAAGAGTATTTCCGAGATCCATATTTTCGGAAGGGAACTTAATAAGTTTGGGTTTACGATTATAACTTTGCTGGGTTTTGATGTCATGAGGAATATCCTTACATTTCTGTTTTATTCCAGCATTGGAAACGGCAAAAATCTAAAAGGACTTACGCTTATGGCAAGCAAGTTCTTTTTTCTGGAATCTATTGCTTTTATCATACTTGGCTTTATTCTTTATTATTATCCGATAGATTTGGTACGATATTTTTATTTGATCATCTGCCTGTTTATCGGGTCATTCATTTTAAAGAACCTGATATATCTTTTCCATAGTCACCCGATACTGCCGGAAAAATGGTATTATAAATTTTTGTATATTTGCACGCTTCAAATAGTACCCATTTTGGTGCTTTGGAAGTTCTTATTTTATTAAATGTAACACACACGTTTTGAGATGAAAATCAAATCTATTTTAGTTTCACAGCCTGCTCCGAATGAATCATCGCCTTATTTGGAAATTGCTAAAAAAGAGAAAATCAAAATTGATTTCCGTCCTTTTATTCACGTAGAAGGTGTAGATGCCAAAGAACTCAGAACTCAGAAAATTGATCTGACTCAGTATACGGGCATTATCTTCACGAGCAAAAATGCAGTGGACCATTATTTTCGTCTTGCTGAGGAAATGAGATTCACCGTGCCGGATTCTATGCGTTATATCTGCCAGTCAGAAGCGATTGCCAACTATCTGCAAAAACATATTGTTTACAGAAAAAGAAAAATCAGCTTTGGCGAGAAGAATTTTTCTGACCTTGCGCCGCTGTTCAAGAAACATCCGGCTGAGAAATATCTGTTGCCTTCTTCCGATATCCTTACGCCGGAAATTCCGCGTGTTCTGGATGCTGCCAATCTGGACTGGACGAGAGCGATTATGTACAAAACTGTAGCTAGTGATTTGACAGACATCAATGTAAAGGAATATGATATGTTGGTATTCTTCAGTCCTCAGGGAATCAAATCATTAGGAATTAATTTTCCGGATTTTAAGCAGGAAGAAACCAAGATTGCCGTTTTCGGGACTACAACCCAGGCAGCAGCAGAAGAGGCTGGCCTAACCGTGAATGTAATGGCACCCACCAAAGAAACGCCGTCTATGACTATGGCGATTGAAAAATACATCAGAAGCATTAATAAATAGGTCTTTATTTAAGATAAAATAAAACCGTCCTGAAATTTCGGGATGGTTTTTTGTTTACATTTGTTTAATCTGAAATAATTCAGGCTAATAATCGATTCGAAAGAAAATGAACGCGCCAAAAGCTAGAAAAACAGAGAAGATACTAAGTATTCATAATGATACAAGAATAGATCCTTATTTCTGGATGAACGAAAGAGAAAATCCTGAAGTGATCCACTATCTTGAGGCAGAAAATGCCTATTGTGATTTTATGATGAAGGATACGGAAGACCTTCAAAACGAATTATTTGAGGAGATGAAAGCCCGTTATAAAAAAGATGACGAGTCATTACCATATTTTTTTAATGGATACTGGTACATAGTTCGTTACGAAGAAGGCAAGGAATATCCGATTTTTTCCAGAAAGTTCCAGACTTTGGAAAACGAAGAAGAAATACTTTTGGATGCCAATATCCTGGCGGAAGGCGAAGCATTTTTTGAGACAGGAAGTATTTCTGTAAGCGTTAATAATGAGATCATCGCTTATTCTACAGATAGAGTTGGGAGGCGGATCTACACCATTTTTTTCAAGAATATCAGAACCGGAGAAGTTTACCCGGACATTATACCAAATACAACCGGAAAAGCAGTCTGGGCAGGGGATAATGAGCACATTTTCTACATCAGAAAAGATGCCAGCCTGCGGGCATTCCAGATCTACCGTCATAAACTGGGAACAGATCCCGATAATGATATTTTGATCTATCACGAGGAAGATGAGACCTTTGATGTCAGCCTTTTCAAAACCAAATCATTGGAATATATTTTCATTGCATCATCGTCTACTAATGAAGATGAGATGAGGTTTATTCCGGCCGATAATGTTTATGCCAGATGGACCATAGTGCAGCCAAGAACCGAAGATTTGGAATACTCGGTAGAGCATTATCAGGATGAATTCTACGTCATTACCAATGCAGATGATGCTACCAACTTCAAGATTGTGAAGACCAAAGTGGAAACACCTTCTATGGAATACTGGGAAGATTATATTCCTCACAGGGAAGATATTTTATTGGAGGGTTTTGAGATTTTCAGAAATTATTTTGTACTGGAAGAACGCCGAAAAGGCCTTTTACAAATTAATATCATTGATAATCAGGACAATACGTCTCATTACCTTCAGTTTTCTGATCCTACATACACAGCTTACATTGGGATTAATATGGACTTTGATACAGATATTCTGAGGTTCGGATATACATCAATGACCAAGCCTTCGTCTACTTACGAGTATAACATGAAGGATAAAACCACCACGCTCCTTAAGCAACAGGAAGTTTTGGGCGGAAAATTCTTCCCGGAAAATTATATTTCCGAACGCATCTGGGCTACAGCAAGGGACGGAAAAGAAATTGCGATCTCATTGGTCTATCATAAAAATACTCAGAAATCTGCTGATACGCCACTTTTGCTTTATGGCTACGGAAGTTACGGACACACAGTAGATGCTACATTTTCAAGCGTAAGATTATCATTGCTGGACAGAGGCTTTATCTATGCGATTGCCCATATCAGAGGCGGAGAATATCTTGGCCGCGAGTGGTATGAAGATGGTAAAATGCTACAGAAGAAAAATACATTCTTTGATTTTATAGACGCCGCAAAACATTTGATTTCAAACCATTATACATCACCAAGACATTTATATGCAATGGGCGGAAGCGCGGGCGGACTTCTGATGGGAGCCGTTATGAATTACAATCCTGAATTATTTAACGGAATTGTGGCGCAGGTTCCTTTTGTAGATGTTGTAACGACGATGCTGGACGATACGATTCCACTGACAACCGGAGAGTATGATGAATGGGGAAATCCGAATGAAAAGGAATATTATGATTATATGAAATCCTACTCGCCGTATGATAATATCGAAGCCAAAGATTACCCGAATATATTAATTACAACAGGTTTCCACGATTCCCAGGTTCAGTATTGGGAACCGGCAAAATGGACTGCTAAACTGAGAGATCTGAAAACGGATAACAACATTCTCATCTTCAAAACAGATATGAGCTCAGGGCACGGTGGCGCTAGCGGACGCTTCGAAAGTTTGAAGGAAATTGCCCTGGAATATGCTTTTTTGCTAAAAATCGACTAGTAATTTTTCCTTAGCCTCATCTTTGTATTTTCTCCCGACAGGAATGGTTATGTTCTGTATTTCAACTTTGCTGGGAGAAAATGATGTGATTGCATCTTTATTGACAAGAAAAGAGCGGTGAACTCGTAAAAAATCTGGTTCCGGCAATGATTCCTGGATAGAAGTCAATGTTTTAAGAACCGTAATTTCAGAGTCTTTCATTTTTATTTTACAATAATTACGAAGGCTCTCAACATAAAGAATATCGCTGGCTTTTATTTTTCGCTGGCTTTTATCAACTTTAAGAGTGATATAGGTGTCATAATAATGATTATGATTATCAGATTCTTCCGTGGTTGATTTTCTTTCATCAGAATTATTCTGAAGATGCCCGGCTGTTGTAAGATAGGTGTAAGCTATTGGAATCATTGCAGCAATATTAATATCTAATGCCGTATTGATAATCTCCGATGAAACAAAAAAACCGGAATATTTAAAAGAGGGAAGAAAATTGGGCTGAATAAAATACAAAAACAAAGGGCGCTGAATCAATATGCTTATCAGACCAATCAAAATAAAATAGGACACAAAAAAGCTGAAATATCGTTTTTTATCAAAGAACTTTGGGAAAAGATAAAAGATCGTAATATAAACCAGTAACATTCGGGAAGGCAAACAGCAGATCTGTATCAGGATATTCCTGAAATAACCGTTATCCTGGATTCCCCAGGCCACTCCAAAAAACATAACGAAAGCGATCCAATACAAAATGTGTGTGCTAATAGCTTTCGATTTGAATTGTTGAAAAAAAGATTGGTACATAATTTTAAGGCTCCTCAAATTTAATTATTTCTCTAAAATCGTAACCTGCTGATTGGATGATATGTTTTTTGTACGGAGTAAGCTGTTGTCTGTCCAAAACCATTGTTTCAGAAGATGTCACAATGTATTTTTGTACAAATTACACCCTTAGAAATATGAAACTGATCGTTCCAAAACTGTTACTGATTATCACATCATTTTTTTGGATTTTTGGATCCGGACAGGATGATAAAACCACATTTGCGGCTGCAGAATATCTGAAACAGCATCCTCAAAACCCGAAAGATTATCTGATTTCCAAATTCAGAAAATATCCGATTGTTTTGCTTGGTGAGGATCACGCAGTGAAAGAAAACCTTGACTTCGTAAAGAATCTTATTCCGGAACTGTACAATGCCGGCGTTTATAATCTTTGTATGGAATTCGGAGCGTTTGAAAAGCAGAAAGAACTGGATGAATTGCTTACTGCTCAAAAATTTGATGAAAGAAAAGCTAAGGATCTGATGTTCTTCTACAATGTCGGCTGGGCTTACAAAGAATATGTGGATATTTACAAAGCTGCTTGGGAATTCAACAAGACGCTAAAGCCGGAAGCCCGAACATTTAGGATTATCAATCTGAGCTATCAGTACCGCTGGGAGCATTTTAAGGGTGGTGCAAGAACTCCGGAAAATATGAAGGCAGTATTCAATCTGGGAACGCCGGACCACTTCCGCACAGAAATTATCAGGAAAGAAATCATCGGTAAAAATGAAAAAGCATTGGTTTATATGGGACACGTGCATGTCTTTACAAAGTACAAAATGCCTTTGCTTAAAGTAAATAATGATGATTTTTGTGATTATGACAATGGGATGGTTGGGAACAGACTTTATAAGCTGATGCCGGGTAAGATTTTCAACATTATGTTTCATACGCCGATGTTTTCCAAAACACAATATAATCCGGCTTATGTATCGCCTGCTGACGGAGAATTGGAAAATGCGCTTCAGAAGATCGGTTACCCGCAGATTGGCTTTGATTTGATTGATACACCGGTTGGGAAACTTTCGGACAATAGCTTTTTCAGTTTATGCCATCCTGCATTTAAAATGGAAGATTTTTTTGACGGATATATTTTCCTTAAACCTTTTAAGGATTTGACAGGATGTACTTATGATGATGATTTTTTCACTGGAAAAGACTGGCATTATATCGAGAATAATTTCCCGGATCCTGACTGGAGAAAGCCAAAGAATCTGGAAGAATACAAAACCGCCATAAGAAAATATGTAGATATCAAAGACCGTTACAGAGACGTTATCCAGGTATCTATTCCGGAAGTGAGCGCTGGCAAGATCATTAGAATCAACCAATTTTCCTCGAAATATGTAATCCCCAGAAATGTAGACATATGGCTGCCGGAGAATTACAATCCGGACAAAAAATATGCGGTTCTTTATATGCACGATGGACAAATGCTGTTTGATCCTAATATCAACTGGAACAATTCCGAATGGAACGTTGATGAAAACTACACCAAGCTCAGTAAAAAGATCAGGCTGAAAGACTGTATTGTTGTGGGATTATGGAATACGGGCGCAACCCGCCATTCAGAATATTTTCCGCAGAAAGCTTTTGAAAGCTTACCAACAGAATTAAAAAATTCACTTCTGGAAAAGAACCTTCAGGGTAAGATTCAGTCGGATAATTATCTGAAATTCATTGTAGAAGAACTAAAACCTTTTATTGATAAAAATTTTCCCACCTTGGGAGACAAAGCGAATACTTACATTGCAGGATCCAGTATGGGTGGATTGATATCCATGTATGCGATCTGTGAATATCCCGAAGTTTTCGGCGGCGCAGCTTGTCTCTCCACCCATTGGATCGGGATTACAGAGCGTTCAGATGATATTATTCCCTCTGCTTTTCAGAATTATCTCAAACAGAATCTGCCAGATCATAAAACACATCGTCTTTATTTTGATTTTGGAACCGAAGGCTTAGACAGGCGCTATGAAAACTATCAAAAAGAAGTAGATCTGATCATGAAAGAAAAGGGTTATGATAAAAGTAACTGGCAGACGAAAAAATTTGAATCTGCTGATCACAGCGAAAATGCCTGGAGCAAAAGACTCGTTATTCCACTGGAGTTTGTCCTGAAATTTTAGTTGGATTCATTTTCGTAAATTTGCAGGAAGCTTCGGATCTTATACCCGGAGTCAATTAAAATGTGCAATGCACTATTTAGATTATGACAGAATCCGAGATCTGGAAAAAAATAGAACATTTTTTTGAGCTTAATTTTCAAACAGAGAAAAACCCGCCAATTGAAACCATGCTATTCCTGATAGGCGTTCAGGAATTGGGAAGCGGACAGCAGAAATTTACCAAAGATGATAAGGTGAATCTGATTCATATTGCGGTTTGCAGACTGCTGGAAGCATTCGGCTATTATAAATTTTCTCACTATGACAATGATGGATTCCCACACTTTGAGGAGCTGGAAAAACTACCGGATCTGAAACCGAATGAGCAACAGCTCCTGATGAAAAAAGCGATTATCCAGTATTTTGAAGATGAAGAGATTGAGTTGATGTGACGACAGGTAATTTGTTGATATCAAGAATAGTTGCCATCAACAAATTATCAAATCACCAGTTTAACAAGCCCTCCAACTGATTGAGGCCTATTTTAAAGCCTTCTTCAAAACCCATTTCCAGAATGCGGTTCATCTCAGCAGTAGAATTAAAATGAATATTGAAGGTCATTCTTGTCCCTTCATCAATTCCCGTAAATCCGATAAGCCAGGTAGCCTGTGGTAATTCCGTATTTACCTTTCCTTTTTCGTCAGAGAAGGCATCTGTCCAGGAAATACTTCTGTGATTCATTATCTCGCCATATTGAACGATTGCAAAATGCTTGTCTCCAGCCGGACCTTTCATCGCATAATTCCAAATGCCATTTTCCCGGAAATCCATTTTTTCGGTCTCACATTTCCACGGTTCTGGTGCCCACCACTGGTCTATTAGTTCTGCCTTTGTAAAGTGTTCCCAAAGTGTGAAAACATCCGCATTATAAACTTTCATAACATAAATTCCGGTTTCAGAATCTTTGTTGAATACAATTTCAGAGCTCATAATCTAAATTTTTATCAAACTTAATTATAAAAAATCACACCAAACTTTTCTTGTGGCAACATTTTTGATTATTCACAATAAAATGTTAAAAAACTATTTTTTAAGAAATATTTAATAATTGTATGCCGTTTTTATTGTGCCAATATTCTTAAAAGAAGTAATTTTAACGTTTCAAAATCAATAAAAATAATGAATAACAAATTTATTCCTATTATTTCTGTATTTATGACGATTTCTTTGGTGGTCTTCGTATCATTACAGTTATATTGGATTAAAGAATTATATGGCGCACTGGAACAGGATTTTTCCAATAAAGTCTATTCTGCTCTGGAAACATCTACCCAGAAAGTTAATCAAATTGAGGTCAATAAATATTGGAATGACACCTACAAAAATGTAGGGAAAGAAGTTCTGGCATCGAAAGATCAGCCGGTTAAAACTTACATTCAGCAGAGTTCAGATTCTGCCAACCGTTCCAACATCCTTTTCCAGACCAGCATTGTTGAAAAGCAAAATATCCCGGTTTCCGCAAAAGGCGACACGCTTTACACCACCAAATTATATAAAGATGAAGGTCAGCTGAAGTTAAAAAGGAGCACGCCAGAACCGCTTACCACAAACATCAGCCGAGATATTGACAATAACTCTTATCAGATGAAGGAGTTTGCAAGGCTGAGCGCAACAAGCCTTCCCATTGAGAAAAGAGTGGATAGCAAAATCATTGATTCTGTGGTCACAAAAGAGCTCAGATTGAAGGGAATTGATACAAAATTCGGATTCGGCGTTATTAATAAAACCAACCAGCTGACCAGTGTTGCAAACAATATTTATCTGGATCAGAAAGATAAAACCAATTACACTTACCCGCTTTTTACAGATAGTAAAGACCGGACTTTGTTTACGCTGGCATTGGTTTTTCCCAGAAAAGATTATTCTCTGGTAAAGCATAATTTACCGATGCTTTTGGGAACTTTTATCTCATTACTCACCATCTTGGGAATTTACATCATTTCCATTAATTATATGATGAGACAGAAGAAAATTGCCGAGATCAAAACCGATTTTATCAATAATATGTCTCATGAGTTCAAAACGCCGCTGGCAACCATCTCTGTGGCATCGGATTCTCTGGCCAATGACAAAATTGCAACCGATCCGGACAAGGTCAAGTATTATTCCGGGCTCATTAAACAGGAAAACCTGAGGATGAAAAAACAGGTAGAAACTGTCCTGAATATGTCTAAGCTGGAACGCAACGAAATGCCGCTTCATCTTAAAGAAACAAACGTACGGGAACTGATCAAAAGCATTGCAGAATCTTTCAGGTTAATTGTGAACGAGAGGAACGGCAGCCTTGTAACGGAGTTTAACGCTACCAAGTATAATTTCAGAGTTGATGAATTTCATTTATCTAATGCCTTAATCAATTTGCTGGACAATGCCAATAAATATTCACCAGAAATGCCTGAAATAAAGCTTTCCACGAAAAATGAAGGCAATTGGTACGTCATAGAAATTTCGGACAAAGGAATGGGAATGGAATCGCAGAATAAAAACAAGATCTTTGAAAAGTTCTTCCGTGAGGAAACCGGAAATATCCACAATGTAAAAGGACAAGGTCTTGGATTGTCTTATGTAAAGAAGATCGTGGAAATCCATAAAGGTCAAATCCTCGTAGATTCTCATAAAGGAAAGGGAAGTTCATTCACTATAAAATTGCCGATGGTGTAATATTTAGCAATAACGAAATTGGAACAACAAAATCAAAATATTAACAAAAAGAAGAATCTATAAATCTTCATTATTAACTTAAAAGCTATGAGTAACAGAATATTATTAGTAGAAGACGACCAGAGTTTTGGGGCGGTTCTTAAAGATTATTTGACGATAAATAACTTCGAGGTAACATTGGCAACCGATGGAGAAATGGGACTGAAAGAGTTCACGGAAAAAGAATTTGATATCTGTATTTTCGATGTGATGATGCCTAAAAAAGACGGTTTTTCCCTGGCAGAAGACGTGAAAAAAATAGATAAAAACACACCAATTATATTCCTCACGGCAAGAAACATGCGGGAAGATATCCTGAAAGGCTACCAGATAGGTGCGGATGATTACATCACAAAACCTTTTGATACGGAATTACTTCTGTATAAGATCAAAGCTATTCTACAAAGAAGTGCAGTTTTGGAAAATGAAGATCAGGAACAGTTCAAGATCAGCAATATTTTCTTTGATTCTATGCTGAGACAGCTGAGAGTGGGCGATAATGAATATAAGCTGTCTCCAAAAGAAAATGAACTTCTGAAACTCCTTTGTATTCACAGAAATGATTTTATGCCGAGAGATCTGGCTCTGAGAAAAATCTGGAAAAAAGAGAACTATTTTACAGCCAGAAGTATGGATGTTTACATCGCCAAACTAAGAAAACTTCTTAAAGATGATGAAGGTCTGGAAATCATCAACGTTCACGGTGAAGGTTTCAGATTACTGGTGAAGAATCCATAATAATTATTTAATCAAAACCCCTTCAGAGTTATAACTCTGAAGGGGTTTAATTTTTATGCATTGGCGAAAAGATGAATTATCAATTCGTAGCCATTTTCTGCTGTTCCAAAGAATCCAGGATTTGATCTTTCTGCTCACTTCCTTTAAGCCATTGCGAGCCGGCAATATAGTTTTGATCCGGGTAATAAATAAAAAGGCAGGTCTGGTTTTTTATCGTGTTGATAATTGGTTCGGCAAGCTCTCTTGGAATTGCAGGACATCCCCAGCTTCTTCCTAATCTTTTCTCCGATTTGATAAAATCCTCGCTCACGTAATTGGCGCCGTGCATCACAATGCAGCGTTCCAGAGCAGCATCATTATAGCCTTTATCCATCCCGAATAAACGCAGGGAATAGCCATTATCACCGATATAAGTTTGCTCTGTGATGTAAAATCCAAGGCTGGACTGATGTGAGTTTTCTACATTAGAAAAATTGGTTGCAAACTCTTCTCCTGTTCCTTTTCCGTGGGCTACAAGCGTGTTGAAAAGCACTTTTTTCTCATCCAGGTTAATGACCCAAAGTCTTTTTTTGTTAGAAGACAAGCTGAAATCACATACAGAAAGCAGGTTGGCCGTTGGCTGCAGTTTACCGGATTTTTTCAAATTTTGGAATCCTAAATAAGCTTTTTCAAAGACTTCAAAATTCAATGTTTCATCCGTAAACCGGAGTTGTCTGTAGATTTCCTCAGCTGGGTTTTTTGGAGAGAAATTCTTTTTTGGCGTCAGCTTAATTTCTTTTACAGACAAGGTTGGCAGAGATCTTTGGTTCTCGGAACCTGACGGATAAAAAGAGGTTGTTACCAGGTAAATCAAGCATAACAGTAATGGGAATTTCTTCATTAAGTATAAAATTATTTTTTTGTTTTAGTGGTGCAAAATTATATATAAATCATTATCAGAATGTTACAAACTAAATTTTTAACGGTTTTTTAGTAAACTTTAACGTAATAAGATAATAAGTGAACGATTTTTATTAAGACAATATTATGATCGAAATTTTTAAAGTTATAAATTGCAGTAAACTTTTGAGAATGTCATCACTTAGAATTGCAGGATTGAATCTGGATATTATCTGGAAAAATAAAGAGGCCAATTTTCAGCTAATTGAAAAGGAATTGAGTTCTGCTAAAGCCGATTTATTTCTTCTTCCGGAGATGTTTTCCACTGGATTTTGTATGGAAGCCGATGAGGTTGCTGACCGCAATTTAGAGACTCTTAACTGGATGAAGTCCTTTGCGAAAAATAAAAATGCAGCAGTTGCGGGAAGTGCTTCTGTAAAAGAGAACGGGCGGTTTTTTAACCGGTTTTATTTTGTTTATCCGGATGGTCAATTTGAGTATTACGACAAAAAACATCTGTTTTCATATTCCGGAGAAGATAAAATTTATACTGCCGGAAAGGAAAGGAAAATCATTGATTACAAAGGTTTTAAGATTCTTTTACAGGTCTGTTTTGATTTGCGTTTTCCGGTTTTTTCCAGAAATCAGGATGATTATGACGCTATCCTTTATGTTGCCAATTGGCCAAAATCCAGAGTGGATGCGTGGAAAACACTTCTGAAAGCAAGATCCATAGAAAATCAGGCTTTTCTTTTTGGATTAAACAGAACAGGAACAGACGGATATAATCTTGAATATGAAGAAAGTTCATTGGTTTATTTTCCTGATGGAAAAGAAATTTCTGAACGAGAAAATAATATCGTCTTGTCAGAATGGAATCTGGATGAGCTGAAGGAATTTAGAAGTAAGTTTCCCTTTTTGAACGAGAGGGATGAGTTTAAGATTATTTCTTAGTTTTGTAAAAAACTTAAACCTATGAAAAACATATTCAAATTATGCTTATTCAGTCTTGCTTTACTTTCTTGCTCAAGAGATAATGAGGAAAAAATTGTAGAAGACGATTTGCTAATTACTAAAATGAGCAGTCTTGTCTTATATACAAACTCTGTATCTTACGGTAATTCTGATTTATTTTTAAAGTTTGATTACGATAATGAAAAACGCCTTGTAAAAAAGACAGGAGGCTTTCTTTCAGTCTCAGGTTCCACGGGATTCGGCGGCTTTTTTACGGATAAAATATATACTTCACTTGTTTACAATGGGAATAATGTTACTGTTGAGGATTTTTCTTCTTCAATAGATTTTACCGTTCCTAAAAATTCAAAATATTTTATTTTGGACAATAATAAAAGGATTAAACAAAAAAATGTTCCGAGTACTGTTATCAGCAGCTACCGTGACATCCAACAAAATTTTATTTATAACAATATTGGTCAGCTTACTGAAATAAATACAACTTTACCAAATATGCCTTATGATCCAACCGACCCGTACGATTATATTGAAACTTACTTGGAAAAATTTTATTACGATTCAAAAGGAAATCTTATAAAAACAGAATATTTTGAACAAAAAAATGGTGTGAATAAGGGAATTAAAGTTATACGGACTTTTGAAGATTATGATAATTCTTACAATCCTTGGAAAAGAATGTATCTTTTGGATGATTTTTTTTATCGTTCAATCTCTAAAAATAATTTCAGAAAATATAAAGTCGTTAGATATGAGGAAAATGGTGATGTAAGTTTAAATTCACAGCAATCTTGGACTTTCAATTATGACTCTAGCGGAAATATAATCATTAATTAGAAAACCGCTCCAGCAAACCCACCAAAGAATTTACATCGTGGACACCGCTTTCTTTCCAGAGCAATTCTCCGTTTTTAAAAATCGCTAAAGTCGGAACACCACGGACGCCATTTTCTGATGCAATTGTTGGAAATTGATCCACATCGATCTTAACAATCCTGGCCTTGTCTCCAACCTGTTCCTTAACCGAGTTAAGAACAGAAGACTGCACTTTGCAAGGCTGACACCAGGTTGCGAAAAAATCGATGAGAACCGGACGTTCGGATTGGATTAATTCCTGAAATTTCTGTGACATAATTAAATATTTTTTTGAACACTAAGACCACAAAGTTTCTGTATTATTACACAAATATTAAGTTTCACAAAGACGTAAAACTTAACAAAGTAAAACTATTCTTCTCTAAGCGAAGCGCCTTTGTGAAACTTTAAATAAATAAAAAACTTTGTGAACTTTGTGTTCAATAATTCTACAAAGTTTTACTCTGGCAAACAAAATTGCTCAAAAGAAATTTTCCGGTTTTCTTAATGGCATTGAAACCACCATCGATCTCGGTAAAATTCCTGTAACCTCTTGCCTGCAAAATACTTGCCGCAATCATACTTCTGTAACCACCGGCACAATGGATGTAAAAATGCTCGGAATTATCTAAAGAATTGACCCAATCATTGATATAAGCCAGCGGCTTACTGTAAGCTTCATCAATATGTTCTGCTTCATATTCGGTTTCCTTTCTTACATCAATAACTTTTACCTGTTCTGAAAATTCATCAGCAAATTCCTCTGCAGTAATTCGTTTGATTTCGTCTGTTTCTTTTCCGGATTTTTCCCAGGCTTCAAAACTTCCGTTTAAGTAGCCCAAAACATTGTCAAATCCGACTCTGCTTAGTCTGGTAATGACTTCTTCTTCGGTTCCTTCATCAGAAACCAAAAGAATAGGCTGCTGAACATCTACGATCATTGCGCCAACCCAAGGCGCAAAATCACCTTTGATGCCGATATTGATAGAATTGGGAACAAATCCTTTATGAAAAACAGCTGCGCTTCTTGTATCCAGGATCAATGCTCCGGTTTCTTCCGCTGCCGTTTCGAATTCATCTACAGATAATGGATTGTTGCCTTTTTTCAGTACTGTTTCAAAACTTTCGTAGCCGCCTTTATTCATTGCCACATTCATCCCGAAATATTTCGGAGGTGCAGTTAATCCGTCCAGGACTTCGTTAATAAAAGATTCTTTATCAGGCTGATTAAGCGCATAATTGGTTCTTTTCTGATTTCCTAAAGTATCTACTGTTTCCTTCTGCATATTCTTTCCGCAGGCAGAACCAGCGCCGTGAGCAGGATAAACCGTAATAGAGTCATCCAAAGGCAAAATCTTGCTGTGAAGGCTTTCATACAGCATTCCGGCAAGATCTTTTTCGGTGATTTCGCCCGCTTTCTGTGCAAGATCCGGTCTGCCGACATCACCAAGGAATAAAGTATCACCGGAAAAAATGGCGGTCTCTTTTCCTTCTTCGTCTATCAGAAGAAAAGTGGAGCTTTCCAACGTATGGCCAGGTGTGTGAAGCACTTTGATTTTAATATCCCCGATCTCAAAAATCTGGTTGTCATTTGCAATAATGGCATCAAATTCCGGCTGAGCAGTAGGCCCGTACACAATGGGTGCTCCGGTTTTTTCAGACAGATCCAGATGGCCCGAAACAAAATCGGCGTGGAAATGCGTTTCGAAGATATATTTTAGCTTCACCTGGTCTTTTTCCAGGCGGTCAAGATAAGGTTTTACTTCTCTTAGGGGATCTATAATTACGGCTTCATTGCCGGAAACAATGTAATAGGCACCTTGTGCAAGACATCCTGTGTATATTTGCTCAACCTTCATGCGTGTAGAATTTATTCAAACTTTTATTTTTTTATATCGTTGGTTAGAGTTTTTCAATACAAATATGAGGTTATTTGGACTAACTATAAATAATTTTTAACTGATATTATTTATGATTCCGATTTAAGTTTAAACAAACGCTTGATTTTGTTAATGGTAAAAGGCGATGTCAGGTTTTTATTTGCTGACAAGCGCCCAAATCCCGACACCAATTCCGGCATAAGCAGTTACCGTAAGAATATCTGCAACAGGTTGTGAAAACCGTCTCTCGGCTATTGTAGACTGATTGATCTGATTTTTATGAAATTTTAGAATTTTCTTGGGTTTATGAATAACGTGAGCCACTAAAGAATCACTTTCCCATTTATCAACCTGGATCTTATAGCTTCTGTCAGCCACATCGATTTTATAAAACTTGTTGGGTTCCAGCTTTTCCGTGATGCTGACAGCTCTGGGTTTGCCCGCTTTTACAGGACCTATTTTCTCGGAAGATGTCGCAGATAAATCGGCCTGATTAACAGCGGCAACATTTGCAGTAAGCTGTTTTTTAGACTTTTGCCCGGTTTCGGGTTGGGTTTCTTTTATATCATCAGTTTCTGCGCTTGTTTTGTAGGTATAGCAATTACTTAAAGATAGGGATATAAATATTAGGTAGAGATATTTTTTCATATTTCAAATTTAATAATTAAACGGATAATTTTGGATTTTCTTTTTATACGATGATTTTTATTCTCAAAACTCATATTTATTATAAAGAATTGAATTTCCAACGGAATTATTACTGAACGATTCTCTTAATTAATTTGTATTTTAGCGCTTCAAAAATCAGGAACATTGGCAAAGAAAGAAACTCCATTAATGACACAATACAATACCATCAAGGCGAAATATCCGGATGCATTGCTATTGTTCAGAGTTGGAGATTTCTACGAAACTTTTGGACAGGATGCCATAAAAACTTCCCAGATTCTTGGCATCGTTTTAACAAAAAGAGCCAATGGCGAAGGTCATATAGAATTGGCAGGATTTCCGCACCATTCCGTAGATTCTTACCTGCCAAAACTGGTGAGAGCCGGGATGCGTGTTGCGATCTGTGATCAGCTGGAAGATCCAAAATCGGTTAAAGGAATTGTAAAACGTGGTGTTACGGAATTGGTAACCCCGGGAGTTACGTTCAATGATCAGGTTCTGAATTCCAAGAAAAATAATTTCCTGCTTTCTCTTCATAAGGAAAAAGAAAAATATGGGATTGCTTTGGTTGACGTTTCTACCGGAGAATTTCTGGTGAGTGAAGGCAATCTTGAAAAACTGCTTCACATCGTCCATACTTTTGACCCGAGTGAAATTATTTACCAGAGGACTTCTGAGATTCCGAATCAGCTGAAGAATAAAAATGTTTTCAAGCTGGAAGACTGGGCGTTCCGTTATCCTTATGCTTATGAAAAGCTCACAACGCACTTCAAGACACAATCTTTAAAAGGGTTTGGCATTGAGGAATCTAAACTGGGAATTACAGCAGCAGGCGCCATTTTCGCTTATCTTGTAGAGGATACGCATCACGCACTATTGCAGCACATCACTAAAATCCAGGTGATTCCGCAGGATGATTATCTGATGATGGATAATTTTACATTGAGAAATCTTGAAATTGTTTATCCGGCTAATCACAACGGAAAATCACTGCTTGATATTATCGACAAAACCTGCACGCCAATGGGCGGAAGATTATTGAGAAGACGATTGATTCTCCCTTTGAAAAACATCGGTGATATCAACAGAAGACTAAGCCTGATTGAATTTCTGAATAAAGAAGAGTCTTTAAAATATGAAATCAAAGACTTGCTGAAAGGTATTTCGGATCTGGATAGATTGATCGGAAAATTAGCGGCTGAGAAGATTTCACCGAAAGAATTAGGTTATCTCCGCCAAAGCATTATCAATATCAATGAAATCCGTAAAAAACTTCTAAATTTCCCCGATGTACTGGCCTGGATAGATCCGTTTATTAATCTGGAAGAACTGATTGGTGTCATAAAAAATCATCTGAACGATGAACTCCCGGTAAACATCAGCAAAGGAAATGTTATTAAAGAAGGCATTTCGGAAGAGCTTGATCTTCTCCGGAATCTTCAGAGTAAAGGAAGAGGATTTCTGGACGAAATGTGCCAGCGCGAGATTGAAAGAACTGGAATTACGAGCTTAAAAATTGATTTCAACGGTGTTTTCGGGTATTATATTGAAGTTAGAAATACACATAGAGATAAAGTTCCGAAAGATTGGATCAGAAAGCAGACTCTGGTCAACGCGGAACGCTATATTACCGAGGAATTAAAAGAATACGAAAACCAGATTCTTGGCGCCGAAGAAAAGATCGGCAGACTGGAATCTGAACTTTACAGAAATGTCTGCGACAATGTTATGATTTACATTGATCAATTACAGGAAAATTCAAAATTAATTGGCGAACTGGATTGTGCAGTTGGTCTGTCGGATCTCTCGGTTGAAGATAATTATACCAAACCGATCCTTAACGAATCTTTCTCAATTGATATTCAGGAAGGGCGGCATCCGATCATTGAAAAATCACTGCCGCTGGGCGAATCTTACATCCCGAATGATGTTTTCCTTGATAAAGATTCTCAACAGATCATTATGGTAACCGGTCCGAATATGGCTGGTAAATCAGCGATTCTGAGGCAAACCGCCATCATTGCTTTGTTGGCACAGATCGGAAGTTTTGTTCCCGCAAAACACGCAGAGATTGGAACATTAGACAAGATTTTTACCAGAGTTGGTGCAACGGATAATCTATCCGCAGGCGAATCGACTTTTATGGTGGAAATGAATGAAGCGGCTAATATTCTTAATAATATCTCGGAACGAAGTTTAATTCTTTTGGATGAGATCGGACGCGGAACTTCTACGTATGACGGTGTTTCCATTGCCTGGGCGATTGCAGAATATCTTCATCAGCATCCTACGCAGCCCAAAACACTTTTCGCAACCCATTATCACGAACTGAACGAAATGTCGGTTAATTTCGAGAGAATCAAGAATTTCCACGTTTCTATTCAGGAAGCGAAAGGTAATATTATTTTCCTCAGAAAACTGATTTCCGGAGGAAGTGAACACAGTTTCGGTATTCACGTTGCAAAACTGGCAGGAATGCCTTCCAAAGTGGTTAATCGTGCCAATGAAATCCTGAAAACCTTAGAATCCAGCAGAACAACACAAGATTCCGGAGAGAAAATCAAACGTGTGACTGAAGAAAACCTGCAGCTTTCTTTTTTCCAGTTGGACGATCCAGTTTTAGAAAATATCCGTGAAGAATTGACAAAAATAGACATCAATACCTTGACACCGATTGAAGCACTGATGAAACTGAATGCGATTAAAAAGATGATCGGGAAATAGTTATTTTATGCCAACCGTATCTACTTTCTTATCTGTAGAAAGCGCTGCAGAATCTACGCCGTTATTTCTCATATGTTCTGCGCTGTGATCAGCTTTTCTCTTATCTCTTTTGTCCTTATCCGGCACACAGCTGATGATTAGTGATGACAATATTCCGATAAATATTAGCTTTTTCATAACAATAAGATTTGGTTTAGAGTTTCTTTTTCAAAAATCAAACCGAAAATTATTATTAAATATTGACTGTAGATGGAAACCTGAATCTACTTCTTACCTCAGTTCCTTTAACTTTTGCTGGAGACCATTTTGTGCTGATTTTTTTTATGGCTTTTATAGCTTGTTCATTGAAACTTTGATTTTCTCCAGTAGCTTTTATATTAGAAATTGTACCATCTCTTTCTACAATAAAAGTTATTTCTGTGTGAAAAGATCCTTTGCCTATAACCTTGTTAATGTTGAAATTCTTTGCAAATTCATTTCTAAAAGATGAGATTCCTCCTTCAAAAGTAGCCGCTTTATCAACCGTTTCTAATATTTCGCTTTCATTTTTGTTCTGAGAGAAAACCGGAACAGCAAATAGCAAAACAAAAAGCAATAAGATTTTTTTCATAGTTATTTTTTCTTCAAAGATATCAAAATAAAAAACCGGGATAATAATTACCCCGATTTTTTGTTATGACATAAAAACTATTCCGTGAAGATTAATTTTAAATTCAGCTCCCGAAATCTCTTGATTGCAATTGTGATTTTCTTAGCAGAAGTTCTGATAGCCACCAAACTCAAAGATATTTATTTTGTCCGGGCCTATTTGGGAGATGTTCTGGTGGTGATGCTGATGTATTATTTTATCAAAGCTTTTTTTAATTTCAGTCCAGCAAAACTCATAATTGGCATTTTTATTTTTTCCTGCATCATAGAGTTTGCCCAGTATTTTCACTTTGGAGAATTATTGGGTTTCAAGGACAATCGGATTATGATGATTGTTCTTGGCAATTCTTTCAGCTGGATCGATATTATTTGTTATCTCGCCGGCTGCGTTTTGCTTTTTTTGTTTATCCAATTAGATTGGAACAAAAATTACAGCAGCAATAGCAGCAGCACCAATAATAACGGAATATAGAACATCGGGCTTCTTGATTTCGCGTACTTCATTTCTCGGGATTTCTACCACAGCGCCGGATTTATCTTTTCCATAGATTTTATCCGCATCTACTTTTATGATTTCCAGTTTTTGAGTTTTTGCATCATTAGTCTGTATCGTATATTTTTTATAAAGTTCCAATGTATTGTCATTCATTGGTTTATTAGGACCTACTACTCTTGTCTGGCAGGAAATCATTAGAGCAAACAATGATAGGGCAAATAATTTAAAAATAATTTTAGGATATTTCATTATGATAAAAAAGTTTTGTCAAATTTAACTAAATTTTTCACTAATTCGAATTAAGTTTTTGAGAAATTAACCAAGCTTCACTCCAACAGGCCTGAAAATTAAAACCGCCTGTGATAGCATCTATGTCAAGGACTTCTCCGCAAATATAAAAATTTGGCAACAGTTTAGAAGCCATATTTTTAAAATCAATTTCCCTAAGATCTACACCGCCGGCAGTAACAAACTCATCCTTAAAAGTAGATTTTCCTGTTACGGCCAATTTTTTCCTGCACAGGTTTCCCAGTATTGCAGAGATATCTTTTCCTGAAAGATTGGCGATCTGTTTTTCCGGACTGATGTTAGAGATTTCTAAAATCTTATTCCAAAAACGGTTGGTTACGTTAAATATTTTGGATTGTCCGATAGATTTTTTAGGATTCTGTGTCTTGAAGGCTTTTAATAGGTTTTCTGCCTCCGTAATTGGTATTGAAATAAAATTAACCTCGATTTCGAATTGGTATTTTAACTGTGCCAATACTCTTGCTTCCCAGGCAGAAATTTTAAGTACAGCCGGTCCGGAAAGTCCCCAATGCGTTATCAAAAGCGGACCGGATTCTGATGTTTTCAGGCTAGGAATCTGGATTTCGGCGTTGTCAAAACTGGTTCCGGGAAGATCCTTCAGCAGGCCATCCTTGATGTTGAATGTAAATAATGACGGAACAGGCTCTATAATTTTATGTCCGAGTTTTTCAATGATTTTCAATGATTTAGGCGAGCTTCCTGTGGAATAAATGATGATGTCTGCCGGGAAATCGCCTTGCTTGGTTTTAACCAGATAATTATTGTCTTGGTTAATGATCTCCGAAACCGAAACCTTGGTTTTTATTTCAAAATTTTTACGAATTACTTCGCTGGTCATCGCATTGATGATGCTTTGCGAAGAGTCCGAAACGGGAAATACCCGGTTGTCTTTTTCAATTTTTAATGGAACATTTCTGGACTCGAACCATTCCATTGTATCTCCCGGCTGGAATTTAGTAAAAACGCTCAGTAGTTCTTTGCTCCCTCTTGGATAAAAACTGGTGAGTTCTCTCGGGTCAAAACATGCGTGCGTAACATTGCAACGTCCGCCGCCGGATATTCTTACCTTTTGCAGTACATCCGAATTCTGCTCCAGAATAGTAACGTCATACTTGACCTCATCCAGATTTGCAGCTGCAAAAAAACCGGATGCGCCACCGCCAATGATTATTATTTTCTTTTTTTGGAAATCCATCCCTGCAAAATTACATTTTTAATATCCACCTCAAATGGTTAATTTTGAACAATCATAAAATTAAATAAAATGTCTGTTTATTACCATAAATTTGAAGTCAGATGGAGTGATATTGATGCCAACCGTCATCTTGGGAACTCAACCTATGTCGATTACTGCTCACAAACCAGAATGGCTTTTCTCAACAAAAATAAAATCGGATTAACTCAGCTGAACCGCTGGGGCGTTGGTCCGGTTATGCTGCACGAGCGCTACTCATTCTTCAAGGAAATCTATGCGGATCAAACAGTTTTTGTTGGTTTGGAAGTGTCTGCAATGTCAGAAGACGGTTCTATTTATCAGTTTGTGCATAAATTTTACCTGCCAGACGGAACACATTGTGCAACAGCCGAAGCTACAGGTGTCTGGATAGATATGATGCTCAGAAAAACGACGACACCGCCTGAAGATATCATGGAAGTCATGAACGAATATAAATCAGGGAATGTACAAACCATCTCAAAAGAATTCCTGAAGACTCTGCCTTTCCGACCGGAAAACATTGACTCTGAAATTTTTAAATAAGATTAATGGTAATCGAGAGAAATTTCGATTGTTTTTAATCGATTATAATTAATCAAATATCAATTATAAAATGCTGGAAGACAAATCACAAGAGTTTACGCCTATATCAAAACTAGGAGAATTTGGCTTAATAAAACATCTGACGAAACATTTTCAGATTCTGCAGGATTCTACAAAAATTTCAGTTGGCGATGATGCCGCAGTTATAGATCCGGGAAATAAAAAAGTGGTGGTTTCCACAGATATGCTGGCGGAAGGCGTTCATTTTAATCTGGGATATGTGCCCTTAAAGCATTTAGGATATAAAGCCGTTGTCGTAAACCTGAGTGATATTGCCGCCATGAATGCTGTTCCTACACAGATTTTGGTTTCAGTTGCCGTATCCAACCGTTTTCCTGTAGAAGCACTCGATGAGATTTATGCGGGAATTGCTTTAGCCTGTAACCGTTATAAAGTAGATTTAATTGGCGGAGATACTACAAGCTCCAATGCCGGTTTGGTTATTAGCATTACAGCTATTGGTTTGGCGGATGAAGATAAAATTACAAGAAGAAATGATGCAAAACCCAATGACCTTTTGATTGTAACAGGAGATCTAGGCGGTGCTTATATGGGATTGCAGATTCTGGAGAGAGAACATTCCGTATATCTGGCTAATCCGAATATGCAGCCGGAAATGGAAGGATATGATTACATTCTGGAAAGACAGCTGAAACCGGAAGCAAGGACAGACATCAGGAAAAAACTGGAAGAACTGGATATTTTACCGACCTCTATGATTGATGTTTCGGATGGTCTGGCTTCAGAGATACTTCATTTATCAGATCAGTCAAAAGTAGGGTTTCATTTGTATGAAGAAAAAATCCCGATGGACAGTGTCACTATTTCTACTGCAGAAGAACTGAATCTTAACCCGGCAATGGCCGCGCTTAACGGTGGCGAAGATTATGAGCTGCTCTTTACCATCAATCCAAATGATTTTGAAAAGATCAGAAATCATCCGGATTTTACCATCATTGGCCACGCCACAGAAACCATAGATAATTTTCTAATTGCAAGAGGATCTAATCAGCTGATCCCGCTCACAGCACAAGGTTGGGATGCCTTTCTCAACAAAGAATAATTTTTGGAATAAAACTTGTAAAACACAATTAAATTTAGAATAAACGATGAAAATCCTTAAAATTTCTTCTTATGTTTTGGGAGCACTCGGGCTTGTAGCCTGTGTTACCAACCCGATAACCGGCAGATCGTCTATACAGATCGCCAACAATTCCGAGATTGCTACTGCAGCAGCGTCAGAATACAGAACGACTTTATCTAAGGCTAAAGTGATTACAGGTACTGCAGATGCCAACCGGGTAAAAAATGTGGGAGCCCGAATTAAAAATGCGGCATATTCCTACTATAAAAGTATTGGGCGCGAATCTGCACTTGCAGGGTACAATTGGGAATTTAATTTGATTCAGGATCCTCAGTTGAATGCCTGGTGTATGCCTGGCGGAAAAGTGGCTTTTTATAGCGGAATAATGCCTGTTTGCAAAGATGATAATGGTGTAGCCGTTGTAATGGGACACGAAGTTTCTCACGCTTTGGCTGGTCATGGGAATGAGAGAATTTCCCAAGCCATGTTAGCACAATATGGTGGCAGTCTTCTTGGCGGAACGATGTCTAACAGTCAATGGGCTGGTGTTTTTGAGAAAGTGTATCCAATTGGAGCACAGGTAGGTCTTTTGGCTTATGGAAGAAAACAGGAATCCGAAGCAGATGAAATGGGCCTTCAGATAATGGCAATGGCTGGTTATGACCCAAGAACTGCAATTTCTTTCTGGCAAAGAATGGAAGCATCTTCTACCGGAAACAGGCAGCCTGAATTTTTGTCTACCCACCCAAATCCTGCTAACAGAATCGCTGATCTGAATGCCGATATGCCAAAAGCTCTGCAATATTATAAAGCGGCAGGCGGTAAACTTTAAACTTTTTTGCTTAATTTAGATTAAAATCGCAATTATGAAAAGCTTAACTTTTACGGGCGTAATACTTTTATTATTAGCGTTTATTTTACTTTACTTTAATGACAATTTTACAGTTATAAGATTATTTGAGCCTATTACATTGATGGGTATTCTTTTTGGAATTGGAATAGGTTTAATAATTGGAGGTTTAGTAGGATATGTAAGTAAGGGAAATGCGATAAAAGAAGCACAGATCAGACGTGAACTAAAGCAACTTCAGCAGGAGAAAGCTGAACTTGAAAAACAAAAAGCACAAACCGAAATTAACCGGACTTATTAAAAATCTATAAGTTTTTTATAAATTGTCCCGGAGTAGTATTCGTATACTTTTTAAAAATCTTATTAAAATAAGTAATATTATTAAAACCTGTAGCATAGCAGCTTTCTGCTATGCTTTTTTCTTGCGAAAGCAAAATACAAGCTTTATCTATTCTGTACCTGTTTACAAATTCTACAAACGTAAGGGATGTGGCTTTCTTGAAAAAATTACAAAATGCGGGTTTCGTTAGGTTAGCAAGATCTGCAGCCTGCATAATATCGATTTCGTTCTGATAACCATTTTCTACATAAGTAAATACAGCTTCCAGGCGATTTCTGTTTCTGGATACAATAGTGTAAGGCATCACTTCGGTATTCATCAGTTCAAAATCTTCTGTCTTAGACAGCTCAAAAAGAATTTCCAAGAGCAGCAAATATCTTTTATATCCTTCAGATTCAGCCATCAATTCTAACTTTGGGATGAGCTGGTTTTTTACTTTCGAGGAAAAAAGGACGCCGTATCTTGAGATTTCCAAAAGTTTTCTGACCGCATTAGATTCGGGCTCGCCCTCCGGAAGGGAAAGAATATCTTCCTTGAACTGTATTACGATTTCTTCGTGCGGATCTGTTGCATTGAGCCCGAAGCCGGAATGCGGGATATTAGAGCCGATAAGAGCCAGTGCGCCGTCTTCAAAATGGCTTTTATGATAGCCTACGTGTCTTGTGCCTTTTCCGTGCAATACGCAAACAATCTCAATTTCAGAATGATAATGATATTGCCAATTCAGTTCAGAGATAGGAACTCCTTTAATATGCAGCACACGAAAAGAGCTGTTTTCGTCCGGAGTAATATGTTCAAGTATAACCTTCATTCAAGTTAATGTTCTTTGAAAACAAAAATAAACAAAACATGTTAATATTGTTCAATTTTTTGTTTATTATGTTAAACAATTGTTGAATAAAAGCTTATACTTTCGTATTACAAAAATGATTTCTCAATAAAGGAGAATTTTTGTGAATTTTTAAGGTCTATATATGAAGAAGGCTGGAAAGTAATTTCCAGCCTTCTCATATTTTTAAGAGTTGTGATTATTTGAAATTATAACCAACCCCAAGGATAAACATACTTGGTCTGTTATCATATCTGATCTCTTCTCCAGATACGTTGTTGATAAACTTTCTGGTATCTTTAGAAAAAGCACCTTCGAATCTTGCATTCACTACAAATTTTGACAATGTAGCCTGCGCTCCGAATTGGTAACCAACAGTAAACTCTTTAGTAGCGTTTTCTTTGAAATTCTGGAACGTATTATCTGTCGTCAGATTATAAGAGGCAACCGGACCTACAAATGCTGCCAATTTGCCTAAAAGAAAATTGTGGCCTACCATAACCGGCACATCAATTCTATTGCTTTTAGCTTCAATGTTTACGGTGGCTCCGTTTACATTTGCGGTCGCTTCATTCTTGATGGAAGTGTAATAAATTTCCGGCATTACGAACCAGCCGCCCACAGGTGAGCCAATTTTAAAAGCCAGACCAGCGTTGAATCCGGTATTTTCTTTTTCGCCGTTTACAGTTCCTTTGAAATTATCCCAGCTTGCAGAAGACGTATTGAAAAGCGCATTGGCTCTCAACCCTACTGTAACCTGCGAGTAAGCCATCATTCCCAGGAATATGGCTAATGTACTGATCAGTTTTTTACTCATTTTCGTTTGATTTTTTATTTTGAATTCGTGAATCTTCTGTTTCATTGTTTTCGGGTTTATTATGATGTGTTAAACTAGTCTGCTCATTTTCCAGCATAAACTCTCTCAGCTGCTTGAAAAGCTCTGAAGAATAAACGAAATCCAGGAGATTTTTATTTTTTGCTGTTGCTAATATATCTTTATTACCTTCCCACTCTTTGATTCCCAGGCGAAGATACAGAATCTTTTCACCAATAGTCATCACGGAGTTCATATCGTGGGTGTTGATGATGGTGGTGGTATTATATTCTTTGGTGATCTCCAGCAACAGATCATCAATTACATTGGATGTGTAAGGATCCAGCCCGGAGTTGGGCTCATCGCAGAAGAGATATTTCGGATTATTAACGATTGCTCTTGCAATGGCTACTCTTTTCTGCATCCCGCCGGAAATTTCGGACGGGAATTTTTTATTGGCATTCTGAAGGTTTACCCGGCCGATCACTTCCAGAACTTTTCGTTTTTTTTCCCTGTAAGTGAGATTTGTAAACATATCCAAAGGGAAACTGATATTTTCTTCAACAGTCATAGAGTCAAAAAGCGCACTTCCCTGAAAAACAGTTCCGATCTCTGCACGCAAAGCCTGTTTTTCTTCTCTCGACATTCTCACAATATCTCTTCCGTCAAACAAAATGCCTCCGCTTGATGGCTCGTATACGTTGAGAAGACATTTCAGGAATACGGTTTTACCGGATCCGCTCTGCCCGATTACCAAATTCACCTTGCCGGTATCAAATGTTGTAGAAATACCTTTAAGAACTTCTACATCATTAAAACTTTTTCTTAAATCTTTAACTTCTATCATCAGCTCAGTAACATTTGGGTTAATAGTAAATCCATTATAATGACAGAAATCATGGTCCAAACCACAGCCTGTGTGCTGGCACGTCCAACTTCCAGGGAACCGCCTTTCACATTATATCCGAAATAGGCAGGAATGGTTGCTATTAAAAAAGCAAATACCGCTGTTTTAAGGAAGGCATACCAGATAAAATAAGAAGGCATATACATCTGGATACCTGTGATATAGTCAGCTTTCGTCCAGTTGCCTGTTGCAATACCTGCTACATAACCACCCCATATGCCTACCACAATACTGATTGCAATCAATAACGGATTGAATATAACACTAGCGACTATTTTCGGCAAAATCAGGAAATTCGGAGAATTAACGCCCATAATATCCAAAGCATCGATCTGTTCAGTAACTCTCATCGTGCCGATACTGGAAGCAATATAAGAGCCAACTTTACCAGCCAGAATAACAGAGATAATAGTGGGAGAGAACTCAAGGATAAGAACAACCTTGGTTGCATAGCCGATAAAACTGTTCGGAATAGGAAAAGAAGACGCACTGAAATTGTTAAACATCTGAATGGCTACAACCGCTCCAACAAAAAAAGAGGTAAACAATACCAATCCAAAGGAGTTGACCCCCAGATCATAAAATTCTCTCACTAAGAGCTTGAGATATACATTTCTTTTCTGAGGCTTGCTGAGAGCCTTTCCCAGCAATAGAAAATATTCTCCTACAGATTCAATTAGTCGTTTTAACATAAAGCTAAATTAGGTTTTTTTTCTAATAATTAATGTGCTTTTTTATCGCCGATAATAATCAGAAAAATGGTTTTGAGAATGATTACAATATCCATACTAAAACTCCAGTTACGCACATAAAAAGAATCTGTGAGTATTCTCTTTTTCATACCGATGTTCATATCGCCCTCGTCTCCACGGAGTCCGCTTACCTGTGCGAGGCCGGTTATTCCTGGTTTTACCATACTCCGGAGACTGTATCTGCTAATCTTCGGTTTGTAAAAATCATCCACTAAAAGCATATGTGGGCGCGGCCCTACAACTGACATAGTCCCTAATAAAACATTGACAAATTGAGGCATCTCATCCAGACTTGTTTTTCTAAGAAATTTTCCGATTTTGGTAATCCTTTTATCATTCTGTTCGGTTGTTTTCTTGGAAGACAGATTATTGACCTCCATTGTTCTGAATTTAAAGCAGTCAAAAACCTCATCGTGGTAACCATATCTTTTCTGAATAAAAAAGGCGGAACCTTTTGAGCCGTCCAGCTTTATCAATAAAATAATAATAGGGAAAAGCCACGAACAGATACAGATCAGAATGAACAGCGAAAAAACGATGTCAAAAAACCGTTTGATCGAGAAATTTGTAAAAAGATCTAATGGATATTTGGCTTGCGTTAAAACAGGCACGGTTTCTATATAATTGAATTCAAATTCAAAAAAATCATTCTGGATGATATTCGGGACCAATGAAACTTTCACTTTGTTAAGTTCTGCCTGATGAAAAAGTTTATTTTCAAAGCTTTTTTCCAGTGTGTGTTCGGAGGGAAGAAAAACAGTATGAATGCCATTATCCTTCCAAAATTTCACAATATTCTCCAGATCATAATTTCCGGAATAATCATATATTTTATATCCGAAATCCTTTCTCTCACTGATGATATCTTTAAGAACATCAGTAGATGCCGTTTCTCCGATGAACATCACATTTCTATGGTTTTTCCCGATACTCCGGATATATTTCAGCAGAAAAAATATCAGTGTTTTTACGGGAATTACAATTAATGACAGGATGATTGCCAGGTAGAAACGCTCTGTTTTCAGGAAATCATTATTGCTGACCTTTCCCAACAGAAGCACACCAAAAAAGAAGAAAAACACATGGATGATGATTCTTTCCAGGTATACGGTATAGGTAAGGTTCCGCGGAATATGATATAATCTTGTTCTTCCGCTCAGCAGAAGCCAGAAAAAACAAAGTAATACTATAGAAAGTATGTTTTGCTCAAGAGACTCCGTGTCATATTTGATTTCAAAATTCCTTCGGTAATATGAAATAAAAACCGAAGCTACAAGAATCATATCTAGTAGGATCACGAAGGCTTTGAAATATCTGGAATACCGGAGTCGCTGCATAAATTTCCAAATTTAAGGAATATTCAGATACTTATGAGTCTGGATCGAAGACCGCCATTCCGGATGTTCAAGAATAAAATCTGTAATTTTCGGGTACATCGCATCGCGTTTGCTCCATTCGCTTTGGAGATACAGCACGCAGCTGTTATTGGTTTTAGCCTGCTGCTCCTGAGCAAATTTGAAATCATTATTATTGAAAATAATCATTTTCAGTTCACTGGCAACTTTATAGATATCTTCCAGCGGAAGTCCTGTTTTCTTCGGCGAGAGAGTGATCCAGTCCAAATGACCGCTCATAGGATATGCGCCAGATGTTTCGATATGAATGGTACAGCCCAGTTCCTTTAATCTGGAGGTTAAGATCTCAAGATTCCACATCAGTGGTTCGCCACCGGTCAAAACAATGGTTTTACAATATTTTGCGGCAGTTTCCGCTATTTCTGTGGCATCCATCAATGGATGGAGTTTCGGATCCCAGCTTTCCTTCACATCGCACCAGTGGCAGCCAACGTCGCATCCGCCTAAGCGTATGAAATAGGCCGCTTTCCCGGCGTGAAACCCTTCTCCCTGGATAGTGTAAAAATGCTCCATTACCGGGAGCATTTTACCTTCTTTTAATAGTAATTCTTCTTGTTCCTTAGTCATTATAAACCGAAGTTTTATAAGCGATAATGGTGTTTTTCATCAGCATTGCGCGCGTCATCGGACCCACTCCGCCCGGAACCGGGGTGATCCAGCTTGCTTTTTCGGCACAGCTGTCAAAATCTACATCGCCTGCGAGATGATACCCTTTTTCCGAATCATCATCTACTCTGGTGATGCCGACATCCACGATAACTGCACCTTGCTTGATCATTTCCCCTTTCAGGAAATTCGGATCGCCCAATGCTGTTATCACAATGTCAGCTTGTTTTGTATATTCTTCTATATGTTCTGTATATGAGTGTGTGAGTGTCACCGTAGAGTTTCCCGGGAAATCCTTTCTTCCCATCAGGATGCTCATCGGCTTTCCTACAATTCTGCTTCTGCCAATGATCACACAGTTTTTACCCTTGGTTTCGATGTTATATCGTTCCAATAGCGTCAATATTCCAAACGGGGTTGCTGGTAAAAAAGTGTCCATTTCCAATGCCATTTTCCCGAAATTTTCCGGATGGAAGCCATCCACATCCTTTCTTGGGTCTATTGCCATAATGATTTTTTCCTGGTCAATCTGTTTCGGCAAAGGCAGCTGCACGATAAAACCGTCTACATCTTTGGATTTATTCAGCTCGTCAATTTTTTCCAGCAGTTCTGCTTCAGATACTGTGCTTGGAAATTTGAGAAGCGTAGAGGAGAAACCTACCTCTTCGCAGTCTTTTACTTTGCTGTTCACATAGGCTTTGCTGGCGCCGTTATTTCCTACCAGAATCGCTACCAGATGTGGTGCTCTTCTTTTATTGGCCAGAATTTTTTCTACCTCTTCCTTGATTTCAGCCTTTACTTCTTTTGAGACTTTTAGTCCATCTAGAATTTTTGCCATTGTTCTTTCTTTTTACTTTTTTAATAGATCTTTATTTATAAAAGAAACCTCATCAAAAGTTTCTGATATTCCAAAAATAACAAACCCTTTTTCCTTTAGAAGATCTAGTACTCTTATTGTTTTTTCCGTTCCATTTTCAAAAAAACGGTCATGAAACTCTACCAGAATCTGACCAATGAAAATATCAGTTCTAACAATGTTTTCTATCACGTCATACTCAGAACCTTCTATATCCATCTTCAATACATCGATTGTTTTATGTCCAAGAAAAGCGGCTGTATCTTCTAAGGTTTTAAGTTCTACATTAATACCATTTTGAACATTAACATTACTTTGCAGCACCACACTTCCGGACACAAAATTTGGGTTATTCGGAAAGTAAAATGTAGAAGTACCAGTCTTGTCACTAATTCCGAAATTATAAAATTGAAATTTTTCCGGTAACTGCTGATCGCTTATCCATTTGATGGATTTCGGAGTTGGGTCAAAGCCAAAAACGCGGGCATTATACTTTTTTATAATTTCCGTGTCAAAGGAAATATCTTCTCCGATGCCAAAAGAATAAATTAGAGAATTCTCATTAATAAAATCTGTAGCAACAAAAAAACCTCCATAATCATTTCCAAACCATTTCTTTGGAATATTGATTTCCTTTTTAAGATGTTTAGTTGTTCCACCGTAAATCAATTGGTAGTGATTGATTTTTCGTTTTATTTTATCTTTGAATTCTCTGCTCAGCATTAATTACTTATTTTGTTTATAATAATTAATCAATCCGTTTGTAGAGCTATCGTGGGTTTCAATGTCTCCATCAGCTTCCAGTTCCGGCAGGATTTTTCCTGCCAAAACTTTTCCGAGTTCCACCCCAAACTGGTCAAAACTGAAAATATTCCAAATCACGCCCTGAACAAAAATTTTATGCTCATATAAAGCAATCAATTGCCCTAAAGAAAATGGTGTCAATTCCTTAAATAAAAAAGAATTTGTTGGTGTATTTCCTGAGAATATTTTGTAGTTCAATAGTTTTTCGATTTCTTCTTCGGTTTTGCCGGATGATTTGAGCTCATTAAAAACTTCATCTTCCGTTTTCCCGAAAGCTAAAGCTTCTGTCTGCGCAAAATAGTTTGCCAAAAGGATATCCTGATGTTCTCCTACATCATTCGGAGATTTTGCATAAGCGATGAAATCTGCAGGGATCAACTCTGTTCCCTGATGGATTAATTGATAAAAAGCGTGCTGACCGTTGGTTCCCGGTTCTCCCCAGATAATTGGCCCGGTTTCATACTCCACGAATTCGCCATTTCTGTCCACAGATTTTCCGTTGCTTTCCATATCACCTTGCTGCAGATAGGCCGCAAAACGGTCAAGGTATTGTGAATAAGGCAGAATAGCATACGTTCCGGCTGCATAGAAATTCCTGTACCAGATTCCCAAAAGCCCCATCAGAACAGGAATATTCTCTTTAAAATCTTTGGTCTGGAAATGGACATCTGTATCATACGCACCTCTGAGCAGTTGCTCAAAATTTTCATAGCCAACGGATAGAACAATACTCAATCCAATTGCGCTCCAAAGCGAATAACGGCCGCCAACCCAATCCCAGAACTCGAAAATGTTTTCTTCCGCAATCCCGAATTTTTTCACCGCCTCAATATTGGTAGATAATGCCACAAAATGCTTCGCGACATCCTCATTCTTAGCACCAGACTTCAGAAACCACTCTTTTGCAGAGTTGGCATTGGTCATCGTTTCCTGTGTGGTAAATGTTTTGGAAGCAATAATGAATAAGGTGGTTTCGGGGTTCAGCTTCTTCACTACCTCGGCCATATGATTGCCATCCACGTTGGATACAAAATGAACATTAAGCCTTGTTTTAAAATGTTTTAATGCAGAGCAAACCATCACCGGACCAAGATCCGAACCTCCGATTCCCACATTAACCACATCCGTGATTTCTTTTCCTGTAAAACCTTTGTGAGAACCTGAAATAACGGTTTCCGAGAACGCTTTCATATGCTGCAGAACTTTCTTCACGGCAGGTTTTACATTATTTCCGTCAACCAAAATTTCCTTATCGGAAAAATCCCTCAAAGCGGTATGAAGAACTGCCCTTCCTTCAGTTTCATTGATTTTATCGCCGGAAAACATTTTTTCGATCGCTTCTTTAAGCTTAACTTCTTCTGCAAGGTCAAGAAGTAAGTCCAGAGTTTTGGAATCGATAAGGTTTTTTGAAAAATCAAAAAGATAAGAATCGGTTTTTACCGAAAATTCATTGAATCGGTTGGGATTATATTGAAAAAGTGATCGCAGCTCAAAATCGTGGTTTGCAAAGTGCTGATCCAGGGCTTTCCATGCTTTGGTTTGTATCGGATTTATTTTTGGTAACATTCTTTTGGATATTTTATATTAGAAGTTGCCAGATCGATTTATCTGACCTGCAAATTTACGAAAAAATATAGCAGCAGTTTTCAACTTGTTTTCAGGTTATTTTATTCTTGCTGATACTTATTATTAAACAAGAGGACAATCATAATTTATCTGATATTTTTCTTTTTTGGAAAACAATTTGATAATATTGTTTTGAAAATTTAAAATCATCACTAATGAGAACAAAATTCCTGCTACTAAGCCTACCTGTGCTAAGCCTGCTTTTTTCCTGCAAAAAAGATCAGGATAGCAAAATGACTAAAGAAGCCTATTCATCGGAAACAACAACAGTAGATGACAACGGAAAAAAAGACAGTATGACCACTACTTCTATGGAAAAAGAAATAGATGGCAATAAAACCGGTTCGTATTCCTATCCTTACAAAGCAACTGATGGCAGCCGTGCCAAGGCGACATTTATGAATAACGGACGTTCTAAAACCATTTTGATAGAAGCCAATAACAGAAAATTTGAGCTGGACTTTAAAAATAAAACGCCGAATGGTGAGCTTTATGAAAGAAGCGGCATTTCTGCAGAATCAAAAGGAGATTCTCTGATTATCAGTCAGGATAACAACGAGATAGCTCTGGTAAAGGTGAAGCTAAATTAAAAATGAAAAGGGATTTGAAACTGTTTAAATCCCTTTTTTTCCTTCCAGAAGCATTTCTATCATTTTGATTTTCCGGCGTTTGCGGGTTTCCTCCTTTTTTGCATCTTCTATCCAGCGAATGTACTCTTTCTTATGGGTGTAAGACATTCTTTCATAAAAATCTTTCGCTTTTTCATTCTGATTAAGTAATTCCTGAACATCATTGGGAACCAAGACGATTCGTTCTTCCTGATCTTCCCAAAGCTTGATATCCACAACATCCCCGAAAGTCTTCCCCAATTCTTTTCTGATCGCCTGAGTTAATCCCAATCTGTGGCAATTACCGCCCATATTCGCAAGGCTGCTTCTGTATTCTACTTTATCATCAAGCAGAACTTTGACTTTAACCTGGCCTTTTTTGCCAAATAATTCAACTGTGTCAAATGGGAAATTGACAAAAGCAGCGTTGATGTCTTGGTGTTGCTGGATTTCTGCGGAGAAGGTGAGGGGTTGATTCATCAAGTTAATAAACTATTTATTATACTGATATTCTCTTACATAAGACGTTATTTCTCCTTCTTGATTAGTAGAAATTTCTGTTTGCTTTTTAGGATAACCACTAGAGTAATACTCATAACTATAATCATCTTGTGAGGTTTTATTACTAGTATTGCCATTCGTCGTTTGGCTAATCAATCCAGCTATTGTCTTAATATTATCTTTAGAAGAAAAAGTTTCGAAAATGAAAATTTTATCATATCCTTTGATGTTTGAATAAACATTGGGACTTTTGTTATACTCATAATTATATGTTGTTTCACCAAAATTATTATACATATTACTATTATATTTATAGATATATTTTGTAAGATTTCCATTTGAAAAGTAGTAATTGAAATCTTCATATGATTCTGTTTCTTTCTTTTTAAGAACGAGATGATTATTAGATAGCCAGTTGTATAAGAAATGATTTTTATGACCGTCATTGTATGTAATAATGTTTTTAATTACAACACTATTGTCATAAAAAAACTCTGAAGTCTTCACAAGGTTATTATATTCATAGAATTCAATTTTGGATATATTGTCTTTATCGTAAGTAAAAACTTCTTTATGTATAGTAACATTATTATTGTCGAGAGTAGTTATATTAATAATTTCATTATTATTTTTATAAGTGAAAAAAGAAGACAAAACATAATCTGTTGTAGTAGAACGGAGAGTAGTTTTTAAAGGTAGAATATGAGCTTCTTCTACAATTTCTTCATCTCTTGAAGAACAATTAAAAAGAAAACATATAAATAAAGAATACATTAAAAGTTTTTTCATATGTTATTAATTTTTTTTCCAAAAATAAAGAAAATCCCAACAATTTAGTCGGGATTTTCATTATATAAAAATAATATTTCCTTAAATCTTAGACAGCAAAGTCCTGAAATTCACCTTTTCATCAATAATCCGTCTCAGTTCAGAAACCGGAACCCTTTCCTGCTCCATTGTATCTCTGTATCTCAGGGTTACAGTATTGTCGTTAAGAGAATCGTGGTCAACGGTGATGCAGAAAGGCGTTCCGATCGCATCCTGTCTTCTGTAACGTTTCCCGATGCTGTCTTTCTCTTCAAAGATCACATTGAAATCAAACTTCAGATCATTGAAAATCTTATCTGCAAATTCCGGCAATCCGTCTTTCTTAACTAACGGAAGAATTGCGGCTTTAACAGGAGCCAAAGCTGGCGGAAGGCTTAGAACTGTTCTTTCCGAACCATCTTCCAAAACTTCGTCTTTCAGACAATGTGAGAAAATAGCCAGGAATAATCTGTCCAGACCCACCGAAGTTTCTACAACGTAAGGCACATAATTTTCGTTTCTTTCCGGGTCAAAATACTGGATTTTTCTGCCAGAGAATTTTTCGTGAGCCGAAAGGTCAAAATCCGTTCTAGAGTGAATTCCTTCCAATTCTTTGAATCCGAAAGGGAAATTAAACTCGATATCAGCCGCAGCATTCGCATAATGCGCCAGTTTTTCATGGTCGTGGAAACGATAATTCTCTTCGCCTAATCCAAGAGCCAAATGCCAGTTAAGACGTGTTTTTTTCCATTGCTCGTAGAATTCCAACTCTGTTCCTGGTGGCACGAAATATTGCATTTCCATTTGTTCGAATTCTCTCATTCGGAAAATAAACTGTCTCGCAACAATCTCATTTCTAAAGGCTTTACCAATCTGAGCAATTCCGAAAGGCAGTTTATGTCTTGATGTTTTCTGAACGTTCAAGTAATTCACAAAAATACCCTGAGCCGTTTCCGGTCTCAGATATAAATCCGTTGCAGAATCTGCAGAAGCGCCCAATTTGGTTCCAAACATCAAATTGAATTGTCTCACTTCTGTCCAATTTTTAGAACCAGTGTCCGGATCAGCAATTTCCAATTCCTCAATCAAAGCTTTTACATCCGCAAGGTCTTCTTTTTCAAGAGATTTTGCCAATCTGGAAAGAATTGTTGCTCTTTTTTCGCGGTATTCCAATATTTTTGGATTGGTAGCCTCGAACTGAGCTTTGTCAAAAGTATCACCAAAACGCTTGGCGGCTTTTTCTATTTCTTTATTTTCCTTGTCTTCGATTTTGGCGCAGTAATCCTCCACCAAAACATCCGCACGGAAACGTTTTTTAGAATCTTTGTTATCAATCAACGGGTCGTTGAAAGCATCCACGTGTCCGGAAGCTTTCCAAATAGTTGGGTGCATAAAAATGGCAGAATCAATTCCAACGATATTTTCGTTCAGCTGAACCATCGCTTTCCACCAGTATTGTTTGATGTTATTTTTCAGTTCAGCGCCGTTTTGTCCGTAATCGTAGATGGCCGAAAGCCCGTCATAGATTTCGCTGGAAGGAAAAATAAAACCATATTCTTTAGCGTGGGAAACCACTTTTTTGAAAACATCTTCTTGCTTTGCCATATTTAAGTTTAATTGAAGTGCAAAAGTATGAATTTTGCAGCAAATTTTTCGTATTCGTTTTTTTAAGATTTGGGGGCGGAAAATTTAAAAGTTATAGCTCATTGCCAGACCATTACCTGCACTTTCAATCCGGAAATATGGCTTGAAGGCTACTGTTTCTCCGTTTTCAGTTTTAATGGCTTTGTCAAAATTTTTCTTTGCAGAAACATAAAATGGAATAGATATCACAGCCAGTCCAGCTCCTACACCAAAGACGGTCCAGTAGCCGCTGCTGTCATTTTTGATTGTACTGGTACCGCCATAAGGCATGGTAAAAGTCTTTTCCTTAGGGGAAATCAATGCGCCAACTAATCCGAATCCAATTCCAAAACCGCCACTAAAAGCAAAAACATCTGCAAATGTTTTGTTTGTCCTTCCTTTTTTAAAGTAGTCAATTGCTTGCGGATTAGTAAGGACTTGATTATACTTGGAAAGCTTATATTTTTGACCATCTTTTACAAGATTGTTTTTTTCTAGGCTTATCTGCCCAAAAGACAATTGACTTACAATTGCAGTCAGAATTAAAATCGATTTTTTCATAGATTAGTTTTAAAAATTTCTCAAAAATAAAATTTAAAAATGATATAAAAACTCAACGGCTGATAAAAATTCACAATAATTATTCTAAAAGCAAAATGCACAGGTCAGCAAGTAAATTATGGTGAAAATCTCTACTTTTGCCCAATGTTAGAAATTCTTTATCAGGACGATTACCTGATTGCGATTAACAAACCAAGCGGTCTTTTGGTTCATAAATCAAAATATGCCGGTCCGGCAGATGAATATGCTGTAGAGAAATTGATGAATCAAATCGGAAAAAAGGTACATCTTGTTCATCGTTTGGACCGAAAAACTTCGGGTGTTTTGTTATTTGCTTTTGATAAAGAAACACTCAAACTAATAAGCGACCAGTTTATGAACCGTGAAGTGGAGAAAAAATATCTGGCAATTCTCCGTGGCTGGACTAAAGAGGAGGAAACGATTGATTATGATCTCACCAATGAAAATGAAATTGTCCAAAATGCAATAACCTATTATCGTCGTCTGCAAATTTCCGAAATCGATTTGCCATTCCTAAAACATCCAACTTCCCGCTATTCTTTTGTAGAAGCGATTCCGGAAACAGGCAGGTTTCATCAGCTGAGAAAACACTTCAAACATATTTTACATCCGATTTTAGGCTGTAGAAAACACGGTTGCAATAAACAGAATAAGCTGTGGCTTAATAGTTTTAATGTGACTGCAATGCCGCTGCATTCTCATCAGCTTAATTTTAAACATCCTGTTACCAATCAGAACATTTCCCTCACAGCAACTCTTAATGTGAATCCTGGGTTTTTAGAAATAGGAAAAATCTTAGGTTTCAATTTTCAGGAATATATTTAGTTTACCTAGAAATCCTTATAAATTGGAAGAATTGTCCTTACAAAAACCTAAATTTGTAAAACTTTTCTCCGATGTACAAAACCCTGATTCGTCCGATACTTTTCAAATTCGATCCCGAAGAAGTTCATCATTTTACATTTTCTTTTTTGAAGAATTTTGGATTTCTTGCCAAATTATTCCTACCAAAACCAATTGAAGACAAACGTCTGGAACGCGAGGTTTTCGGATTGAAATTCAAAAATCCTGTAGGCTTAGCTGCCGGTTTTGATAAAGATGCGAAACTCTTCAATGAATTGTCTGACCTTGGATTCGGATTCATTGAAATCGGAACCCTGACGCCTAAAGCTCAACCCGGAAATGATAAAAAACGCTTGTTTCGATTGAAGGAAGATTCTGCAATAATCAACAGAATGGGTTTCAATAATGGCGGCGTAGATGAAGCGATTGAACGTCTGAAGAGAAACAAAAATGTTCTGATTGGCGGAAACATCGGAAAGAACAAAGTCACGCCAAACGAAGAAGCCGTTAACGATTACAAAATCTGTTTCGAGAAATTATTCCCTTATGTGGATTATTTCGTAGTGAATGTCAGTTCGCCAAACACACCAAATCTCCGGGAACTTCAGGATAAAAAACCGCTAACTGAATTATTATCAACGCTTCAAAACCTCAATCTCGAAAAATCAAAGCCAAAGCCGATTCTCCTGAAAATTGCACCGGATCTGACAAATGAGCAACTTTTAGATATTATTGATATCGTTAATGAAACAAAAATCGCAGGTGTTATTGCAACCAATACGACGTTGTCGAGAGAAAACGTGACTTCAGAAAATAAATCTGAAATGGGTGGATTATCCGGAAAACCTTTGTCCAAACGATCGACGGAAGTTATCCGGTTTTTATCTGAAAAAAGCGGAAAAGCGTTTCCAATCATAGGCGTTGGCGGGATTCATTCGGCGCAGGAGGCTTTGGAAAAATTAGAAGCTGGCGCGAGTCTTGTTCAGCTTTATACAGGATTTATTTACGAAGGGCCGGAATTGATTAATGAAATCAATCGGGAAATTTTAAGACGGGGCTAATTTTTTGGTTCAGTTAATAACGGAATCGAATCCAAATCAATTATCATTTATCAATCATCACTTATGGAACTCATCACACTCAAAATATTCAATACAGAAATCGAAGCGGAAATGCTGAAGGTTTTCTTGGAAACCAATGACATTGAAGCATTTGTTTTCGGAAATGTCCTGGCAAATACTTATAATCTTTTTAATACAACAAGTGGTGGCGTTCATTTAAAAGTCTCGGAAAATGACTTTGGAAAAGCTAATGAATTGATGAATGAATTTTATAATAAAGACAGTTAAAACCCTTTCAGAGTTCAAACTCTGAAAGGGTTATTAAAAATCCTCTGATCTAAAACTTAAAATCTACACCCACATAGAAATTCTGTTTCATAATTGGCGCATAGACCATTCCGCCGTCAAAATAATTTCCGAACGGATTTCCTGCATCCAGAATCGCCACTTTTTGCTGGTAACCAGTTAAATTCTCTCCACCCAAATAAATTCGGATTTTCTCTGAAAAATTTCTGGAAATCTGAGCATTCAAAGTAGAATAACTTGGCGAATAATCTCCAATATGGAATTCTGCGGGATTCGATTTGGTGTTTGGAAGTCTCTGTTTTCCGACTAAATTCAAAGTCGTGTCAAAGCTCCAAAATCTGCCTTTTTCAGTTTTATTGGTTGAATAAGCTAAGTTCGCAAAACCACGATGTTTCGCCATAAACGGCACTTTTTTCAATCCGCTCAAGTATTCCAATGCCACATCATAATATTTGTAAGCTAACCTAAAATCTAAGTTTTTCACAGGTTGGAAATCCCATTGTGTCTGGAAACTGTTGGCAAAAGATTTTCCTTCAAGATTATAGAACAAAATTTTCTGAGCAGATTCATCCAAATCTGTCACAACCTGATTTTGGAAATCCGTTCTGAAAAAATCAGCCAAAACCGTGGATTTTCTTCCAAACAATTTGAATTCCTGTTGCAGGCTCACGCCGTAATTCCACGCAATTTCAGGCTTCAAACCATAGATTTCTCCACCATTATTGATGATTTGGATTTGACGATTGGATGCAAAATAGGACTGACTTTCGGCAAAGATATTCGCCGTCCGGAAACCTCGCCCAGCCGAAACTCTGAAAATGGTTTTCGGCGTCAGATCATATTTAAAATTCATTCTCGGAGTAAACTGAGTTCCCGCAAGATTGTGAAAATCAATGCGCGCACCTGTTACCAAAGTGAATTTTTCACCTATCAAAGTGTATTCTGCAAACAATCCGGGAACAGTTTCGGTTCTTTTGTAGTTATCCAGAAGATAATCCTCATCATATTTGTCATAAAGGAAACTTGCGCCAACTTTATACTTGTTGTTTGTATTTCCAATGATGCTTTCGAAAATCAAATTAGAATAGTAAGAAGTTTCTTTTCCAAAATAATTCCTCAATCCGAAAAAGCTATCTTGCTGATGATAAGTCAATTGATTCATCCAACCCAAGCTTTGGTAAGGTTTCCCTTTGAAAACGTAACCCGTTTTATTCCAAATCTGGAATCTTGAAATATCAATCCCAACGCCATAAAGCGATTGGTCTTTTTGCGGAATTCTTTTATTGAATCCGATTTGTCCGGCTGTTCTTTCATCTTTCAAGTAATTAATTCCGAAATGTGAACCAAATCCTGAACCTTGCAAATCATTGTAATTCAAAAGATAAGCTACATTTAACTGACTTCCTTTCGGGCGGTCAAGAAAACCGTCATCATTCATATCCGTATCGCCAAAAGTTCCGTTGCCGTGGAGCAAAACACTTTGCGTCCATTTGTCAGAAATTGGAGAAGTATGAGTTATATTGGCTTCCACACGACCGTTGTTATCGGAAAACAAGTTGATTTCCGTTTCCGATTTTTTATCATCATCTTTCGTTTTCAAAAGTTCCGTATTGATTTGTCCCGTGATACTTTCGTAACCATTCACAACGGTACTTCCTCCTTTTGTCAATTGGATTCCGCCGATCCATTTTCCGGGAATGAAATTCAGTCCATAAGGCGAAGCCAATCCACGAATTTCAGGTAACTGTTCCTTGGTCAGAAGCGTATATTTCTGGTCAAGTCCGAGCATTTTCAATTGCTTGGTTCCGGTCACCGCATTACTGAACGAAACATCTACTGTTGCGTTGGTTTCAAAACTTTCGGAAAGATTACAGCAAGCGGCTTTCAGCAATTCTTTAGAACTGATATTGAACATTAATCCTGCTTCTTTTTTGCTGATAGCTGTTGCTTCTTTTTCCCTCGTCAGTTTTACACCTTCAATCTGATTGGTTTTTTTATCAGAATCTGAGTGATGCTCAAGCGTGTCAATCGGTTTTTCAAAATCAGAACCTCTTGTATATAAACAACACGCAGGCAGATTTTTATAAGCTTCTTCAGGCGCTTTATATTTCTCGTTGTCGTGACCAACTTCTGCGATTTGTTTCAAGATATCGTCACATTTCACTTTTGATTCGTCAAGCGTCATCCTCAAAGTCTGATTATCAGCGGTCCAATCGGCGGTCTGTGCGCCCGCTTTTAAGGCTGCTTTTTCTATTCTGGCTTTGCACATATTGCAATTTCCTTTTACCAAAAACTGTTCTGTAACGGTTTGTGCAAAAGACAATACGGAACAAACGAGCAGCACAGAAAACATAAGTTTTCTACTTAAATAATTCATTCGTCAAAAAAATTTAATTAATTACTTAAGCTCGCAGACTTGTTTTTTATCCGCATTTTTCGCCATTTTTTTGCTGTTGTCAGGACGGTCGTACTGGCAGCAGGCATCCAAATCATCATAAGATTTGTCAGAAGCACGGAACATTTCGTTGTCATGACCCACTTCCGCAACGTTTTTTAAGATCGATTTCTTATCGGTTTTAGAAGCGTCATAACTTACGGTCAGGACTTTTTTGCTCATACTCCAGTCGGCTGATTTTACGTTTTTGTCAGATTTGGCCGCCGTTTCGATGCGTTCTTTGCACATTCCGCAGTTGCCTTCTACTTTGGCTTTGAAGGTTTTGGTTTGAGCAGAAAAATTGGAGAATAGAAATATGGAAAGGAATAAAATTCCTGATTTTATGATTGTATTCATTTTGATTAATTTTAATTGTTTGAATTAAGATTTTGTAAAAATCTTGAAGTTTTACATTCTCGCAGATTTTTCAGATTATGCGGATTCTTATATTAAAAAAACTGCAAGATTTGCATAATCAGCGAGAGATTGCTAATTAAAATTAACCCAATTTAGGCGGTTGCCAGATATTGAAATATCTTGCTAAAGGCGATTGTGAGTTATAAGAAAATTGATTGTTGATTGTGAAAAACGGTGTTTTCAGTTTGTTGTCTAAATTATTCAAAACAACGGAAAAAACAAATCCCGAGCTGCAGGTCTTGCAAGTCGTGCAATTATCTTTGCAATCTTTTTCTTTTTTGGAATCGTGATGACAAGAATCTGATTTTTTCTCATCCTTTTTGCAACAGTCAGAAGTGTCTTTCTGAGCTTCGCAACAAGAAATCTGAGCAACTTGAGCATTAAAGTTCTGCTTCGGAAATACAAAAATTCCCAAACAGAACATCATAAAAAAAAGTTGCAGTTTTCTCAACATCGTTTTGCAAAATTATGAAATGTAAAATAAATGAACCACAAAAGGCACAAAGATTTTCATAAAACACTTTAGTCACTTAAGATTTAAATAATCTTTATTGCAAAAAGTTCATATTAGAAGAAAATCTTTGATTTTAAAAACTTACGTGAACTTATTTGTACTTTTTTCAACAATTAAATTAGCTTAAGTTTTAATCTTTTTGTTTTTGTGGTTTTCAAAAATCGGTTTTAGTAAAAGCTTTTTAGGAATATTAATTGCATTCTACCAGAAAACAGAAACGTATGAATGATACTATTTCCAAAATAAAAGGAATTTTCAATCTTCTGAAACATATCGATATAGATCAGATTTCCAAAATCTCGCAAAAAATTGACCTTCCAAAACTGATAGACCAATTCTCAAAATTGGATGAAAATCAAATCAAAGGCTTAACAAAAATGCTGGATTCGTCTGGCAAGAAAAAAGAATTACCACCCATAAACGGTGATTTCTATGAACTTCATTTGAAACTCACGGATGAGCAGCGAGCAATTCAATTACAGGTTCGTGAATTTATGGAAAAAGAAGCCAAACCGCTAGTCAATGATTACTGGCTTCACGACGATTTTCCGCACGAGCTGATTCCTAAATTCAAAAAACTGAATCTCTGCGGCGTCACTTATGAAGGTTACGGCTGCCCGAATTTACCATTCCTGATGGAAGGTGTTATTGCAATGGAAATCGCAAGAGTGGATGCATCTTTAGCGACATTTTTTGGCGTTCAGTCCGGATTGTCGATGGGTTCTATTTATATGTGCGGCTCAGAAGAACAAAAACAAAAATATCTCCCGGGAATGCAACAATTCGATTTGATTGGCGCATTTGGATTGACAGAGCCGGAAGTTGGTTCGGGCGCTGCTGGCGGATTGACGACAACCTGCAAAAAAGTGGAAGGCGGCTGGATGCTGAACGGACAAAAAAAATGGATTGGAAACGCCACGTTTGCGGATGTGATTATTATCTGGGCAAGAGATTTAGATGATAATCAGGTGAGAGGTTTCATTGTTGAAAAAGGTACAGAAGGTTTTTCGGTTGAAAAGATCAAAGGAAAAATGGCACTCAGAATTGTGCAGAACGGATTGATTACAATGAAAGATTGCTTCGTTGCCGATTCTCAGAAAATGGAGCACGCCAACAGCTTCAAAGACACAGCAAAAGTTCTTCAGATGACCAGAGCCGGCGTGGCATGGATGGCGACAGGCTGTGCAAGAGGCGCTTATGAAAGTGCTTTGGATTACACCAGAAAACGCAGGCAATTCGGAAAACCGATTGCCTCGTTTCAATTAATTCAGGGACATTTGGTAGAAATGTTATCCAATTTAACTGCAATGCAAACCTTGGTTTTCAGATTATCCGAAATGCAGGATGCCGGGATTTTGAAAGACGAACACGCTTCTTTAGCAAAAGTTTTCTGTAGTTTGAGAACTCGTGATGTTGTGGCACAAGCAAGAGAAGTAATGGGTGGAAACGGAATCTTATTGGAACACGATGTTGCCAGATTCGTTGCAGATGCGGAAGCGATTTATTCCTATGAAGGAACTAAAGAGATCAACTCGCTAATTGTAGGTCGTTCAATTACCGGTATGAGCGCGTTTGTTTAACTATCTTATGATAATGGAATCTAATGTTGGATTTAGTAAATTTACACAAATGAAACGCCCGCGTTCCATCTGACTTTAAAAACAAATAGAAACAGAAGATGAAAAATGTAATTTTTTTAATATTTATCAGCTTATTTTTGCAGCAATGTGCGCATAAAAAAGTGGATTTAACCAAACCTCAACAATCAACAGCAATGGAAGATAACACACACGCCAACAATCCTTACTATTCAAGAACAGACAAAACCAAACTGAATGTTTCCAACGCAGAATGGAAAAAAATCCTTTCACCAGAAGTTTATGCCATTGCTCGTGAAGCTAATACGGAATACCCGTTCACAGGAAAGTATAACGATTTTGATGAAGTCGGAGAATATTATTGTGCGGTTTGCGGCAACCATTTATTCCGTTCGAGTTCCAAATTTGCGAGTACCTGTGGCTGGCCAAGTTTCTTCGAAGCGGATAAAGACGGGGTAATTTACAAGCGGGACTCATCACACGGAATGGAACGAATTGAAGTGCTTTGCAAACGTTGCGAATCGCATCTGGGACACGTTTTCAATGATGGTCCGCCACCAACAGGAACAAGATATTGTATGAACTCTGCCAGTCTGGATTTTCAACGGGATAAGAAATAATTTTTATCACAAAGGCAGAAAGTAAAATTTAAAAAATATCTTTATAAAGTCGCAAATTTTTAATCTGCGACTTTTTTAATTTTTAATTTAAAATACTTATGTCTTTGCAATAAAGATGAATAATTTTGTATTAATAAATCTAATTTAAAATTGAAAACAATATTCATTACCGGAGCCACTTCCGGAATCGGGAAAGCCACAGCCATTTTATTAGCACAACAAAATAACAGACTGATTCTTTGTGGAAGAAATCAAAACGTTTTGGACGAACTTAAAGCTGAATTATCCCAACAAACCGAAATTTTTAGTTTAAACTTCGATGTCCGTAATTCTGATGAGGTTTTCTCTGCTATTAATTCACTTCCGGAAGATTGGAAAAACATTGATGTTTTAATCAACAATGCAGGAAACGCTCATGGATTGGACCCGATTTCCGATGGAAACATAGAAGATTGGAATGCCATGTTGGACGGCAATGTAAAAGGTTTATTATATGTCTCTCAGCCAATTATCAAACTGATGAAAAATAGAGGAAACGGACAGATTATCAATATCAGTTCGGTAGCGGCGAGACAGACTTATGCCAACGGCGTAGTTTATTGTGCTTCCAAAAAAGCAGTAGACGTTATTTCTGAAGGAATGAGGCTGGAACTGACAGAATTTGGTATCCGTGTGACGAACATTCAGCCGGGAGCGGTTAAAACGGAATTTTCCAAAGTCAGATTCAAAGGAGATAACGAAAGGGCGGCGACAGTTTATGCCGGTTATGAACCGTTGCTTCCGGAAGATATTGCAGATACAATCGCTTATTGCATTAATGCTCCGGAAAGAGTTTCTATTGCGGAGATTGCAATTTATCCAAAAACGCAGGCCGAACCAAGAACAATTTACAGGAAATAATGAAGTCAGTTTTTAGCTTATTATTTGTAATTTGTTTCGTCTTCGGATTTTCTCAAGATTATTCCAAGAAAGAGAAAGCATTAATACATCAGATTTCAAAATTAGATTCGTTGATGGAGCAAAATGATTCTAAAATTCTGGATTTATTTTCTGAAGATGTCTCCTTTGGACATTCCAACGGCTGGGTTCAGAATAAAGATGATTTTAAAAAAGATTTTGAATCCGGAAAAGTAAAATATCAGTTCGTTAAACAAACTGAATTGAATGAATTTAAATTCAGGAATAAATTCGCCAGCATCAGAAGGATCATTGCTGTCAAAGGACTTTACAAAAACGAAATTTTTGAAATGAAATTATCAGTCCTCGAATTCTGGATTCGACAAAAATCAATCTGGAAATTGTGGAGCCGGCAAAGTGTGGGTTTGAAATAATTCTTCCTTAATCCTTACATTTGCAGAATGAAAATCCTACACATAGAAACCTCGTCCAAAAACTGTTCTGTTGCCATTTCTGATGGTGAAAAATTACTATGTCTTTGCGAAGAAGTTTCAGATAATTATAAACAATCCGAGAGTCTTCATAGTTTTGTAGAATGGGCTTTGGAAGGCGCCGAAATCTCTCTGAAAGACCTAGATGCGGTTTCTCTCGGAAAAGGTCCGGGTTCTTATACAGGCCTTAGAATTGGGGCTGCTTCAGCCAAAGGTTTCTGTTATGGACTTAAATTACCGTTGATTGCTGTCAATTCTCTGGATTCTATGGTTGAAGAATTTGTAAATCAGGGTTTTGAGTTAATCATTCCGTTGATTGACGCCAGAAGAATGGAGGTTTACACTGCTGTTTTTGACGGACAATCCGGCAAAATGATATCTGAAACCAAAGCCAAAATCCTGGATGAACATTCTTTTTTAGAATTAGCGGGCAATAAAGTTCTCTTTATTGGTGATGGCGTAAAAAAAGCTCAGGAAATATTGAATCTTCCAAATGCGGAATTCAGATCTGATATTTATCCATCAGCAAAAGGATTGATTAAAAAATCTGTTGAGAAATTTAATCAACAGGATTTTGAAGATGTGGCCTACTTTGAACCTTTTTATCTGAAAGATTTTCAAGGAATTAAGAAAGCCGATAGAATTAAGAAACAATAATTATTTCTTAGAAATCCGATATAATTTCCCGCTGTCAGTAATCGCATAAAGATTTCCGTCATTTCCATCAAAGACGTCACGGAATCTCTCGTTTTGATCTTCAAGCAGGCGTTCTTCGCCTACAACTTTGTTCTTTTCAAGAATGATCCTGTTGATTTTTTCACCGCTGAGACAAGCGATGAAAAGATTATTTTTCCATTCGGCGATAGTTCCAGTGTAGAATGTGATTCCGCTGGGAGAGATCACAGGATCCCAGTAATAAACAGGCTGTTCCAAACCCTCTTTTTTAGTCAGGCCGTTGTTGATTTTCTCCCCGGAATATTCGATTCCGTAGGTGATTGTCGCCCAGCCATAGTTTTTCCCGGCTTTGATGAGGTTGATCTCGTCGCCGCCACGCGGTCCCATTTCGGTTTCCCAAAGTTCTCCAGTTTCCGGATGAATGGCTATTCCCTGCGGATTTCTGTGACCATAAGAATAGATTTCAGGCTGTGCTTTTTCGGTACCTGAAAAAGGATTTCCAGATGCCGGCTTTCCATCTTTTGTGATTTTTATGATTTTTCCTAAATAAGCTTTCAGGTCTTGTGCCAGCGGACGTGTTTTAAGATCAGATCTTTCTCCTGTGCTCACAAAAAGATTACCTTCTTTGTCAAAAGCGAGCCGGCTTCCATAATGCAGCTTGCCGTCGTAAGCGGGTGTTGCCCGGAAAATCACCTTTGGATTTGTGATTTTATTTCCTGAGAGAATTCCTTTGCCAACAGATGTCAGATTTCCGTTTTCAAAAGGTTCTGAAAATGACCAGTAAATGATTTGATTCTTATCAAAATCCGGGTCGGTTACAATATCCAGAAGGCCACCCTGTCCGCGGCTGTCCACTTTTGGTAATCCCGTGATCCTGGTAACAGACTTTCCGTCTTTGGAAACGAGGTTAATGTAGCCTGATTTTTCCGTGATCAGAAAATTGCCATCGGGTAATTGTGCGATTCCCCAAGGTTTACCGAGATTATTACTGATAACATCTACCTGATATTCTGTTTGTGTTTTGTAGCCCATCACTCTTGTCTGTCCAGCAAAGGCAGGTTTGTAGTCAGAATTTGGTTTTTCTTTTTCTACCGGCGGAAGATTTTTAACAGATTCTTTTTGCTGGCAGGAAACAATGATAAAGCTGAGACAAAAAACAGCAGAAATAATAGATCTTATCATAACAAAATTTTGTGAATGTATGGAAAAATGATGCCGAAAACTTGTGAATCATCAATGACAATGAATGAGAATCATCCAAAAATAATATTCAGAATAATTACTTTTGTTCTGTGAAACATTTAGTAATTATCGGGCAGGTGATTCCTGAGCCAAAATCTACCGCTGCAGGAACGCGGATGATGCAACTTATCGGGATTTTTTCTGAAGCGGGTTATAAAATCAGCTTTCTTACTGCAGCGAATAATATTGAGTTTTCGGAGAAAATCGAAATTCATAACATTGAAATCAACCAGGAAAGTTTTGACGATAAAATAAGAGCACTTGATCCGGATATTGTTCTCTTTGACCGGTATGTTACAGAGGAACAATTTGGCTGGCGTGTTTCAGAATACTGCCCGGATGCAGTCAGAATTCTGGATACCGAAGATCTGCATTTTCTGAGAGAGGCGAGACACAAAGCGTTTAAGGAAAAAAGAGTGTGTAATCATAATGATTTGATTAATGGTGTTTTTTTGAGAGAGATGGCTTCAATTCTCCGGTGTGACCTTTCTCTTATTATTTCTGAATTTGAATATGAATTATTAACAGAGACTTTCAGAATAGATGCTGAGATTCTTTTTTATATGCCTTTTCTTACGGAGCAGATTGAGGCAAATAAAACGGCGTTTGAGGAAAGGCGGCATTTTGTAAGCATCGGTAATTTCCTTCACGAGCCTAACTGGCAAACGGTTCTGAAACTGAAACAACTCTGGAAATATATCAGAAAAGAGCTTCCGGAAGCTGAACTTCACATTTATGGAGCCTATGCCACAGAAAAAGTTTTCCAGCTTCATAATGAAAGAGAAGGATTTTTGGTTAAGGGACGTGCAAAGTCTGCGGATGAAATTTTTAGAAAATACAGAGTTTTGCTTGCTCCAATTCCTTTTGGGGCAGGACTGAAAGGAAAACTGTGGGAAAGTATGAAGTTTGGATTGCCTAATGTTACCAGTTCAGCAGGAGCAGAAGCTATGTCGAAAGATTTGCCGTGGAATGGGTTTATAGAAGATTCTGATGACGATTTTGCTGAACAATCAGTGATTTTATATACCAATGAATCAATCTGGAATCAGGCTAATGAAAATGCACTTGAAATTTTGAAACAGGTCTATAGTAAGACGCTGTATGTCCAATCATTCTGGACTACACTATCCAAAATAACAGACGATCTTGATAATCATCGTACTACAAACTTTCTGGGTAAAATTCTACAGCATCATCAACTCAATTCTACCAAATATATGAGCCGATGGATTGAGGAAAAGAATAAAAATTTGTTATAATAAAAAAATAGTTTTTTACCGATAGAATAGGGTATTAATGAACGTATGCTGCTTTATTCTGAAAAACATTGATCGTAGCAATTCTGTTTTTACTGTATACGATCTCCACAGAAAATTGCGAAATCTCATATAAAACAAATCTAAGCTCATCTTTTATGGTCTCGCTCATAAGATGACCTTCGTTAAGGATGATATCGCACTGGGATTCATTCGGAAGATTTTTAAAATCATAGTAAGAAATATTCATAGCAACAGGATTCTAAGTGTTATGAATTATCTATTGTCAATTTCTTTGCCAAATTTTGTTAAAATCACAAATGATAATTAATTTGACATACCTAAATCTCTCTACGACCCTGATAACATAAGATATAATTAACTTTGAGATCGCCAAAGAGTCTATAAACACAAAAAAACCACCACATTTCTGTGATGGTTTGCTCCTCCTGCTGGGCTCGAACCAGCGACCCTCTGATTAACAGTCAGATGCTCTAACCGACTGAGCTAAGGAGGAATGTCCTTTGTTTTAAGTGGTGCAAATATAATAGGAATTTCCTTTATCCACCAAATTTTTCAGGAATTTTTTTTAATTTTTTTGAGTTAAAAATTGAGTGATTACTTTAACTATGTCATTTCCAAATATTAACACCATTAGTCCTAATAAGAAAATAACACCTATCATCTGGGCGTTTTCCAGAACTTTTTGTGGAACAGGCTTTCCGGTGATGATTTCCCAAAGTGTAAACAATACATGACCACCATCTAATCCCGGAATTGGAATCAGGTTAAGAAACGCCAGCCATACAGAAAACATTGCGGTAAAACCCCAGAAAAACTCCCAGTCTATCGACAGGCTCCCGTCATTGCCCTTTTCAACGTGCATATTATTGACAATGGCAATAGGCCCGCCAACCTTCTTGTAGCCTTGCGTTTTGGTATTAAAGATGATTTTAAATTGCTTTACCTGCATTGTCAGAACATCTATCGTTCTTGTAAATCCTCTCGGAATGGCTTCAAGGAAAGAATATTTCTTGGTAACTTCAGACTTGTCAAGGTATTTCTGAGCAATTTTAGGATCAAAAGCGAATCCAAGTTTAGCATCATCGCCAACATTTGCAGTCAATTTTAAGGGCTGCTTGTTCCGAAGAATTTCCAATTCTATAGTTTTACCTTTATTGATCTTTAATTCTTCTGCCAATTGGTCAAAATAAACAGTTGGTTTCCCGTTTACGCCCACGATTTCATCCCCTTTTCGCAGGCCGGCTTTCATAGCTGGTTTGTTAGGAACAACCGTATCAACCACAGCAGGGAAACGATTCATAAAATAAAGCTTCGCTTCGTTCGCATGAAGAACTTCAGCAACGCCATATTCATTGATGGGGAAGGTTACTTCTTTTCCATCTCTCAAAACCGTAACTTGATCCGCAAAAAGCATATTGATGCTGGAGGTTTCCATTCTTTCAGCCGGTTTACCGTCTATTTTCAGGATTTTATCACCTGTTTTCAAGCCCATTTTCTGTCCCGCATCAGAAACTGAAATTCCATTCTCGAATTTCGCATTATCGTGAAAGGTTTCTCCGGTAAAATATGATAAACAAGAGTAGATCAGCCAGGCCAGAAAGAAATTAACCGTCACACCACCCAACATAATGATCAATCTTTGCCAAGCCGGTTTTGCGCGGAACTCCCAAGGTTCGGCAGGTTTGGAAAGCTGCGCTGTGTCCATACTTTCGTCCACCATTCCGGCGATTTTTACATAACCACCCATTGGGATCCAGCCGATGCCGTATTTCACACCTTCGTGCTTTCTCCAGTCATTATCAGGAAGTGCGGAAACATCAATCGGCTGTGTTATTTTCCTGCCGTTGATTTCTACCTCTTCATCCGTAGGCTGGTTTTTGGAAAAGAATTTATATTGCCATTTTCCGTTGATTTTCTTCATGGCGAAGATGGAAAAATAAGGATCGAAGAATAAAAAGAATTTGTCTACTTTGGTTTTGAACCATTTGGCCGGCAGAAAATGCCCGATTTCGTGTAATGTTACAAGGATAGAAATGCTCAGGATAAACTGGAATATCTTTAATGCTAACTCCATTAATATATTTTAAAATTATAATTGTCAAAGGTAATCATTTAGTCAGAAACTATACCAATGTAAAAAATCAGCCTTTTTTCTGCCAAAATAGCACTTTAATATTACCGATAATTTGGGCAGCTATTTCCGCCTTCCGCTCCCAAACCTAACGAAGTGGTTCGACGAAGTCAATCTTTTCACTCTACGTTGCTGCGTAAAAAGGATTTCCGCTCAAGTCGGGCTGCGCGCGATCCGACTTAAAAAAATGACGTATGTCCAAAAAAGTTTGTTCTTCGACAAAAACTGAGGTATCATTTTGTTTTAAAATTATTTGTAATGTTTTTAAGTGAACAAAGGCACTTCGTTCAGCTAAAAATACAATGTTTATGAATAAAATTTTTTCATTCAAAATCATTGTTGTCCGATAAAAATATAATAAAATCGATAATCCCAAAATCTTAAGTAAAAATCAACAGGTCGCTCCTCCGGAGCTTTGATTTCCGATAGATTCATTTTACTATTAACAGTGAATCCGATGGATTAAATTCAGCTCCATTAGGAGATTTCTGTTAATAGCAAATGGTTTGCATTAAAATTTAAAGTCCGGAGGAGCGATCTTTTCATTCTTTATAGATTTTATCGGACACTAATGATTCAAAATGGTTTCCCAAACAAAATGTCGAAGAGCCAAAATTTCACTTCATTCTTAATTTTAAATTCTTAATTTTAAATCCAATTTAAAAATGAAATTATGTCAAATATCGAGATGATAATCGAAGAAAGAGCAGCCGATATCGGTAATTTTCTGGTTGGCAGATTGTTGCCGTTTTCTCAGAAGAGAAGCGTTGGACCATTTGTGTTCATCGATCATATGGGACCGGCTGCGCTCAAAGATTACGAAAATATGGATGTTCCGCCGCATCCACACATTGGGCTTTCCACTTTGACATTTTTGTTCGAGGGAAGCATTATGCACCGAGATTCCATCGGTACGGAAATCGAAATCAAAGAAGGTGCTGTGAACTGGATGACCGCCGGAAAAGGCGTTGCCCATTCTGAAAGAACACCGGAATATCTCAGAACCACCGACAAACATCTTCACGGATTGCAGATTTGGGTCGCACTTCCAAAGGAACTGGAAACAATGGAGCCCGAGTTCTTCCACATTAACAAAGAAGATATCCCAAGCTGGATCGATGATGGCATCAACTATAAATTGATTGCTGGCGAAATCCTCGGACGCAAATCTCCTGTTCCTGTTTATTCCCCATTGTATTTCCTTGAGGTCAAAAATACACTTCAGGAAGACCGGGAAATTGTTTTGGGCGATTATCTTTTCGGGGAATCTTCCCTATACATTTTGGAAGGTAATATCGAAAGCGAAGGCAATCTTTATAACCCGAAACACATCCTGATTGCCAAAGACGCCAAACTTTGTCATTTCACATTAAAACCGGATTCTACAGTTTATATTTTTGGCGGAGAACCGTTTCCGGAACCAAGATACATCTACTGGAACTTTGTAGCAACCTCCCGAGAAATGATAGAAGATGCCAAAACCAGATGGCAAAACCACGAGTTTCCAAAAGTGATTAATGATGACGGTTACGTTCCTTTGCCGCCACAAAATAAAAATCTTAAGCTGAAAGAATGAGGAATTTAATTATAGGAAGTCTGTTGTTAATCTTCTCATTAGCAAACGCTCAGGTTCACAGATTCTATTACGAATTGACTTACAAACCGACTAAAGATTCCACTACAACGGAAAAAGAAATGATGGTTTTGGATGTCGGGAAAGATGAATCGCTTTTTATGTCGTACAAGCAATTGGATTATGATTCTACCTTGACTGCGGGCATAAAAAAAGCTCAGGAAATGGGCGCTGATGTGGATGCCGCCTTGATGTCCAAGAAACCGCCGGTTCTAAGCTACAGAATCAGTAAGCTGAAGAATGGAACATTGAATTACAAGGATTTCATCGGAATGTCCGAGTATTATGTTTATGAAGAAAAGCCGAATCTGAAGTGGAACATCTCATCAGAAAAAGAAAAAATCGGTGTTTACCATACACAAAAAGCGTCAACCGAATTTGGCGGAAGACAATGGACTGCCTGGTTCACTCCGGAAATCCCGATTCAGGATGGGCCCTATAAATTTTCGGGTTTGCCGGGATTGATCGTGAAAATTGAAGACGCTGATCAGAACTATATCTGGACACTGGAAGCTAACAAAAAACTAAATCAGAACATTACTACGAACAAACAGAACTATCTGGAGTTTCAAATGGGTGAGGCGAAGAAAATCACCAAAGATGGTTTTGTAAAAAGACGGAGTGAATACCGAAAAAACCCGATGGGACAGATGTCACAATGGTTTGATGAGAAAAATCCTGAATTGATGAAAAGACTCAAAGAACAGGAAAAGCGGGAGAAAGAAAAATTAGCCCTTTATAATAATACGGTTGAAATATAGCATTAAAACAAGCTTCGGAAGTCTTCCGAAGCTTTTTATTTTTTGAAATAAATTAATAACGATGTAATAAAAGCTTTTCTATGATTGTTATATCAATAACTAAAAAATTAGTCATAAATGAAAAAGCTACACTTAATCGTTACTGTATTATTATCGATTACTCTTTTCGCACAAGATGTGAAATTAAAATCGTCACAGGGTAAAATCAGCCATCAGAACAAATCAAAAAAAGAATCATCTTATGAAAAGCAAATTGATTCTTTAATGACAAAAACCTACGAAAGAGGATTATTCAACGGGAATGTTTTGGTTGCACAGAATAATAAGATCATCTATCAAAGCTCTTTTGGATTTACAGACGAAACGAAACAAACGCCCTTAAACAAGCAATCGATTTTCAACATTGGCTCTATTGCAAAGGAATTTAATGCGGTTTCCATTATGATTTTAGTTCAACGCGGTCTGCTCAATCTGGATGATCCGATTTCTAAATTCAATTTGGGCTTACCAAAATGGTCTGAAAAAGTCACTATTCGGCATTTGATAAATTATGCCAGCGGTATTCCGCGGATAGAAAACGGACTAATAGTCCCGAAAAATGATGAAGATGCCTGGAATATTTTGAAATCTAATGATAGTTTACTCTTTGAGCCAGGGACTGATTACAGATATGATAACGGCAATGTATTCTTGCAAAGAAGAATCATTGAAAAGGTTGCCGGAATGTCATTCGAGGAATTTGTTACCAGAAATATAATTAAGCCTTTGAAAATGACCCATTCGGTTTTTGATCCTAAATTAGGTTATAAAAACCGAACTTCTTGTTATGATATGGACAATGTCCGTTGTCCTGAGATGCAATTTATTAGCGGTTGGCTTTGGGTGGACATCAATGATCTCTATAAATGGATTGAAGCACTTAATTCTAATCGATTAATATCCAAAGAATCCTTCCAAACGCTGTTGAATAATCCATATGCAAAAGACGAAGGCGGATCTCTTGGCAGATATTTTGAAAAAGAAGGACTGCAGAGACACAACGGTGTATCTTATAAATTTGAATCTATTTTTTTAAACGATTTTAAAAATAATGTAACCATCATTCTGGTCTCCAATAATCTGAATAGAGTTTGGGATTTAGGTCATATAATTCACAATTTAATGCTAGGGAAAGCTTATGAAATTCCTAAGAGATCTGTTTATCAAGCAATAAGAAAGGATGCGCTTGTTGATGTGAATAAAGCTATTGCGACTTATTATTCACTTAAAGACAATTCAAAAAACGAATACAGCTTTGAGAATCCGGGTGAACTTAATAAATTAGGATATGAACTGCTAAGACTTGGAAAAAATAATGAATCCATAGCTCTATTTCAATTGGCCACGAAAGAATTTCCGGCTAACGCCAATCTGTTTGATAGTTTAGGAGAGGCCTATTTTACTGCAAAACAGTATGATCTGGCATTGGAAAGTTATAAAAAAGCAATCGATTTTGGCGGAACCAATGGAAATGCAGAAAAAATGATAGAGAAGATAAATAAGGAAATCAAAAATAATTGATACAACTAAAAAAGCATTCCAGAAATTTGGAATGCTTTTTATTTTTTTGTGAATTAGAAGTTGAAAGAAACCCCGATGCTTCCGTTATTACCAGCTTCAATGTAAGCACCTACACTGTCATTGAAGAAGTATCTCACACCCAGGTGAACACCCAATCCAAAATCTTTACCAAGTAATCCTAGATCTACACCAGGATAGATATCCCATTTACTAGGCAAGTTCAGAGGATCTTGAAGGTGGAAATTAACTCTACCGAAAACGAAGAAGTTGTTATCCTTGTTATCATCTTTGTAACCACTGAAGTAGATGTTGGCACCACCTCCTAATGAAACGATTTTTGACAAACCATAGTCATAAGTTCCGGTAATCCCTGTTCCGTTACCCCAGGCATTGAGACCTACCTGAAGTTTCTGATCGCCTTTTCCTGTCCAAGCCTGTGCATACGATAGAACACCGGCGAATAGCCCGAATGCTAATAATAGTTTTTTCATAAGAATAAGTTTATTTTTGATTTATAAATTTCAGGTATCAAAAATAAGACCATTAGCCGATTTTGTAGTTCCAAAGGGATTTCTTTGCTGACTGTTTTCTGTTTTTTATATTAAGTAAAAAATTAATCTAAACAATAATTAGGATCTTTCAATAGGTTTGCGATTCGCTTTCGATTTTCGGCTCTGGTCGCCAAAAGAAATCAGCAGATAAAATAGAAAAGGCAGGATGAATATACTCCCAAGAACCAAGGCCCAGCCAAGGGCGGCAATCGTTTTCGGTGCGGCACTTTCGTCGAAAAGTGAAAGATGTGTACCGTTTGCAAATAAAATAATATTCGGATTATGCTGATAAGTAGCCGCAACTAAAATCATGATGATCTGAAAACCTCCGAATGCCCGCACTAATAAAAACTGCTTTTTCTTAATGGCTTCATTGGTGAACAAAAGGCTAATGGTCGCCAAAGTAATTACAACGATGCCAAGTGCTTTTGAGAAAATCCATTTGAGCAATGGAATATCAGAGTACTGAGCACTGAGAAAAACCAAAATACCGGTTGCTACAACATAAATAGCAGTTTCCCGCGCTTTCTTCACCATTATAGGCAGTGCATCACTAAACCGGGCTTCGTGCAAAGAAAATAATGAGGCCAGATAAGCACACAGGGAAACGGTAAAAAAACCGACACATATTCCGAAAGGATTCAGCCAGCTGAAGATATAAAGACCTAAAAAATCTTTGGCTTCCGTATCAATAGAACCGGAAATCGTAGCCGCAGCAATAATCCCTAAAAAGAAAGGTGTCAGCAGGCTGGAGTAGTAAAAGATCTGCGTATAGATCTTTTGCCAGCTGTCATCCACTGCATCGTAATTCCTGAAGGTGAATGCTGTTCCTCTGGCAATAATCCCGATCAGCATCAGAACAACAGGAATATGCAGATACGTAGAAACCGTAGTATAAATGGTCGGAAATCCCACAAATAAAATCACAACAGCAATTATCAGCCACATATGATTGGCTTCCCAAATCGGTGCGATAGATTTGGATATGATCTTTTTCGTTTTTTCACGATAAGTTTTTTTAGAGAACAGTTCAATAATTCCTGCCCCGAAATCTGCCCCGCCGGTAATGACGTAAAGACAGATAGAAACCCAAAGAAATGCAATAACAACGTAAATCATAGCGTTTTGTTTTTAGGATTATAATTCGGGTCTGTAGGGTCATAAAGTTTCGGAACCATTTTGATTTGTCTCAAAAGTAAAAAGATGATAATCAATGACAACGAAATAAAAACCAATGTGAAGAAATAAAATGAGTACTGGATTCCCGGCATCGGCGTTACGGCATCAATGGTTTTCATAATACCATAAATGATCCACGGCTGTCTCCCGACTTCCGTAACAGTCCAGCCGGCTTCCAAAGCGATGTAACCAAACGGAATTGCTGCAACAAAAGTTTTAAGGTACCAGCTTTTATCCAGCCATTCCCGTTTCCAGAAATTTGCGATGAGGTATATTAAACCGATGATCATCATTACACTCCCGAAAAAGATCATAATCTGAAAGGCATAATGCACCACAGCCACGGGTGGCCAATGGTCTTTTGGAAAATCCTTCAGTCCTTTTACTTCAGCATCAAAATCTCCCCAGGCGAGAAAGCTCAGAAGTTTCGGAACTTTTATGGCATATTTTATCTGTTCATTCTTTTCATCCGGAATCCCACCGATGACGAAGCTGGCGCCTTTTTCTGTTTCAAAATGCGCTTCCATTGCAGCCAGCTTTACAGGTTGTCTTTTGGCGACAGATTTTGCAGCAATATCACCACTGATGGGCGCCAGAAGTGCACCAATAACTGCAAAGCCTGCGGAGATCCTGAATGCTTTGGTGTGAAAACTGACATTTCTTTTCTTTAAAACCATTAAAGCGTGAATACCCGCTACCGCAAATCCTGTTGCCGCAAAAGCAGCCACGGTCATATGAAAAGCCTGCGGAAACCATGCGTCATTAAACATCGCTTTAATCGGATCAATGTTCAGGTATTTTCCATTGACATAATCGAAGCCGGCCGGACTGTTCATCCACGCATTGGCGGCTACTACCAGGATCCCGGACGCTAATCCGCTGACGCCAACCACCACACCGCAGAACCAGTGAAACCATTTATTGAACTTTTCCCAGCCGTAAAGAAAAAAGCCGATAGCTATTGCCTCAATAAAAAAAGCCGTGCCTTCCAGGGAAAACGGCATCCCGAAAATCGGGCCGGCATGTTCCATAAATCTGGGCCAGAGTAATCCCAGCTCAAAGGAAAGCATTGTGCCGGAAACCGCTCCTGTTGCAAACAGAATGGCGACACCTTTGCTCCAGGCTTTGGTGAGCCCTTTGTAAACTTCGTCTTTGGTTCTAAGGTATTTGTAATGAGAAAAAGCCATCAGAAACGGCATTACCATTCCCACGCAGGAAAATATGATGTGAAAGCCCAATGAAACGGCCATCTGAGATCGGGCAGCCAGAAAATCATCCATAATCTCAATTTTATTGTAAAGTTAGGATTTTATAAAACATCAAATGGATCTGAAACGCAAGAGATATATCATATCATCAGAATTGAGCCATAGCAATTTTATAAAAAAAGCATCCTGATATTTTTTCAGAATGCTTATGTGTTTATTTTTCTGTTTTCAGGGATCCGATTCCCATTTCATAAAGCGCAAAACTGAGCAGATCGGCATTTTCGCCAATAACTTGTTCTGTAGATCTCCCGGCACCGTGACCTGCATTTTTTTCAATTCTGAGTAATATCGGATTGCTGCAGGCTTGTTTTTCCTGTAACTCTGCTCCGAATTTGAAGGAGTGTGCAGGCACCACACGGTCATCATGATCACTCGTGATGATCATAGTGGAAGGGTAGCAGGTTCCGGCTTTTACGTTGTGAACGGGTGAGTAAGACTTAAGGTATTCAAACATTTCCTTGCTGTCTTCAGCAGTTCCGTAGTCGTAGGACCAGCCCGCTCCGGCGGTGAATTTGTTATACCTAAGCATATCAAGAACACCAACGCCTGGAAACGCCACTTTTGCCAGATCCGGCCGCATCGTCATCGTTGCGCCCACTAGCAAACCACCGTTGGAACGTCCGGAAAGCGCCATATAGTCTTTGGAAGTGTAACCTTTTGCCTGCAAATATTCGCCGGCAGCAATGAAATCTTCGAATACATTTTTCTTTTGCTGTTTTGTACCGGCATCGTGCCATTTCTTTCCGTATTCTCCACCGCCACGGATGTTTGGAACCGCATAGATGCCGCCATTTTCCATCCAGATCGCATTCACAACAGAAAATGCAGGCTGCAGGCTGATGTTGAATCCACCATAGGAATAAAGAATGGTCGGGTTTTTACCATCCAGCTTTGTTCCTTTCTTATAGTTGATCATCATCGGAATTTTTGTACCATCTTTCGAAGTGTAAAAAACCTGTTCGGACACATAATCTTCCGGGCTGAATTTTACTTTTGGCTTCTGGTAGATCTCCGATTTTCCTGACGCTACATTATACTTGTAAATAGTTCCCGGCGTAATATAGTTGGTGAATGAATAATAGATATCCTTATCCTCTTTTTTGCCACCAAATCCGGAAACGGTTCCTTTGCCCGGTAATGCAATTTCTCTCACCATTTTTCCCGTTTTGTCGAATTGCTTCACAAGGCTGATGGCATCTTTCATATATTTTCCGAAAAAGTAACCGCCGGCTTCGGAAATGCTGAGTACATTCTCCGTTTCCGGGATCACATCTTTCCAGTTTTCCGGGCTTGGATTTTTAATGCTTACTTTCACAAGCCTCATATTCGGAGCATCTTTATCGGTGAAGATGAAAAGATCATCACCTTGTGTATCCACAATATCCGCATTGATGTCAAAACCTTGATTGATCTGTATAAAATCACTATCGTTTTTCAGATCTTTTATATACAGTTCGTTTCCGTTGGTTGCGTTGGCAGCGGAGATGATGAGAAATCTCTGATCTTCTGAAACACCTGCAGACAGATATCTTCTGGGCTTTTTTTCGCCGCCGAAAATCAGCTGGTCTTCGGATTGTTTTGTGCCCAGTTTGTGAAAATAAACTTTATGCTTATCCGTCATTCCGGAAAGTACGGTTCCTTCTTTTGGCTTGTCATAGCTGGAGTAGTAGAAACCTTCATCACCTTTCCAGGCAATGCCGCTGAATTTTACATCCGCAATGGTTTCATCAATTTGCTTCTTTGTAATAGCGTCTATGATGATGATTTTATTCCAGTCGCTTCCGCCCTCAGAAATAGAGTAGGCGGCCAGGTTCCCTTTTTTGTTGAATGACAGATTGGAAAGTGAGGTAGTGCCTTTCTCAGAAAAAGTATTCGGATCCAGGAAAACCTCGATGTTTTTGGTTTTGTTATTGGTTCTGTAAATCACGGATTGCGCCTGCAAACCATTGTTTTTGGAATAATAGGTATAATCGCCTTCTTTGAAGGGTGCAGAGATTTTCTCATAATTCCAGATATCCCGCAGCTGATTCTTAATGGTTTCTCTGAAAGGGATTTTGGAGAGATAGTTCTGGCTGTAAGCCACTTCTTCGTCCACCCATTTTTTTGTAGCTTCGGAATCATTTTCCAGATCGCGGAAAGGATCTGCGACCGGTGTCCCGAAATAATTGTCCGTTTGATTGCCTTTCCGGGCTTTTGGGTAATTGGGTTTTGCCATAGACTGTGCATTGACTCCTGTGTAGAAAACGACTGCGGCTGCAGTCAGGATTGAGAATCGTTTCATTTTTATTTTTTGATGGTTTTCAAAATTAATGAAAATTCTCTCCATAGCTGCGATAACGGGGGATAAAATATTTGGCGGAAGCTTATTTTAGTTTGGCGGAAGGTTATTCTATTTTAGCGGAAGGCTATTCTATTTTGGCGGAGGCTTATTCTATTTTGGCGGAAGCTTATTTTAGTTTGGCGGAGGCTTATTCTATTTTGGCGGAAGCTTATTCTATTTTGGTGGAAGCTTATTCTATTTTGGTGGAAGCTTATTCTATTTTGGCGGAAGGTTATTATAGTTTGGCAGAACCCCATTCTGTTTTAGCGGAGGCTTAGTTTGGTTTTTAGGGAGACTTACATAATGCCTTGTAGGATTGTAACTGAACTTTGTGGATTTAAGCCTTGTCAATCTTAAAAACTTCTATCACTAAATTTGATACACCTATAATGAGTCTCAATTATTTAAGCTATCTTTTTTCTACAAAAATAAACGAGAGCATGAATTATCTGCTCTCGTTTTTTAAGTTTACAAATATTATTTTAACTGATTTTCATAAAGTTAATGATGTAAAAGTGGTTTATCACTAAGTTTGATACGTTATCGAAATTAGTTTTAATTCTTAAATTATACTAAACTTTCTAGCAATAATCTTAATCACGCTATCTGTTGAATTCAAATTAAATACATATATGTTCAGATCCATATCGTCTATATAACCTTTCCATTTAACATATATTTTTTTTAAATCTTCGTTCTCTTTTCCTTGTGTATATGCTTCAAGGATAGTTTCATCAGCTATAACTCCAAAGTTTAAATTAAGACAAGACCAATAAACATCTTCAAAAATTATACTTTTTAAACCATCTTCTTGAAAACCAATATTTAAGACAAGTACATCATTATTTCCTGGATCTTTACGATCAATAAAAATTTCTTTAAGCACAGAATCGTGCCATTCTATATCATTAAAATTCATTATTTTGGCCATTTTGTAATATCAAAATTTCAATGTTTAAGTTCCGAGTTCTTGTAATTTTTGTATTGCAGATGTTATTTCTTCTTCCAGTCTGTCATCACTATAATAACTTGGTTCTTCTTTTCGCAATTCTTCATTAGGTTCGTAGAAATCCAAATCGTATGCTAGATCAGATAAAATTTCATTTGCAGATAAGATCTCATCATTCCAAATTAACTCTTGAAATTCAGAAATAAGTCTTTTTCTATTCAACTTATCGTTTAATATTTCTTTTAAAATATTCATAATTTCTATTGAGGTATAAATCTTTTGTTAACCAAATTTCTACCTCGTAAAACGGTAGTTACTTTGCCTGTCTGAGGACTTACTCCAATTAATAAATCTTTTCCAGAAGCAAATCCATTTTTAAGAACATAATTGAATGTCCCATTTTTAGGGTCAAGATATTTTGTTCCTTTTGAAATACCTGTTTCAATCATTTTTTGCGTAATACCACGCTCTAACATTCTCTCTGCAGCATGCTTTGTAATCTGGATTTCTCCTTTACTAGCTCCAATGATGGCTTCCGCTTCAGCACCGGCAATTTTAGTGTTATGAGTAAGGATAATAGCCATTCCTCCTAATATAATGGCTCCTTTTTGCTCGTCTGGTTCTAGATCCTCATACCAATTATTAAAAAGAATTCCTGCAAGATCAGTAAACCCAAACGTATCACCGCTCATCATAATTACCCCTCTGTCATGGCAATGTCCGCAATCTCTATAGGGGTCAATAACAATTGGTCTTGGTGGGGGAAGATTGATAGAAAAAGTAGAACTCGTATTGCATATTAAACAATTAGAAGGCATTTCAAAAGAAGTTCCTGCCACTTGTCCTTTTACAGGAGTTATTTCTTTTGTGATAACGACTTCCTGAATCTCTCCTCCTTTATAAATCTTATTTGGATCCGGTTTTTTAGGATCCTCACCAAACATTCCCGTTGGGTCTACGAAACGCATAGGATTGTCATATACATAAGTATATGGTGACCATTTTCGGAAAGTTTCAGCCAAAATATCGGGCACACCCCATCTTCCAATATCCGGCATATAAAACCTAGCGCCATAATCATACATACCCGTCTCTTGGAGTTCTTTGCCGTTGTACTTGTAGTTGAACAACGATCCCTGTGCATCAAACACAGAATAGTACCCCACAAAGTTCATCCCAAAAGGATAGAAATCATTCCTGTCTACAATCTCAAGAGCGCCTGCGCTGTCCTGGGCATAACTTAGCCTTACGTTGCCTAAGTGATCCTTGTACTGCCAAATATACTTAGAATTTTCTACATCATAAAACCCCTCTGCAGTGGGGAAAAAGGACAAAACCATCGTGGTCTGCGGCTGGGGAACCGCTGCAGCTTCTCTGGAAACAAAGGTTTCTTCCTGCCCTGCGGTTTTGGCATCCATTGTCGCTTCATCTGTCGATTTAAAAGCCTGAGCTATCTCCGCACTTCGGGTCACATACTGGAAACCGTCCAGGTATTCCGAATTGGTCACCGTGCTGCCCTCCGAATTATTCAGCGTAAAGGCTTTCCTGATCTTCACACCATCAGCTCGGTAATAATATCTTGTGTTATTGACCTGGGCTATTTCCTTGGGTAGATTCAGGTGGTTATAGGTGATGGATGTGATGCCTTTGTCCGGCATCTTGGTCATATTGCCGTTGGCATGGTATTCTATCAGCTCGATGTCGCAGATTCACAATCAGTGACTGACAAATTCCTTTAATAAAAGCACGGATTACAAATCCGCGTTATCGGGCCTTTGCTCCGTTACGGATTTACCTTTGGAACGGATGACCGGGTTTTATGTTTTCGCGTGACACATCCTTAGAAAATACTATGAGAGATTTGTACCGTAGATATGACCCTGGTAATAATCCGTCCTTTTCCAGAGGTTAAACCCTGGTGCGTAAATATTGGGGATGAAAACAGGAGTTGCAAAAGCTCAAAAACGTGTCCTTTCGCACGTAGAAGCCTTTCTATTCCTTTGTTTCTGAACAATACAGAACACAGAATATAATTGATTGAACAGTATGGAAATTTTTGATTTTAACAACCTATATATATTAATTAAAATGAGCATCATTTTTACATTCATCATTGCAATGTCTATCATTGCGCTTGCTTTTTATGTATTCAAAAAGACTTTTGAATGCAGGGACGAGACCAACTTCAGTTTGCAAAACAGATTGATTGGGAAGATTTGGCACAAGAAAAAGCCTAAGGACAATAACAACGAAGCCACTCAGTGAGTGGCTTCGTTATTTTATTAATTGTTTCTAATTAGCGGAACAAAATAAAAATAGAATATAAATACCAACAATGGTAAACAAAGTATGATATTCCAAAAGCTTTTCTTGTAAATCAAAAACTTTACAAAAAAATAAATTGACAATGTAAATCCTATTACATTTAGCGGAAAACAAAAAAATATATATGTTCTCTTAGCTGTGCCACTGTATGTATAAACTACCCCAAAAACCTCTATTAATAGATAAATCGTAAAATTTATAACGAAGATCGCCAATGGAATAAATGCCGTTTTAGATATTTTTATTTTTTCCATCCTACTCTGTTATAATTATATCCGTTAGTAATTGCTCTTTGGTCTGCTCCCGTATCTTTTCCTTTCCCAGTCAAAATACTACTTGTATTTGCTCCACTTTTCAACACATCCAAAGGAGTACCAATCATTTGGAAAGCTTTTCCAGTCATAAAATTACCTGCATCATAAACATTGTATAATGTATTACTGCCTTCAAATTTCACAAAGCCTCCAGCACCATCTGGCGGAGTAGCTCCTCCTCCCTGTATTGGACTATATGCATTATCTGTTTTTTGAACCAAAGCTGACATATCTCCGGCAAAATCAAATTCTCCGTGTCCTAATGAACCCATATATGTCATCCAAGGAAACATAATAAATGATTGCTCTCCAAAAGCTTGAGGATATCTTGCAGTACTATTTATATCTCCAATTCCTAATTTATTGAAACTATCTGCCATATCTTGAGCTGAATATGGTGTGAACAATCTCACTCCCGCATCTTGTACTTCATAATCTGTCATTGTTCCGGCATAATCAACCAAAGCTTGCAGCTGCTCTTGGTCTGCTGCAGAATCATTAACATTTAATTGGTTTCCCTGCTCATCAACTACAACGTGCGGACCTTCTTGAGGTGTAATAGATTGAACATAACCTTGTGAATTAACTTTGATGATATCTTCATTTGCTCTACCATCCGGGTCTATAAAGCGCATAGGGTTATTCATCGCATAGTTGAACGGTGACCATCTTCTATACTGTTCGGCAAGCGGATCTACAGTCATCCAACGTCCTATATCAGGCATATAAAACCTCGCTCCATAATCATACATCCCAGTCTCTTGGAGTTCTTTTCCGTTGTACTTGTAATTATACAACGATCCCTGTGCATCAAACACAGAATAGTACCCCACAAAGTTCATCCCAAAAGGGTAAAAATCATTCCTGTCCACAATTTCAAGAGCGCCTGCGCTGTACTGGGTTACTTATAATGAGTTACGTATACAATCTTTCCGTCTTTTGCATCAATCTTAATTTCAAATCCTCCCCCAAACATAGGCATATCCTTGTATAGAAATTTATCAAATATGCCTTGATTTAAACTTCCTGTAATAACCCATATTTTATTTCTCATTAATTTAATATTATATGGTCTTTCATCTTTAATTTTAGATTTCCCATAAATAACAAATAAACTATCTTCGGCTATATTAACAGCTGTTTCTTCATTTTTGACAATGCAACTTCCACAATTAATTACTTGCTGATTCTTTTTTATATATTTTTCTCTTGAAAAAAAGAGACTATACAAAAGCAGAATGCTTAAAATGAGTACTATTATTATAATTATCCTTTTTTTCATATTTATATAATTCCTTTACCTTTTGGAGTTGGAGATGATTTGAGAAGCGGTATGATTACATTGTCTAAAATAATCTTGCCCGTACCTCTTGTTGGTTCATTTTTAGGTAGTTTATCACTATCAATATTATTAGATCTATTCGGATGGTTTTTATCACTAGGAATATCTTTATCTAATATAACGGTTTGATTTGTTTCTACATTATATTTTAATAATTCTCCTTTTGGAGTTGATATATAAGCATCCATTCCAACTACTTCAGCTGCATTCTTGTCGGATGGAGAAGGATTATCATTGTCATATTTTTTGTCATAATTTGAATGCGTATGCGCAGCTGAAACAATTTTTGCGTTATCCATTGAAAGATCAGGAGCTGGTGTAACTCCATCTTCCTTACCGCTCACATTAGGAGTTGTATAAGTATAATATTTTTCACCCGTTTTATCAGTAACTTGATAAATGACCGTTCCGTATTCTCTTTTATCTTTTATGGAATTGTCGTTGTAAAGCTTTGCAAAATCTTTTGCTGCATCTCTTATAGTTTTAAATCGATCTCCAGGATCCATTGGCTCCATCCCGTCTGGATCAATAAATTTTATTGGATTATTAAAAGCATAATTATATGGAGAATATCTTCTCATTTTCTCCGCCAATGGATCTACATTAAACCATCTCCCAAGATCCGGCATAAACATTCTTGCCCCAAAGTCATAAAAACCTGTTTCCTGTAATTCTTTTGTCCCAAATTTATAATTAAATAACGACCCCTGCGCATCAAACACCGAATAATACCCCACAAAGTTCATCCCAAAAGGATAGAAATCATTCCTGTCTACAATTTCAAGAGCGCCTGCGCTGTCCTGGGAATAACTTAGCCTCACGTTGCCTAAGTGATCCTTGTACTGCCAAATATACCTAGAATTTTCCACATCATAAAATCCTTCCGCTGTAGGGAAGAAGGACAAAACCATCATCGTCTGCGGCTGGGGAACTGCATTGGCTTCATCTATACGGGAGACAAAAGTTTCTTCCTGTCCTGCGGTTTTGGCGCTCAGTGTGGTATCATCCGTAGATTTAAAAGCCTGCGCTATCTCCGCACTTCTGGTCACATACTGGAAGCCGTCCAGGTATTCCGAATTGGTCACCGTGCTGCCCTCCGAATTATTCAGCGTAAAGGCTTTCCTGATCTTCACACCATCGGCTCTATAATAATATCTGGTGTTGTTTACCTGAGCTATTTCCTTCGGTAGATTCAGGTGGTTATAGGTGATGGATGTGATGCCTTTATCCGGCATCTTGGTCATATTGCCGTTGGCATCATATTCTATCAGTCCGCCGCCGCCTTCATAACCATTGGGGTTGGCAATTCCTAATGGATTATCTACAATCCGGGTTACCTGGTTACCGGCGTAAGTATACTCAAGATCATCGATCTTAACCGGGGCTGTGGTTTTAGGCTGCCGGCCAAATCTTTTCAGCTTTTTGATATTCCCGTTCAGGTCATATTCTTCAATGATCTCATTGTTCATCCCTTTGGACGGATTGTAAGGATCCTGGTAGAAGCCTGCCAATAATCTGTTCAAATTATCATAGGCGTAGCCGTAGCGCAGCGGTGCACTGTAAGGACCCGCCCATATGTCGTCCACCGCATTCCAGTCGATCTCCGCTATGTTGCCATTGTATTTCGGCTGCACGGTCAGGTTGGGGTAAGCTGTGCTGGGATTCGGCAGACCGGCTAACGGCTCATTATAACGGATCCTGTACCCGAACAGGCTGCTGCCCATCGTGGCGGCATTCGTAGGATCATTTACGGATGACAGCCAGCCGCGGATGTTGTATTTGTAATCAATGGTCTGCAAAGGGTTAGCTGCGGATCTTCCTACCTCTTTTTTGGTTAGCTGCCCAATTTCATTGTAGGTGTTCTTGGCAAGCGATACCACGGGAGATCTGCCTACTACCTCGTGGTAATGCTCCAGAAGCCGGTTCTGATGGTCATATACAAAGTCTTCTTTTATCACGGTTTCCTCACTGGTGCTTAACCTTTTGTGGTAGGTCATTGTCTTTTGGGGAACGCCTGCAAAATCCAGAACGCTCTCATTCTTCGTATAGCCGCCTAAGTGGTTGTAGCTCCACGTGCCTACCGGTCTGGCCTTCTGGTCATAGAAGGTGTAAGTTTTCGTCCACTTGTTATCATCCAGGTTCTTCACGAACGAGGCGGTGGGAAGGGATTTGGTACTTTGGTTACCTGTCTGCGGCAGAACAGCCTGATTCTGGATGCTGGCGGGAACCGATGCGAGATCCGGGGGATAGGTGTCATAATAGTTCACGGACAGCAGCCTGGTGATAACGGAAGGAAAGGCATTATTGGTATAATACAAATTGATCCCATTATAGTTCTGGGCCGTACCGCTTCGGGATTCGTTATTGCTGATGATGGTGGTGCTGGTATCTACTATATTCTGCACAGCAGCCCGCCCATCCGTGCTGGCTACAAAGCCTGTGTAGACCACCCTGCCGAACTGGTCATATTTGGTAAACAGCCAGCCTTGGCCCCCGAAAGCATTATTGGCTGAAGCCAGATTGGCGTCCTGTGTAAAGATCAGCCTGTCGGCTTTGTCGTACACCATATATTCCCAGCCTTTGCCGGGGATCTTCTTTTCGATCAGGCGGTTCCTGCCATCATATTTGTACTGGTAGCAGAGGTTGTCTATAATGTTCCTGGTGGCCGGATCCAGCGCACTGCTGCCCCCGGCAACTGCTGCGTCCAGCTTTTGCGAAGCCTCCGGAGAGATCACGAAAGAAAGCCTATTGTATTCATCATAAACATAGTAAGTATCTGCCGGTTGGGTGGGATTCAGCATCTTTCTTACCAAAAGCGTCTGCCCTTCGCCGTTTTTAAACTCGATGCTTACATTCTTGTCTTCGTCAGTAACTACGTTTTTGTAAAGCTGGTTGTCCCCGAAATATTTTGCTGTTTCCAGCCTGAGGTCGTTATTATTCTGGTTAGGCCAGTAGACATTGCTCCAGAAGCGCATCACCTTGTCTGTGCTTTTATTGGCTTCGTAGTCAAATTTTACCGGATTATTGCTCCACGCATTCCCGACTTGTACCTGTTGTTGGATGCGGTCTAGTGGTGAATTTTCCAGGACTTTATGCGAGAACGGATTGGCATCCGTCAAAGCAAAGTCCTTGGTGGTTGTATTCTGCGCCGATGTATAGTAGCTCACCACCCCTGCAGGATCCAGGCTTTGTATGGCGCCATTGCCTGTAGTCATCGGGACCGGAAGATAGTTGTCCACCTCCCTTCCGAAGCCGTCGTAAACAATCGGAGTTACTACATCATTGCCTTTGGGCGAGGCTTTTACATTCACCACCTGCTTCGGGCGGCCCAAACCGTCGAAGTACTGGACGGTTTCAACCCGTTTTGCCGTGGTGCTGGAAGTGGTTACCGGCTCCAGATAGGTTTTGGATGCGACATAGTTTTCGCTCTGGCTATATTGGGCATAGCTGTGAATGCCGGATAATAAAAGGCAGACAGGCAGCAGACGGCCCAGCCTGAGCTTAAGCCTGTCCTCGTGTTTTAGCTGATTCTTATTCATTGATCTGTGTTTTTATGGTTTATAGTGGTATTCGTAAGATTTCAGAAGCCTGCCGCCCGCATCCCTCACTTCCTGAAGCCTGTTGGCAGTGTCATAAATGTAAACTTCACGGATGCCGCTTGGTGGGGTGATGCTGGTAACGCCAATCAGCGGCTTATAGGTGTATGTTGTGATCTGGAAGCCAGCCAAAGCACTGCTATTGCGGAATGCGTCCAGCTTGGAAAGAAGGTTGGCTTCAGTATAGCCCACCAGCGACTGATCCGAAGCGGTAACAATGTCGCCCGCAACAGCCGAAGCCTGGGCATAAGTTGCCCCTTCTACCTTTGCGATAGGCTGCGTCTGGCTCTTGTCCCAGATGATGGCCGTTGGTACACCTGTTTTAGTAGTGTATTGCAGGATGTTGCCTTTATTGTCGTATTGGTTGTAGGTGACTTCGGTGGACATCCCGCCGGTTAGCAAATCCAGTGCGGAGACGGATTTGGGTAATGGTAAACCGGATGTTGAAGTATTGGCATCAATCTGATCTGTCGGATAGACTGTTTCTGTTTTGGAAATGGTTTTGCCGTTTTTCTTGGTCTCAGTTTCTAATGGAATGCCAACCATATTAGCTTCTATCAGCTTCTGATTGGGTTTGTCCTGAGGATAGGTGAAAGTTGTACTTACAACATTTCCATTATTTTGTGATATGGACTCTATTGGGTAGGTGTGCTTATAGGCAGGAATAGAGTAATTATTGAAATGGAACGATTCCACATAGTCCACACCATTAGTAAAATTTCTTATCCTCGTGCTATCTTCCCGAATCCAAGTATTTCTAAGTGGATATAATCTATAATTAAATGTATAAATATAACCTACAGGTATTCCGTCTTTATAAAATAATTTTCTTCCTTTGGGGTAAATTTTTAAACCATATCCCATTGAAAATTCATTATTCTCACTACTACCATACTTGGTGTTGAAATGTCCATCAAATTGATACACCTTATATGTTTCCCTGACTTTTTGATTATTGGAATTGAACAGTATTTCTTCTTTTAATAGTCCATTTTCCATATTGCCTGGAGACCACGTGACACTGGTGCCATTATCTTCACTATACTTGATATCATAATCTTGGATATTGTTGAACACATATTCTTTTCTATAAGAGTTTTCAGGATGACCTTCATCTTTATAATGTTCCTGAACATAAGAATAAGCTATCGGTTTACCATTCATGTTGGATGTTTGCCAGCCTGGATTGTTAACCAATAAAATCTCAACTGCTGTACCAAAGGCCGAACTTGTAGACGGACTTATCCTTTCTACCCGGCTTGAAAAGTAGTCGTCTCCATGAATTATCCCACTTGAGTCCAAATAGGGTAATATATGGTTCTCTGTTGGAATTCTATATGTATACTCTCTTGTGATTTTTCCGTTGCTCTGATCAAAGGATTCTATTTTTTTTACTCTTATGGTTCCAATTGGTTTCGTATCTATTGTGATAGTATCTATAGGAGTTGGTTCGGCGGTAGTAATTGTTGTAACTTCATCCCACAAATAAACAGCTCTACATTTTTGAGGTGGATAATCCCCCCCTCTGTCCATCCATAGTCTATAATTTCCTGCAATATCATTTCTATTAGGTAGAGAGATTTCCTTAGTACCATTAATTTCAGTCCCTGTATCCAAATTTTTTAGATGCCATTTACAAGAATATGGATTAGTATAAGTACCGTCTGAAGGATTTTTTGAGAATGACAGGGTTTTATTTGTTGCTTTTTCTGGAATGTAAAAAGTCGACTCTGTAAGGTCAGGATTTTTCGTATAATCATAATTTGCGTCATAGTAATGCTCTTCTATCTCATCTTCTGTATGATACTCATACATGATCTTTGTCGTAAGTGACCCATTGTTATCTGCCTCATACTCGATATTAGTATAACCTCCTGTAGGATAATTGATTCTTTTTAGATTCCCAAGTATGCCATAATTGATATTAGGATTTTTATTGGCTCCAATGTATTTTTTGCCATTATTATAGTATGGGGTCTCTGTGGAGGCTATGGCTTTATCACCATTCCCAGCACCATTATATACGCCCCAGAAATCCTGATCATTGGATGTGCGGATAGGAAGTTTTGAAGATTCATAGTATTCAAAAGAATATCTACCTAAAGTAAGACCATCGGTCACACCTGTCAATTTTAGCCTGTAATTCAGTCCTGGAATATAGCTACTCATATACATGAAACCTGGTGATGCTGACGTAGGTAATGAGTCCGAAGAAAAAAAATAATCATAATGAAGGGTAAAATCTTTTATGACGTCTCCGTTATCATTAATCACCTTTACATTTTTAAGATAAACATCCCCAGGCAGATCAGATCGCAGCTCCGTTGTTCTATTACTGTAAGTAAAAAGAACTTTTCCCCCCTTGAACTGAATCTCACTCAAAACTGATTCTTTTGATTCTGCATAATTGATACATTTAGTATTTGTGTTTGGGATTGCTGGGGGATTTCCTGATCCACCAGAATAATAACTCAAAGCAGCTTGCGTCTGTATACTTGTAATATATTTAGTATTGGCCACAAACGGAGTATATATAAACTTTACCATCTCATTATTTGGAGATAATATCTGCTGGATTTTATAGTTTGGATCATCATAATGAAAATCGCTTATAGTGGTAACACAAGAATTTCTATTCACAATCTGATTATCCACATAACTATTGAAAGTATACTGGAAACCTAAATCGTCTATAAGATCCATTCTGCTATGATTATTATATGTTGTGATAATTTTGGTCTGGTCATAAGGAATCGGAACTCCCTTTGCACCTGTGCGATCCAAAATATACTTGCCTGATCTATTAAGCAACCGGTATGTGAATATATCTGGTTCAGGGTCAAATTGCGGTTGCTCCATCCCTGCAGCTCTTAATGAGAAAATATAAATAGGATCTTGCGGATTTAAAGCATTATTTGGATTAAAGTAAGTAATGTCAGGTCTTTCACTGTAATTTTGATTATCCAAGTTGCCAATGACCTGTATAGATAAAGAAGGACCCGTATCAAGTACCCAGCCCAACCCAACACGTGTAGCAATCTGGTCTACTTTTATTCCTGTTGTGGAATATCTTAATGCTATTGGGATTTTCTGGCCATCGAATTCTATAGTATAAATAGGTACAGAAAAATCAGCAACACCTGTATAATTACCAGCAGGAATATCAACAAATCGAGATAATGCTGCTGCTTCTGGTGATTTGGGAAACATATCTATAGTCTGTAACATGTTAGAAGTACCTCCAACTTGGTCTTGTGCTTTAACATCTATTACAACTGTAAATAGTAGAATAAACAATACTTGTATTTTCTTTCTCATAATCTGTGTTTTTATCATTCTTTCACGATTTTAGCAGTTAGTTTTTTGTTTTGTGTTTTGGCCGTTACCACATACACACCCTGTGGCAGTTTACTTGTATTGATTTTCGTAAT
>Ga0308157_10000334_pt1 | contig 168195 bp, 149 predicted proteins | sample PhyBR1_FD_201035 | JGI IMG/M metagenome (GOLD analysis project Ga0308157, IMG submission 201035) | Phyllosphere microbial communities from UC Gill Tract Community Farm, Albany, California, United States - DLSLB.R1 | ecosystem: Host-associated > Plants > Phyllosphere > Unclassified | place... | reverse complement strand
AATACCTGTTACTAATAAAACGGACAATAATAAAGTAAATAAATTTTTCATAGGTTTAATATTTTAATTTAAGCTTCTATTATTTTGTTGAGTTTTCCCAACTGGTTACATATTCCATTAAAATTTTACGGATATTTTTTCCAAGAATCAGATAACTATCAGTTGGAAGATTGGCAAGAGAAACCCTGATACTCCATTCAGGACCAGCAAATCCGCCGCCATTTAAAAGTACGATTGCTGTTTTTTCTGCTAAACGGAACAATACATCAACGGGTTCAAAATTGGTTTTCAGCCAATTGGCAAAATCATCTCCGTAAAAGTGTTTTGCAGCTACCATAATATCAATTTCAGAATAATATCCAGCACGCATCGGATCTTCTAGAATTGGAACTTCTAATCCTTCCCATAATAAGCTAAGACGTTTGTGAATAATAGACTGTGTAAGCGTTTTATAAACATCCTGAGTATCTAATAAACAAAATGCAGAGAAAAGCATCATTTGAAATTGCTGTGGTAATGATAATCCTGCCGTGTGGTTTAAAGCTACTTGTCGGCTATCGGCAACAAGTCTGTCAATAAACTTGATTTTTTCTGGTTCTAATGTCAGAGAAGAATAACGATCGTGTAGTTCTTTTTTGAGAGCCGGACTTAAATTAGCAATCTTTTTATCGAAAATATTGTCTTGATGAATGGCAATAGTTCCAAGTCTCCAGCCCGTACAGCCAAAATATTTTGAGAATGAGTATACTGTGATGGTATTTTGCGGAATAATAGCCATTAACGATCTAAAATTATTAACGAAAGTTCCATAAACGTCATCTGTAATAACCATCAAACCAGGGTTATGATTTTTTACTATATCAGCTATATAATTCAAAGTATCTGTACTCATTGCGGAAGATGGCGGATTGCTCGGATTTACCACAAAGGCCACTTTAACCGCAGGATCTTTAAGTTTATCTAATTCAGAATTTGGATATTGCCAAGTATGGAATCCGTTTTCGCCAACTCCGCTTGCTTCTACATAAACCACATCAAATTTGTATCGATCTAATTCCGGAATTTCGATATATGGCGTAAAAGTAGGCGTAAGCAAAGCTATTTTATCACCACGCTCAGTAAGGTGGTTTTGCATAAGCGAATCAAAAATATAACACATTGCCGCAGTTCCGCCTTCAACGGCAAAAATGTCAAATTTGCCTTTATCATTTCCTGTACCGCACATTTCTTGCACCAAATAATCGTGCACAATAATTTCTATTTGGCTTAGCATACGATCTGGAACGGGATAGTTAAACCCAATTACAGCTTCTATCCATTCACGAATCCACGCATCACCATTAAAATCATGTTTGTCTACACCATAATGATATGTTTTTTCTAAAAGTGCAGCAGCAGGAGTATCTTTATGTTTCAATAAAAAGGCTTCAAAACGAGCTGCCACTCCGCTTTTGTTTTGTACAATTCCTGCCAGTATGCCTTGTTCTTCCATAACATTGCGACATTCTTCTAATGCAAATTGTCCGAAAAGGAAAAAAGCTTCTCTAGGAACAGTAGCAATCCAGTTTGGGTTTCCTCTTCCAGCGTTAAGTGTTATCGCCGTAGATTTAAGCGCGCTTTCATCTGCCAAATGAATTAATTCATTTTTAATTTCAAATGGGCTGAGGGTCTGAAGTGTTTTTTCTACCTCTCTTGATGTTTTTATTTTTGAAATATCAATTGCCATGACTAAAATGTTTAGAGATTATATAAAAAATTCGACTAACTCATGATTAAAATAATGACGACGCCCCATATAATGAGCAGCGTATTACCAACGGCATAGGTCACAGTATAACCCAATGCAGGGGTTTTGCTTTTTACGGCATCTTGCAAAGCTCCAAGGGCGGCAGTAGTTGTTCTTGCCCCAGCAGCACACCCTAAAGTTATAATAGGATGGAATTTGAAAATGTATCTTCCTATAAGAAGTCCGAGGATTAAAGGAATTGCTGTTGCTGCCGCACCTGCAATAAAAAGTCCCCATCCAGCTTCTTGAAATCCGACAATAAAACTTGGACCCGCTGTAATACCCACTACGGCTATAAAAATGTTTAATCCAACATTGTTCATAATCCACAAGGCAGGTTCTGGAATTCGTCCAAAAGTAGGATGCTGACCTCTTAGCCATCCGAAGAAAAGTCCAGATATTAATGCACCTCCACTGGTACTAAGGCTTATTGGCACTCCGCCAACTTTAATGGTTAATGCGCCAAGTAGTCCTCCTAATACTATTCCAAGACCAACAAATGCCATATCGGTAGAGTTTGTAGGACGATCAGGATAACCGATATGTGTTGCAACTTGATCTACGTCTCGTTTAATGCCAATCAGTTCTATCATATCTCCTTTTTGAAGAACAGTATTGGGTAGTATTGGCATCTGGATTCCAGCTCGCTTTAAAGATCTCACGACCACACCATGCATATATTTTAAATGACGCAAATCGGCAATGGTTTTGTTGATGACTTCTTTTTTTACAATTAAGATGCTTAAAACTTCAACAGGAAAATTTAGAAGCTCAATGTCTAAAACTTCTTTCTCATTTACAGCGACATAATTCATCATGTATTCTCTTCTTCCGCCGAGTGCAACAACATCATTTTCTTGAATTACAAATTCAGGAGTAGCATCTATGATTTCTTTTCCTCTTCGAATTCGCTGTATAAACAAACGTCTGCCTTTGCTTTCCAATTCATTTTCGACATCTGCAACTGTTTTGTTGTTAGCATAAGAATGTGCGGCAATTTGATAGGCATTGTATATTACACGATCGTAAGCAGAGGCAATACTTGGATCATCGCCAATGGCATCTCCTCCAAGTTGGATTTCGAGTTCTTTTGCTTTTTCAACTAAATTGCCGCCTAACAATTTTGGTCCGATAGAAGCCAATAGCCAAGCAGATCCGGCTGTTCCGAAAATATAAGTTACAGCATAAGCAACTGGTATTTTGTTAATTAATGCCGCTTTTTGATCAGCAGGAATTCCCAGCTGATTGATAGTGTCTGATGCAACACCAATAACGGCAGAGATGGTTTGAGAACCTGCAAGCATACCAGCAGTCAGCCCCATATCGTATCCCATGATTTTGCCTATCAGATACGGACAGATCAGGCACAAGACACATACTACCGCGGCATAAAGCATTTGAGGAAGTCCATCTTTTTTTAATCCTCCAAAAAATTGAGGGCCAACGCTGTAGCCGACAGCGAAAAGAAACATGAGGAAAAAGACAGATTTAACATTGGGAGAAATTACAATGTCTAGTTGTCCTACTAGTACCCCAACAAGCAAAACACTGGTAACAGTTCCTAAAGAAAAGCTTCCAATTTTAAACTTTCCGATGAAGTAACCTAGAGATAAGGTAAGAAAGATGGCTAGCTCGGGATAATCTTTTAATGTAGTAATAATCCAATCCATAATTAGTGGTTTTAGTTTAGATCTATTAATAATTGATTATGAAAATCGCAGAAGTAGGAGAAGATGGGGGAGGCTTGTAAAAGAAGGTTGTTTTTTACGTCTTTCAAATATATGTCACAAACTGAGAATAATTGTACAAAATGGAAGAAGGAGATGTTTCATATTATAATTTGCAACAAAGTAAAATGAAACTTTATGTTGCAAATTTTTGTTTTTACGTGTTGTAAATCAGTCATTTGTAGTATTGAAGCAAAGAAGGAATTTAAGCGTAAGAGTTGTGATGGCAATGCTTGACAAAGAAAAAGACTGTTTTTTATTCCTTGAACGAACAGTCAAAGAAAAAAAGAAATCATTAAAAAATTTGAATAGCAAAATATTTAATAGTAATGCACTTTGTTGTTAAAAATGAACAAGTTATATCTGTTTTCAAGAAAAAAATGACGATTTTCTTTATTTCTCAGTTATGCGTATATTTGAGAGAATAAAAAAATAAAAGCCATTATGAAGAAAATAGGATTTTTATCATTTGGGCATTGGTCTAATCATCCATCATATAAAACTCGTACAGCAGCAGATACCCTGTTGCAATCTATTGATTTAGCAGTAGCAGCTGAGGAAATAGGCATCGATGGTGCTTATTTTCGAGTGCATCATTTTGCACAGCAGTTAGCTTCTCCTTTTCCTTTGCTTGCGGCTATAGGCGCAAAGACAAGCAAAATAGAGATCGGAACAGGTGTGATCGATATGCGGTACGAAAACCCAATGTATATGGTAGAAGATGCTGGATCTGCTGATTTGATATCAGGAGGACGTTTACAGTTAGGAATAAGTAGAGGATCACCAGAACAAGTTATAGACGGTTGGAGCTATTTTGGTTACGAACCTGCTGCAAGTGAAACCGATGCTGATATGGGCCGTAAAAAAGCGCTGGAGTTTTTGGATAAGCTTAACGGAGAAGGATTCGCAGAACCAAATCCGTACCCAATGTTTCCTAATCCGCCTGGATTATTGCGTATTGAACCGCATTCTGAAGGATTAAGAGAAAGAATCTGGTGGGGAGCTGCATCGAATGCAACTGCTGTTTGGGCAGCCGAAAACGGAATGCATCTTCAGAGTTCTACGCTTAAGTATGATGAAAACGGAAAACCTTTTCATGTTCAGCAAGCCGAACAGATAAGATTGTATAAAGAGGCTTGGAAAAATGCAGGCCATCAGCGTGAAGCGAGAGTTTCGGTAAGTCGTTCGATATTTGCATTGGTCAATGAGCAGGATAGATATTATTTTGGAGGACAAGCTAAAGGCAATGATAGTTTTGGTTATATCGAGCAAGACAAAAGAGCCATCTTTGGTAAAAGCTATGCAGCAGAACCCGATAAACTAATTGAAGAACTTGCTCAAGATGAAGCTATTCAAGAAGCGGATACTTTATTGCTCACTATTCCGAATACTATAGGTGTAGATTACAATATTCATATTTTGTCTTCTATTTTAGAACACGTTGCACCTGCATTGGGCTGGCGATAAGTTTTGTAAAAGAATAAGAAGAGCCCTCTGTTTATGGAGGGCTTTTTTGTGAAAGAATAATAACTAATCTCTATTAGCATCATTTGCTTGTCGAATCGCTTTTGCATCGGTCAGATTAAAACGATAAACAAAACTCAGGCGATATCTCGCTGCATTTGGAACACTATTATCTTTGATGACATAATCGCTTCCAGTTGTAACGCTTTTGTATTGACGAAGATTAAAAGCATTTGTAACATCAAAAACAATAGTGGCTTTATCTTTAAGAAGTAGTTTGCTAAACCCGAAATCAATTGATTGTAAGGCTTCGCTGGTAGTTTGCGCATTGCGTTTTTCTCCACGAAAGTTATAACGGCCTTGAAAACTAAATTTAGCAGGAAGTTTAATTTGCGTACTTAATCGAGCAGTAAAGTTCTGACTGCTGTAATTAAGATTTTGTTCCATATAATTTCCTTTTTGTTTGAAGTGATAATAATTCATTTCGGCATTCACCTGAAGCCATTTTAGCGGATTATATAATGTCGATAATTCAATTCCGCCTCTTATTTCGTAATCAATATTTATCGGGGTTGTAAGAAAGATATCATCTTGTCGATACGTATAATCTTGAATAAAGCCTTTTTCGTATTGATAATAAAGCGAAGGATTCAAAGTAAATGTTTTCCAATTTTTAAGAAATGCCATTTCAAACGCATCTGTGTAGGAAGGATTTAAATCAGGATTTCCGATATATTGTGCATTTAAATCTGTGACTTCATTAAACGGGTATAAGGCATATAATGAAGGACGCTTAATGCGTTTGCTATAATTTAACTGTAATGTCGAAGCATCAAACTTATAGCCTAAATTGACAGTAGGAAATAGTTTTTTATAGTTTTTTTTATCGCTATAAGCATTTTCTACATCTTTAATGGCAATATCTGTAAGCTCGACTCTTAATCCCAACATATAACTAAACGCATTGATTTTACTGCTAAATTGCATATAAGCTCCCGTTATGGTTTCGTCGTAATTTAAGGCATTATCAATATTCTGATAAACGACCCAATTATGGTCCTCTTGTTCTTCTGCCAGATAATTGCTTGCTACAGTTCTGATTTCAGTTTTTAATCCCAATTCCAAAGTAGAAAGACTATCAATTGGCTGTATAAAATCGGTCTTAGCCAGAAAATCTTTGCTGTTTCCTATAGAGCTTGTTCTAATGCCCGGATAAGGCATTACGTCCGGAAGTAGACGCTGTGTAGAAAGATCCCATTTTTTGTCGCTGTTCCACCAATCGTATTGAACGTCAACAGTCCATTTTTTTGCTTTCTGTTGGAATATCCTTGTATAATTAAACTCAATTTGACTGTAATCACGTTTTTCCAATGATTTTCCGTGTCTTGTCAAAAGACTGTCAGGTGTTGTATGTCCTAGATCACTATCGTATTGATAACGCAAATCGGTTTTATCATTGTCATGTGTGGCATTCTTTAAAAAAGCAGCCGTTATAGTTTGATGTTCATTAATAAAATAATCCGCACCCATATAAAGTAATTTTCCATCGTCGTGACGGTCTTCATTCTGCACGCGATGCATGTAATTTGGAGAAGTTGTCCTATTGGTTACCTGATCGGTTGTGTACAAACCCACATAATCGCTAGAACGAATACTGAAATTGGAAAAAATATTGATTTTGTTTGATTTAAAATTAATACTCGGATTTAAGCGGCTATCATTTGGCGAGCCCGCAACCAATCTAACCTGACCGCTAAAACCGCTTTTTTTATTCTTTTTCAGTATAATATTAATAATCCCTGCAGAACCCGCAGCATCATATCTTGAAGAAGGATTGGTAATAACCTCAATTCGTTCGATCTGATCGGCTGCAATCTGATCAAGTGCATTGCTTTGGGTAAGTCCAGATTGTCTTCCGTTAATTAATATCAAAACATTACTATTTCCACGAAGACTTACTGTTCCCGCGGCATCCACGGCGACAGATGGAACTCCATTTAATACATCATGAGCAGAACCATTTTGCGAAAGCACATCTTTACCAACTTCAAAAACCTTTTTGTCTAGTTTTAAACTAACGTTCGATTTTTGGCCATTAATTTCAACAGCTTTTAATTGTACAACACTGCTTATTAAATCAATTGTTCCCAAATCAATTTTTTGTTTTCCTGAAAAGAGTAAAGATTGCGTATGATTTTGATAACCCGTATAACTAAACGAGATAGTGAGAGAACCAGTTGGCGCTACATCAAGAGTAAATAAACCAAGATCGTCTGTTATGGCTGTAGCCAATGTTTTTGAGGCACTATCTTGTATGGTTACTGTTACGTAAGGCAGTGCTTCTTTTGTAGAACTGTCTTGAACTTTACCAGAGATAACGGTTTGCTGTCCTATTCCTAAAAACGGAATAAAAAGAATTAAGGTTTTGATTATTAGTGATTTCATTTTGATTGATTTTGTTGTACAAGATTAATTCATAAAAGAAAGCACTGTTTTCGAAAACATTCAAACGGCTCTATAAGCTTCTCAAAAGCATTTGGCAATTCGATATTTGTTCTATCTTTATCTTATGTATAAATCTTACTTTTTTATCGGTTTACTTCTTCTCATGTTTACCTCGTGTAACTATTACAAAGAGTACGTTACAACCGATGTAACGTATGATGTTGATTACGATCATCAGAAGATGGATTGGGGTAAACCGGATAGTTCGAGTTTTAGATTCCAAACAGACGTTGAAATACAAAAACGAAAAGACACTTCTCAATCGTTAGGGCTTCAAATAAATGCCTTTGGTGCTTTTGATGTGTATTGGGATGGAGTTTTAATTGGGAGAAATGGTCAAATGGCAAAATCAGATCGTGTTGAGGTGCCAGGAACAGAAACATCTTATTATCAAATACCGAATAATTTGTCTAAATTGGGCAAACACACTGTTGTTTTAATTGGTTCACAGACCTACAATAGAGAAGCTGAGCGCGGTATTGATGTAAAACTTAAAGATTATCTGCTGCTTCATCGTTCACCGCTTATCGTGGTTTCTTTTATGAATATTATGGCAGGTGCTTTCCTTATTGCAGGCATCTACTATTTTTTTTTATATCTAAATAGTACTCGAAAAGAACTAGCAGTTTTGCTTTTCGGAATTATTTGCCTGCTTTTCTTTTGTCTGCTAATTATCGAATATGTCAAGTATTATTTAGACATTCCTTATAATGAATTTTATACTCGTTTAAAGATTATTGGTTGGCTCACTTTTGCTATTTCAATGCTCGTGCCGTGGTATTTTATGTTACAGTTTGAATTTAAAAGAAAGAAACTAGTGCTGCTTTTTTTGTTCATTGTCCTTTTAGCTGTTTATATTGGCTATTATGGTCATTATGATATTTCGGCAGCCTATTTTACTATAACTGCCCGTTTCTTTTCTATTATAATCGCTATTGAAGCCGCCATTAGAAAAGCAAAAGGCGGACTTATAGTTGCAGTTGGTTTATTGGCAGGAGTAGTGGTCAATTATTTTATGTTTTATGACTTCGGATTGTTTATTGCTTTTACCATTTTGGTGCTTTGCATGCTCTATCTCCATACCATACGAACAAAGGCAATGGAAGAAGCTCATAATGCATCAATGCTGCTTTCTTCAAGATTGCAATTAGAATTGATTAAGAAAAATATTCAGCCGCATTTTCTTCGAAATACTTTAACCTCGCTGATCGATTGGATTGAAGAATCGCCTAAAGAAGGGGTTGTTTTTATTCGTGCTCTAGCGGAAGAATTTGATATAATGAATGATATTGCCGAAGACACACTTATTCCAATCAGACAAGAAATTGATTTGTGCAGAAGGCATTTGGAGGTAATGTCTTTTCGCAAAGAAATTTGTTATGAATGGCAAGAAGAGGAAATTGACGAAAATGAAACGATTCCGCCTGCTATTTTTCATACCATAATAGAAAACGGAATTACACATAGTTTTCCTCCAGAACAAGGTTGTATTGTTTTTTGTTTGAAATTCGTCAAAGAGAAGCAATTCAAACAATACACTTTATTGACTTTTGCTAAAAATCGTCTAGCGAAAAAAGATAAGCGAGTAGGAACGGGATTTAAATATATTGAAGCTAGATTAACAGAAAGTTACGGTACCAATTGGTCTTTCGATTCTCATGCTGTAGAAAAAGGGTGGGAAACCATCATTAAAATTTTGTATTAAAATGAAAATACTCATAATTGAAGATGAAGCTCGTATTGCCAAAAGAGTAGAAAGAATGACGCGTGATTTCTTTGACAAAGACGTGCAAATTCTACTTTCTGATTCTCTCGAAAACGGACTTTCGGTTATTGAAAATAATCCAATTGATCTGCTGCTTTTAGATTTAAATCTGAATGGAGAAGACGGTTTTGAAATTCTGCAGACTTTTGTTACGGGTCCGTTTCAGACCATTATCATTTCTGCTTATACCGATAAAGCTATTACAGCTTTCAATTATGGAGTTTTAGATTTTGTACCTAAACCTTTTGATCAAAATAGATTGGCGCAAGCTTTTACGCGTTACACGACACAGGGTAAACAATCGGGGGGAGATGTTCGTTTTTTGGCGGTAAGAAAAGGAAAGACGTTTCGACTCGTGCCTGTTAATGAAATTCTGTACATCAAAGGAGCGGGAATTTATACTGAATTGCATTTAGCAAATAACAAAATAGAATTACACGATAAATCGCTTGAAGCCTTAGAAAAATTGCTTCCTGAAACCTTTGAAAGAATACACAAATCGTATATTCTCTGTTGGGAACAAGCAGACAAAATTGTGGTTGAAGCAGGAGGAAAGTATAGCATGCAGCTTAAAAATGGCGATTTATTGCCAATTGGACGTTCTAAATACAAAGAGATCAAGAATAAACTGCTATAGTTTCCAGCACAGTAAAAGAATTATCGCAGCAAAAGATGCACTTAATTTTTAGTATTCATTTTTTAATAAACTTTAATGAATTGTCAAAAAAGAAGGCTAATGCAAAAAATGCATTAACAAATTAAAAAATAGCATTTTTGTGCATTAAGTTTTTGCCTAGTTTTATCCCTAGAAAAACACAGCCACAAAGAACCACAAAATGATAACAACTAAAAACCTTTTAATAAAACCTTATAGAATAGCGGATTCCGAATGCTTTTTCAAAAGTATAACTGATAACAGTGAATATTTGTATGATTACTTTGCGAACATGATTAAAGTGAATGACAGCTTAGAATCAACAAAAAAATATTTGGAGCAGAAAGAGATAGAATGGCTAGAAAATAAAAGTTATGCTTGCGGTATATTTTCAAAAGAAAACAATGAATTTATAGGACATATTTCTGTACGAGAAATCGATTGGAGAGTTCCAAAAGGTGAACTGGCTTATTTTATTTTAAAAGAACATAACGGTAATAATTATGCTGCCGAAGCATTAACGGCGTTTAAAAACTGGTGTTTTGCAACTAAAAAGTTTAATAGACTTTTTATGAAAATTGCAGAAGAAAACGCCGCAAGCATTAAAGTAGCCGAACGTTCTGGATTTGTATATGAAGGACTTCTAAAAAAAGATTACAGAAAAAGAGAAGAAGAGTTGACAGATATGAAAATATACGCATACACTGAAGATTTGGAACTCGTAAGAACGACTTCTCAAAATGCAGATTTCGCCAATTTAATTGTAAAACTAGATGAGAATTTAGCAAGCCGAAATGGTGATATGCAAGAATACTTCAACCAATTTAATAAAGTTGATGCCATTAAACACGTCATTATTGCTTATATCAACGGAATTGCAGTGGGCTGTGGAGCAATAAAACAATTTGATAATGACTCTGTTGAGGTAAAACGCATGTTTGTTTCTGACGAATATAGAGGAAGACGCATTGCATCTAAGGTTTTAAATGAGTTGGAAAACTGGGCTAAGGAATTAGGTTATGCATCGGCCGTTTTAGAAACCAGCAATGTGCAAACAGAAGCAGTTGCATTGTATACTAAAACGTATACGGTTACCGAAAATTACGGACAATATGCTGGAATAGAAACTAGTATTTGCTTTAAAAAGGAATTGTAGAAAGCTTTTAACTAATAACAACTTCGATGCTTTTATGGTAATAAATAGCATCGAAGTTGTTGGGTTTATTTTTTTCGGTTCAAATGTTTTTTAAATTGTGTTAAACACTATAGAGCATCCCAAGATGCGCTAGGATAGTAGATAGAGCTTGTTACAGGAGCTGTCCAGTAGCTTTGGCTTCCTCCACGGAAAGTGTGAAGACTTACCGCATTTACATTTCGCTTAGCATCGTTGGTTACCCAGCGAATTTTTTCGTTCAATATCTCTGTACCGTTGACGTAATATTTCACATATCCGTCAGTATTTGATCCTGTATTTAACTTCACAGATATCTGGCAGTTATAGGTAACGCCTTCCTGTATGTAATATTTCTTTCCGAAATCATTACCGTATTGTCCCGGCTGATCTCTATAATATACATAAGGTTGAAGATAAGCACCGCTTCCTTTGGCTGTATTAGAACCGCTTGGACAATACCACATAAACCTTGCGCTGCCGCCGTTTCCATCCCATGCAGCATCGCCACCCGTATTTTGGTCACCAATTAAGATGCCATATCCGCATTTACCGCCTCGGCTCCAATAAAATCCATTGTTAAATTTCATTTGGAACCAAACGGTATAAACGCCTGTAGACCAAACTCCATATGAGGTACACAATCCGCCTGGACAAGATAAAGTATTGGTTTGCAAAGTGATTGTTCTTGCGCCAGCAGTTCCTTTTGCTGTTGTACCGGCTTGTATTGCGGAATTATTTGAAATAGTGTCTCTATTCGCGATTAAGTCAGAATCTCTTTTAGCAGTTTGGGACACATCTAAATCTTGCTCCTTTTCGCAGGAATAAAACACTAATGCTGCAGTAGCAAGCATACAAGATAATTTTATGATTTTCTTCATTTTTTAAATTTTAAGGTTAGTAAACAATTAATAGTTAGTAAAATAGATAGTAGTATTTGAAACCGAAAGTGTAAAGTTGATTATTAATAATTTATGCAAGGAGTAATAAAGTACGTTTTTACGTACACAGAAATCCAACGTATGTATTTGTTAAGCATTCCAATACATAAGACTGATGTTGAGAAACTTTTCGGCACAAGCAAAAATGTCAATAAATAGAAATCAACTTAGAAGAAATGTAAAAGAAAAATTATGGTATTTAATTTTATTTCAGATATCAAAAAAAGTTTTCCTGCACTCAGAATCTCGAGAGATTTCTTTTATAGGTTTTGCGCAAATTTTAACTTTTTGGAGATCCAAATTTTGGCAAATGTCTAAGCAGACCGATGAGCTCTGGGAAGAAAATCAGACTAATTTTTATGGCTGTTGTAAAACTTAATAGTGGCCTTAAAATCAGAAAAAGGTCAATAAATACTTGGCTTGTTTATATTGAGGATATTTTAATGTTTGTGTTGATTTTGTGTTTATATTTCATTGTTTTGTCTAAATTATCAAAAAATATGCCAAAATGTACTATTTTTTTTACCGAAAAAGTTTGTTTGTTTTGAAAGATTTAAATTACATTTACAACAAACAAACATAATCTTTAGACATGGTACAATTAGTTCAAAAGTATTTAAGTATAAATAATTATAAAGATCAAACAGAAGAATTTGAAGACCTATTTCAATCTCACCCTGATTATCCCAGCTTATTTGCCATTACCGATACTTTTGATTTATTATCTATAGAAAATGTAGCTGTAAGAATTCAAAAAGAGCAATTATCTGAATTGCCAGATTCTTTTTTGGCTGTATACAAACAAAATATAGTGTTGGCAACTCAAAAAGAAGAAACAATAACTATTGAGTCAGAAGAGGAAGGAAAAAAGGTTTTACTACTTGATGATTTTGTCCAAGACTGGGATGGAATTGTAGCAGTTATTGAACCAAATGAAACTCCTAAATCAGCAAGCTTTAAGACAACTTCAAATTGGCATTATTATGCTTTAGCAATTCTTTCTTTGGTAATTGTTTCGTTTGTTTATAATAGTTACGGCATCAGCGAAATTTTGTTGCTCTTAACCTCAATTGCAGGCCTTGTTTTCAGCGTTTTTATAGTTCAAGAAAAACTAGGTGTTAAAAACGAAATGGTATCTAAATTTTGCAGTATAAGTCCTAGCGCATCATGTGACTCTGTAATTGGCTCCAATAAAGGAGAGATTAATAAATGGATTAATTTCGCAGATTTGCCTGTTCTTTTTTTCGGTGTTAATTTACTTGCAGTACTAGCCAATCCTTCTGGGTCAAGTGTTGTAATTGGACTTTTAAGTTTACTATCTCTCCCTGTAATTGCTTATTCTATTTATATACAAAAATGGCAGCTTAAAAAATGGTGCTTGTTGTGTTTGACAGTTTCCGCCATTATAATTCTTGAAAGTGCTGTTTGGATTTTTATGATGCAACCATTTGTTTATAATGTATCTAGTCTTTTTCCTTATTTGTTTTCGTTAATATTAATTGTTAGCTCTTGGTTAGCTATAAAACCTATTTTAACAGGAAAAATGAAAGCAGAAGAAGAGGTAAACAAATTGAAAAAATTTAAAAGAAATTTCGGGGTGTTAAATTCATTGACCAAAGAGATTCCAGTTTTGGCTGGTTTTAATAAACTGGAAGGGCTTCAGTTTGGTAAAATTGATGCTGATGTAGAACTTTTAATTATTTTAAGTCCAAGTTGTGGGTATTGCCACAAGGCTTTTGCAGAATCTATGGAATTAATAACTAGATATCCAGAAAAAGTATCTCTTAAAGTTTTATTCAATATTAATCCTGATAATACGAACAATCCATATAAAATTGTTGTAGATCAATTATTGGAAATTAATAACAAAAATAAGGATTCGGTTTTAGAAGCAATTTCAGATTGGCACATAAAAAAGATGGGATTGGATAAATGGTTGGACAAATGGAATTCAGGTTCTATTAGTATGAAAACAAATCAACAAGTAGAATTGCAATATGATTGGTGTCGCGAAAATCAATTTAATTACACGCCAGTGAAAATTGTAAATAATGAAATCTTTCCTCATGAATATGAAATAAGTGACTTAAAATACTTTTTAGGTGATTTTTCAGAAGCAAAAAGTTTAAGAAAAGTAGTTTGATAATAGTATAAAAATATATAAAAAATTCTTGCGCAAGAATAGACATAAACTTCAAGTGTCTTTAAACAGATTGAAGTATTAACTAATATTAAAAACTATATGCTATGTTAAAAAACATTTTAAAGTTAGACGGCGTTGCTGAACTAACTAAAACTGAAAAAAGAAGTGTTAAAGGAGGTTTAGCTTGTGTTGATGGAGTGTGTCCAAAACCAGGTAATTATTGTTGTCCTCCTTATCCAGAAACAGGAGAACAGCTTTGCAGACTAATTGGCACAAGTTGTCCAGGTTAAGAATTTCAGATCTGTTATATTTCAGATTAGGTGCTTTAACATAATGCGATATAACTATTGAAAAAAGAATTTCTAACATTAGAATATTAGAAGAGACTGTTTAGGCAGTCTTTTTTTTTTGTTTTAAAAAGTTTTGGCAAAGTACTGAAAACAGAAAATATCTTGACTTAAAAATATATTTTTAGTAGAAATAAATATACATTAGCTTAAAAAAACATTCCAAACTACAATCATTCTTCACTGAAATATTTTAATGAAAAAATACGCATTAGCATTTTGTTTTGTATTACTATCGGTTTGCATTTTTGCTCAGGAAAACCAAGTTCCAGCCATAAAAATATATTTGGAAGATGCAGAAAATGGTAAAAATGTGAAGGATGCAAAAGTTACTCTTGAGGGTTTTGGGCTTCCAGATATTACTGCAGAGTATAATAAGAAAGATAAAAGTTATTATTTTAATGAAATTCCATTAAGGTATAATACCGTCATGACTTATCATGAAAAATACAACGAAAAAGGTTTTCAGAATGTAGAAGGATTACCAAACGAATTGAAATTCAAGCTCTTCAAACCAATTAAGGTGTCTTATGGATTTGACTTTTTCTGGTTTCACTATTTTCCAGAGAAAAGTTATGTCGAAGATCCTTATAAACTGAGTATTTCATTGAATGATAATGATAATGATATGAATTATAATTCTTTGAGAGCATATATCAGCAAAAAAATTAAAGAGTTAAACCTTGAAATGGAATTGGTAAATCCTTTTTGGGAAGAAAGTAAAATAATGAAGTATAGCTTAACTTTTCCAAACCAAAAAGAAGCTTATCCTTTGGTTAGTTCAAAGAATACCAATGTCATAGATCATGAATATGTTTTTCCGTTAAAAGGAGGCGTAAGTTCTATTTTTCCAGAGCGAGAATATTCTAATACACCCAAGGATATTTGTTTTATTGTGCGAAAAAGAGATGGTTCAAAATTTAAACGATTTAATGATCCTATAATTAAAAAGTTGAAAGAAGAAAATTTTAATGTTTCCGCGATTGTTTTAAATAAAATAACAGGATACGACAACGCACGCACAAAATTAGAAAAGAGAGATAGGTTAAGTAAAAAGTTTAACTTAAAACACGATGTAGATTCATCAAAGGTTTTCTTTTATAATTTATACAACCAAAAGCCTATAAGACTGTTTTTTTGGAAACGCAGATCACGAGTTAGCATCATAGAACCAGGTCAGTTTCCTCAACTTCCTTTGTTTTTTCTTATATCAAATGATAATTTAGATATTCCAGAATATAGACAGAATACAGAAGGAGTGGAGTTTCAGAAAATTCCCATTCAAGATAAAGCATTAGGTCTTGGTATATTAGATCAATATGGATATTATCTCAATGCAAAATAACGCTTTTAAAATCATTATAAGTATTAATTAATTCTATTCAAAACATGACTTCTTTTTTTCTTAATCTGTTTTTAGATAAAACACTTTCATCAAAAAAAAACAGGCTTTACACAATTTAAAAACTAAAAATAAATTGTACCTTTTATATCGTTTTTAAACAGATATAATAAGAATAAATTATGATAAAGTCTATAAATCCTTATAACCAAGAAATCGTATATGAGGTTGCTGAATTTGATAGAAAAGATATAGAAAACGCAATTGATAAAGCAGATGCTCAATACGCAATTTGGAAAGAAATTCCCTTTTCTGAACGTTCAGTGTTAATGAAAGCTGCTGGTCAAGAGTTAAGGAAAAACGCACGTGAATATGCCGAGGTTATTACCCTAGAAATGGGAAAACCGATTACTCAGGCATTGGCAGAAGTAGAAAAATGTGCTGCTTTATGTGACTATTATGCTGAGAATGCTCCTAAGATGCTTGCCGATAAAATAATCGAAACTGAAGCGCATAAGAGCTATGTAAGCTACGAATCAATAGGAATTGTTTTAGCCATTATGCCATGGAATTATCCTTTTTGGCAAGTGATGCGTTTTGCAGTTCCAGCATTAATGGCCGGAAATGTTGCTGTTTTAAAACATGCCAGCAATGTAATGAAAAGCGCCATGAGCATTGAAAAAATATTTGATAGAGCAGGTTTTCCTGCAGGGTGTTTTACTAATTTGCCCATTGGAAGTAAAATGGTAGAAGAAGTCATTAAACATCCTAAAATTAAAGCAGTTACACTGACAGGAAGCGAAGCGGCAGGAAGAGCTGTAGCTGCTGTTGCCGGAAATGAAATTAAGAAAACAGTTTTAGAGTTAGGAGGCAGTAATGCTTTAGTGGTTTTTGCAGATTGCAATTTGCAGAAAACGGTTAAGACTTGTGTGCAAGCGCGCTTTCAGAATGCGGGGCAAAGCTGTATCGCTGGAAAACGTCTTTTAGTAGAATCGTCTATTGCAGAAGAGTTTACAAAAGCTTTTATAGAAGAGGCTGGCAAGCTGCGTTCGGGCGATCCTTTGAGTGAAGAAACAACAATAGGAACGATGGCAAGAGTTGACCTTGCTGAAGAATTAGAAAAACAGCTTCAAGAAGCATTGGATAAAGGAGGAGAAGTTTTACTAGGGGGCAAAAGGAATAAAGCTTATTTTGAGCCTACTGTTATTGGGAACGTTACAACAGATATGTCGATTTTTAAAGAAGAAGTTTTTGGTCCATTAATTGGAATCACGACTTTTATGGATGAAAAAGAAGCTGTTGCACTTTCAAACAATAGCCCATTTGGGCTTGGCGTTACAATTTTTACAGAAGATTTTGAAAAAGCATTCCGTTTAGTGCCAAAATTTAATGAAGGAGCAGTATTTGTAAATGAACTAGTAAAAAGTGATCAGAGGCTTCCTTTTGGCGGAACTAAAAACTCAGGATATGGCCGTGAACTTTCGCAAGATGGTATTCAGGAATTTGTAAACAAGAAAACGGTTTACATTAATAAATATTAACAGAATAAGAAAAGGTGTTTGAAAGAAACTCTCAAACACCTTTTTCAATTTAACGGATTAATTATGTCGGAATCGGGAAGATAAAAAATAGAGTTGTAAAGAAATAAGAAGCAGCCTATTTTTGCAATCGATCCAAAATATCCTTAACGATGAATAAAACATTTTCTTCTAGTAGCCAAATTGGTATAGTAAATACCTTTTCGGAGCTTGTGCATACTGATTTTAAGGAAGAAATGAATGCATTATGTTGGCACAGAAATTTGGATGGCGATTTTAAAGAGATTGCAAATCAATTAAGTTTAAAAGAAAATATAACAGAAGTTTCTCCAGAAGATTTAATGGCACTTTCCTTATCTGAAAAAGGAAATATAGCCAGAGAAATAATCTTAAACGATTTGAAATTATTAACTGAATTTGGAGCTTCGCCCTCTCTTAATTTACTGAAGTGTTACGAGCGAGATGACGAGTTTGATTTCATATCTACAGATGTGTATTCGTTTCATGTTGATCGTTCGCCCATTGCAACAGATACTTTTTTATGCACTTATCACGGAGTGGCAAGTGATATTGTTCCTAATTCGCAAGCCGAACAAAAAATTTTAATTCCAGAAATTCGAGCAAAACTAAAAGAGTTACATGATGGGGCAGAGGAAGAATTTGAAGACTTTTTAAAAGAGAATTTCTTTGACTTGCATTATCAGTTGCATGAAGGCGCAGTACCCATTAATTTAGAACAAATGCATCTTTGGCGTTTGGCTGTCGATCATCCAAAACAGCAAGTGAAGCCTTGCATTCATAGAGCACCAAAAGAAAATGATGGAGAATATAGGTTATTGCTGATTTGCTAACTAAAGAATCCCGAAAAATCATCTTTTGGATTCAAGTTGGAGAAAGAAGATTCTTTACATTATCAGTTTAGCGGCTATAAAATTAAATATGGTATGTTTGATTATAAAAGAAGTCACAGAATGATGCTTTGTGTGATTACTTTTTTAACTTATCTTCGCTTTTTATACATTTCTGAATACATTTAAATACCTTAAAACAAAATCTGTGAAAAATAATCATGATGCTGCAGCAGAAAATCAGCTTAAACGTGGACTAACTAATCGACACATTCAGTTAATTGCCTTAGGCGGATCTATAGGAACAGGTCTTTTCCTCGGCATTGGTCCAGCTGCCGTATTAGCAGGACCATCTGTTATTTTAGGATATGCTATTGCCGGAATTATCGCTTTCTTTATAATGAGACAGCTTGGCGAAATGGTTGTAGAAGAACCCGTATCGGGAAGTTTTAGCTATTTTGCTTATAAATATTGCGGTTCTTTTGCGGGTTTTGCATCAGGTTGGAATTATTGGATTTTATATATTCTAGTCAGTATGGCCGAACTTACAGCCATTGGAGTTTATGTGCAGTTTTGGTGGCCCGAAATTCCGCTGTGGGCATCTAGTTTGTTTTTCTTTCTGGTTATTAATGCTTTAAATTTTGCCTCGGTAAAAGTGTACGGAGAAACAGAATTTTGGTTTTCAATTATAAAAGTGGTAGCCATTATTGCCATGATTCTTTTTGGTACTTATCTGCTAATAAGCGGAACAGGAGGAGAGCATGCTACAATTCATAATTTATATAACGACGGAGGCTTTTTTCCAAAAGGATTTTTCGAGAAAAATGCAAATGGAAGTTTTCAAGGTTTATTGTCTGCAATGGCTTTGATTATGTTCTCTTTTGGTGGTTTGGAACTTATTGGAATTACAGCTGCTGAAGCCGAAAATCCAGAAAAAAACATTCCAAAAGCAACCAATCAGGTTATTTATAGAATTCTTATATTTTATGTTGGGGCATTGGTCATTCTATTTGCTTTGTCGCCTTGGAGGCAAATTACGACTGACAGCAGTCCGTTTGTAATGGTTTTTCAAAATCTGAACGGAATGGAATTTGAGCTTTTTGGACGCAAAATATTTTTTACAAGCCTTATTGCCAATGTGCTGAATCTAATTGTTTTAACCGCAGCTTTATCAGTTTACAACAGCAGTGTTTACAGCAACTCACGCATGTTATTTGGTTTAGCAGATCAGGGCAGTGCGCCAAAGTTTTTAAAGAAGCTAAACAAACATTCGGTACCGGTTAATGCCATTTTAATTTCTTCTTGTTTTGCCGCTATTTGTATTTTAATCAATAAAGTAATGCCAGAAGAAGCTTTTAGTATCTTAATGTCTTTAGTGGTGTCTTGCCTGGTGATTAACTGGGTTATGATTTCGTATACGCACTTGCAATTTAGACGTGCCAAAGACAAAGAAAACACCAAAACGAAGTTTGCTTCTATATTTTATCCCGTAAGCAATTACATCTGTTTCGTGTTTTTATTGGGAATTTTATCCATTATGTGGATGACGAATATGAAACTATCCGTAGAATTAATTCCTATTTGGCTGGTTATTCTTTTTGTGTTTTATAAAGTTTTTAAAAAGAAAGAATAAAGTAACTTTTACTATATTAAAATTATTAGGCATTAAAAATCAACATTTAGTTGATTTTTAATGCTTTTTTATTATACAAATGATCTACCAAAACAAAAAGTCTGCCCCCGTATTCATAGGACTCTAGAAGAGAACGATGGCGAATATAGACTGTTGCTAATTTGATAAAGGAAATTTCATGCAGAAGCTGAATCACGAGAACTTGGATTGCCCAGTTTTTATTTTCATGGTATTCCATTCTCCATGATTTCACCAAAAAAATAAACGTAATGAGCATGATAGAGGAACTCGATGCATTAGTAACATGTGAAAATCATGTTAAAATTCTAATTTTTGCAAATTTGGAAAAGAAAAGTCAAGATTTGTGCTACTCAATTGTATTTTAACCCTGCTAAATTTGCAACTATAAAAGGAACAATCCTCTAATAATTGAAGTCTTCCGATGAAGTTAGCTTATATTCTTTTTCTACAAATTTGTCTATTAACTATCCCAAATAGTTATAGCAATGGCATTGTAAATAAGGGAAAGAGCAATACCACAATGGAGTCAATTTTTGAGACTTCAACTCCAAGTAAAGCCCTATTTGAAAAGGCACTTTCAGAATCCGACCAATTAAAATTTATCTTATTGGAGAATACTTCTGAAACGGAAAAATGCAGCACTCCTTTGCTTGCATCTCCACTTAATCTAAATGGCAAAAACTTAAGAGACAGCAGTTTTGTTTATACAGAAAATGCAAAATTGAACAGTCAGGGATTATTGGAACGAAACATTACTCCTTTTCGAAACATGTCAAGAAATATCCTATTTCATAGTTTACAAATCCACTTTTAATTCTTTCCTAAAAGCTGCTTAAATTGAAATGTAGTGCCATTATTTTATGATGAAAAAATAAAGTTTTTATCATGAATGAAAAGATGCGCCAATATTTTAATAGAAAGTAAAAAGTACTTATTATCTATATAAGCGCTCATTACATTGTGCAGCAAATAAGGTAGGTGCAGGGCTTTTCTATAAATGCACCACTAGCTTATCCAAGTAGTATTCTATTTGGAAAGGGCAGCTATTGCCTTGACTTTAACCCATTTTTACTACATCTGAAAAGTTATAATTGTTTCTAAAAATAGATCAGTTATGAAGCTTTCACTGCTACACGTTATTTTTAACTAAAATATTTTATTATGCATTTAACACCAAGAGAAATTGAGAAGCTAATGCTGCACACAGCTGGCGAATTAGCTCAAAAGAGAAAAGCCCGTGGCTTAAAATTAAACTATCCTGAAACTATTGCTCTTATCAGCAGTGAACTAATGGAATGTGCACGAGACGGTAAGACAGTAGCCGAATTAATGCAATATGGCGCAACGCTTCTTCGAAAAGAAGATGTAATGGAAGGCGTTGCAGAAATGATTCACGATATACAAATTGAAGCAACATTTCCAGATGGTACCAAACTTGTAACTGTGCACAATCCCGTGCGATAAATCTAAAAAACATTAACAATGATTCCAGGAGAAATTATATTAAAAGACAGTACTATTATTTGTAATGATAGCCGTGAAACGTTAAAGATTAAAGTTACAAATACGGGCGATAGACCTATTCAAGTAGGTTCCCATTTTCACTTTTTTGAAGTGAATAGAATGATGTCATTTGACAGAGAAAAAGCATTCGGAATGCGATTAAATATTATTGCCAGTACCGCAGTGAGATTTGAGCCAGGAGAGGAAAAAGAAGTGGAGCTGACGCAATTTGGCGGCACTCAGCATATTTATGGCCACAACAATTTGGTAGATGGAGACTTATCTCCGCATAATAAAGCTCTTGCATTAGAACGATTAGAAGAAGGGAAATTTAAAAATGTGAAATCATGAGTTTAGAAGTAACTAGAAAAAATTATACAAGTATTTTTGGTCCAACGGTAGGAGATCAAATACGTTTAGGAGATACAGATATCATTATAGAAATTGAAAAAGATTTCTGCTCTTATGGAGATGAAGCAAAATTTGGTGGAGGAAAAACGGTAAGAGATGGTATGTGCCAATCATCCACAGCTTTACGTGACGGAGGTGTTCTTGATTTTGTAATTACAGGTGCTACAATTATTGACCACTGGGGAATTGTAAAGGGAGATATTGGTATCAAAGACGGAAAGATCGTAGGAGTTGGTAGAGCTGGAAATCCAGATACTATGGACAATATTACGCCTAACATGATTATCGGAGCTTCAACAGAAGTTCATGGAGGACATGGATATATTGTTACAGCTGGAGGAATTGATACGCATATACATTTTATTAGCCCTACTCAAATTGAAACGGCTTTGTATAGCGGAGTTACTACCATGATAGGTGGTGGTACTGGCCCAGCTGACGGAACAAACGCGACAACGGTTACTCCAGGAAAACACAACATTAAGAGAATGTTACAGGCTGCAGAAGCATTTCCTGTAAATGTTGGTTTCTTCGGAAAAGGAAATGTGGCTACCGAAGCTCCAATTGAGGAGCAAATTGAAGCAGGAGCATTAGGAGTAAAAATTCATGAAGATTGGGGAGCAACTCCTGCCGTGATAGACGCATCTTTAAAAGTGGCTGACAAATACGATGTGCAAGTAGCTATTCACACTGATACACTTAACGAAGGAGGATTTCTTGAAGATACCATGAATGCTATTGCAGGACGTGTTATCCATACATTTCATACTGAAGGTGCTGGTGGAGGTCACGCGCCAGATATTATCAAAGCAGCAATGTATCCAAATGTATTGCCGGCCTCTACAAATCCAACTAGACCTTACACAACAAATACTATAGATGAGCATTTGGACATGCTGATGGTTTGCCATCATTTGAGTCCAAAAATCCCAGAAGATGTAGCTTTTGCCGATTCACGAATTCGTCCAGAAACTATTGCGGCAGAAGACGTGCTTCAGGATATGGGAGTGTTCAGTATCATGAGTTCTGATTCGCAGGCTATGGGACGCGTAGGAGAGGTAATTACCCGCACTTGGCAGACAGCAGATAAGATGAAGAAACAGAAAGGCCATTTAGCCGAAGATGAAGCAAACAAAAACGACAACTATCGTGCAAAGAGATATGTGTCTAAATATACAATCAATCCTGCCATTGCTCACGGAATTTCTAATTATGTTGGATCAATAGAAGCAGGCAAAATCGCTGACTTGGTAATTTGGAAACCTTCATTATTTGGAGTTAAGCCAGAAATTATCGTAAAAGGAGGTTTTATTGCCGCAAGCAAAATGGGGGATGCTAATGCTTCTATTCCAACACCACAGCCTATTATTATGCGTAATATGTTTGGAACTTATGGAAGAGCATTGACAAAAACCGTGTTCACCTTTGTTTCTCAGGCAGGTATTGATAATAATATTGCCGAAGAATATGGTTTGGAAAAGACATTACTAGCCGTTTCAAACTGTAGAAATATTGGTAAGGCAGATATGATTCATAATAATGCAACTCCAGAGATTATGGTAAATGCTGAAAACTATACCGTGACAATTGATGGAGAAAAAATCACCTGCGAACCAGTGGATAAACTTCCATTAGCACAGTTATACTATTTGTTTTAATTAATAAAATTCTACTCACTGCAACAGTTTGTTGTGTTGCAGTGAGATTAGAAATAAAAATATCAAAAGAACTTTATGAATACTTGGAAAATTAATTTAGGGTTAATTCTTCTCCTAGTATGTGCTAGTCTGACAACGGTTCATGCACAGAAAGGATCTTTAATGCTTTACGGTTCTTTAACCTATAAAGACAATAATAATACAGGGAGCACCTTTGCAGCAAATCCAATAGGAGTGGGGTATTTTTTTAACGATCACGTCGTTGCAGGGATGAATTTTGCTTTTGACCAAGAGAAAAACGCAGCTGGAAATCTCACAGATTCTAAACACGAAATTGGTCCTTTTTATAGTGATTCTTGGAATATTGGAGAACACTTTGGAATCATTGCACAGGTTGATGCGCATTACGTATGGGGAAATACGCTTATAAATACACCAGGATCTTATAGCTACAATGGTTATCTAGGAAGAATTTATCCCATTGTTGCCGTATTTCTTGGCCACGGATGGGCATTAAAAGCGAAGTTCTGTGAATTATCTTATGAAAATACAACAGGAAATGATGCAAATAAAACAAGTAATCGAACATTTGTTGCAGGAATAAACGGGTCAACATTCGGGTTAGGAGTTTCAAAAAACATCTCCCTTAAAAAAACGAAATAATGATTATACAACAGACAATAGGCAATACCAAAACGCAATCAATTGAAGGGTTGGAGATCGATCTGCTGGAAATTGAGTGGTTTGAAACTACAAAGCGAATTCAGCGTAAGCAAACAAATTCGGGGGTAGAAATTGCGATTAAGTTTATTCAGGAAGGACAGCGATTGAATCAAGATGATATTCTTTATCAAGATGATAAAAAAGTGATTGTCGTCAATATTAAGCCTTGTGAAACGATCGTAATGACACCATCATCTTTATTAGAAATGGGCACAATTTGCTATGAAATTGGAAACAAGCATCTTCCGTTATTTATTCAGAATGATCAGATTATGATGCCTTTTGAAATGCCAATGTTTCGATGGCTCGAAGCGAGTGGTTATGCGCCAGAAAAACAAGAGACAAAGCTTTTGCATTTGTTAAAGTCAAATGTAGCGCCTCATGGCCACGGAAATTCCTCTCTTTTTACAAAAATTCTAAATATGGCCTCTTCAAATGACTAATATAGAAAACACCTATTTAGGAAGTCTTCTCCATTTGGCAGATCCAACTTTGCCAATTGGAGGATACACACACTCTAACGGATTGGAGACTTACGTTCAGGATGAGGCGGTAAATTCTGTAGCTTCAGCAAAAGAGTTTGTAACAAATATGTTAATGTATAACATTAAATATAATGATGCATCTTTCTTAAAATTAGCGTATTTGGCTGCAGAAGAAAATGATTTGGAAACTATCATTAAACTAGATCAAGAATGTAGCGCTTTAAAAAGTCCGCGCGAAATACGAGAGGCAAGTCAGAAACTAGGGATTCGATTAATCAAGATTTTTCGAAGACAAAAAGCCTTTGATCTCATTGATGGTTATGAACGTGCCATTGCAAATAAAGAAGCGACAGCGCACTATTGCATTGCTTTTGGATTGTACGCGCAGTTATTGGAAATTCCACTGGATGAAGCCTTGTTTGCATTCTATTACAATGCTGCTATAGGAATGATTACCAATTCAGTAAAGCTCGTTCCTCTGGGGCAATTAGATGGACAAGATGTTTTATTCGAACTGCAGCCGCTGATTAAAAAATTAGCAAAAGAAACCTTAACAGTAGAAAGAGAACTGGTTGGTCTTTGCAGCATCGCTTTTGATATTCGATGCATGCAGCACGAGAGACTTTATTCAAGATTATACATGTCGTAGAAAAAGAGAAAAGAGAAAAGAGAAAAGAAGAAATACAAAAATAAAAAATGGAAACTAGAAAATATGTTAAAGTAGGAGTTGCAGGGCCTGTAGGATCAGGAAAAACTGCATTGTTAGAACGTTTAAGCCGAAAAATGCTGAATGACTATAATTTAGGCGTAATCACCAATGACATCTATACGAAAGAAGATGCCGAATTTATGGTGAAAAATAGTCTATTGCCAAAAGAGAAAATCATTGGAGTAGAAACCGGAGGCTGTCCTCACACAGCAATTCGTGAAGATGCCAGTATGAATCTGGAAGCGGTTGATGAATTGGTTTCGCGTTTTCCTGATATCGAATTGATTCTAATTGAAAGCGGCGGAGATAATCTTTCTGCAACCTTTTCACCAGACTTGGCCGATGTGACCATTTTCGTAATCGATGTGGCCGAAGGAGAGAAAATCCCTCGTAAAGGCGGACCAGGCATCACAAGATCAGATTTGCTTTTGATCAATAAAATCGACTTGGCACCTTATGTGGGAGCTAGTTTAGAAGTGATGGAAAATGATGCGAGAAGAATGAGAAAAGGCGCGCCATTTGTGTTTTCAAACCTTAGATCTACAGAAGGAATTGACGAAGTTATTGGCTGGATCAAGAAATATGCATTGCTAGAAGATATCGAAGAACCAAATTTAGTTCGTTAATCAAATGGTAAGTACCCTAAAAATAGAAATAGAAGAAAGAGATGGGGAATCATTTTTAAGAGATGCGTACGTAACACAGCCCTTTAGAATTATGCCTGTGGGGCAGTATAAATCTGATGGAGCTTCCTACTTGATGATCATGAGCTCATCGCCTGGAATTTTAAGTGGTGATACTTATGATATTCAGGTAAATATAAAAGAAAATGCTCGTTTGCAATTGCAGTCACAATCTTATCAGAGATTGTTTAATATGGAAGGCAGTGCAGCGCAAATCATGAATGTCAAAATGGAAAAAGGAACTTCGTTCTCGTATGTGCCTCATCCTGTAGTGCCTCATGAAGATTCTACTTTTAAAAGCCATAATAAGATTAGTCTCGACGATGATTGTGATCTAACGATAAGTGAAATAATTACTTGTGGACGTAAGCATCACGGAGAAACTTTTAAATATACTCATTTTCAGAATCTTCTTGAGGTTTATCACCATGATAAGCTTATTCTAAAGGACAATGTTCTGTTAAGACCCGATATTATGCCTTTATCGGCTATGGGGTTGTTGGAAGATTACACTCATCAGGGAACTTTTGTATATCTCAATACAAAAAATGAAGAGGTGAAGGAACATATCGAATCTTTCTTTAATGAATTGGAAGCATTAGAAAATGTAACATTTGGAATTAGTGAGCTGGAAGCTAATGGCTTTGTCATTAGAATTCTAGGACATGGAGGGGAGCAAATGTTTGATTTTTTCAGAAAGGTGCAGGATGTGCTTTGGGAAGAAAAAGCCACAATACAAATTTAAACAGTTATGGATTCAAATTTAATAGCATTATCAGTTACAGCTATCAGCATTAGCTTTTTTCATACCGCATCGGGTCCAGATCATTATCTGCCGTTTATTGTTTTATCGCGATCGCGCAAATGGAGTCTGTCTAAGACCATTATGCTAACAATAGTTTGCGGTTTAGGGCATATTCTGAGTTCGGTTGTTTTAGGAATTATTGGAGTTTTCTTAGGATGGCAAATTAATAAAATAAGCTTTTTCCAAGACTTCAGAGGCAATATTGCAAGTTGGGCGCTGCTGTTATTTGGTGCCGTTTACCTTTGTTATGGGCTTTGGGCCGCTTATAAAAACAAAGCGCACAAACACTTTGATGTAATGGGAGAAGATGTATTTGTGTACTCGCACAAACACGGTGAAGTAGTCATGCCAACAAGTCGAGTTAAAGTGACGCCTTTGGTTTTGTTTGCCATTTTTGTGATGGGACCAAGCGAGCCTTTAATTCCTTTACTATTCTATTCAGGATTGAACCGTTCTGTTGCCGAAATTTCCACAATCATTGGTGTATTTACATTAAGTACAGTTTTAACGATGCTTGGAATGGTGCTTTTGGGCGTTTATGGATATTCTTTTTTTAAAACAGAAAAATTCGAACGCTATACTCCCGCAATTAGTGGAGCAGTAGTTTTAGCCTGCGGTTTTGGGATGGTCTTTTTAGGTTGGTAAATCAAATAATTTCACTTCTAGAAGTATAAATAAATGAAAAAAAGTAAAACGATAGTAGAAACTGTGCTTAAGGGCATTGGTCAAATTATGCTTCAGGAAAGCGCTTGGACAGGTTTATTATTTTTAATTGCAATATGCTATGACTCCCTGCTTATGGGCGCGGGTGCCTTGATAAGCTGTATTGTTGCCACTGGAACAGCACGAATCTGTAAGTTCAGTGACGAAAATATAAAAGCGGGTTTGTACGGATTTAATGCTACATTAATCGGGGTAGGATTGGTTTTCTTCTTTGAAACAAGTCCATTAATATGGTTTCTGATTATTCTAGGTTCAATTTTGAGCACCTTGCTAATGGAATTTTCCATTCGCAAAAAAATTCCATTTTTCACCTTTCCTTTTATTGTAATTACTGTAGTTGCTGTTTTGAGTATTCAACATTTTGGATTGGTTGCTGCAAGAATACCTGCAGTAAATGCAGAAATGGATGAACTTGAAGTTTTTGAGGTAGCAGCGCACGCTTATAGTGAAGTGATTTTTCAGGGAACTATTGCTGCTGGCTTGCTGTTTTTTATCGGGGTTTTTCTCAATAATCCCACAGCAGCATTATACGGATTCGTAGCAGCAGTGATTGCAGGAGCAATTGCGCATTTTAATCAGGATTCTGTAAAATTAATAGAAGATGGAATGTTTAGCTTCAATGCTGTTTTGTGCGGAATTGCATGCAGCGGAACAAAACCAAGAGATGGATTATATGTACTGCTGTCAGCAGTCATAGCAACGTACTTTGATATTTTCATGATGCATAACGGTTGGATTACACTTACGTTTCCGTTTGTTTTATCGATGTGGGTAATTGTTTCCTTAAAAAGACTGGTTGGTCATTTTGAAAATAAGCTCCAAAAACAGGAGCAGATAATATTAAAATAAAATTCGGGAGCGGAATTAAAAAAACTTTTAACACATAGGAGCATATTTTTTAAGGTTCAATCCTGTCTCGACGTTTGGGGATCGGGGCTATGCTTCTATGTGTTGAAAATAATTTCTCCCAAGCGAATTAAATAAAATAAAAAATAATGAGAAACAAACTTTTTACAGGGATTGTAATAGTATTGTTAACAGTGCAGAATGGATTTGCTCAAGAAGTAAATAAAGCAGAAGCAAATAAATCAGAAGTAAACAAGCCAGAAGCAGATACAGTGCATCTGAGCAAAATAGTTATTAGTAACATCGACTTCAGAAAACAAATTATGAAAGTTGATTTAAAAATGGCACCTGTAAACTCTGCGCAGGATTTATTGCGAAAAGTTCCTGGATTATTTATCGCCCAGCACGCTGGCGGCGGTAAAGCAGAACAAATATTTTTACGAGGTTTTGACAATGATCATGGAACCGACATCAGTGTTATGGCTGACGGAATTCCAGTAAATATAGTCTCACATGCACATGGGCAAGGATATGCAGATCTGCATTTTCTGATTCCGGAAACAATCAAAGATATCGATTTTGGAAAAGGAGCTTATTATGCCGAAAAAGGAGATTTTAATACTTCTGGCTATGTAAATTTTAGCACATTTGACAAATTAGAGAATAATCTTTTCAAAATTGAAGGAGGTTCTTTTAATACCATGCGAGCGGTGACTATGCTTAACCTTCTGAATAAGAACAGTAAGGATAAAAATTTCTATGTAGCTGGCGAGTTCAATTACACAGATGGACCATTTGATGTCAAACAGGATTTTACGCGTATCAACGTTTTAGCGAAGTACAATCAGTGGATTGATGAAAAACACTATTTCTCTATTCTTGGATCTACTTTTACTTCAAACTGGAACGCCTCGGGACAAATTCCAGAAAGAGCAGTAGAAGAAGGAATTATAAGCAGATGGGGATCAATCGATCCAACTGAGGGTGGAAGCACTTCGAGAACAAACCTTGCAGTGAATTATAGATATTTGGCCAATGAGAACGAAGAGTTTTCAAGCAATTTATTCTATTCTAAGTATAATTTTAATCTGTTTTCAAATTTTACCTTTTTTCTGAATGATCCTGTTTATGGAGACGAGATTCAGCAGACTGATAATCGTTCTATTTATGGTCTTGAAAATAAGTACATCCGAAGATTTGCATTTGAGAATAGCAGTATGACTTGGACTTCGGGAGCGGGTTTTCGTTTTGATGACATCAAGAATTTACAATTAAACCACGTTTTTCAGCGTGATTTATTATTAGACAGAATGTCTGATGCATCTGCCTCTGAAATAAATGTTCATGGCTATACTTCAATCGATTATAGAGTTGGGAAATGGATCATCAATCCATCAGCGAGGTTAGATTATTTTACCTTTAGTCTTCATGATAGGCTTTCTAGTCTGCCCGCAGCAAAAGAGGCTTCGGCGGCTAGAATAAGTCCAAAATTGAATATTTCGTATACACAGAACCAAAATGTGCAATGGTATATTAAATCTGGTTTTGGTTTTCACTCCAACGACGTGAGAGTTGTAGTGGCGCAAGATGGAAAAGACATTCTTCCTTATTCTTTTGGAAGTGATTTTGGCGTTATCCTTCGTCCAACAGCCAATATGATTATTCAGCCTGCAATTTGGCATATGTATTTGCAGCAAGAATTTGTATATGTTGGAGATGAAGCTGTGGTAGAACCATCTGGAAAAACACGCCGTTTAGGGTTCGATCTGAGTTTGCGATACCAGCCAATTTCATGGCTGTATCTAGATGGCGACCTTAATTATGCTCATGCACGTTATATTGATGAGCCAAAGGGAGAAGATTATATTCCTTTAGTTCCAACACTTACCAGTACCGGAGGTGTGGCGGTAAAGCTTCCTTCTGGTTTTTCGGCAAACCTAAGATACCGCTATATGGATGCCAGACCTGCCATCGAAGACAATTCGGTACGAACACGCGGTTATTTCGTTAACGATCTTGTGCTGGCATACGGCAAAAAAAACTGGGAAGTAAATCTGCAGTTTCAAAACATCTTTAACACAAAATGGAACGAAGCGCAATTTGAAACAGAAACCAGACTTAGAGATGAGACTAGTTCGGTATCCGAATTATGTTTTACTCCAGGAACCCCTTTCGCTGTAAAAACAGGAATAAGTTACAAATTTTAAATTTTAGAAAATATGAAAAAAGTGTCTGCAAAAAGCAAATTGCTATTAGCAGCGCTCGTTTTTGTGGTCACAATAAGCAATTCATACGCACAGTTAAGCCCTCCAGGCTTGGGAGAGGCAAAAAACGCTTCTTGGTTTGCTTTTGGAGTCAGGCAATCTTTAGATTCTCTTAAACAAAAAGAATCGACCACTTATGTAGGCGTTGGGCTAAAGAGCAGTCCAGATGAGAATAATCCATTTTCAAAAATGGCTATTCTCGTAATCAATGAGGAAATTTCGAATCGTTATAGAAAGAACTGGGAATACTCCTATGCACTAAGCTACAGACTGTCTAATAATTACGATTCAGAAGCACCATATGACGAATTGAATCCAGCAATTGAACAGGAATTTAGAGTTTACGGACGCTATTCGTACATCATGGAAGGCAATGGACTGAAATGGAAAAACACGGTAAGACAGGAGTTTAGAAAGTTTTTTAACCCTGATTTTAGTAATGCCGAAGAGAATTTTCAGTTGCGTACAAGACTAAAAACACAGCTAAGCCTTGATTTAGGAAGCACCAAAACGCATCATATCATAGGCGGAGCCGAAATGCTTTTTGCAATCAGTAAAGAAAATGAGCCAGAAAAGCAATGGTCGAAGTTTGATTACAAAGAAAGCAGGCTTACGCTTTACTATTCGCTTAGTCCGCATGAGATTCCATTTATTTTCGATGTAGGTTATATGTATAACATTATTGGTAAAGGCGCTGATAGTTCAGACGTGAATTATTTAGCCGTAGATATAATTTGGAAAAATCCTTTCGGGGCATGATGAAACATTAGAAAAGCCAAGTTCTAGCCGTGGACGGCAATTATTTTTAACACATCAAAACATAGCCTTTAGAAGTTATCGCAAGCATTTTACTTAGAATGCTACACATAAATCTATATGTTAAAATTAAATTTTGTTCAATTTCCATTAAACGAGTGCTAAAAAAAGTAATAATTAAAACAGAAAAACAAACAATTTATGAGCGAAATTAAAAAGAATTCAAGAAACACAGAAAACGCGCCAAAAAGCCCATTTTCAACGCAAACAGTAGCATTTTCTCATTACAACAATTTTTCGGCACAATTACCTGTCGATCCTAAAACGGGAGAAATTGTTAGCAGCGATATTAAAGAGCAGGCAAAACAATGTTTAAAGAATATCCAGACAATCGTAGAAAGCATTGGCCATGTTATGGATGACGCTGTAAAACTAACTGTTTTCCTAAAGAATATTTCTGATGTAGAGGCAGTAGACGAAGTGTACAAAACGTTCTTCAAAAGCGATCTTCCAACACGCACAACAGTTGCAATAGAAGCTTTACCGCTAGAGGGTGCTTTAATTCAGATCGATGCTCTTATCTCAAACGGTGAGGGAACAACTCCTCAAAAAGCTTTGGATCTTGTTAAAGTGACCAGAAACACAGAAAAAGCGCCAAAGAGCCTACACGCACAGACGGTAGCATTTTCTCATTACAACAATATTTCAGCTCAATTGCCGATTGATCCTCAATCAGGAAAAATAGTTGCTGGTGGAGTAGAAGCGCAGACAGAGCAATGTCTGGAAAATATTAAAGCCATTTTAGAAAGCATTGGCCATGTTATGAATGATGTGGTGAAAACTACTATTTTCCTTAAAGACCTTTCAGACGCTAATGCTGTAAGCGAAGTTTTGGCAAAATTCTTTCCAAACTATGTTCCAGCGAGAACAATTGTTAATGCTTCAGCTTTGCCAATGGATGCTTTAGTGCAGATTGATGTTGCTGTATCGCATGGTGACGGAACGCCTCCGCAACTTCCTGAAGATACACACTTTTTAGTAATCGAGGCAAACAATACAGAAAATGCACCAAAAGCTCCCTATTCTCATACAGTTGCTTATTCACATTACAATCATATTTCGGGTCAATTGCCTTTGGTTCCAGAAAACAATCAAATAGTTGGCAGTGGCATTAAAGAACAAGCAGCACAATGTTTAAATAATATCAAAGCTATTGTAGAAAGTATCGACCACAAAATGGACGATATTGTTAAAATAAACATTCAGCTTAAAAACGTAGGAGATATTACTGCTGTAAACGAAATTTATACTTCATTTTTTAGCGGTGACTTGCCTGCAAGAACGGTAATTGGCGTTTCGACAATTCCTATGGATGCTTTAATTCAAGTTGATACTGTTGTTTCTAATAGTGAAGGTACGCCAGCCTAAGTAATTGGTCAAAATTTAATTTTTTAAGTAGAGTCTTTTTTAGACAAAAAAGCGCTTATCACAGGATGGTTAAAGATTCTGTATAAGCGTTTTTGTTTTTAGAAATAAAATATGGGTGTGAATCCGTTTCACTAATTTAAATACACATAGCGCTATGTGTTAAAGCTTGCTTTTTCTTTAATCTTAACACAAGAAATAAAACCTATGTTTCTATGTGTTTAAATTAAATTTTTAATGCTTTAAAAACTGCGAGCGATAATCTGAAGGAGATTGTCCTGTCACTTTTTTAAACATACGCGAAAAATAAGAAGGCGACTGAAATTGCAGTTCAAAAGCTATTTCTGCTATTTCTTTCGAATTGTCCTGCAAAAGAATCTGGCTGTGCTGAATCGTAATTTCATTTATCCATTGTTTTGGCGCTTTTCCAGTGGTTTCTTTGACACATTTGTTCAAATAATTATCTGATATTTTTAATAGATTAGAGTAAAAATCGAGGTTTTTATGTCGAATATGGTTCTTTTGCACCAATTCTCTAAAGTGAAAAGAGATGAAGCTGGTTCGATTGAGCGATTTGTTATCTGTGTTTTCTGTTCGAATAATTTTCAGCAATGCCGATTGAAGAAGCGCAATCGTGATGGCATCAATATGTTCGTCTTCGTTTAATTCTTCTTCTAGCAATTCAAACAAACGAATAAGCCAATTGATTTTATTAGAATCTAAAATAGAAAAAGGAGAGGTGTAAAAGAAATTTAAATCGCTTGTTGTTAATGCAATTTCAGTGATAACCTCATTTTCATAAATAATAAAAAAGCCTTCAACATCTTCTGATAACTCCAAAGTTGCCGTAAAATTTCCTTGTTTAATGTTCAGCGCCTGATTGGCATTGATTTCAAAAACAGAGGTTTCCAGCTGCTGCTTCACATATCCTTTTGTGACAAAAATCAGAAAGTTAAAAGTAGTCTGATACGGATTAACGGGTATGACAATTTTCTTTAAATAATTTTCAATTCGATACAGCTGTACGTTAGAATTATTAAAGAGATTATGACTAGTTATATCTGGAAGAAAGAATTTCTTGTATTCATAATTACTAATCATTTTGGGGTTATTCTTCATGCGAATTTAATTTTCTCCTGATAGCTGTAAATGTAAAATGTATAAGTCGTGATAAGAGATTAAAGGCAATTCTTAACACTTGATATGCAGCTAAAAATGAAGCACTAAATTACGTTATTTTTATCTATTTAAGTGAAAAACAAGTAAGGAAGAATCAATTAAAAATCTATTTTAATTTATCTTCGCTGATTATACATTTTTGAAGATATTTAACTCCTTAGAATGACTACAGAATTATATCCGTTTTGTATTTTATCCATCCAGTGAATTCTGAATATGTAGGTATCCGTAGAATTAATTCCTATTTGGCTCGGGATTCTTTTTGTATTTTATAAGGTTTTTAAAAAGAAGAATAAAGTAACTTTTACTATATTAAAAATTATTAGGCATTGATTGTCAATGTTTAGTTGATTTTGAATGTTTTTCCTATATTATGCTTTTTTATTTTAAACTGCGCAGAATAACTGCGTACTACTTAAATAGTTTTACGGTATAATAATCATAATTAATTTTTTAAATTTTAAAACATAACATTATGGGAAGATCTATTAATTACATGGAAAAATTAACTACTGGATATTCATTTGCTGATCTTGGATATCGAGATTATATTGCAGCACGCTTTTTACTAAATAACCATTTCATATTGCAGGGGCTGACTCTTGCAAGTACAGCTGTGGAGAAATATTTGAAAGCAGTAATTGCTTTTAATCTTCAGGAAAAAGAATGGTATCATTATCATTTTGACAAATTCGAAAAGCTCAAAATTCTGCTGGAGAAAGTCGACAGTGACGTAACTAAAGATTTTGATCCTGTTTTTTTAGTCATATTAGAAAAGGCATTTAAGATCAGATACTACGACAAAATTGATCAACCGATTTTTATGGGCTTTTATATAAATCAATTTATTGGCGAATTGGACTATACGATCAATTACTTGGAAAATTTCATTTTTAATAACCAAAGCTGTGGTCAGTCCATAACTGTGTATAGTAAAGCTGTTATTAACAAAGATCAAGATCTTTTTTATAATAATTATGTACTGAATCAAGAGAATAAAAAAGATTATATGGAAATGTTTGATATAGGATTTTCAATATATATTAGCGTTGGATCTGTAGTTCATAGAGAAGAAATAGTAAAAGGAGGAAGTGCGCGAAATAAATATGAAGGTCAAATAGCAGAATTTAATAGATTTGGACCAGAGTTTATATTGTAATAATATATTTTTTACTGCTAAATCAAGATAGATTAATCTATTTTAGGATTAAGTCTAAATATGTAAATTTTTTTCAGAACTAGACAGGAAAAAAGGATTAAATCCAAATAATTTATCGCAATTATGCACACAACAATGAAAAGAAAAAACAGGTAATTCTACGGGATTTATTTATTTTATAAAGTGGTAATTTGCCAATTATAATATTAGTATCAGAAAAAAATAACAACAATAAAGATAAGAATGGAACTACTTTTCCTTTGGATTGAAAATGATGGAATTACTATTAAAAATCAATCATTTAATTTTTCTAATCATATAAAATTTCAATTAGAAGAAATTGAAGAATTCCATAAAAGAATAACTTTAATTGAAGAGGAAAATTTTATTGATAGCTTTTTTGACAATTCTTCATCTATTATATTTGGCAATAGTGTATTACAAGCTGAAAATCGTATTGCAAATGTAACTGCTGTTATTGGTGAAAATGGAGTTGGGAAAACAAATCTATTAAACTACATAAAAGATTGTTTTGAAGGAAAAACTCCTGTAAATAGCGAATATATACTAGCTTTCAAAGATTTGGAGAAAAATATTATTAAATTTTATCATACTTTAAAAGAAAGTAAATTGGAAATAATTGGGCCTATTACTGGATTTACAATTGATGAGCCTATTTATGAAGATCAAGCTTACGAGGAATATATTTTTGCTGATTCTAATTTAATATTTTACAGTCCAATTTTTGATCTACGAGATTATCCTCCTTTAGTTTCTAATGAATTCAAAGGGTATATTGATGTTTCTACTAACGCATTAATTGAAAACGACGTATTAAGGAAGGGAGATAGATATCCAGATAATATTAGTGAAATAGAACTGCATAAGTTTTCGAATATAAGAAGACAGTTTGATATGGTATTGAATAAACATTTACTAGATATTGATATTAATTTTCCTGCAGAAATTAATATAATATTTCATAGAAAAGGGTTTAATTCCAATAAAATACCACGTAATTTAAATTTTGAAAGTGAAGAAATTTTTTTAAATCTAGACAAATTAATTGATGAAGCGTGGAATGATGTTAATTCTAAATTAAATTTAATAAAAAAAAGACTTGACAAAATTAATTTTCCTAATAGCGATTTTCCACACTATATTTATGATGAGGAGTATCGATTTCAAATTCTTCAGAAGCTAAAAGTTGAGTTTACCTATTGTATAATACATAATTTTTTTAATAATCTAAACTCTGAGTATAAAGCTGATATTGGAATAAAATCTGATGATCTTAAAGGTGAAAACTTGTTTGAAAAAACTAGTTTCTTTTTTGAACATCAAAAATGGGGAGTTAGTGAAGAAAATAAAGGTGTACAAGTTTTAGGTTTTTACAATTCAATATTTAATTTGATTGACATTGTTGATTTTGAAAGTCATCCAGTGCAGGATGACGCAAATTATTTTGTTACAGATATAAATGGAGGAGTAGTTGCGCTCAGTAACTACGAAAATTATATTTCATCTATGCCATTAAAATATAAAGAAAATTTTCTGTCGACAAGTTGGAGAAATATGAGTTCTGGTGAAAGTGCGTTAATGGATTTGTATTCTCGATTATATTTCGCACATGGCCAACTTGTTAATGAAAAAAAATTTAAAAGTAAAAAAAAGTTTGTTTATCTATTAATTGATGAAGGAGAAGTGGGGTTTCATCCACAATGGCAAAGCGAATATTTTTATAATTTAATAAATTTTGTAAGTAAGTTATACTTAGACTATAAGGTTCAAATTATTTTAACATCACATTCTCCATTTATAGTTTCCGATTTACCTAAGGAAAATATAATTTTTTTAGAAAAAAAGGAAAACTTATGTGAAGTCATATCTTTGAAAAAAGATCAAACGTTTGGAGCAAATATTCATACTCTTCTTTCAAATCAGTTTTTTATGAGTGACGGAGTAATAGGTAAGTTTGCTAGGAAGAAAATCCATGATGAATTAGAACCTCTTTTAAATATGAATACAAAAAAAAATGATTTAGAGAGACTTAAAAAATTTATTAATACTATTGGTGAGCCAGTTTTGAGATCTAAGTTAACTGAAATACTCACTTCTAAAAATAACTATTAGATGTTTAAAATAGAACAAGGAAAAACTCAAAAACTTGAAGTTTTAGCAAATAATTTTTACAGACAACTTAATCCTCTTAAAATTAGTGGAGTTTTACATAAAAATTCTTTAAAATCTCGACTAGCCAAAAAACTAAGGACAGAAAAAGTTAAACAAAAAAGAAATTTTTATAGTATGCTTTCTAAAAGTAATTATAAATTACTTCAACAAATCATTACAGGTAGTCCAAATGAACTAGATACAATATATAAAAAAATAAATGAATTTGTGTTTAGAGGTATTATTCTCCCTTTTAGTCATGAAGTTAAAGGGAAAATTGAATCCACTGAATTTGGTGAAGAAGTGCTTGAACTTTTTAATTATAAGTCATGTAGAGGTAGTCTAAAATTCATTTGGTTAGTTAATGAACTAGATGTTAATATTTGCCCATATTGTAATTACGTACATACATTTAAAATAAAGCATAAGGACAATGAGATGATTCTGTTTGAATTTGATCATTTTGTGCCAAAGGTAGTTGCTCCTTATTTATCGCTTTCTTTTTTTAATCTAATACCATCTTGCCATATTTGTAATTCAACATTAAAAGGATCTACAATTTTTACATTAGAAAATTATATACATCCTTATGTTGACAATCTTCATTCAAATATTAGATTTTCTATTGATAAACCTGTACTAAATTATGATGTTAATTCATTTGATGTAGAAATTGAAACAATATCAAATGTAACAGTTGTTAAGGATAGGTCTGAAAGAACATATTCTTTATTTAATATTCAAGAAAGATATAATATGTTTAAAGATGATATTCTACGGCTAAATAAGTTGAGTGAATTGTATACTGAAACCAGAAAAACTGAGCTTTTAAATGATGGATTTTTGGGAACTATCTTTAATGATCGTTCAGATTTAATGAAGCATTTAGCTTTAAACTTAGACCTGCCATTAAATGAGAATGAAGCAAAAAGAATGGAGAAAGGGAAGTTTAAATTAGACATAGCAAGAAAATTTTCTATTATTGATTAATATAAATTTCAACTAACTGAAGCTTTTTTATTGAAAACTGTACGAATGTGTTTTGACTTTACACTAATACTTGTAAACAAAAAAAGAGACTTTTGAGTCTCTTTTTAGAATTTATATATTTAACTATTTGATCAATTTCTCAAGCCTCGCCATCATCTCATCTTTCTCCTTCAACATTCTTTCATACAAAGCAATTTTTTCTTCATGAAGTTGTATTATCTTATCTATTGGATTAACATTAAATGTTACACTATGACCTGTATTTAAGAAAGCTCCATTATCAAAAGTATTAGAAATAATATTTATAGCTTGCTCCTCATCAAAATTCTGAAAAGCTTCCACAGGAATTTTCAATACTGCTGAGATTTGTTTCAGCAAGCTGTCTTCAATTACATCTTTTTGCTCCAGCATAGAAATTTTCTTTTGGTTCCAATCTTCGCCCAGATCATAAGCCAATGCTTCCTGCTTTATGTTTAGCATTTCTCTAAAACGTTTTACGTTTCTTCCCTGATGTATTTTCTGTTCCATACTAAATATCAATTTTTCTAAAAGATCAAAGATAAAGCCATTTGGGCTAAAAATCATGAGTTTCAAAGATAAAAAAATATCCTAAAAAAGAGTTTTTTTTGTCAGAATATTATATCTGGTTTACGAATATATTATCCTTTTTAAAATACAGAATTTCGCTACAAAATTTTAAATTTATTAACTGTGAAAAAGAATAAAATATTCTTCGAAACTTGCTTTTGGGCTGGAGATTCGGCAGAAAATCCATTTAAGGCAATTGATGCTTTTTTTGCTTTTGCTAAGCTTGATTATTACAAACAGATTTTAAGCGAAGTGGTAATTTACTGCTATAAACCAAAAGTATACAAAGACGATAATCCTTCAGATGTTTTTATTTTGTATTCGGTTCTCAAATCATTTCTCAGAGTTTGTTACTGTCTGCAGAAGAAAAGCAAAAAATGGAAAGTGAAAGCGTCTTTACGCTCTGAAACAGTATTTCATCTTTCTTCCCTGACAAAGGAAGAATACGATAATCCTTTTAAGGTATTTCAAAAAGCATTTGAATTAAAATCTCTCGAAGAGTTTGAAATGTTTCTATATCAAGTTCTTGAACTTTCATTGTCTCCTTATTCCATCGATTCTGACTCTAATTTAATGACGCCTTATATTTATTTAATCAAAATGCTCGATGCTGCAGAACTACTAAGAGAAAGGGGAGTGGAGAAAATTTAGTTTTTTATTGAAGATTCCTGATTAGTGCTAAATAATCTGTGCCCCTAAAACATTCATTTTTATATCTGTAATTTCTATTTTATTTGAATTAATTTTGTCTAAGGTGTTAAGTAGAATTCAAAATTTATAACAACCTCAAGCGTTTAGGGGAAAATTGTGGAGAACGAATTAAAAACTGTGTCCTATTAAATTCTAAAACTGTATCTGTGTCTGCGAGAGTTAGATTTCTAGTTTTGATAAAAAATATATAATAATGAAACCGAATCAAAATCATATTTACATTGTTGGAAATGGCGTAATTGGAAAAGCTTTGGCGGTCGCTTTAATTCTGAATGAAAGAAAAGTGACCATTCTAAGAGGAAGTATTGACAATCAGCCTGCAATTATTGAAAACATACAGGTAGAAATTGAAAATAAAATAATAGAAGCAGAGGTTGTTGTAAGTTCACTTTCTAACTTTGAAAGTCTTGACGGAATTATATTATTAACTAATAAATCATTTGGGAACAGTGTTCTTGCTGATAAACTGAAAAATAAAACGGGAAAATCTCCAATTGTTTTTCTTCAAAATGGACTTCATATTGAAAATAGTTTTTTAAACAAAGGCTTTGATGAGCTTTACAGATGTGTTTTATTAGCAACCAGTGAATCCTTAGAAAATAATAAAGTTAGATTTAAGCTAGTTGCCCCATCTCCAATTGGAATTATAAAGGGCTCAAGTGATATTCTGCAACAAATTGTTGATGTACTCAACACCAGTCTTTTTTCATTTAGAAACGAAAAAGATATTCAAACCATCATTTGGAAAAAAGTCATAAGTAACTGTGTGTTTAATTCTATCTGTCCTTTATTAGAAACAGATAATGGAATTTTCCAACGTAATGAAGAAGTGCTGCAAATTGCACAAATGGTGATTAAAGAATGTTTATCAGTGTCAAAAGAGTATGATATCAATTTAACAATGGAAGTCGTTTTAGAAAACATTCTGGCTATAAGTAAAATGTCTGAGGGACAAAAAATATCAACCTATCAGGACATTCTAAACAAAAGAGAAACTGAGATAGAAACCATGAATTTAGCTATTGCCGAATCAGCCATTTTGAAGGGAAATATAGCCGTGCCTGTTACTGAAATGCTTGGTCAATTAGTAAAAATAAAGTCCGAATTATCAAGAAACTAGTATTATCTCAGAATTATGAATAGTAAACAAACCAGCCCTTGGAACGAAATACCTTTAGAGGATTACGAAAAGCATATGTCTCATAACTCAGTTGGTCAGCTAGAAGTTTTGAATTTATTGACAAAAAAATATCTAAATAGAATAAAACCTAAAACATGTCTTTTTCTAGGAATCGCAGGAGGAAATGGCTTAGAAAATATTGACAATAGGATAACTAAAAAGGTAATTGGAATTGATATCAATCAAAGCTACCTTGACAAAGCGAGGGAAAGATATGCTGAAATAATCACTTCTCTAGAACTTATAAATTTTGATATAACCACAAATACAAGCGTATTTTGCAAAGCCGATTTTATCTGGGCAGGTTTAGTGTTAGAATATACTGGAATTGATAAAAGCCTCGAGTTTTCAATAAATAACCTTCAAAGAGAGGGAAATCTTATCATATCAATACAATCAAATAATGGTGTCCAGTCCGTAAGCCAGTCAGGAATTGAAAGTGTGCAAAAAGTAGGGGCAATTTTTCAACTCATAGATTCAGATGTTCTTATTGCTAAAGCAATAGAGATGGGATTAAAACTTATTGAAAATGAAGAATCTTTTTTGCCAAATGGAAAATCACTAAAGACTTTTCATTTTACATTAATGAAATGAAATACTAGTTTTTGTAACGCTTCTAATTAGCAGCATTAAATGAGTACGAAACCATTAGATAACTCCAAAAAGCTAATTTGTTTTCATCTTGTATTTTAGGAAGATATTGCATTGTACTTGAAGACTGATAAAAAGAAAAAGCACAATTGATTTCCAATTCCTTTATGGGAACATATTTTAAGGAAAGATCATTTTCGAAGCCAAGGAATTTTTTCACTTCCTGACCTGAATTATTGAGTAGGTGATATTGTGTATAAAAGAGATGAAAATCGGAGCGAAGGGATAATTTGGTATTCAATGGAATTGTAGCAAACAGATAAGGGTTTATTAAACCTTTTCCGCCAACATCAGTAGGAAAGCGGGTAAATACATTCATATTTCCGTTAAACTTCCAGGTTACGCCATACAAAACGTCAAAATCTCCAGAGCTTGTTTGGGATAATTGAGAACTGCTCCCGCTGATTATTTCGGCGCCTAAACGCCAGCTGGATTTTTGAAGTGACAATTTAATTTCTGGCTGAAAATAATAAGCGAATAACTTTTGACCTTTAGGATTATTGCCAAACTGTAAATAAGAGTTGAGCGTATAATACCATCGTTTTTTTTTAAATTCAATTCTTCCTCCAGAAGTTGCCCGTGTATACATTTCTCCCGATTTTGCATCTTTTAAAAAATCAACAACATTAATAGAGTTAAAAGAAAAGTTAGTGCCAGATGTATAACTGAAATAATTCATTAACAGGTATTTGTATCGATTGGATGCAACCGGCGAATAAGTCGCGTCAAACTCATTGCCATAATTTCGTGTAAATAAAAAGAAGAAATCATTGGAAAAGTGTTTGGAATATTTCATGATACGTATTCCTTCATGCGCTCTTCCTTGCTGTGCCCATGGAGCATCAGAAAAAAGTCTACCGTTGTCGAGCAGGATACTTTGTCTTCCTAAACGGATATTTACTGCTTTGAATCTCGTCTCTAAAAATAACTGATAGAAATTTACACTTCCTACTTTCGATGCTTTGTTATCCTGATCCCAAAGATGGATTTCCTGCAGATCTGATTTGATCAGCCATTTTTGGCTTTCGTATTGAATAGAAATTCTGTTTCGCTGTGTAATATAAAAATAAGGATCAATGGAGTCGTTCGGAGGCAATATATAGTTGGAAGTAAATTCAGCTCTTGGTCTTAGTTCTACATTCACTAAGAAGTGTTTAGATAAACTGTCGTTCTGTTGTGCCAATGATTGGTATAAAGAAACAAACAGAAACACAGAAGTGATAGATAATTTTCCTAGAACTTTTGCCGTCATAAGTTTTATATTCTACTAATTTAGTATACATTGCAATAATAATGAATTTATTTCAAGATTTGCATTGTAAAAAAATGCATAACAACATTACTGTTTATTGTTGTGTTTCTCTTAGTAGCAATTTGAGATGCAGCGGTTTACAATTAATCTTTATATTTGATAATTAAATTAATACAATGAGCGAAACAACGAAACCGTATGCTTTAATAACCGGTGCCAGCAAAGGCATTGGAAAATCTATTGCTTCTGAATTGGCCAAACAGGGGTATCCACTATTGCTCGTTGCAAGAAGTGGGGAGGAGTTAAAAGTACTATCTGATGATCTTCAAATTAAATACGGAATCAGTACGGCCGTTTTACCCATTGATCTTTCGATTAACGGTGCGTCGCAAAAAGTAACCGATTGGATAAAAATGAATAACTATCCAGTGGGCATTTTGGTTAACAATGCCGGTTATGGCGTGTGGGGCGATTTTAGTAAGTCTGCTCTAACCGATCAGCTTGGCATGATGCAGCTCAATATGAATGTCGTTGTAGAACTTTCGCATTTATTAATACCCATACTTTCGCAAGAAAAACAAGCCTACATTTTAAATATATCGAGTACGGCTGCTTATCAGGCTGTGCCAACGCTGGCTGTTTATTCGGCTACAAAGGCTTTTGTTTTATCTTTTACGCGCGCCCTGCGTTTCGAACTTGCCCAAACTTCAACTTCAGTAACTTGTTTTAGCCCAGGTCCAGTTGATACTGGTTTTGCTGCAAGAGCAGGTTTAAGCGCTCTAAATAAAATGGCTGAAAAGTTTAATATGCAGCCAGATGAAGTGGCAAAAATGGCAGTAAAAGCCATGTTCAGCAAAAAATCAGAAGTTATTCCAGGTTTTACAAACATCATTTCGGTTTATGCCAACCGTGTACTGCCAAAGGCTTTCATCGAAAAAACGGCAGCTGGGATTTATAAAATTTAATTTTTTTAGAAAAAAACAGAAAAAAAATTTTGGCAAATAAGAAATTATATTACATTTGCATAAATGTCTACTAATTCTATAGAGTATGTCTAATAAGAGAAATATGTTTAATTTACCTAAAGGTCGAATGCACGCAAACATGCGAATGTGTTGCTGTTGTTGTTGTTGTTGTTGTTGCTGCTAATCTTTCGGAAAATTACAAACACTATTATTTCAATTATTAAATATATTTATCATGGTATCTTCTTATAAAACTTTTACACTTGCTAATCAATTAACTAACGAGCAAATTGCCTTTTTTAACGAACATGGCTTTATCCATTTCAAAAAATTTATAAATCCAGAAACTGTTTCTTCCATCATTGATGCCTCCAAACAAGTGGAGCAAAAATGGATTGAGAATGAACTCCAAAAAGTAAACGGTGTTCCAATTAAATACGGAAAAGATTTGGATGGTTCTCCAATTGTACAGCGTTTTGCTTTTATCAATCAACATCATCAAACTTTAAGCGGTCTTTTATTGGATCCAAGATTTAATGGTTTATTGCCATTGGCAGGCGATGGCGCAAGATTAGGAACTGAAGAAAAAGACGGAATGGTTTTCAATCATTATATCAATGGGCCAGAAAGTAAGTTTACGAAAATGGGATGGCATACAGATGGTTTGAGAGATATTTTTTATGGTGGAAAATTAAACCCGATGCTGAATGTAGGCATTCACTTAAGCACTTTAAAACCAGAAAATGGAGGCCTTAAAATTATTCCGGGTACGCACAAGCAAAGCATTTACCAGATGCTTTTCCGTAAAAAATACTTTTTAGATAATAAAGCAGATCCACAGGAAGTTTCCATCAATCCAGAAGCTGGAGATTTAACCATTCACGATGGACGTTTGTGGCACAGAGTTGCACAATCCTCTATCCGTGGCGAAGAAAGCAGAAGAAGAGTTATTTATATTCCGATTATAGCAGGAAAATATGCTCCTAAAAACGAGAATAGCCCAACGGTTTTCTATCAACGTTTTGCAGGTATTGTTAAATAATTATGCTGATTCTTATCGCATTTAGTTATCTGGTTAGATCAGGTAAGCTAAAAAGTACCACAGATTTTTTTAAAAATACGCAGCGAAAAATCAAATTTAAAATTGCAAAACTAGAATTAGTTATACTGTCTGGTTTACAAATATTGCGCTATTAATGGGAAAAGAAACACAGGCTGAAAATTATAGTACAATTGCGCAAAGAACATTCTCAGACCGTAAGCGAACTAATATTTTAAAAAGAGCAGAACAGTTAACGATCGTATTTTTGCTTCCAAAAGTGCCTAAATTCATTTCACCCAACTTGCTCACTTTAATAGGGACGCTTGGTTCGGGATTGGTTTTTTTAGCTTTTGTTTTAGGAACTTATTTGACAAACGGGTATTTGCTTTTGGGTATTATCGGATTGGCTATAAATTGGTTAGGCGATTCTTTAGACGGAAGATTGGCTTATTATAGAAATATTCCGCGCCGCTGGTATGGTTTTGCACTCGATATTATTGCCGATTGGATTGGTATTGTACTTATAGGCTTTGGCTATTACATTTATGCTGAAAACGGCACGCAAATAATAGCCTTTGCTTTTGTAGCGTTGTATGGCTGGTCTATCATCATCAGCCAATTGCGCTACAAAATTACAGATGAATACAGTATAGATTCTGGCTTTGTTGGCCCAACAGAACTTCGATTTATTATTGCTTTAATTTTAATTATAGAAGTTTTATTTCCTGGATCAATTACCTATTTAACAGGCTTAATTACTATTGCGTTATTTATAATTAATACCATAGACAGCTTCAAACTCTTAAAATTGGGCGATTTAAAAGATAAAAACCAAGGCTGAAATGTTCAAGAAAAAAGCTATTTTCACTTTTCTGCAGGCGCAAGTTGCGGCATTTTTAGGCGGCATTACCGATTATGGTTTAATGATTTTATTGACAGAAGTATGTAAACTGCATTTTACCTTTTCTATTTTAATCTCCGGAACCGTTGGCGCCATTATCAATTTCAGCATCAATAGATTTTGGGTATTTAAAAATCAATGTGGCTATAGCAGCCGCATTAATAGTCAGCTTTTTAAATTTGCAGTGGTTGTATTAGGAAGCATTTCTTTAAAATCATTTGGTACCCTTATTTTGCAAAAAGCATTTCAAATCGATTACAGAATCGGAAGACTAATCACCGATAGTTTTGTTTCTTATGGATTTAATTACCCACTGATTAAATATTGGGTTTTTAGGGTAAATGAAAAACAGAATGTAATCGAATAGAATAGAATTAATTCTGGTAATTAAAAAAAAGCAATTTAACGCATAGAAACATAGGTTTTCGATTCCTTAAAAAGAATATAAAAAAGAAACTAGTTTCTTCACACATAGTCCCGATCCCGAACCGTTGGGCAATGTCATTAAATTAAGCTTTTTTGAGCTATAATTTTTCTCAAACATAGGAGAATGCAAAGATTAACCGCGATATTGTCATTTCGACGCAGGAGAAATCTTCGCAAGTAACTCCGCAACGCAAATCCAGTCTTTGTCGAGTTTCTTGTGTGATCTCTCCTTCGTCGAGATGACAAACTTTGTAGAAACTAATTCTAACACATAACCAACTATGTTTGTTTTAAACAAGTGAAACGCCTTTTTTAAGCGTTCTAAATCTATGTTTCTATGTGTTAAAATAATCACACCAAACCATTTCTTATAAATATTTTGTCATGAATAAACCATTTAAATATTTTACAAAATCACTAATCGTTATAACGATCTTAGTAAATATAATTTCTGGAAATCTAATGGCACAATCCAAAAATCCATCGCCATTACATTTTCCAACGCCTAAAAATGTAGATAATATGCTATTTTACATTCAGCGAGACCCCAATATAAACACTGCCATTTATGCCTTAAACTACCAAGAAAATGGAAAAATAGATAAAGACAATCCGATAAAAGGGTATTGGATTCGATATGCTGAGAAAGGAGAAACGAAAGATTTTAATTATATACAACGCAAATTTGCCTACGGAATAGAAAGCAAAGTCTTGAATAATGAAGAATTTGAGCTTCAATTCGTATCGTATAAAAAGTTGCCCTTAACCTTGAAAAAGACAGATTTAGATCAAAAGTATCATGTTTTTGTAAGTGTAAATCAGAAAAAAATACAAGTAGAAAAAATATTTGTGCGTATTGAAGGAGGTTCTTTTTGGTTGCCCAATGTAAAGTATGCTGAAGTTACTGGAATTGAGACTTCATCAAATAAAACCATTACGGAGAGGATGTTATTAAAATAGGACGGGAAAAAGAAATCATTAAACGAATACTCAGCCAATTAGAAAGTCTCCGAAGAGATCAACTTATTTACATCAAATAACCATGAAATCAGGTATTGTTTTTCGTTTCTACCCAGAGTAAATTTGTTTGAATCAAACGGTAGATAATTCTCTATTCAACAATAACCTTGAATTTTTACAAATCATGAACATAAACAAAATACTCTGTATTGCCATACTTGTGCTTTTTACACAACTAAGTTTCGCTCAATATTTTAAACTAACTCCCCAAGGCTTTGTGTCAAATGACGATAGCGATTTTACGGTAGTAAATGTGCCAAATGTAAAGCAAAAGGATTTGTACAAGAATGTACTAAATGCTATTAATTCGATGTACAGTAATCCACAAAAAGGACTTAATGTAGTGGATGGGGAAAGTATTAGTTTGACAGCTTATGAAGAAAATGCTCTGCCTGTAAGGCATAGTGCTGGAGGTTTTGGAAAGGTAAATTATAAATACGACTTGTCTTATACGTTATCCTTTCTTTTTAAAGACGGTAAGATCAGGATTAACAGTCCTACTTTTGAATGTAGACGATGGTATGAAGGAACTTACAAACCTACAAGTGGCTGGGGAAGCAGCGGCTGGACTACTCTAAAATTGGTAAAAGGCAAGAACGATAGAGTGGCTATTTATGATAAAGATGGAAAACTGCTTTTAGAAGATGCCTACAATGGATTAAACACTCATTTCAATTCGGTTTTAAAACAAATTATTGATAAATCTCAAAAGATCAATAATTGGTAATAAAGATTTAAAAGGGATTTACATTCATTTCTTTCAAATTCAATTCTTTATTTACATCTTAGTAATTACAAACTCACTTCGTCTAGTGATCTGATGCAGGGCCTCAGTGCAGGGAACTCCGTTTAAGCAGTTATTAATGAGCAGAATTAATGCTTCTTAAACAAAGCAATTACGGAAAGAATGATTTTTATGAGGTATTTTTTCAAATTAATAGCTCGATAAAATTAACCATTTAAATTTTCTGTTTAATTAAAAGACTGTCTGAATTGCAAAGGTGTTAAATTGGTTTTCTTTTTAAAGAGTTTGCTAAAGGATTGCGCATATTCAAAACCTAACGAATAAGCAATTTCGTTTACGCTTAAATTGGATGTAGCAAGGAGTTGTTTTGCTTTTTCAATAATATGATTTTGAATGAATTGCTGCGTGTTTAACCCAGTAATGCTGCGGAGTAAATCGCTTAAATAGTTCGCAGAAAGGTTGAGTTCCTGAGATAAATACTGAACTGTTGGAAGTCCTTTTACAGCTCCGTTTTCATTCTCAAAATAATCTAAGAGAGTTTGTTCTAACTTGCTTAATAAATCATGATTTGAAGTTTTTCTGGTAATGAATTGACGGCCGTAGAATCTATTAATATAATTAAGCAGTAAATCCAGATGCGCAACAATTAAATCTTGGCTGTAATGATCAATATTGTTTTTTAGTTCGTCCTGCATTTGTTTTAAAAGGCCAGAAATAATTACATCTTCCTTATCAGAAAGATGTAATGCTTCTGCAATCGAATACGAAAAAAATCCGTAGTTCTGTATAGTTTTCCCTAAAGGATAATTTCGAATTAAATCAGCTTTAAAAACCAGCATATAGCCTGTAACCGGATTGTCATTGGTCTGCGTGACAGAAAATACCTGATCTGGTTTTGTCAAGGTCATCATTCCTTCATCAAAATCATAATCACGCTGACCGTATTTAAACTTTCCGTTAATGCCTTTTTTTATGGTAATGCAGTAAAAATCATTGGTAAAATGTTTCCAGATATCAGAGTGTTTGTAACTCAATAAAGCAAAATCAATTACACTAACCAAAGGATGATCTGGTTTGGGAAGTGCAAATAACTGATGCAGTTCTGAAATGGTTTTGATTTTATGCGGGACTGATTTTTTCATTGCAACAAATTTACAAATTAATCGAAATTAGTAGAGAAGGAGAGATGCTGCCAGGTTTCCATTTCCTGCTCTTCATTTTTTCGATGTTCTACAATCGAATTGTAGCTGTCGCTTCCTAGTGGAAGATGTATGGGCGGATTTGGTAATTCGGTAACGGCAAGTAAAACTTTAGCAAGCTTCGCTGGATCTCCCGGCTGGTTTCCATCCAAACCTTTCAGCATATTTACATGCTGTTCTACATTATAGGCCGCTATTTTGTTTTTGGCTTCTGCCAAAGTGCTTTCGCTCATAAAACGCGTACGGAACATTCCTGGAGCAATTGCTATAACTTTAATATTGAAGGGTTTTACTTCTTGTGCCAAAGCTTCAGAAAGTCCTATTACGGCAAATTTAGCCGCATTATAGCTTCCTGTGTTGGCATAACCAATATATCCCATATTTGAAGCAATATTCAGGATATGCCCCGATTTTTGCTGGCGTAGAAAAGGCATAACATTTCGGATTACATTTACGGTTCCGAATAAATTAACGTCTAATGTTTTTCGAAATTCTTCATCGCTAATTTCCTCGATGCTTCCTACCAGATAATATCCTGCATTGTTTACTACAACATCTATTTTTCCAAAAATAGCAACTGTAGTTTCAATGGCCTTTTTTACTTCTTCATTATTTGTAATATCAACTTGAAGTGGTAGGAAATGGTCATTTTGATCGCCAATTTGGTCAATTAATTCTTTTAGATTTCGGGAAGTGGCAGCGACTTTGTCACCATTTTTTAAAACAGCATTTACAGTTTCAAGTCCCATTCCTTTTGATGCGCCGGTAATAAACCATACTTTTTGATTGCTCATGATTTTTGTGTTTAATTATTAAAGCAAAATTCATAAAGTTACAGTTTCAAAAAGTGTCCAGATTCAGAATTTATGTGTTCAAATCACTTCTTTTTTTTAAATGGTAGTAGACTATTTTAAAGACCTGTTATAATAAACTCGCTTCTGCGGTTCATTTGATGCTGTTCTTCAGAACAATTTACACCATCAGAACAATTGTTTACCAACTGAGTTTCTCCATATCCTTTGGCTGTTAAGCGACTTGCAGCAACTCCGTTTTTAACCAGCCAGTTTAAGGTAGCTTTTGCTCTCTGACCAGATAATTTTAAATTGTATTGATGTGATGCTCTGCTGTCTGTATAAGAACGAATATCGAGTTTCATATTTGGATGCTGGTTTAAAACATCTAATATTTTTTCTAAATCAATGGCAGCCTCAGTACGGATATTGTATTTGTCTAAATCAAAATAAATCATTTTTATGCCAAAACATTTTCCTAAATCATCTCCAACCGTAACTTTGCAGATAGATTTATCCAATGCAATAGGCAGTTGAGTTTTTCCAGAAACTTTTCCAATTGTCACCATTTCTTCTTTTGTTTCGTATTCGGTTTTTTGAGCTCGTACCATGTAGGTTTTACCGCATTCTACAGTAAACGCATACTCTCCACTTGAATTAGAAATGCTTGATTTTATAATTTTTTGATTTTCATATAAAGTCAATTCAGTTCCTGGAAGCACAACACCACTTTGAGAATCGGTTATTATGCCATTAAGTTCCTGCAGACATTTTAACACGCGTGTTTCTACGAATTTGTAAATATCATCAGAACCTTGTCCGCCATCTTTATTGGAGCTAAAATAGCCTCGTCTGGTAATAGGGTCAATACTATAAGCAAAATCATCTTTTGTAGAGTTAATATCATTTCCAAGATTTTGAATATCCGTAACGCTTCCATTAGATTGAATCTGTCCTACAAAAACATCCAAGCCTCCAAGTCCGGGATGACCGTCTGAAGCAAAATAAATTTCATTTTCGGTGGTTACGTACGGAAAGGTTTCTTTTCCTTCGGTATTAATTGATGGACCAAGATTCTCAGGAGATCCAAAACTGTTATTGCCTTTTATGCTCACTTTGTAAATATCTGACTGGCCAATTGTGCCTGGCATATCAGACGCAAAATATAAGGTTTTTTCATCTGGACTAAGTGTAGGATGAGCGGTGCTGTAATTATCGCTCGTAAAGGGTAGAGGAACAATGTTGCTGAATTTTTCGTTGTCAAAATCGGCTTTGTAAATTTTTACGAGTGTAATTTCCTTCTCATCTTTTCCTTTTTTGCCGTCCATAAAATTATTTCGTGTAAAGTAAACTGTTTTCCCATCCTTGGTAAAGACAATTGTTGATTCGTGAAAACGGCTATTAAGCAGTGATTTGATTTTATTTACTTTTGATGCCTCTCCGGTTGCAGGATCAATGTCGGCATTATAAATATTGGTAAAGTATTCTCCTGTCCATTTATGTTTTCTCTGGGTAAAATTTCCAGTATCTCTGGCCGAAGCAAAATAGATTTTGTTGTTATAGATAAAACTTCCGTAATCGGAATATTTAGAATTAATTCCAGCATTTTCAATTTTATAACGTCCAGAATTGGCTTTAATCTGGTCAAGATAGCTGACATTTTCTTGGTAAAGTTTTGCTCTAGAATCGTTTTTATATTTAGTACTGAATTCATTTAAGACAGCTGTAGCTTTATCGGTCTGTCCAGCTGATTTTAGAGATTGCGCGTATCTGTAATAATATTCGGCTTCGGGAGTTGAATTAAGAGCAAAAAGTTCCCCGTACCATTTAGCAGCGGGTTCGAATTCTGAATTAAAATAATAGGAGTTACCTAATTTCTTAAACAAATCTTCAGATTTATATCCTTTATCAGCAATTCTTTCATATGTTTTTATGGCATCGATGTAGGCATAATCATCGTATTTTTTATCACCCGATTTTACTTTAGACTCTTGCGAATAGCCATAAAAAACATTTAGAATTATTAAGCAGAGAAGTGTATAGTTTTTCATAATACTTTTTTTAGAAGAAACGAGGAGTTGTCATTTTACCATTGTTTTTGAAGAATTCATAACGGAGAAATATCTCGTGTGATCCTGAATTATAATTATTCAGATTTGTGGTTTCACGGTCATATCCATAACCCAAATAAAGTCCGTCGGTGATTTGAAAGCCAACCATTGCGCTTAATGAGGCACTCCATCTGTATGCGACACCAACAACAAATCGGTCAATAAACATAAAATTGGCAGAAATATCAACCTGAAGCGGTGCTCCTTGGACCATTTTTGCCAGTACAGCAGGTTTGAATTTGTAATATTGGTATTTATCGAGATTAAAGACGTAACCTCCCATTAAGTAGTAATTGATTTTGTCTTTATAGATGGCTACATCATTGTCATCATATCGATTGGTTTCGATGAAATTAGGAACTGAAAACCCGATGTAAGCTTTATCTGAATGCCAGTAAACACCAGCTCCCACATTGGGAGAAAACTTATTATCTAAATCCTGAAATTGCGGATCTCCTTGATCTTCAGGATTGAGCTTGTTGATGTCAAGATTAAAAATATTAGCCGTTCCTTTAATACCAAAAGAAAGTTTAAAATCGGGCGATGTTTGTATGGTATAAGAAACATCTGCCGATATATTGTTCTCGTTCGTAGGGCCGATTTTATCATTAACTAAAGAAAGACCAACACCAAGTCTGCTATTATTAATTGGAGTATTAATAGAGAAACTGCTTGTTTCTGGCGCACCATCAAGGCCAACCCACTGCGTTCGATAGAGCCCGAAAATACTTAAAACCCCACGTGATCCGGCATAAGCGGGATTTATATTAATGGTATTATACATATACTGTGTGTATTGTGCGTCTTGCTGTGCATAGCTGGCATGGGTTATAAGCACAATGGCAAAAAGAAGTAATTTTGTTTTCATAGTACGAATATTTATGACTACTATTTTTGCATTGTCTTGACATTACGTTAAATAGCGCAATTAAGATTTTTTATAGTAATCTGAATAATTATTAAAAACAAGAACAGTTTAGTAAGCGTTAAAAAAACATCTACATGCTATAAAGCGATAAGAGATAAATCTGAAAAACAACCAAAAGAAAGGCAAGTAGTGTTTTTGTAAGGTATTATTTGTAGAATTATAAAGATAAAAATTTTACATAACGACAAATGTTAAAAAAATATAGAGTTATATCTATTTTTTTGTCATCTGCCCAATATTTATGAAACGTTTAGATAGGAATATTAAAAACAGAGCGCATTGAGAAGGAATTTTTAACGGCACTCCATGCTTCAAAAAATGGTTGCATTTTATAAAATGAAACAATTTTTATTTATTTGAAACAATAAAAAAGCTAGTGTTTAAGCGTGTTAATTGCTTGATCTTTTGTTGGTAAAGTATTTTCTACTAGTTAATTTCAAGTTTATAACCTTTGTTGCGTACAACAACAATGTTGGTATTTGGATCAGATTCAAGTTTTTTTCTAAGCTTAGATATAAACATATCTAAACTACGGCCTACAATTACACCATCATCTTCCCATATTTCTTTTTGTATACGGTTTCTTTCTACTGTTTTGTTTGGAGAAGAAGCGAAAATAAGCAATACCCTTGTTTCTGTTGAGGTCAGGTCTATTGTATTTCCATTTATAATGAGCTTTCGACTATTTGCATCAAACAACACTGATCCTAAAGAATAAGTATCAGTGTTTCGATTATCAGGTATTTCTTTTCGTGACTTAAAAGATTTTAGAAAAATAAAACCGACAAATGCCAAAATTGACAGACTTCCCAGAAGATATTTGCTGTCTGCTGTAATTATTTCTTTTGGTTTGAATTTAATGTTAATCATGTAGCAGGCTTTGGGCTGTCTTCTGCCTATGCAGGCTACAATATTATCTTTTTCATTTATGGATATAACATATCCATAAGCAACGCTAGAATTGCCACAATTCAGAACATTAACGATAAAATAACTTGCGAACGGGTCTTTGACTAATAAACGATTTGTAATATTTATCAATGAGTCTGGTTGAAAACTAAAATCATTCTCAAACCTAATCTGATATTCATTTTCTGAAATTTTTTTCACAGGAAGTACTCGTGATGTACTGTCGCCTGATTGTAAAAGCAATTCATGTCCGATTTTTCGAAGTAAAATTTCTCTTCTAGCAAAGTCAAAACCGTCACTATCTTCCGTACGCAAGGTTGCATAGATTATAGCAGAAAACAAGATAAATGTCAATAGAAATAGATATTTACTTTTTCCGGAGATCAGATTTCGACTAAGAAGCATATTGTCAATAATTTATTTACAAAGTTTACATTTTTATTTACATTTTTTATTTCTCAAGCCGAAATATATCAAAGTAATTTTGTTACAAACTTTAAAAATAAGGTAAACTATGTTATTAATTAAAGCAGTAAAAAGTATGGAAAAAATCATTTATATGCTAGTCTTATTCTTGGTTGTAGTAATTGGGTTGGTATTTTCTAATCATGAAATTAAAAATGAAATTTCTAAAAAGTCAGTAGTCAAAAAACTTTCTAATACTGAAAAGAAAGATGTGCGGAAAAAATGGGAGGCTACTCCTGATGGCATAATGTTTAAAAAATGGGAAGCATCTCCCGCAGGTAAAAAAGTGTATGCTAGTGAAGCTAAAATAAGAAAACCTATTAAAGATTATGTCAATATGAAGGGAGTCGTGACCTCTCTTTCTCTTCCGTCAGAATCAAGATTAGGTTTTGGAATTATGGTAATGATTAATAGTGATGATTATATACTTAGTTTTGGATTGGAAAAGTCTGGCATCAATGAATTTCAGAAGTTAAAAAGCTTGAAAGTTAACGACACAATAATTATAAAAAGCCATAGTGTATCCCATGCGCCCAAGTATTTATATCCAATTATATCTGGCGACTATTTAGAACGAGATAGTAAGATAATTTATAAACGTGAACCTCGCAAAGGGGGGTGCTGAGTAAATAATTGCAAACTTTTGTTAGGTTATATATACGAGCTGGCAGTAATTTTAATAAACATTGACTAATATTTAAATGACTTTACGAACATTTATATTCTTAATTGGATTTTTATTTCTCAATTCTTGCAAGAAAAGTGATGAGAAAATTGAATGGATTTTTGTGGAAGGCGGAACTTTTGAACAAGGCAAAAACCAGATTGTTGTAAGTCCGAAAGGTGACTCAATAAAAGGATTTACTAGTCCGCATAGGTTAGTTGAACTTGATGATTTTTACATTAGTAAATATGAAGTAACTGTTCGTCAATTTAAAGAATTTTGCAAAGAAACAGGCAGAAAAATGCCTGATCCGCCTATTGAAAATGCACATGGTATTAAAGTTTATTACAAGTGGCTAGAAGAAAATCCGATGCTCGCAACTTGGGATGAAGCAAATGAATTTGCAAAATGGGCAGGAGGAAGACTTCCAACTGAAGCAGAATGGGAATACGCGGCGAAAGGCGGAATCAAAACTAAAAAATATAAATATAGCGGAAGTAATAATCCAATTGAAGTTGGCTGGGTTAAAGAAAACTCAAACAGTACATTTCATAAAGTAGGACTTCTTAAACCGAATGAACTTGGTATATATGATATGACTGGGAATGTTGGTGAATGGGTTTTTGATTGGTACAACCCCGAAAAGGATAGCTTGGTTAGTAAAAGAAACCCTCAAGGACCTGCAGAAGGGCAGTATAAAATCTCAAAAGGTGTCAGTTGGTTTTACGAAACACAAGATGAGAGTGGAAGACCCTTAGAATATGGAATTCATATGCCAGAAGTGAGATATCAATCACCAAAAGGTACACGAAATGATGGATTTGGATTTAGAATTGCGAAAGATAAATAGAAATCTATAGAGCGAAGGAGTTTTAATAATAGTATAAATAAAAAAGACACAGTGATTCTGTCACAAAACTTATACAGGATAAAAACTGTATAATTTGCCTGAGCTTTTTGTGACAGAAAAAGTATCAAGTCTTCAAGGTTGAACGTATAGTTTTATCGCAATAACTAACATGTCTAATAACATTAATAAACTTTCGTTATCATTTCATCTATAGGCAAACGAACTTTTTTTGTAGCTGCCATATAGTCTTTCTCCGAATCTCGATATCCTAAAGCGAGGATAACTGTAGAATGCAGCCCTTTTTCTTTCAAACCCAAAACCTCATCGATAGTGGCGGCATTAAATCCTTCGATAGGAGTGGCGTCCACTTTCAATTCTGCCGCGGCAATAATGGCAGTTCCTAGGGCAATATAAGCCTGTTTGGCCGCCCAAAGGGCTTTTTGCTCTGCGTTAATAGCACTAAAATAGGAATGCAATCCATTTCTAAATCCTGATAAGGCACCAGCATCAAGACCTCTTTGTTTTTCTGTCATTGCCATATAATCGTCAATGTAAGTCGAAGACATGTCATTGAATGCAGCAAAAACTAGCAAATGAGAACAAGAGCTAATCTGTCCATTATACGAATCAGCACCTAATTTCTTTTGGATTTCTGGATTGCTTACAACAAAAACACGGTAAGATTGCAGACCACAAGAAGATGCTGAAAGATTTATAGCCTCTAAGATCTGATCGACCTTTTCTTCTGTTACTTTAATGTTGCTGTAAGCTTTTGTGGCGTAGCGCCATTTTAAATTTTCTATCAAATTCATTACTATGTCTATCTTAAGTTTTGGCAAATATAAATGATATTGTTTTCTTTTTCGAGTTTTTGAAGTGCTCTAGGAAACTCCAAATCAAATCATTTCAGTCCACTAAAGAATATTTATCTGTTTTTCTCCATTATTATGTTTGTTTAAAGATTAATAATCTTTAAAAATTTATATAAAAAGAATAATTATCTGATTTTTAGTATAAATAAAAATATTTAATCTTTTATTTTCAAATTTGCAGGGTAAAAAAACTAAATATTATCATCAGATGAAAGCGAACATACAAGAAGATAAGGGAATAAACGAAAAGCAGGATATTGAAAACACTCAGAATACAATCCCGAATGATTTTGCATTCAAACTAAAGAGCACTTGTTTAGATGAAAATTATCACCCCTCAAGTAAAACGCGTTTGACAACCAATTTTGCAAACTTGGCTAGAGGAGCCAGTCGCCAGCAAAACTTACGTAATGCCTTAAATATGATTAACAATCGATTCAATGCATTGGCTCATTGGGATAATCCAAAAGGGGATCGTTACCATGTGGAACTTGAAATCCTCACAGTAACAATGAGTATTGATGATAACAATGGTAGTAACGATCTACCGATGATTGAAGTTTTAAAAACAAATATTATTGACCGTAATACTAGCCAGCAAATCGAAGGAATTGCCGGAAATAATTATTCCTCTTATGTTCGGGATTATGATTTCAGTATTTTATTGATTGAACACAATAAAAATAAATCTACTTTTTCTATTCCTGAAAATTTTGGTGATTTGCACGGAAAACTTTATAAGTGCTTTGTGAGTTCAGCCACTTATAAAGAGCACTTTAAGATGTCACCGATCATTTGTCTCAGTGTATCGAGCAACAAAACGTATACTCGCACGGAGTATCAGCATCCGGTTCTGGGTTTTGAGTATCTGCAGGATCAGTATTCTATCACTGATGAATATTTCTCTAAAATGGGCTTAAAAGTTCGTTTTTTCATGCCTGCTAATAGTGTGGCACCAATGGCTTTTTATCATTCCGGAGATCTGCTTGCCGATTATACTGATCTAGGATTAATCAGCTCAATCAGCACGATGGAGACGTTCCAAAAGATTTATCGCCCTGAAATTTACAATGCAAATTCAGTGGCTGGGAAAATCTATCAACCTAGTCTTAAACACGAAGATTATTCAATGACCCGCGTGGTTTATGACCGCGAAGAGCGCAGCCGACTGGCTGTTGAACAGGGTAAATATGCAGAAGAACATTTCATTAAGCCTTACAAAAGTCTCTTGGAACAATGGTCTGCTAATTTTACCCTTTAATTGATTACAACACATTAATATTATACTATTATGAAGAAATTATTATTACCCACCTCTATTGTTGGAAGTTTACCTAAACCTGCCTGGCTTGCACCACCCGAAAAACTTTGGTCACCATGGAAATTAGAAGGCGATCAGCTGCTTGAAGGAAAACAAGATGCTTTACGCATTTCTCTGCAGGAACAGCAATTGGCAGATCTAGATATCATTTGTGACGGCGAGCAGACACGCCAGCATTTTGTAACGACTTTTATAGAACATTTAAGCGGGGTAGATTTTGAAAATCGTAAAACAGTAAAAATCCGTAATCGTTATGACGCCAGTGTTCCAGTGGTTGTAGGTGAGGTTGCACGTCAAAAAGCAGTTTTTGTTGAAGATGCTAAATTCTTACGTAAACAGACTACTAAGCCTATAAAATGGGCGTTGCCAGGCCCGCTGACAATGGTAGATACCTTGTACGACGACCATTATAAAAGCCGGGAAAAATTAGCATGGGAATTTGCGAAAGCACTTAATGAAGAAGCAAGAGAACTTCAAGACGCAGGGGTAGATATTATTCAGTTTGATGAACCTGCATTTAATGTGTTCTTTGATGAAGTAAACGATTGGGGAATGGCAGCATTAGAAAGAGCTATTGAAGGTTTACACTGTCAAACTGCAGTTCATATTTGCTATGGTTATGGAATACAGGCAAATACTGATTGGAAAAAGACATTAGGTTCTGAGTGGCGACAATATGAAGAAATTTTCCCGAAAATTCAAAAATCTAAAATTGATGTGGTGTCTTTAGAATGTCACAACTCCAATGTGCCTTTAAATTTAATGGAACTTGTTCGCGGTAAAAAAGTAATGGTCGGTGCCATTGATGTGGCGACCAACACTATCGAAACACCAGAAGAAGTAGCGGCTACCCTGCGTAAAGCTCTTGAGTTTGTAGATGCCGAAAATCTTTACCCTTCTACAAACTGCGGTATGGCTCCGCTATCTCGAAACGTAGCCAGAGGCAAGTTAAGTGCTTTAAGCGCAGGAGCAGAAATTATACGCAAAGAACTTGGGATTTAGTCTCAATGTATTAATTAGAATATGGTTTCCTTATTTGAAGCCTGCTGTCCGTAGAATTTAACAGAGCGACTCTACGGACAAACTAATGAATCTAGAGAATCTACGTTTATGCGCGTAAGATATTTTTGTAATCTTAACTCTACGGAGAATAATATTTAAAACACATTGAAGAAATTATTAGAAGTACTAAAAAAAGCAGGTTTCGACGGTTTCCTGTTAATGATAGCCACCATGATTCTGATGGCTTATTTTTTGCCAAAGCCAGGCATGGTCAAAGAACCTGTTTCGCTGGAGGAGATTGCCAATGCTGGCGTTTCCTTGATTTTCTTGTTTTATGGCATGCGACTGAGTGTTGAGAAACTAAAAGCCGGACTTTCCAACTGGAAAATGCATATTGTGGTCCAGTTGACTACCTTTTTATTTTTTCCGCTCATTGTTTTGGCATTTCGACCGTTGTTTGTCAATAACGGCTACGAGCTGCTTTGGCTGGGTGTATTTTTTCTCGCAGCATTACCGTCTACAGTTTCCTCTTCTGTGGTCATGGTTTCCATCGCCAAGGGAAACATTCCTGCAGCCATTTTCAATGCAAGTATTTCCAGTTTGATCGGAGTAGTGGTTACGCCGCTCTGGGTTGGGCTGTTTATAGCTTCTGCGACAGGCGATTTTGATGTCACTCAAATCGTCATAAAGTTGATTCTTCAAGTCTTGCTGCCTGTCATCATCGGCATAAGCCTCAATTCTCGTTTCGGCGCCATTGCTGAAAAATACAAGAAACAGCTCAAATATTTCGATCAGGCAGTTATTCTAACGATTATTTACACGTCGTTTTGCAAGTCATTTTCCGAACATCTTTTTGAAGGTTTCACCACCCTTGAACTTGCTGGACTCGCTGCAGGGATGATGGCGTTGTTTTTTGCCGTATTCTTTTGTGTTGGACTATTCAGCCGCCTTCTTGGTTTTTCAGATGAAGACCGTATTACTGTCTTATTCTGCGGGTCTAAAAAGTCATTGGTACACGGCACCGTTATGTCAAAAGTACTTTTTCAGCACAGTACCATCACGGGCATCGTATTGCTGCCTCTAATGCTTTACCATGCCTTGCAATTGATTTCCGCTAGTATCATCGCTCAGGGTATGGCTCGACGAAAAGAAGTATAGTTTTATTTATGACGCGGCTCTTTATCTTTTTTCGATAAAGGGTACCAAGGATAATGCTCCCTACTATAAAATAATGTTTTTTAGATTTTTATACCTTGAAGATAAATGCTGCAGTATGTTATGTTTTTAAATTGTGTAAAATAAGATTTTTGTATTGTTTTTGGTTATATTTGAAGAATTTTATTCTGTATTTAGAAATAAATTAAACCTCTTTAAAGTAATATTCTATGGAACAAATAGACGATATTGATCTTCAGTTATTAAATATACTACACGATAATTCTAAATACACTGTAAAAGAACTTGCTAAAATGGTAAATCTTTCTGCATCGCCTGTTTTTGAGCGGATTAAAAGATTGGAAAACAGTGGATATATTAAAAAATATATTGCACTGCTTGATGCAGAAAAATTAAATAGAGGTTTTATTGTTTTTTGTAATATCAAACTTAAGCAGCACGATCGAAACATCGGGAATCAGTTTGTTAGCGATATTATGAAAATCGAAGAAGTTGTGGAATGTTATAATATTTCAGGTGATTACGATTTTTTAATGAAAGTTTCTGCTAAAGACATGAAACATTATCAGGATTTTGTGTTTAATAAATTGGGATCAGTTGAAAGCATAGGGAGTACCCAAAGCACCTTTGTTATGTCGGAGATAAAAAATATGTATGGATAAGTTCCGCGATGGCTTATTTCTTTGAAATTCGCCTTAACTTTTGTGACAGAAAATTTTTCCAAAGCAACTTTCAAATTCTAAATGCTGTTTTATAGATTTTAAATCTAAATCAAAGCCATTTGTTTTTCAGCCCAAGCACTCATTTGGTTGATGAAAGGAATTAACTCACTACCCGTTTCAGACAAAGAATACTCAACGCGAGGCGGTACTTCGAGATAAACTTTTCTGAAAATCAATCCGTCAGCTTCTAATTCTTTTAAAGTCTGGGTTAGCATTTTTGGTGTGATTCCTTCAATAGTTTTTTTTAGCTCACCATAGCGCAAGATGTTATCTTTTAGCGACCACAAAATTCGGCCTTTATATTTTCCTCCGATTCGCTGAAAAGCGTAATCAACTGGGCAATATGCTTTTACGTTTATTTTTTTTGCCATTTTTTTTATTTTTAAAATACTGATTTCCAGTATTAGTATGGTTTTGGTACGTAGGGTACTTTTTTGTACGTACTTGTGGTAAAGATATTATATTGTTTTCTTTGTTAGAGTAATTATTAGAATTTTTATCAAGCAGATTCTGATATTCATTCATTATAGATTGTTTTTGTTCCGCTTTTAATCACTTTAAGAATTATGACAAACGCTCAAGAATCAAATAATCAAGAAATTACGGTATTAGAACTTCGCAACTATTTATTGAAGCCCAATACAGCAGACGGGTTTAAAAAGTACTTCAATGCTTATTTTGTTACTCCTATGCATGATCTCGGTGGCTATACTTTAGGACAATTTAAAATTGATAGAGCAAATGATAGATTTGTCTGGTTTAGAGGTTTTAAGGATATGAAAACGAGAATAAAATTCTTAAATGATTTTTATGTTGACAGTAAAATTTGGAAAGACTTTGGAAAAGGAGCCAATGAAATGATGATCAATTCAGACAACGTTTATTTGCTGCGTCCACTTGCCAAAAGCATTTCTGCCAATTTTCTAGAGGCGAGTCATAAAATTGTTGTGGTGAATTTTTATAGTTGCAATGGTACGCTGGACAAAGTAATTGCTCTTTTTAATACTGAATATTTGCCATTTTTGGAAAGCATAGAGATTAATCATACAACACTTTGGGTCAGCGAAATGCAAGAAAATGGTTTTCCGAGACTTCCAGCTTTTCAGGACAAAAATCTTTTGGTTTCCATTACATCTTTTGAAAATGAAAAAGAGTATCAATTAAAACAAAAATTGATTAATAAAATGAGCAATCAATTGAAACAATCGATGCAGCAATTAATCACAACGCAAAATACTTTATTGCTTATTCAATAAAAAACAACCTTTCAAATATCTAATATTCATCCGATAGGAAGATGTCTAAAAAATACAATTTATGGAAAATGCTATTGCAATTTATGGAGCATACGGACATACAGGAAAGTTTATTGTTGCAGAACTTTACAGGCAAGGTTATAGAAATTTGGTTCTCTCTGGAAGAGATTCGGGAAAATTGACTGCTTTGCTTCCGTTTTTTCCGGATTCAGAAATAAAAGTGGCAGACATCAATGATCCAAAATCATTAGACGAAGCTTTTAAAGACGCCAAAATTATTATAAATGCTGCTGGTCCATATTTAGATACTGCGGCACCCATAATCAAGTCAGCTTTAAGATTGGGAAGTCATTATATTGATTTATCGGCAGAACAAAAACCAGTGTTGGATATCATTGATGAATTTTCAGAAGAAGCTAAAAATAAAGAAATCTTAATCATTCCGGCGGCAGCTTTTTATGGTGGATTGGCCGATTTGTTGGCGACTCAATTAACAAAGGAGTGGGAGCATACAGATGAAATCAACGTGTATATTGGTCTGGATTCCTGGCATCCTACAAAAGGTACGAGATTAACAGGAGATCGAAATCATTACAAAAGATTAACGTTCAAAGACCATCGTTTAAGGGAACTTGAGCCAACTCCTTCAAAAGAATGGAATTTTAAAAAACCAATAGGCAACAAAGAAGTGGTAAGTCTGCCTCTTTCAGAAATCATTACGATTTCGAACCATTTAAACGTGAATACCGTTAATACATATTTGAGTCAGAACTCTTTAGACGATCTTAGAAACAACAATACGCCAGAGCCTAAACCGACAGATGAAAAAAACAGATCCTCGCAGCAATTCAGTCTTGAAGTCGTTGCGTTAAAAGATAATGAAGAAAGAAGAATTTCGGCTCAAGGCCAAGATATTTATGCTGTGACTGCTCCCTTAGTTGCAGAGGCTGTGAACAGAATTTTATCTGGAAAAGCAACTTCAAAAGGTGTAAAGACACTGGGAGAAGCATTTTCATCGAGCGATTTTTTAAATTCCTTGCAAGAAGATGATATAAAAATTACTTTGATAGAGAAAATCACATGAAAAAAGGCTTGAAAAACCTACATTTTTGTGCATAAAAAAAAGAGACAACTATATAATAGTTGTCTCTTTCAGTGACCTTTAGTTCACAATTTACAAACCATTTTATGAATGATTTAAAGAAATTGGCTTACTTTCAAGTGAATTTGTGAGATAATTATTTTAAATTTTAATTCAGGAACGGTTTGTATGTATCGTAAAGGTTAAATGTTAAAAACGTTAAATTGACCTCTTAATTTTATAGAAGAAATTATTTAGGTCAAAATATGATGATTATATTTCATCAAGTTGATTTTAGTAAATATTTGGATCCATTTAATAATTGTTGTTCCACTAAATTTAAAGTTGATTTATGTCAGTTGATATTTTCTGGTAAAAAACTTATTAATTATTATCTTCGAAGTATTTTACAAATAAATTTTCAAGCAGGTCTATGGATATTAAAAAAGGAGATTCCGAGGATATTAAAAGAGAAGCATCCGACAAACATAAAGGGGTTACATTACAGAAACTGCGTGCAATTCAGCTGATTTTTGAAAAAATAAAAACAGACTCTAGTGCTCAAATTCATGTGGCCATTGAGCATGAAGGAGATGTTTTTATTTACAGTGATGCTTATAAATTTTTAGAAGAGAATAAAAACTATGATTCTAAAAATTTTTCTTTTTTGAGTGCACAGGTCCTAAACACTTTAGTGTATTTTTTGGATTATTGGCTGAAAGACCATGTAAATAGAAGTGAACATGTATTTTTTACATTTTATTCAACCAATAAAATAGCAAAAGAAAAAAATAGTGAACATGTCAGAAGTTTGGGGTGTGAACTTCCTGACAAACCAATTTTAGAGCTTCTTGGTGCCAGAAATTATACCTATACAAATATACTTACGGTTTGTAAGAAAGCGGTTTTAAGCGAATATGACAAACAGTATAAAGGAAAGAATCACTTTAAAACAATTGAAAATTTTACGGATGAGGAATGGAAGCAGTTTTTTAATCAAATATCGTGGCATTTTGAAATGCCTGCAAATTCTGAAGTTAAAAAAATAGTTCATGACTCGATTAGAGAGTTTGCCGAGCAAAAAGGGCTCAATATTTTAGGCAAAGAGGATTTTATCGAGGCAATGCTCCGAATGCGTTTAGAAGACAAGCAGGAAGAATCCGATAGGGCAAACCGATTTCTAACCTCTGATAGTGTAGAACTTATTTTTCATAAGATTGTGAGTCAACCTGTGGATAAAAAGCTGTATCGATTTTTAGATATAGATTACACCGAATTAAACAACAAACTTGGGGATTTTAGTTCCCGTTTTCTTTTAGAAAAATATAATTCGATTACTTCCAAAAGGTCTGCACCCCAATTTTTAGACAGGAAGGTAAGACAGCATAATTCGGAATTAAAAATTGATAAGGAGAAGTTAGAAGCTTTTGATCATGAAGTGCCAAAAAATGAAGTTATTTTCGGCACACTTGAGAGTTTTGTTTCTAGCAGGAAACCAAACTTTTTATTTGGCGAGATAGGAGGTGGAAAAAGTTCCCTTGTGGCAAAATTTGCCCATGAGCTAAGTTTAAATGATAAGATATGTATACTGATACCAGTAAATTATATTAAAGGTAAGATTGATCAGAACTTCAGCTCGCTATATAGCTGCATAGATACTTTTATAGAGTCCAATATTGTTTTGAAAGGTAGTGTTCTACCAATTGAATATTTGCTGAGGAACACGTCTGTTACCTTAATTTTTGATGGTTTAGATGAGTTGGGTCGATTAGAGGCAAGAAGTTTAACACGTCATTTAGAGCAGCTCAATCAAGAAGAACCTGATGTTACAATCGTAGCTTCAGGAAGGCCTTTGGAGCTACAGTCCGTTATTAATTTTAATAGCTGGAACTGCTTAACCACTACAGATTTAGCGGAAGAAGAGATTTTAGAAATCCTTAAAAATGAAGCAGTATGTTCAGGATTGTCAATAGAGCAAGCTGTAGATGATTCACTTGTTCGATTTGAATTTTTAAAAAGTAGGCAGGAATTGTTCGCCATTGCAAAAACGCCATTGGTAATCTGCATGATTCGTGACTTTTTGAATTCTGATCTTGATGATCATAGCCTTGGCAGTTTAATGTACATAGTTTTAACCAAAAGATTGGAATGGGATGAAACGGATTTAAAATCTAATTACAACAATTTTCTGGAATCATTTTCTACTAATATTGAGCGTGAGAAAATCATTTCCCAAATTGCAGAAGCAATGTTTACTTCTGAGAAAAGAGCTTTGAGCAGCGAACATCTCTCACAGATCATAACGGATATTATTCTAACCGAAGGTGGCGATAGGAAAACCATTCCCGAAGCAATTTCTTTTTATAAGAATGTTTTTTTACAAGAGACTGCAGGCTTGTACAGTTTTATATCCCAACCCCTTTTAGAAACTGCATATGCTGTAAAACTCGCGGCAGACTTCCGTAAAGAAGGATGTGTCTTTGATTTGAATGATAACAACTGGAGAGCTTTTTCCTTTGCTATAGCAGTGAATAGAGTCAAAGGTTTTTCAGAAAAGATGGAAGTATTCCTAATTAATGTACTAACTGAATTATTAAGATTTGAAAATAATACTGCTGTAGCGTCGATTATAATTACAGAGTCAAAAAGTCCTGAACTTTCATTACTATTTATAGAAAAAGTTTCGGAGCTGAGTTTTCGTCCGCTTAGAGTATTCGGCAGTATGGAGCTCGTTGGGGGGGCTGATTTGTATTCGAAGTACGCCATGGCGTATACCATTAGCCTCGCGAAGGATGACGGTATAAAATGGTTTTTCGCTGAATATTTAGATCCAATTCATCCATTTAACAATGATGGGCATACTATCGAAGACGTACTTGCGAATTTATTTAGTTTGCTTGACTATAAGCTGGAAGCGCGTTATCTGGAAAAACTTTTAGAATTTTTTAATTATCATTTGGCATCCAGAACAATTGCATGCAGTTCACTGCTTCCAGTTCTCGTCCTAGTTATTATTAGCAGAATTGACGCAAGAGTTCGGTGCTTGCTGCTAACTGACATTCTGTATCATCCTGTAGTGGGGAAGAAAGCCAAGGAACTGCTCCTAATAGAGTCAGCGAGTGACAATATTGTCTACGTAAGGGATGGACTTGAAGTTGTGGCTTCAAAAAATGAAACACGGAATGTTGAAGCTGTTTTATTTTGGTTCCAAATCCACATTGCAGGACAGAGCTTGAATGAGAACATCATTAACGCAGCTATTAAAATTGCAGCAAAAGGAAATGATGGCCTTTTTGAAATTTTAATAGATAAAATAGGGAAAGAAAACTTTTGTTCGTTTTTAAGATTTCAAGCTTTAAGTAATTTAAAGGAAGCAGCCGGAGCTGCAGTGTTGCTGTATTCTAAATTTAAAGAAAGTGATTTTTACTTAGTAGCCAGACCCCTGCTCGCTGACGATGACCTATACAGTTTTAAAGACGAGAAAAAGAGAAAAATCTTAGAAGATTTATTGTTTAAGTTTCCAAATGAGTCTATAGAATTTGCAAGAGCTAATATACCAAGAAGGCGGACACAAAAGGATGAGACAACAGAAATTTTTATTTATAATTTCAATAAATTATTAACTGAAACAGATTACATCCTCAAAAATGAATTTTTAGATATTGTGACCTACCTTCCCAGCTACCCTGTTTTAAGCAGGGAGGCTGAAATTAGGGATAGTTATAAAAAGCTTTTGGAAGCTAAACCTCAGTATATTGAATTTTTAAGACAAGCTTCGGATGGTTTGGATTTCCACCTCAGGCAAAATGCCAATTCCATTCTTTTATGCTGTTTTCCTGAAAATTCAAAAAGAGAAATTGAAAGGGTTATACATTCTGCATATATGCAAATAGGTTCAAAAGGAGAATGGCTGAAATTCTGTATAAAACTTTCATTTTCTAACGAAGTACTCGCTTATGTTTATTCGTTGTTGCCATCTCTTCTTGAGGTATCGAAGTATTATGCTTTGTGTCTGCTTTATAGAAATAAGTTTCATCTTTCGAAAAATGAGAAAGATTGTCTGGTTGAAGGTTTGTGCGGGGCTGGATATTTCTTAGATATTGACCTTCATTATACAAGAACCAATTCAAAAAGGATAGCTGGTGAGCCGGAGTTTTTTCCAAAATTAATTGAGATTCTTAATGGTACTCATGAAAAGTATTCAGAAAATGCAGCAAATATACTTTTAGATTATCATGATGAAAAACTAACAAAAGCCCAAAAGGCCAAGTGTTTAATATTAAGAAATGAAAACTGGATGCAGTTTTTCTTTGAAGTTAACAGAATGAGGCCTAATTTGTTTAAGGATGAAGAGTTTGTAGCGGAATTTGATAAAGTAAATGAATCCCTTGGAGAGAAAACACTTTTGGGATATTACAAAAAAGCGCTGTATGACGGCAATGACTGCTGGTTAGATATTTTAAAGAAAATTTCGGAAGATCATATCGGTATGATGGATGCCGAATATCAGTTCTTCTATAATTGGTTAGTTGGGCTAAGAAAGAGAAGATCTGATTTAACGCTCTTAGCGGGTCAAGCTGCTATTAATTTTCTTGATTTCCCTGTAATTAAAGAAAAGACTGATTTTGGTGCTACGCTGCCTTTCCTGGCAGTTATTGCAGCCGAATTTTCTGATTTCAATAATGATGCATTGGAAGAAGTTCTTAAGCAGTATCATTGTCAGGAAGATACTGTCTGTTCCATTTTACGACGACTTGGTAAGATTCCAGAGTATTATCCTTTGCATCGTGAAAAACTCTATCTGACTGTTTTCTCGGAGAACAGAACTAGAAATTTTACTCCTTTAAAAACTGAAGAACTTGAAAAATTTCTCTATGATGGCGATGATATTCCAAGAGATATAATTTTTAACATAAATTCTATTCTGATTAATGCAACTAACCTTCATGATGAAATGAAGGACTCTTTAATCAACAAAATGAAAGCTTTGATTATTTCAGTGGTTTACTTCTGTAGAAATGAAGATGTGAATTTTGATCTGATTTTGGGGGCGGTGGATAAAATAGGCCTGCCGTGGTACAATGATAATGTAAATTTCGAGCTCAGAGATTTAATTTTCATAATTAAAGAAATGAAATTGAGAAAGGTTGAAAATAAGGAGCTTTATGCGGGGATTTTAAAAACGAGAATTGAAAATAACAATGGAGTAACAGTAAAAAATCCTGATGATGATTTTCTTGAGTTGCTTTTATTGGGGGTTTCGTTTGATTTTAATATTCTAAAGATCATTCTTAATGACTTGGTACAGAAGACGTATCTATTCAAACTGACTTTAATGTTTGAAATTTTCAAGTATACAGTTTATAGAATTCCTGAAAGTGATAAACCAAAACTAAGCCTAGAATCAGAAAGAATTTTAAAAAGCCTTATGAATCGTCCATTGGAAAAAGGGGAAAATGGAAATTTAAATCAGATAATGTGGATGATGTCACTATTGTCTTTTTACCTTGATAAAGAATCAAGAGAATATTCTCTTTTGGGATATTTAAAAGGTTTGGAATCTTTGTTTATATCGCATAGAGAATATTCATATAACACAGCATCGGGAGGTTCTTTTTCAATCAAGGGTAGGGATTTGATTTATAATAGTGATGTAATTTTAGAGCATATTAATCAAGATATTTTTCAGGAAGCACTGCAAAAAGGAGCAGAAATTGGAACTCCGGAAATCAAGGCAATTTGCAGGATGTTCAGTAAAGTGTTTTTTTAAGTTTATAATTTGAAATTAGTATCGCCTGCAATTTAAATGTTTTTAAAGTAACTAGCATGGATATGTTGGCCCTGGACAATATCTATACTTAAATGATCAATATTTAAGTATAATTCGCTTGAATATTTTTAACTGCGCAGAAACACTGCGTACGACGAAAATACTTTTGATAGATAATTGATCACAAACAAGTTACAGCAAGCTAATTTCTCCCGTCATGATAACAAAACATTCTTTACACGATTTAAAGCGATTCCACAACGAAGCCATGAATTTTTTTGCAGCAGAACTTATGCTGTTAAAAGAAATACTAACTAAAATAGAAGACGATCGATTAGGTAAATGTTCCGTTTTATTAATAAGCTGCGGACAAACAGGAGCTGCTCTTCTTCAACTGTCAAACCAGATAGACTGTTTCGCAAGCGAATCAGTAATGCTTGCTCGCGCATTTATGGAAAAAATAACAAATTTTTGTTATGCAGGAATTTGTGATGATGAAGAGTTTAGGGCATTTGTGTTACATCCAATTTATAAAAAGTATCACAGCCTCGGTGCAATGAGAATGGAAGATGATCTAGATCTCGTAGCTCAGAATGTTACTAATAGAAAGCAGAAACAGCAAATGTTTAGAGAAAACGCTATTGTGCAAGAAGCATTAAATATATTCTCTGAAAGAAATCCGCGGTTAAATTGGACAAAAAAAAGTCTAAATCAAAGGATTGAGGTTATACAGAAATGGGGAAAATTGATGGATGTATTTTTTACGATCAATAAGCTTGAATATTATTCAGATGCCTCTGAAGTTCTGCATGGTTCGCTGTATGGTTGCACCTACAACGTAGGTATTTTCGATGATGGATTTGATAGGAATATAGAAGGAGAAATGGAAAAAAAATTATATAAGGACAATACTTGTATGTTATTGCATTTAGGAATGTTAATACATGAATCACTTACTCTTATATCATATTCAGATAGTATTGAAAAACAATGGGACTACTCATATAAAAATAGAGGCCAAGCATTAAATTTATTATTTCATGTATTAGAAAGAGAGATTAAATAAAATAATCTCAAAAAAGTAAATTAGTGCTCCATCTGCTTTTATATATTCGTTAGCGGACTACGTATACAAAGACTTTTATACGTTTCTGATAGAGAAAGAATGATAAGGAAGCAGAAAGAATTACTCTGCGGTTGACTAAAACCGAAGCTTTGATTTTAATTGAAAAGGTTAAGGAGAAGTATTAATAATATATTGAAATATACATTAAAAATAAAATTCATGAAATACTTTACACATCCAGATGGAATATTTGAAATACAAATACCATTAGATTGGCACTATAAAAATGAAGTAGCTGGTTTAGAAAATAAATCTCCTTTCAGTTTTGAATTATTTAAAAATGTCCAGGGTTGTTTTCAAATTAGCTGTTATCATAAAAGTGAAAAACCAATAAATCCTACCTTACCAACAAATACCTTTAATGTAAATAAACTGAAATTTATTCAAACAGAACTTCCTGATTCTGAGTTTAAAATTATACTTTGGGCGACTGTTGTAGAAGATTATTTTTTTATGGCAAAATATGTATGCCAACCAAATTCACGGAATGGCAATATTATAAAAAAACAAATTAAGAAGGTTGAAGACAGCCTCTCCACATTAATGTGTTTAAGTACTGACAGAAGGGAAATTGCCATTAATTATGACAGATTTGAAAAATTTAATGCAGCTTTAGCAGCTTCTTTTGATTTAAAGAACAAAGCAATTAAAAACAGGTCAAATATAGAGTTGATAATTATTTTAGCAAATCAAATAGATGCATATTTGCGCTTATGCATTGTGCATAAGTTTCAAATAATAGAAGAGACAAGTTTGTTCAATTTACATTACTTGTATCAAGGCGAAAATGATCGTCCAATTATGGAAAAGAAAATTTATGATAAAGCCAAAGAAATGAATATTCTTTCAGAAGAACAGCATTTGCAACTTTATCAACTTTATGATTTAAGAAATAAAGTGGTTCACAGGTATATCATTACGGACATTAAGACAATGGAATTGTCTGGAATATGTTTTGATTATGAATTAATATGTGAAGAAATCAGATTAATTTTAGTTAGCCTGGAAAATGAGCAATTTGAAAAAAATGTCGGTTACCATGGAACAGGAGATCCACAAAGAGAAAAAGATCAAAATCACGTTAATGAACTTTTTTCAATGGTAAATGATAAACATTTTTCTAAAGAATTTCATAGGAAAATATAAGATACAAAATGTTATATTATTTGTTAGAAAAATGACTACAAATTCTTTTCACAAAAGCCTATATATGGTTGTTTGCCAGAGAAATCGACAAAAGATAATATTACCTTTTGATGACTAATCAATTGTAAATGTTCGATAATTATAGAATTTAAATTTTTCAGATCTCCATCATCTTATGTATTTGAACGCGGAGTAATGCTCTGTGTGTCATTTTATATTGTAATTTTTCTTCTGTATCAAAACCCTCTTTTACCATAGTAGCAAGATTTTTAACTATAAAAGGGATATCGTCTTCATCATAATCTAAAGAAAGTAACCGTTCCCTCAATGTAAGTGAGACTACGCCAATAGCAAAACTGATTTGAGGCACCAGTCTCAAAATAAAATGCCTAGATTTGCTTAAATACTGATCATCCTTTCCAGAGATCATTTCGTTTATGCTCTCATAGCTTTTACCGTAAATAAAAGCCTTTAAGATCGGCACGATTGCCTCAAGATTATCGGCAAGTTCATCTAGAGTATATTTTGTTACTTTCAATCCCAAAGCTCTTGCCATTTGAGCGCGACTTGCAGGACTGGCAAACATTTCGACAATTCTTATCTTATCTTCCTTTAGCCAATTAAAAAACCAAATGATCCATTCAGAAACAGAAAATTCAAACAGATCTTCTACATCTAATTTAGACAGGCTCTGGTCCAATTGTTCAATTGTTTCAGGTTTAATTCCGCTTTTTAAACTTACAACTTCTACTGCTTTAGCATATAGTAAATCAGTTGCTAAGTTCTCCCTTATTTTAATGAGTCCGTTAATCTGGTCAGAGAATGAATTATCATTCGTCTGTGATGCCTTGTAGGCTGCTAACGAGTTGCTGAAAATTTTTTTGATGGAGTTATTCTCTGTTTCCTCAGTGTGGAGACGCAGTAATAAGCTGTTTGCATCATGAGATAGCATGCCATTTTCATCGTTTTGGGAGACTTCATCTAAAAATCTTATCAGAGGGTCAGTGATGGTTAGACATTGGTCACTTTTAGCAAAGACCCTTTCCTGCAGCATCATCCAGTCGCGAGGAGCCTCGGATTTGTCCTCAAAAGTTATTATCTGTCCGGGGATTAGAAGGACAATCCCTTGAGCCGCCGTACCAGCTCTTCCAGCTCTTCCAGCCGCATTTAAAATTTCATGAGCAAGCAATTTTTCGGATCCTTCGGTATCTTCGTCAAATCTATCATCTCCTGCGATAATGACCACTTCGGCCGGTAAGTTTATGCCTTGTGCTAAAGTTGCAGTTGCTATAATAGAATTTATGCCATCTTTAGATTTAAACAATGATTCGTTTAATAGCCTTTCCGCAGGGAGAAGAAGTCCATGATGAACTGACACTTGATAATCTGGATTAAAATAAGAATAGCTCAAATTGCCTAATTCCATTTCAAGACTGTTTATTATTCGTATGTTTTGTTTTCTAAACAAATCATAATTAATAGTACTTTCGTCAAGAAGACCATGTAAATATCTAGCTGTACTTTTGGCTACTACAGGATTGTTCACAAATACTAGGGTTTTCATTCCTGCTTTTACAAAAAAAGCAGCAAGTTCTGCCGCGACAAGATTTCGATTACTTGTGATCCTGTAATAAGGACTTACTTCAAGTCTTAGTTTTTTACTAAAGAGCCTTCTAATATAAAAATCATCCGACTTACTGGAATCCCACTTATTGTGAAGACTATAAATTTGGTAAGGCGTTGCGTAAATTTGATCTTTAAGTGCTTTTGGTACAGTTTTTCCCGTATGTGTTGCCTGGACTTTTTTAATAACGGTATCAAGTTTTTCAATTTCATTTTTAGGATAAATTATACAGCCCTGTAATTGACGTGTAGGCTTCCAGCTGGAGTTAAACGCCTCGCAATTGCGACCTGTCACATTCATTATCCAGGACGCTATCTCGCCGCCATTTTCAACCATGGCAGAAATTAGCAGAAAGTCAGCTTCCGGTGTTTCAGTAAAGAGTCTCAACAGGCAGTACATAGCATCCAGACTGCGTTTGTCTAATCTATTCATTCTTCCATTCACTAAGTGGAATTCATCAAAAACCACTAATCCAATATTTTCAAAACTTTCGGGATTCATTGTAAGCAATGTAAGACAGCGTTCTGGAGTCATAACATTGATTGTTTCTAGATTTTGGCTTGTAAAATCAGTAAATTCAGCGCCAATTTCCAACGTATCCGAATTTATATTATCAAAGAGAATTTTTAAATCACGATTTATCTGATCTTCTAATGCATGCGTGGGTACTAAGTATAAAACTGAGCGGCCTGACATAACCGCGGATGCAATCTTTAATTCAGCTACAGTAGTCTTACCTGCGCCCGTTGGAAATGTAAGCACTGCAGAATTTCCAGAATCTAAGAAACCCGAATGTACAGCCTCAAAATGATTCTCCCACAAATATGGGCGCGTTTGTGCTAGTTTTTGTAGAAAACTATTCCATTCTGATGCATTTGTACCATCTGGTGGTCTAACGTTTATAACTCCTCTGCTTAGCAGTCTGTCCTGTAAGACATCCATGAGCAAGGCTAAATGGTATGGTCCAGAATAACAGCTTTTAATAGTCATATCGGAAAAAGATACGTCGAGGGAGGCCAGTTCTATGATGTTTTTAAAGTAGGTTATCTTTAATTCTGTTATTCCCAAAAGCACTGAAGCCATTTGCTGAATACCATGAAGCATAAGAAGCCAAAGATAATCTTCCGCTTCTGCCTCGTTTTCATTATTTTCAAAATCTCTTTCTATTGGTTCAATTGCCCTCAAAGCGCCTAGTTGTCCCTTTGCCAAAAGCCGTACAGCATCACATAATTGTTCCTTTATATTCGCTTCGGACGAAGGACTTATTCTTCCTGCAATTTCTGCAGCATCCGCCGGACTATCGCCAATTAGAAAAAGCAGTATGGATGAAATCCAGCTAGGAACATTCTGCGCCTCCAGTCCAAGATCGGAAACCTGCTCTCCTTGATTTCGAATGAATTGAAGCAGGCTATGGGCAGTAGCTGCTACAAATGCAGCAGGAACTCGATGATCATTATTTTTACTAAGAACGGTAAGAGATTCTAAATTGTTCGCTAATTTTCGAAGTTCCAAAATATCCTTTTCCAGCTTTACTGAAATTTTACCTGAGCCATCCACTCGTTTTCTAAGGGAGATAATACGCGCATAAATAAGCGTTAGATACTGTGGCAGGTTCTCTGAGTCAATACCATCAATATGAGGTGCTTGTCTTATTAGTTGTTCTGTAATAGAATTATACATTTCAAGGTCTTTGGGTTTCTAAAAAATCAACTATGTCGGCAGAAAAATTGTCCATCCATTTTCTTATGTCTGGCGGGCTGAAGGTTAATGCCTGCCTTCTGGCTCTATCTGATCCAGGTATGCATTTGTCATAATCCTTAAACAGTCTTTTTCTTAACTGGACTGTAGTGTGCGACGCAAGCGGCGTAATCCCAGCGCGATAAACTCGGTTTGAAGTTTTATAAATATCGTTTTCTATCATTGCATCTATTTCATTATCATTTAGATTGCCAAGCAGCATTGTTATTTGAGTAACGAGCTGACTGTCAAATTCTCCTTTTTCAAATAATGCGAATTCTGGCCAGACATCATCTCTGATAGTAGGTCGAGGATTTTCAGTGTATTTATCTTCGCCGATTATCAAAGCTTTTATTGTATTGGACGAAGTCAATACAATAGTCAGTCCATCTATACCATGCTGCGCTGGATTTGTATGGGGAGCCTGTGAAATGAGATGGATGCCTGGGTTTTCAAGTCGCATGGATATCCATGTCATCATTTGGAAAAGCCAGCCGTCGCGGCTCCATCTTTCATTATCAGTCGAAATGTTGAGTTGTCTCTGCGCACGATCGATCATTACATTTGTGGAAGCGGTGACAGAACTATGTTTTGCTGCCAGAATTGACGCAACATGTCGATGTTTTCCCAATAGTAATAGTCCAACTTGGGCCGCGAGTTTTTTTTGATCATTAATGATAATTTCGGTTTCATGACACAATGGATCATGGTCAGTCTGCGTGTAAGAGTACGGCATTAGCTAATACATTAAATTAACGTAAGATAATTATTTCTTTTTTATATTCTCAAAGTAGCTATAGATTATTAAGAATATTATGTTTTTTAACAGTTTTAATTATTTGCTTGAGGCTTTTTTATTTTCTAGATTTTTGTAAGCATGAGATTCCAAGGTTTCATTCTCATTTGACACTATTTCGAGAAGTAAAATTTTCAATCAATTTCTTAAATTTAGAAATTCAATCCAAATTATTGGTTATTATATTTATTGTATGATTAGGAATACTGCAAAAATCAGGTTTATAGCAGATAAATCACTAGGTAAAAACACCTGATTTTAATATTTGAAGAATTTTACTGTATGGAAATCTTTTAATAATCTAATTGGAAACAACTGTGAGGATTAAACAGCTTATCATAGTGGTAGAACTTCTGCGATAGGATTAATAGAAAATAGTGCATCTTTAAAATTTTTGTCTAGTGCCGGCATTTTTTTTAACAGTTTGACGTGGACAGTTATGGTCTAATTTTCTATATTTGGTAACAATTTCCCAAAAAGTGAACGACAAATCTTTCACAATGAAAAAAGCGATACAACTACAAGTGAGAAAAGATTTGGATGCCCGCCAGCAGCACACGATTCTTAAACTCAAAGGCAGCCTGATTTCAAAAGGGTACACCGAGATCATCCACATTTTAGACCAGGACGAAGATTATCACATTAATACCTTTGAAACAGCCACTGAAAAACGCAATGAAGTCCAGCAGTACATTGCGGCTTTCATAGATCAGGAAAACCTGGTTGATACCATGAGCATCAAATGATAATGGCTTCTTGACAATACAGAGCCCGCCGGCAGTCAGGCCGGCGGGCTTTTAAGCATTGTTTTGCTGCATAAAAAGCCGACAATTTATCGGCTTTGATTTTTAAATGGCTTTTTTCTTCTTCTTCTTTTGCAGGCGCTCCTTAACTCTGTAAAGGTTTTGGGAAAGCAGGCTCAGAATCTGTTTGTGGTGTTTGGAGGGCTTGTTTTTGAATCCCCTGCACTGCAGGATTTCCATACGGCTGAGTGAGATTTCTATGGTTTCCACAGATTGGTCTGCAACCTTAGCCGATAAGATAAGCGAATCTTTCTTCTCGTAGTATTCGTTCGTGAAGACACAATGCCCCAAATCGTCGCCCTCCTGTATGAAATCCCGAACGTTTTCAATGACGGAGACAGACAGTTCATCTTTTTGAAAAACGAGCCCGAAAAAGCGTTTTTTGTCGCTGTGGTATCTTTTCTGTGCTTTTTCGATTTCAAGGCGCAGGTCTTGGAGTTTTTTCTTTCTGAGCAGTTCCCTTTTTTTCTGTACCAGATGGTCGTGCGCCATGCTTAGATTTTTGGGACAGACATAAGCAGGGCAGGACAGGTCTTTTTTGAAATATCGGAGCAGTTCTATATAATCTTCCCAAATCTGGACATCAGTAATTTTGTAATTGTTCCTGATTACCGTTTTGACCGCCTGCCAGTTGTATTTAACACGCTGACGTGAAGCACCGAGATAATACTGCAAAAGGTTCAGCTGTTTTGCTTTGAGCAGGGTTTCGGCTGTGGGATCGGTCATGAGGGATGAAAAGAGCAGGTGCGGGGCAATATTATACACCGAGTTTTTGAAACCGTTCCTTTTCAAAAGCGGAAGCACTTTTATCTTTGGATAAACTTTGTAAGGATTGATGTAATATTTGGCATTGCGAAAAAAATCCTTTGGTTTGATTTCAAGGGGGGAATAGAATTTCCAAGCATCCATTGCATTTGAAAATACATTAGTGCTTATTGAAAGACTGCGGACTTCCCCTTTTTGGCTTATCCAATGCTGCATCACTTCTTTACAAAAGTAAGTCGGGGTAAAATTCTTTTTCATGTGTTTGTATGCGATTGCCATTCTAACCACCTGATATCCTGCACAGGTTTGTAAAACGGAAAAATATTCTATTTCCTTGAAATGCACCTGATTAAAGGACTGTATTTTGAGCTTTCCTTTACACGCTGTGCAGTTTGTGAATTTAGCACAGGCACTCACACTGTCGGGTTTCCACGAGTGCGCACACTCCAGACAGTAGAATTTTCCTCTTGATAGAACAGCCCAATTCAGAAAAATATTTTTCTCAGCCCAAGACTGTATCTCGGGCGTTATCGGTGCAACTGAAGCGCTTAGTGCTGTAAGCTGTTTTTCGATGCTGGTTTTGGGTATCATAGGTCAAAAAGTGTTAAGGCGGTCTGCACGGGTTTAACTTCCTGTTTTACTTGAGGTATTGTTTTGGTATTACTTGACAACGTGGGTGTTTCAGGCTGAGAAAACAGGTCTGCTTTTGCTGTCTGCTGTACTACAGCCCTGCACGCTACAGGGGCAGGAATACCGATGGAATCATCGGTATAGTATTTTATTGCCATGTCAAAAATTTCCTGATTGTCAAAGGCGCACAATCCTGTTTTTTTGACCTCGCCAAAAATGTAATTAAAACAGCTTTCGATGTTTTTGGTTTCTTTGGCAAGGCTTCGGGCAAAAACAATATCGTTCTTTGCAATAGTGTTGAGATAATTCTCTATGGCGGTTTTAAAGTCGTCAGATGGTTTCATGATTGAAAGAGTTTGATTAACAGTTATTGTTCAAAGACATCTCTGTAAATGCCGTAGCAGTACTCCTCAAAGCAGAGCCAGCATAAAAAAGTGTAATGGGGCAGTTTGTAGCGGTTGGCAACAGGCTCTCCGAATGCTTTTTCCAAATCATTCTTGATTCCTTCCAAATCTTCAAGGTGTTTGATGTAAAAAGCTTTGCAGTCATTGTGGTAGATAAATTCCCCTATCATGCCGCTGATACAGCCCCCTTTCTGTAGGTCTCCGAGGAAAGACTTCAACTGCTGTTTTTTATTTCCATTATAGTCGTCCAAATGGCTTAAAATGATTTCGTTGAATACATGGCTTACATCGTAATCCGAATACTCGTTTTTGTCTAAGGCTTTCATAATGTGATTTTTTGGCGTTTATAAATACAATTAGAATCCTGCTTTAAAAAGGCAGGTCATCGGGATCGTCTGATTGATTCTGTTTTTTAGGCGTGATTACAGTGCCCGCAGACCCATCCTCTTTTTTGGCAAAAGCCAAAATTTTAAGGCTGTTGATGTGAAAGGTCAAAGACCCCATAGCCGAACCGTCGTGACCGATGTAGGTACTAATGCCTACACGCCCGAAGAGCTGGACAAGCGCCCCTTTTTTAAGCCACTGGGCAAGTTTTGCGTTCAGCCAATAGGAGCAGTCGATAAAAGTTGTAATCTGTTTGTACTCGGTGCTTCCTTTGGGTTTGTAGCTGTCATTGATGGCAATGGAGAAGTTAACGACCTGTTTTTCATTTCCCACTTTACGGGCTAGTGCATCTTTTGTAATACGTCCTGTGATTTCCATGATTTTAAATTTTAGCGTTACTGTTATTTAAAATTTCTTTCTCCCTGCACTCCCAAAAATTGTTTTCAAAAGAAAAAACGGGAAAAAAGAAAGCAAGAATCAAGTGACCGGTTATGAGGATGCGGAGTGCTATAAGTCCCGAAGGGTGGCAAGCGAAAGCGGCGCCATTATGCGCATGCAGCATACGGCGGGCACTATCTTGGCTGCCCTTTTAATCCGTTTTGAATGAAAATGATCTTTACTAATTACAGCGTCCGCCGGGTATTTGGGCAGCCTACTGAAAAGAAAAATCTGTTTCGTATTCGGATGTTTGGTGCTGCTGTGGATTGAGAAAGAGGCAAAATGAACAGTAAAATCAGGCTAATAATTTTGAAATATAAAATGGAAATTTATTAGATATAAGTATGACGGCTTGGTGAAGAGAAGCCTTAAGGTTTTGTTTCTGCTTATAACGTTTTTGTTTTTAGTATGCAGGATGCCTTACGTACTTATACGGTTTTTCGGCATATAATTTTAAGTTTATCGAGCAGCTTTTTTTCAGTTATGGCTTATTTATTAGGGCTTGAGGAGCAACGCTTTATAATTTTCTTACATTTCTTATATTAGAAATACAATTGCGTACTGATATTGTGTGGGTGGCTATTGATAATTTTGATATTTTTAAGCAGAATTAAATTCAATTTCATTTTCTGTTTAATACAATTTTTTAATACTACAATTTGATATGGCAAACGGTATTTTTTCAAAGTTTGAAAGAGATGAGCTTAATAAAATCACAGCAAAATCTATTCTTGAAAAATTAATGAGCATAAGGCAGTCAATAAATGTGGAGTTTACTGCAAGAAGACTGGTATGGGAGCTCATGCAGAATGCCAAAGACAATGCTGCGCTGTGCAATGAAGATGGAGAAAAAGTTGATATTAAGATTCAGCTGAGCGGTGATGAGTTTATTTTTTCCCATACTAAAGGCTATTTTACAAATGAACACATAAGAGGGCTTATACGTAAGTATTCGTCAGGAGATAAAGAAAGGGATCCTGAACTTTCAGGGCAGATTTATAAAACAACAGGACGGTTCGGCACAGGTTTTATGACTACCCATCTGCTTTCGGAATCTGTTGAGGTGGAAAGTTTTTATAAAAATGAAAACGACGCTAATAGTTTCAATAAGTTCAGCTTCTGGCTGGACAGAGGCGGAAAAGGTGAAAAGGATATTATCAATGGAATTAATAATGCGTTTGATCAGGCAGAGGAAAGCATAGAAAAAGCACAAAGCATCGCGATGGACAAAGAATCTTTTCAGACTGCATTTAAATACCCTTTAAGTGTTGAAAAGATGGCACTGGCAGAAATTGCCTGTGAAGAGGCGGAAAAAGGAATTGCTTATACATTAATCAATGTTCCGGAAATCAGCTCGTTAATCATTGACTTGGACTTGTCTTCCGATACTTATACAATCAACAAGGGTAAAACATTTGAATTTGAGGGCCGGCCATTTTCATCGTATAATCTTGTTATTAACGGCAAGCCTTCCACAAAGAATTTTATTGCGGTTCAGGATGAGGAGCTTCAGATCATTATACCTGTTTCTCTTAAAAATGGGGTTATATCGGTTCTTGAATTAGACTCAGGTGTTCCAAGAATACATCTTGATTTTCCGCTGATTGGCACTGAAGATTTACATCTGCCTTTTGTGATAAACAGTTGCCTGTTTGAGCCGACTGAACCCCGAGACGGCATCAGTCTGATGGGCGAAGAAAACCCTGTTTCAAAAATAAACGGCGATATAATGGTTCGTGCCGCGAATCTATATATGCTGTTTTTATCTTATGTAGAATCTAAAGGAGACTGGAAGGATTTATATAATCTTGCCAGTATACGTTCACCGAAAAGCCATTCATGGATCAATTCAGAATGGTATTCTGCCAATGTGTTGCATCCAATCAGAAATAAATTGCTGTATGCATCACTTGTTGATGTTGTGGATGGCGGCAGAATTTCGATTCTTGATGATTTCGGAGATAAGCAGGCATTTTTTCCAAGTGCAGTTTCTGAAATAGTTATGGATAAATTATGGGAACTGGCTTCTCAGCTTTATCCTTCTTCAGTGCCGGTTAAAAGTGATGTGCGGCACTGGAATAAAGTGCTATGGAAAGACTGCCGCAAATTTACCATTGAGGCATTATCTGAAGAAATAGCTGATAAGAATACTCTGGAGAATCTGGGAGCAGCTATTGGCTTTACAGGAAAAGAGGCATTATTGTTTTTAAATAAGTATTATGAGCTGCTCAATCTGGAGAAAATATACATTAAGGAGATACTGAGCGACACACTGGCTGTACTGCCAAATCAGCTGGGAGAATTGAAACTTAAAAAAGAACTGTTTTTGGACAAAGGAATTGAAGAGGAACTTAAAAATGTGTGCTCAATTCTCTCTACTGATCCAAGAGAATACCTGATTCATAAAAATGCTTATCCGGGCGACCAAATGCTGTTTTTTCCGAAGAAGCAGGATGATATAATTTCAGTAATCAACAATGCGATAATAGACGGGAAAAATGAAGAATTAGGGACGGCATGCGATTATCTTGCATCGATATTTCCAGAAGAAAGCTATCCGGAGGCAAAAAGAAGAGAGTCAATTTTTAATTTTTCCAAAAGGGTTTATCCTGATGAATTTACCCAAAAAAGGAAAATCAAGCATTATGATGAAAAAATCTGGCAGGAATCCGATAAAAAATCCTTATTTTATGTTACATCACTTGTTGCCCACTATGAAACTGTTGAAACTGCTGCTGAACAATTAAATTTTGAAAGCAGCCAGAAATTCCTAACCTGGCTTGACAGTTTTATTTCTTTTGTCGTACAGCAGGGATTTGAAGGGAATATAAACAGAAGCAAGCATCCTATACTTCCGAATCAAAATGGGCAGTTCTGCATTAAAGACAGTCTTTTTCTGGATGAAGGCAATATAGGAGATGATCTAAAGGATATTGCAGCGGAGCTGGGCCATGATTTTAGGGATGAGCTTTTAGAGGAGGCAATATTTCTTGAACTTCCTGAAACGAGGGTATACAGTATCGGACATGTGGCAGATAAGATATCCTCATTTATTAAACCTATCATCAGAGATGTAGACCATAGGAAAACGTATAAAACGACACTTAAAAAATTCTATTTATGGATGGATGCCAACAGGTCTGATGCAGAAACTTATTTTAATGATCTGTATGAAAAGAGGTTTTTGTTTCTGGAGGATGACGACATTTCCTCAAATATGAAAAATGCATCGAAGCTGAACGAGCTGCTGGCGGATTATGGATTGGAAACAATTGATGATCTTAGAAGCAGGCTTGAAAATATGGGAGATTATCAGGGGGATGAAGACTTTAATTTAACTGGCGGAAAGACCGAGATCACAAAAGAAGATTTGGTGAGTCTGGGGATTTCAACCATTGAGCAGCTCGAGGAAGCACTGAAAGACCCACTTATTTCGTCCAGATTTTATCATGTCCCGAAACGAACCAAGGAAATGCTAGACTACGCTCAGGGTTTAATTGAGCGTGCTAAAGAAAATATCAAAGATTACCTTATGGATCACCCGGATTATAACTGTGATGATATGGAAGAAACTGCGCCGACTACTCTGGCAGGAATTTTAAAAAACGGCATTCCCATCCAGATTGTAACCAGACCTTCGGACAATGGGGAAGTCATCATTTATTATGCTTCAGAAAAGGATACCCTCGATACAGAAAATGCGGAATTGTGGGTAGACAACAATAAAAGCGACCCTCACATCCTGACTTTGGGAAGAATTTTGAAAAGTACAGGTATTAACAGGATTCCATTAAACATGAATTAATTATGAAACTTCAGCAGCATGTATCAGATAACATACTAAAGGATGAAAGCAACACCTTGGAATATAAGGCAGTTCTTCCTCCTTCCAAAGCCATAGCGCAGATATTGTGTTCTTTCGCCAATACGGACGGCGGCCTATTGATTTTGGGAGTTTCGGAAATCGGCGGATTGAAAGTTTCCGGTCTGAGCGAGGATTTCCGTGCCACTTCTATTACGCATAAAGCTTTGGATTTATTGTCTCCAAAACCTATTGTTGATTACGGATATGTTCAGTATGAGGGTAAAAAGCTTTTTGCAATAACGGTAAAAAAATCACAAGTTATTATTTCTGTAGAAGGAAGGATATATAAAAGAGAAGCATCCAAAACAGTTTTAACCAATCCAGTTTCAAATATATTATCACCAGGAGGATATCCTAGGATAGCCAGCATCAATGCTTCAATGGAACTCTTAAAAGAAGGTACTACAGATTCAAAATATAAAATTCTAGAACACTATCAGAGTGTTATAAAAATTGTGGATAGTTTAAAACAACTTTTATATCCTCAAGGACCGTCATCTTGTACCAACGATAAAGAAGGTAAGGTTTTGACAAGAATAATTTATTCATCGGTTGTAGACAATTTTGAAACCTATCTCTCGGATGTGCTTTTTGAGATTTATCTGGCAAAGCCTCAAACTTTAAAATCTGAACAGCTGGTAAAAGTAGAAGACGTTTTGAACTGTTCAGATATACAGGAATTTATTACTTTTTGGGCTAAACAAAAAGTAGGCAAACTCCAAAAAGGAAGTGTTAAAGGATTTATTTCAGATAATAAGCAAATTAAGGACTTAAATGCAATGGATGCAACAACCCAGAATGAAATTGAAAAAATTCTTCAGATACGGCATTTGTATGCCCATCGTAATGGTATTGTTGATGATAAGTTTATTAAATATTTTCCGGTCGGACATATTTCAGGATCAGAACATCAACTAAGTATTGATGAAGTCCTGAATAAAATAGAGTATTTATCAAGTATAGCTGATAAAATTGATAAGGCAGCTATAAATAAATATAGTTTATCCACAATTTAGATTTTTAAATACAATAAAAATTTTACCATATTTTCATATGGTCCATGACTCATTAAAATAAAATGTAATTAAGATTTATTTCATTTTCTGTCTAGGCAGATTAATCTCATGTTCTTGCGGATAAGGTTTACGATGCGTCATACTTACATCTTCTCGAATCTGTTCGTGCACTTTATATTGTCTATCATTGGTATTTGAATATCTGGGGTCAGCAATAAAGGGCATTTTTGCCATTTTGGTTACAGTAATAGTAGGGAAGTGATAATCGACCTCAACATTCCCTAATAACAAATAACAGCCTCCTCCCTGAAATGGATATTTCGCAAGACTGTCTGTAAAATGTGCAGTATCAAAAAATTCCCCATCAGCATCAATCCAGGTTCCGAAATACATAGCACCCATCTTTGTAGGGACGTGTTTGCGTGAGATGAGATACGCCAGCATGCGGACAGTTTTCTTATGAAACATCAATAAATCCTTTGCCATTACATCACCTCTGAATTTTGTCTTCAATAAATCAAAAGGGGAGCAGGATACAGGGAAACTTAAAAGCTCTATTTCATCGAAGGCATCTTCAAATTCAGAACGTTCCAGTTTTGGAAGCTCATATTCCTTGACAGGTTCCTGAATAAGCATAAGGTTTCGGTTCTCGGGTTTAAAGTTTACTAAAATAAGCCGCGCAATTACAAGCAGCTGGTTTTTTGATTTACCTGTGAAACGGAATGCGCCGATGAAAATAAGGATCTGTATTCCTTCGATGCCTATAGGAATGCGGTTGATAAAATCTTCAAGTGATTTGTATAATCCGTTTTTTTCACGTTCCTGCTGTATAAGAAGAGCAATTTTGGATTCAAGGCTCTGAAGGTGCATGAAGCCCAGATAGACATTTGTGCCGTAAAGTGTGGTCTCAAATTCACTTTTGTTTACACACGGATTATGAATTGCAGCTCCCGACATTTTTGCTTCATGGACATATACTTCTGTGCGATAGAATCCTCCTTGATTGTTGATGACAGCCACCATAAACTCCACAGGATAATAAACCTTAAGATAAAGGCTCTGATAGCTCTCCACAGCATAAGAGGCCGAGTGCGCCTTGCAGAAAGAATAACCGGCAAAAGATTCGATCTGGCGGTATATTTCCTCACTGAGTTTTAGCGGATGGCCCTGTTGTAGGCAAGAAAGAAAGAAATTATCTTTCACTTTCTGCAGTGCTGCCTTAGACCGTCCTTTCCCTGACATAGCACGGCGCAGGATATCTCCGTCAGCTGCTGGCAGTCCACCATAATGCAGTGCAATTTTGATAACGTCTTCCTGATAGACCATAATGCCGTACGTCTCGCCCAATTGTTCCTGAAAAACAGGGTGGAAATACTCGAATTTGTCGGGATGGTTGTGGCGGAAAATGTACTCTTTCATCATTCCTGACTGCGCCACACCCGGACGTATGATAGAGGAAGCTGCTACTAAAGTTTTGTAATTGTCACAATTCAAACGACGAAGCAGTCCCCGCATGGCTGGGCTCTCAATATAAAAACAGCCTATCGTCCTGCCGATTCCAAGAAACTCATTGCATCTGGATTCATTCTTTGAAATTGTAGTATCACGGATGTTAAGACGAATGCCACGGTTTTTTTCAATAAGCTTTACACTGTCATCAATATGGCCAATCCCGCGCTGGCTAAGGATATCAAACTTCTCAAGTCCAATATCTTCAGCGATATGCATATCAAAAAGCACAATTGGAAAACCTTTTGGGGGCATTTCCAACGGTGTATAGTTAGTAATAGGTTCCTCTGAAATAAGTATACCGCAAGAGTGCATACTGCGTTGATTAGGGTATTTCTCTAAGAGCATTCCATACTGCTGTACTTGTCTAACTACTTTATTATTTGCATGCAGGTCCATAGGGTTTTTGGCAAGCGCATCAAGTTCTTCTTTTGGAAGTCCGAAAACTTTGCCAACCTCACGAAAAATAGAACGGTATTTAAATTCAACATTTGTACCGCAGAATGCTACATGATCATAGCCGTAACGAGAAAATATATATTCAAGAATCGTATCACGTTCTTTCCAGCTCCAATCGATGTCAAAGTCAGGCGGACTTTTGCGATTCAGGTTTAAAAACCGCTCAAAGTAAAGATCAAGTTCCAAGGGACAGATATCGGTTATGCCCAGACAATAAGCAATGATGCTATTGGCCCCGCTTCCGCGACCTATATGAAGAAATCCCTGAGAATTACTGAACCTTATGATGTCCCATGTTATCAAGAAATAACCGCTGAATTCGAGCTGGTCAATTACTTTGAGTTCTTTGAACATCCGTGATTTAGCCTCTGCACTATTTTTGCCGTAGCGCCATTCCAATCCCTGCTGAGCCAAAGTGGTTAGCAGCATAATATCATCTTTTTTATTGTTGGTGTAAAACTTCTTGTTCTTTGGGGTTTTAAAATCAAATTCAAAATGACATTCAGCAATAATTCTTTCGGTATTTGAAATAATCTGAGGATACTCGGCATAAAAGGAAATCAAGTATTCCATAGGTCGCATTACTTCAGTTTCCAAGCAGTAATCATCAGGAGTCAGTTTGGAAAGTATCAGATTCATATCAATGGCACGAAGTATCCTGTGCAGGTTGAATTCGGTTCTTGTACGGAAGGTAACAGGCTGCAGGATAACCATTTTTTCCTGCCTGTTTTTCCAATCAGACAGAACCAGTTTCTGGAGCTGTTCCGGACGAATGCCGATGTATTCATTTTCCTTTAAAAGAAGAGGTGTATTCTCCAAAGGATAAATAACAAATACATCCTCAAATTCCGGTGCAGATTCAGGCAGGGCAGTATTGTCAAAATTATGTCTGGTCAAGAAACGGTTCATTTCTGCAAGGCCTGATGCACTTTTTGCCAGTCCTATAAAACGCAGTTTATGTTCCGAGCGGAATTCCATTCCGACAATAGGCTTAATCCCAACAGTTTCACATCCTTTTATAAAATCATAAATTCCTGTTACGGTATTAATATCAGTCAGAGCCATTGTAGTAACACCGCAAACCGTGGCCTGCGAGATCAACTCTTCGAGCGGAATAGTTCCGTAGCGAAGAGAATGAAAAGAATGACAGTTGAGATACATTTAATCTGATTTACGTTTTAAAATTTCATTTTTAGTATTGGGTTTGAACGATGCCCCAGCGCATCGCATTACTGCATCAAAGCCGTAACGGCTTTTCATTCGATCCATGGCCTGATAAAGTGCCAGCATTTCCTCAGTATCCTGAAAAAGGTCTATTTGGTAAGTTCCCCGCACGAGTCCACTGAATCTTACTCCAATTAGGCGAAGCCGCATACGGCGTTGGTATAGTTTTTCAAATAAATCTGTAACAGTTTTCGAAAGGATATGATCAGCTGAGGTATATTGAACCCGGCACTGTTTGGTTTCAGTATCAAAATTTGCATAACGTATTTTGATGGTTACTGTCGAGGTCAGCCATTCTTCCGAGCGCAATTGAAAAGCCAGTTTTTCAACCATACCTAAAATGATCCTTTTGAGTTTTGGAATATCGATAGTATCTTGGGTAAAAGTATGTTCGGTAGATATTGACTTTCTTTCGGTATAGGGCTCAACAGGATTGTTATCTATTCCATTGGCTTTCTTCCACAGCTCAGAACCATTTTTTCCTATCATCTGCTGAAGTACTTCGCAGGGCATCTTAGAAAGGGTTTCAATTGTACGAATCCCTATGCGTGAGAGAAGCTGAAAAGTTTTATCTCCGACCATGGGTATTTTCTGAACAGACAAGGGATTTAGAAAAGACTGAACTAAATGCTGAGGTATCTCCAGGTTCTGTTTTTGTTTGCCTTCGCCTGTACCAATTTTAGAAACAGTCTTGTTGATTGAAAGGGCAAATGTCAGGGGCAGGCCAGTTTCTTTTATAATGGTCTGAGCAAGCTCATTTGTCCACTTATAACTGCCATGAAATTTATCCATACCAGTGATGTCAAGGTAGAATTCATCAATACTGGCTTTTTCAACTACAGGTGCTTTTTCCTGAATAATTTCGGTAATATCATGTGAGAGTCTGGAATATAATTCCATGTCGCCTTTCATGATTTTGGCTTGTGGACAAAGCTTCATCGCCATATGGATTGGCATGGCCGAGCGAACTCCAAAGCGTCTCGCTTCATAAGAACATGATGCTACAACACCTCTATCACCACCTCCAATGATGAGAGGGATTCCATTTAGTTCAGAATTTGTTAGTCTTTCACAGGAAACGAAAAACGTGTTCATATCGATATGTACAATTGCCCTGTTCATAATCTATTCATTTTATACATGTCAAAATTAGCACAGATTATAACAATTTTTATTTTAAATATGTTCTAAATAATAACAAAATTCTAAAGCACTTATTTTGCTTAGATTATAAATAGAGGAAAAATGACTGACAAATGCTTTATTAAGAATTTACGACTGCTTTTCTGCAGTACTTTTAATTGGGATAAGCATGAGATTATTTTTAGCATAAGAGAATCTTGATTTCTACTAAAATGATAAAAAAACTTTATGAAGTTCTTTTATTTTTCTTGACAATCAGATAAGTCAGCAGTTCATCTTCAGTAAGGCGTTGTAACTCCGAGTTGATAATCTCATTTATATCTGTTTTAATCTGTATATAATTACATTGAATTTTGGACTGATCAATATTTCGAATGGTTTCTATTTCTTTGTAGTTTTCTATTTCCTTGTTTATAGTATTATGATTGTTTTGAATTTCACAGCGAAATGTTTTAAGCTTAATTTTACAGTCGGGATTATCGGAAACGATACCTACAAATTCTCCTGAACTCAAGGACGAAATCTTTGAAGAAGGAACAGCCGATTCCAATTGCTTTGAACGGCTGATAGATGTATCTGAACTGTTGATGGAAAGACTTTCTCGATCCTGCATAATTTTACCAAAACGCTCTGATAACTGTTTAGCCGTATCACCCGTTACCTGACCGCTGATAATGTTGCCGGTAATATTCATAATGACATCTGCCTGCTCGCGTCCGTAATCTTTTCGAAGCTGGCTGAAATCCTGAATTCCAAGCGTTGTACTGACCTTGTTGCTTCGGGCAGTTGCAATAAGGCTGTCCATATTATTGAGATAAATGGTTGGGAATTCGTCAAAGATCAGACTACTTTTTAATTTTTCTTTCTGGTTGACCTGTTTGATGAGTCTGCTTACATAGAGGGAAACTACTGCTCCATAAGTCTGAATCTTCTGCGGGTTATTTCCTATGCAGACGATTTTCGGTTCTAAGGGATTATTGATGTCCAGTGAAAAATCATTTCCAGATAATACAAAATAGAGCTGGGGAGAGGAGAGACGTGCCATAGAAATTTTGGCTGATGCAATTTGCCCCTCCAACTGCTCCATGACATCATTTAGGTAAGCTGAGAGAAAGGGATTGATAAGAACTTCTATTTCTTTTTCTGTTCTCAGCAGAGTAAAAAGATCGTCATAATCGGTCTGCATGAGTTCAATAACGTGGGGAAGTGTGCAGAATTCGCCGTCTTTATATTTTTTAAGGTACCAGATAATGGCAGTAAGAAAATTGATTGGGGATTCTACAAAAAAATCTCCCTGTTTCTTGATCCATTCACGGTTAAGCCCTAATAGTATTGTTCGTGCTGATTCCGCCGCATCAGTGATGTCGGTCATTGAAGCTGGATCCAAAGGATTGCAGCGGTGTGTTCTGCTGAGGTCATCAAAATTTATTACATAGAATTTTGGAGGTACTACATAATTATCCTTGTATTTAAGCCAGAAATTATAAGTTATTTTAGAAAGATCATCAAACTTAAAATCATAAACGAATATAGAGAATCCTTTTTGGATATGCTGAGTGATAATATGTCTGATTACAAAGTAGGACTTGCCCGATCCAGGTGTTCCCAGAACCAAAATCCCACGAAAGGGATTAATGATATTAATCCAGCTGTTACGGAGTTTCTCTTTTAAAAAATACTGGGCAGGCAGGTTAATCGAATATTCATTTTCAAGATGTCTTTCTTCCTGCGGGAAGGTTTCATTTTCAAGGTTGAAGATATCTTTATGATTCAATTGTTTTTTGATAATTCGGCTAAGGAGTATTCCTGCGTTGAGAATCAAGATAAAACCAGTAGAGGTTAAAATTAAATAGAATGTAAAAGGACTATAGGGAATCCCAAAAAATAAATAAAAATAACTACTGAAATAGAGAGCAAGACCAATTATCAAGTAAGACATAGGCTTTTTATAATTCAATTTTTCATCTTTCCTGCCTTTAGCACCCAGCAGAGATACAATTAGGAAGAGAAGAGAAAGAAGCTTAGAATTATGAAAAGCTGAGAAAAGTCCTGTTCGATAGATATTCTCTAGAATCCGGTCAGAGAATGGACTTACCAGTTTCCATTTTTCGAAGTTTTGATAACCATAATAATAGAAATGTGACAGTAGAAGCAGAATGCTCATCAGCCTTGTCATATCCAAAATCTTTCTCAGTGCCTGTTCATTTTCTCCCGTCTGCATGTTTTCCTGATTTAGAAAGTCTAAATTAGAAAAGAGATACAGGGAATCCAATCCCGGCTATATTTTGACTATAAAGGTTATGGAATTAATCTGTTTTTTGATAAAACTATATGTCATTGCTTAGCCACACGTAATGTCTTCGTAATGATTATATTCTATTTCTTTTACAAATATCGTTGCAAAATTTTGAACCATTTCTTTTGTTATATTTTCTAAAAAATCTTTTCGCCAGTTAACTATTTCATCCCTTAATGAACTGATATTTGCATTTAGGAATTTTTCGATTTCATATCTTTTTATTTCACAGGAATACATAATCTTTTTATCAATAAAATTTGTTGATTCATCATTTTTATATGATGGTATAGAGAGCGATATTTGATCAAGCTGTTCAAAATCACGTAAAGCCCGCACAGAATTTTCAAGAAGCTTTTTTAAAGCCTTAAATTCGCTATTTGCATATTCTTCTTTGTAGCAGATTATACGTTTTTTATAATCAGATTTTTTTTCATCAAAATACGCTGTGTTTTGTCTGTTTCTTCGAAAAAATTCCGATTTTGAAAGCTCTAATCCCTTTATGTTTTGATTAAAGAAATAGTCTACAGTTGGCTCAATTTCATTTAGTTCATTGAACTGCAAAATATCAAGTTTCAAATTAGAATACTTTACCCTGTTTTTGGCTGCTTGGGAATATCCGCGATTGGTTATCATGAAACCAAAATTAGCATTTACATCCTGCATCATTCCGATAAAACTTTCGACTGTTTTTACGTCAATTTTTTTGCTGTAATATTTACAATCTACTATTCCTAAAATTCTCTTGCCAGCCAAGTTTCCTCTAATAGCAAAATCAATTTGTCTTTCAATCTTACTGTAAATTCCAAAGATAGAATCGTCAAACTCAATTTCGCATTCTGGATAGGTTCGTTTTAAAAAATCGAATAATTTTGATTCGTATTCTTTCCACATAATTTTATTGTTGCTTATAAATAAGGCTTTGACATTTTTCAAAATTGAAAAGTTTAAATCCTACATTACTTTCTAACAGAAATATGTCAAATTAAACAACCTGCTATTTTTCCAAATTATTGCTGTCCTTTGTAATGTGTTCAAATAATTTTTCCCAATATATTATTGGGAGTAATGCATTTTCACTTTGTCGAATATCGAATTCCTGATTCAAAAAATTGTTAGTCTCAAAATTAACACTTCCTCCATCACTGCAAAGTATTGATTCTATGTTATCATAAATAATATCATCTTTTTCATCAAAACCAGGAAGACAAATTCCAATCCTGTAAATATCTGATTTAGTTACCAAGTCAAATACAATTAGCAGACTTTTTAATTCTGTAGGTTTGGTAATTATATTAACTCCCAACATATTGTCCGGGTAATTATAATGAATCCAAAAAGGCTTGTTAATGATATTTTTCTCAGGACTTTTAATTTGATCTCTTATGATTCTCATATGTTGTCCAAACATAATGATGTGTCCTAATTTTTCAAACGCTAAAAGATACGCCATTTTTAACAACGCTATTCCTGCCAGTCTATCATTTCTTCGATCGGGTTTTTTTATTTCAAAACTAAGTTTTTTGTTTCTGCCAAAGTTCTCAAAATTATTTTGTAGAATATTATATGAATTATATTCATATTCAAAACTATTAATAAAGGCTTCTTTAGTTTTTGGATTATTCGCAGAACTTATATCTATTCTAAATGCTCCTTTTTCATCTATACTTACACTGCCATTAATGCCTTTATCACCTGTTGATTTATTAAAAAATTGCGTTTTTAATGAAGAGTTTGGCTTGAATTTCATAAATTCAAGTTCGTTAAGAGCAAGTACAATTTGAGCATCGATGTTTGACCCCGCTTTATTGTTACAATCTTTGCAAGTTAAAACATTGTCTTTTCCACCAAGAGAGCGAGGAGGGTTATGCTCCAAAGTTAATTTCTCAAATTCCTTAGATGTAAAATATTTTTCGCAAATTGGACAATAACATCCAAAATCTTTAGGTAAATCTTTATTTTTTGCTTTATCAAATATCGCTTTTAAATTACTTGAATATACTCTAAATAAAATATTTTTCTTTTCTTTTTACTCATATTTAAGGTTGTTTCAAGTCTATTCAAATTTAACTAGATATGCAGATCAAAGAAGAACGATATATTAGGCAGGCTTTTAGTCTATATCAGATCGACTATGCATTTCATGCCATTCTTTTGCAAATTGGATACTTTCTAGAACTTCTTTTCTTCTTTCCTCTGGTAAACATTCAATGCAAGTTGGATATTGAAGTCCTTTGTAATTTTTATTACATTCTGGACACAAATCCATTTTTTTAATGTCCATATTATAGGCGCATTTTTTACAGGCAGTTATTGCATCTTCAAAAGACAGATATTTTATGCAGTCGTTTATATGAAGTAAAAATGCTTCTTTCTCAATCGTTTCAGAATCTTTATTTTTTGCTTTCTCTCTTTGCATCCAATATTTTACACCTGATAAATTGTTTTTATTTTTCCATTTATCCTTTGATACAAAACATTTATCTACAATTTCATAAGCATCTTTATTTTTATAAAAAATAGAAATAAGCTCATCCATAGATCTATACAAAGCTTCATCAAATTCGTGCTTGCAATCAGCGCAACGGTATTTTGGCATTTTTCTTACCCTTTCACTTGGATTTTTGGCCTTACAATTTGGACACAATGGAACGGGTACATAATCATGTTTTTTTTGTATATAATCAGTAAACTCAGATTTGCTGATTTCCGGATTGGTGTCTATAAGTTCTTTGGCATATTTCCGTGTCATTTCTCTTAGATATTCCGAATATTTTTTTGGGTGGGAGTGATGCTGTACTGTTAATGTTTCATCACTACTGCATAGTTCGCATTTGTCTTTAATAAAGCTCTTTTTTCTTTCTTTCCAGTCTTTCGTATACCAAGATCGTTGCGCTTCTTTAGAATTGAACCAGTATTGTGTTTTTGCTTCTTCTAATCCAATTACGCCATTAGTCAATTTATCTTTTAGCTCTAGCAGTTCGTTATAAGTCAACATATCTGTCCAGGTTATTAATTTATAAAAATAATTATCGTTAACGTTTCTTATGATATATAAAGATCACTAGTAATTGTTAGTGGATTGAAATAACTCAAAACTATCAATCAAGTTATCATAATGCAATAAATTTATATTTTGATTTCGTAATAACCTACGTTTTTCTTCATAAGTATTATCATTAAAATCTTTTCTTCTGCCAGATACTATTACATAATTCAAACGTGTTTTATTTAGACTTCGAAATTCTTTTGGAAGTTCAACTAAATTACTTTTGTATTTATCAAAAATCAAAGAAAGTGCGCTAAAATTACCTTCGAGCCATTTATCCCAATCTTCAATTTGTTTTATGCCTTTTCTAATTGTGGTTCCAAATCCCCCATCCTTTGTTGTTATTGAACCTGAGGGACTTTCTAATTCAACAAAAGCAAAGTGATATCCATGGGAGTTTTTTCCAACTAATAAGTAATCTGATTTAAAAGTAGATGGCAATTCAAATTCTTTAAATAAATAAGCATCGTGATGACCAAAAGATAGTCCAGAATGAAAAATAGATGCAATTAAATTGTAATGTTTATTTTGATTTATAAAATTTAATATTTGTCTTTCTATTGGGTTAGAGTCCAATAATATTTTAAACTCTTTTCCAATTCGGTTTAACTCTTTTTTATCAGTTAGAGTTTTAGTTGATAAAAAATTGTTTGGGAATAAAGACTTAAAATAGTAAGAGGCTTCCGGTCTCATATCATGATATTTCGATAGCATTTTGACAGTGAGTCCTGTTTTTTTTACTTTTTTATTTTCAAGATATTTTTCAGCTTTATCAAGATTTATTGTTTCTTCATCTGTCAAAATTTTATAATCTCTTTCGTATAACATATGTTTTTTTTAACGTGTATGTAATTATATAATCGCTTTAAATAATGGGTATCTTTCAGAGAATGATAATTTGTAGCATATTTAGGTATTTCGAATTGAAAACAAATGTATAAATAATGATTTTATTACAAATTAAAAAGATTTTTTCGTGAATTTTATATTCTTCTTTGATTTTGTTTTTTCTTTTTCAGTTGTTTTGGTAAATAATCAAACGTAATTTCAGGTTTTAGTATAGAGTCTAGTAATTTTATAATAGCATTAGAATCGAATGTTTTATTAGACAAATTTTCAAAGTTAAAGGATTCTAATTGTTTAGAGATCCATTCACTTTTTACGGGATTTTTTTTATTTTCACAACGTTCAATTATTGCCTGTGCACTGTATTCTTTACCTAAAGAAGAACCATTAAAAACATTTTTTGTTGTATGGTCAATATATGTAATCCCATAGGTTTGTCCTTCACTGCTTTTTCTAAGAACGGTCTTTATCCCTTCTTTTTCCAGTAACAGTGAAAGTTGATTTACATGATTTATGTTTTCTCGTAAGAAGGTCATATTGATTACATTTTTTATTCTTGTTTTATCAGACTCTTTTCTTACTGAGTTGCTTTTAAATTTTGTTTCTAGAAATTTTAAAGTGGGCTTAAAATAAAAGTCGCTGGCTTTAATGGGAACACCTATAGGAGTACCTTTTTCATCCAGTATTCGATATACTATTCCATTTGCTAGAAATATTTTCGAATTCTCGCTGCCTCGATCAGCTAGTATATTATAGTATTTCAAAATAGCGTTCAGTTCTGCAAGGCTTGAATATTTATATTCATTTAAAACGTTACTGAGAACTGTTGTGAGAGCTTTTTTCGATTCAATTTTTCCATAACGTACTTTACCCATATTGATAGGAAGTAAGCTAAATTGTTCTTTTTTATTACGTCCTTCTGCTTTTACAAGCCCAAAAGATTCTTCAATTTCTTTTCTTGCTGGTTCTGATTTTTTTATTCCTAGATGGTGAAGATCAATCCTTTTTCCATCTCTTTCAATATTTACAGAGATAATATGAATGTGAGGATGCGCGGCATCAAAATGTTGATATACTAAATAAGGCTGTTTTCCAAAACCTATCTTATCCATATAAGCATTTGCAATCATCATCAGTTTTTCTTTTGAATGATTTTCCGAAGGATCAAAATTCAGAGAAATATGCACACTGTTTCGTTTTGTGTTTTCATTTAATTCAAGTCTTTGTATGAAACGGTTAAGCTTCATTGTTTCAGTCATCTGGGCTACATCTAAAAGAAAATTTGCAAATCCTATGCACTGAGCAGCTCTGATTTTAACTTTATTTTCATTGTAGTTAAAAATACTCCGGATAGAATTACTTGTTTTAATTATCGTAACCATTCTATGGATATTTTCTGGATATGAATCTGAATTTCATTTAGCTTGCCAAAAAGTTTTTTCTGATTTATTTCAAAACTCATAGCCCATTCTTTTAAGGCATAAATTTGGCTTAGCGTGTGCAGTTTTTTAACAACCTGATTTATATTATTTCCAACTGCATTGAGCTCGTTTCTTAGTATGATTGTTTCTTCAATAAAATCATCCAATGATTCGTTGCGATATGTTCTTACAATCGACCTATTGAATAATTGCTTTCGAATATAATCACTTAATTTTCTGCAAGTTGTTTTTTTAAACTTTGACTCTATTTCCGCATATTCTATTGGTGTCAAGCGGACAGTAATTTTTCGTGTTTTGTTTGAACTTTCCATTTTTTTTTCTCTTTCATTTTGTTCATTAATTTCATTTTTCTGACCAGATAATTTATAACATCTTTCAACTTTATGTTGTTTTATCAATTTACTTATCAGTCTTGAAATATCTCTGATCCCGAGTTCCGAGGATAGATCAGCCAGATCCGGTTGTCCGACAACCGTTCATCTGGCCGATTGCAGGAACGATGCAATCTTTCAGACTTTTTACAATGGAACGAAATTAGAAAAGCTTGAAGCTATAAACAATCGTCGCTAAATTATGACTACCAAATTCTAAAGGCAACTTCTTAATTTTACTTTTCGATATTATTAATTAAAATGCTGAAATTATGATTACAAAAGATGATGTTGCCAAAGTATTTGATACGGTTTTGAGTATCCCAGGCATGAGTGAGGCGGTGAAGATTGATTTGAAAATTTCACGTAAAAATGTACTTCTTTTGAGCCATCTGATTACGATGGGACTAGATTCAAAAAAGAAAGATTCAATGCTTCTTGAAAGTATTTCTTTAGAGAGCCAGCAGGATCTCAAAAGTATTTCGGAAGAGTGCCTTATAAAGGCTGGATTGGTAGAGCTTAATGAAAAGCTGTCTGTTCTCAGTGATAGCGCCAAGCTCTAAAAATAGAGTATAATTAAAATGCTTAACTGATAATGATTTCTGTTAAGCATTTTTTGTATGAAAAATTGCCTGATTTTAAAAAACTTTGGCTTGATTCGGATAAGTGCTCAGTAAAATAAGCTATCTAAATTTGTATAAAATATTTTTTTGAAGAGATGATAATCATTATAAACTAAAAAGTACTGGTTGTGAATTTAAGATGGAAAAATACCGTAATCGAAATTACATGTCTCTTATACATACTTTTGTTTGTGTACGCAGGATTAAGCAAATTATTAGATTATAATGACTTTAGAATTCAGCTTGGGCAATCACCGATTTTAAGTCCATTTGCTGATTGGGTTTCGATTTTAATTCCAATTTCAGAATTTTTAATAGCCTTTCTTTTGGTATTTAAAACAACGAGGCATGTAGCTTTACTTTTTGCTTTCAGTCTGATGGCTTTATTTTCATTTTACATTTATATAATATTGAATTATAGTGCATTTATTCCCTGTTCCTGCGGAGGAATTTTAGAAAAAATGTCTTGGAGCCAGCATTTAATTTTTAATCTCGTTTTTGCTGTAATGGCATGCTATGCATTTATGTTGTTTCCAAATAAGATAGATGGTATTAACAGCACAAAACAACTTAATTTGCGAAGAGGGTTGCTTTTAACTGTCTTTTTAAGTGCAGGAATCACAATGGTAGTATTATTTAGTTTTTCTGAACATATCGTCCATTATAAAAATAAATTTATAAGACGATTTCCCCAGCATGTCGCTCAGGAAGTATACAAAATAGACTTAAAATTTAATTCGTATTATTTTGCAGGATTTGGTGATGGAAAAGTATACTTAGGAAATTATACTTCGCCTTTTAGGGTTGTTAGGTTTGATACTTTGTCAAAGCAGAAAAACAGTTTTCAAATTACTTTAAAAGAAAAAAGCCTTCCTTTTTCCAGACCCAAGATAAAAGTATTTGAGAATAATTTTTTTCTATATGAGGGGACTGTTCCATACCTCTTCAAAGGCGATGTACATAGTTGGCATGGAAAACTTAGATTAAATGGTGGTTACTTATTTTCAAGTGCAGAGCCCATGGATTCATTAAATCTGGCGGTGAGATATTTAGTTCCAAGAACAGGGGAGAATTCTTTGGGCAATTTAAATTTAAATAATACAGAAAAAGCGAAATTTAATAAGGAGATCTTAAAGAAACAGTTTGACGGGATTTTTGATACTGACGGTATTCTGGCATACAATCACCAGCTTAATAGGATGATTTACACTTATTACTACCGCAATGAGTTCTTTGTCATTAAACCCACACTTGAACTTGATTATAAAAGCAACACAATTGATACAATCAGTCATGCAAAAGTGGAACTAATGAAGTATAAAAACAGCAGAATGAAAACTTTTGCCAAACCTCCTTTAACCGTCAATAAAGGCATTGCCACCTATGGGAAATTATTATATGTAAATTCAGCTCTTCCTGGTTTATATGAATCAGAAGAAATATGGAAGAATGCCAGTATAATTGATATTTATGATTTATCAAATAGAACATATCGTTCAAGTTTTTTAATACATGATTCGGAAGGAAAAAAAGTAAAGTCAATGTTGGTTTATGGACATTTTATATATGTCTTGACAGGCAGTCAACTAGTATGTTACAAACTTCGGAGCTATCTGGCTCAAGATAAGTCAGTTCGTAAATCTATCATTCAAGAATAATTAAAATATATCGGGGCCGCGATGTCAGGGATTAGATCGAAAACCTGAAACAGAGTAGATCATAACTATACAAATCTTTATTATTATGAAAAAAATCTTTTCAAAAAGATTTATGGCACCTTTAGCTGTCATGATCTTAGGAGGAGCAGGAGCATTTGTAACTACTTCGATGAGCAGTACAAAAACTCTTGCAAATGTAACAGGATACCGTTATGTTTCGCAGCAGGATCCCTGTCATGCGGACATTCAATGTACAACTGATAATAACGGTGTGATTTGTACTTCTGGAAGTTCTCAATTATTCCAAAAAGTAAATGAGAATAACTGTGACCTTCCGCTGTATAAAATTCCAAATCCTTAATTTGTATTAAACTAATTTAAACTGGCAACGCTGTTTTCTATTGAAAACAGCGTTGCTATTATATGGGTTCCATCCATTGTGATTTAGGATATCCCTTAAGATAAAAATTAAACCATTCCAATGTTTTTTCTGTAAGGTCTTTTTGATTGTCAGGCCTTCCCAACACATGGTTGTCATTTGGATAAAGGAGCATAATATGCTCTTTCTGAAGTCTTCTTAGTGCGAGATAAAATTCTTTGCTTTGTATTGGATCAACCTGCATATCCGAATTGCCACTGAAAGATAATAAAGGCGTGGTAATTTTTGTGACATTTTTAAGAGGAGAATTGTTTTGATAGTTATTATAGTCACTAAATAGATCTGTACCCATTCTCATTTGGTAATACTCATACCGCCAAGATTCCGGAGTATAGATTACTTTATTGTAGGACAAATAATGGCTGTTAAAATCGGTTACTGCGGCTCCCGCAATGGCCGCAGCAAACATATTAGTCTGGGTAACAATAAAAACGACCTCATATCCTCCGAAGGAATGTCCCGTAAGACCAATTTTTCGCCTATCAACAGGATAGTCATCAGTTATCTTATCCACTGCACTTGTAACGCAGTCAAGAGCAGAAAATCCAGGATTACCTATCTGATAATCAATATCTGGAAGTAATACAAAATATCCGTTACTTGTATAGTTTGATACGTTGAGGGATGATCCATTTAGAAACGTAGGATTGCTGTACCGATGAAGAAGATAGGTCTGTTTTTGATAGATATTTACAACCATCGGATAGTTTTTATTGAGATCGTAATCCGCAGGAAAAAATAGAACACCATTGAGAGCTACATCTTTTGAGTTTTTGTATGATATTAGTTTTGATTGTCCCCAAAAGAAATTTTTATGCTGAGGATTGGATTTAAAAACGGTCTTTCCATCAACTTTTATCTGTGGTGGCGAATCAAAATCTTCGCTGATATATGCAAAGTTTTTCTTGTTCTCAGCTTTGATAATCCCATGTAAATACTTTTCGTCATAAGCTATTTTTTGAAGTTTTCGTTCTGCGTCAAGGAACATGTAACCGGAATAACTGTTGTCAATTTTTGAAACTCGAATTACAGAGTTTTTACCTGGACTTATAATATGATCTCTGGTAATAAAATTTCCATTAAAATTAGATTTCAAAACATTGAATCTATAGATATCCTGATTTTTTCTACCAAAGGTCAGCTGTCTAAATGATGCGTTTTTTGTGTCGAATTCCCAGATGTCAAATTGATCATAAAGAAAAACGCTTTGGTCTTCTTCTGACCATCCTGCAAAACCGTAACCATGCGGAGTTTCAGCAATCTGATTCTGATTATCAGTAAATGAATATTTGAGGTTTTTAGTTAGGCATACATGACTTTCTTTTTCAAAAGAATATAGCCACCAATTACAATCTTTAAAATAAAGATAATACTTTCCATCTGGTGAGAATGAGACGCTATTTGCATTTACTGCCTGATTGTCAAGAAACTTTTTTTTAACACCCGTTTTTATGCTGTATAGCCAATAGTTTATATCTGGATTCTGCTTGAAACTTGGCTTGTTTTCATTTTCATTATACAGCAGTATATTTTCTTGGTTTAGGTTGACTAGAGCCTGATTATGAATCTCATCTACAACTGGCCTAACTGTTTTTATTTCAGGATTCCACACTATTAGTTTAGGTGCCTTTTTTGAGTCGCCAATTAATATTCTTCGGGGATATAAATCCTTATCTTTTGTGTTCCAAACCTGAATACCATCCTTGTTTTCGTTTTCTCCTTTGTTTGTTTCTTTGATATTAAAAAATAAATTCTCTTCGTTATCGGAGATTGCAAAAGAGTTGTCATATTTAAGATCAAGTTTAATGTTTTGAAAATATAGATTCAAATCTGAAGCTGTGAGTTGATATAATTTTTTTTCTTGAGTCTTATAGAAGTAAAGCAATCTATATTTGTTTTCACTAGAAGAATAACCAGTGAATGCCAGTGAATTTCCTTTGTAATGCCATTTAAGATTTGAAAATAAAATATCTTTATTACCCGCTACAGTAACCTGCAAATTATTTTTAAGATCAAGGATAGAAATTTCATTTTGATCAGATGATTGGAAGATAGCAATTTTGGAGCCGTCAGGACTTATCTGGTGGTTGGCTACATTGCTTATGGTTCTGATAATTTTTCCTTCATAGGAGCAAACCTGCAAAATATACCTTCCATCTTTTATTTCTCCCTGCAAAATGATACTGTTTTTAGAAGGATTGTAGCTGCTTATATGAAGTAAATTAGCAAAAGTGCCTGTTTTTAGATTAAGTATTTTTAAACTGTTTTCGGGCATCATGCAGGCTAAGAAATTGTCTTTTAAGAATTCAGCATTGTTTCCTTTTGGAATACTGATCATTTTCCTGCTTTTGATATTCTGAACAAATAATGTATCCTGATTTGATTCATAGGATAGGTTGTAGCTTATCCAGCTGGCATCGTCAGATATTTTTATTTCCTGAAGCGTACTCCAAAGTTTGTAATCTTCCGGAGATAAGTGTTTCAATTTTTTAATCTGCCCCATTACAGGGCAGATTATCATAAGCAAAAGGCTACTAATCCAAAATGTTTTGCTGATGGGAATTAATAATTTCATTAGTATCCGGTATTTTGAGGTTGTAGGTTTTTATTCAGGTTTAATTCTGTTTCAGGAATTGGAAGATTGTTTTCGAAACTGTCCCATCCTGATTTTGCAAGGGATAGCGTCTGATCTAAAACGCCGAATCTTTTAAGATCGAAAAAACGAGATCCCAATTCGGTGAATAATTCTAATTGTCTTTCTTTTAAAACGGCCTGCAATATTTCATTCTGCGACACCGCTTCAGTATTTAAAAGTCCCGCCGCATTCTTAATGCGATTTAAGTCTTCCTTGCTTCCTATCAAGTCTCCTGCATGAGCTCTTGCTTCAGCACGTATAAGGTAAACTTCATTCAAACGAAACAGAATTGAATATTCGGTAGAAACTGTAGTGCTTTTACTTTTATATTTTGAAGGATAAAACCAAATGGCATTGCCATCGGAAACAGAAGAAATCCAGAACTGTTTTCTTTTGTCTTCTGGTTGGAAAGAATTGATAAAATCTAAGCTTAATGCAGATAAAGGTGGAGGTCCAATAGTAAAAACAAAGGTTTGTGCTTCAAGTGTATTTGAGCCGTTTAAGGAAGGAGCAAACTGCCAAATTGTGGATTTGCTTTCCTTTAAGAAGGCTTTACTTAGATCATTCTCAAAAACATATAAAGCAGTATTATTTAGTACAGCGGATGCTTCATTTGAAGATTCTGCCCACTGCTTCGTATATAGATAAACTTTTGCAAGAAGGAAATGTGCAGCAAATTTATTCGGTCTTGTCCTGTCTGAGCTTTTATATGCAGACGGAAGAAGAGTCCGTGCTAATACTAAATCTTCAATGCAGTGTCTATAGACTGTATTTTGGGTTTCCTTTACAGCAACAGTATTCTTTTTGTAGTCAGTTGTTTTAATATAAGGTATGTCTCCAAAAAGATTGGTCAGATAGAGGTGAATTAATGCTCTGGTAAACAGTGCTTCGCCTCTTAGCTGATCGCGATCTGTCTGTGCAAGCGTTTCGGAAAAATTTACACCTTCAATCACTGCATTAGCTCCGTAGATCTGATTGTAACTTTCGTTCCATAAAGTTTTGACTGCAGAATTAGACTGTAATACAATATTGTTATAAAAAGCAGCGGTTCCATCCTGTGGATTTCCATAAAATTTAAGTTCATCGGCATAATTCCCAAGTAAATGAGAAAGTCCAGATGTATTGCCGCTAAACAGCCCATTGTCTCGCATCTTTGCATACACCTGCGTCATAGCAGCGTTGGCAGTCGTCTTGTCCTCAAAAACACTTTTGGAAGTAAGTTGTGAATTTGGAAGATCTACCTCTACAAAACTATCGCACCCAGCCAAAAGAATGAGAAGAACCAAATTTGAAAAATAAAATTTAAAATACTGTTTTAAATCCGTCAAAGCTATCAGCTTCACAGATAAGTTATCAAGAGATTTCATATCGTTATTTATTAGATTAAAAATTAAATTGCAATCCCGCGGTAAATACTTTTAGGGGAGGCAGATAGCCTAAGGCAGTAAATTCTGGATCTGCACCATCAAAATTTGTAAAAGTCAGCAGATTTTGTCCTTCAAAAAACACCTTGCATTTGAAATCTTTCAGAGGAATATCATAGGAAAGCGAGATATTTTTTAACCTAACGTACGATGCATCACTAATCGCTCCGTCACTGTCAAAATAATTGTAATAAGCACTATATGCTGCGCTGTTATTCCCAGTACTATAAATCTGATATGGAGCTGTATCACCAGGCTGTTTCCAGCTATTAACCGCTGAAGCAAGCTGATTGCCTTGAGATCCCGGCATCACGAAATAAGAGGATGCGTTATAATTCTTCTGCTTTACAAATTGGAAGAGAAAGTCAAGCTGCCAGTTCTTATATTTTAAAGTATTCTGTAATCCTCCATAATAGTCGGGTGTCAGATCCGTTATTGTTTTTTTATCTTCCAAAGGTGTAATGATGCCATCAGTATTTGTATCTTCAAATTTATAAACCCCAGTCTGTGTATCCACTCCCGTGTAGTGATAAACCTTTTTAATATTTAGCGGCTGGCCGATTACAAAAGTATTGGCGTAAGTAGAATTTTCTAAATTTGGAAATTCCAGCAATTTTGTTTTGGCAAAAGTCAAATTTAAATTACTTGTCCAACTCCAGTTGCTGTTTTGTATGTTAACTGTGCGGAGTGTAAATTCTGTTCCCTTATTTTGAACCACAGCATTAAGATTGGACTGTATTGAAGAGAAGCCTGTAGTGCCTGGCACAGGAATTCCAGTAAGCTGATTTGAAGATCTGTTATCATAGAAACTGGCGGTTAAAAATATGCGATCACCAAATAATCCTGCTTCGATTGCGGCTTCTAACTTTTTATTGGTTTCCCAGCTGAAGTATGGGTTAAATAATCGGCTTGGCTGAAGACCAGTTATACCTCCGTATTTTATACCTGCTGTGTATGAATCGATGTACTGATAATCTCCAATCTGGTCGCTTCCAGTCGTACCATAGCTTGCACGCAGTTTACCGAAACTTATGACATAGTTATACCTAAATAGATTCTCTTTGGAAAAGATCCATGCGGCTCCAACGGCACCAAAATTTGCAAACTGCCTGTCAGGACCGAATCTGCTTGATCCGTCCCTTCTTGCAGTTAAATTCAAGATATACTTTTCTCTAAAATTATAGTTTAAACGGGTATAGAATGCCTGATATTTATAGACGGTTTCATCACTAAGAAGAGTTGATACTGATGTTGCAGAGCCTATATTTGAGATCAGGCTGTTACTCGCAAATCCAGAAGCATATTGTACAAGCTGATTTGTTTTTTGAGACTGAAAAGTGCTTCCTGCTAGTATGTTTAAAGTGTGAGGACCATATGATTTACTCCAATTTAGCTGAGGCTCAATAATCCACGACTTACGCTTTAGATCACCTGAAATGAGGGATGAATACTCAGGGCCAAGACCATAAGCAGGATTATATCTGGTAGAAGGGTTGGTTGTGTTCTCATTATTATTTAAGCTTGTAAAACCAAAATTGGACTGCAAAATTAGATTGTCCGCGATCTCGTATGAAATAAGTGCATTGGCAATTAAGTCATTGGTAAGTGCTTTGTATTTTCCAGTTAAGTTTCTAAGAGGATTATTAAAGGTATTGTTTTCCCAGTTTAGTGTTCCGTCAGCGTTATACAAAGAAGGGGCATTGGGAGCAATACTAAAGGTTTCTCTCATTAGATCAATCCGAGGCTGATTGTTGTCCTGAGCAGTATATCCTGCATTTATATTGATTTTAAATTTTTTATTTTCGGATTCGTGATTCACATTCAAATGAAAATTTCCTTTTTTATATCTGAAATCACCCGGAAGCACAGTTCCCTGCTTATTAAAATTCCCACTAAAAAGAAATTGGGTCTGTGCCGAACCTCCTGAAACTGACGCGTTCATGTCTATAATGTCTGCAGTTCCTCCAAGCAATTCCTTTTGCCAGTCAGTGTAACGGTTTTGATCCCAAGTACCATTAACATCATATGCGTAGGAGGGGATAGGGTTTATTCCATCATTTGCAAAAGCCTCTCTTCGCATGGACAGATATTGATCAGTATTCATAAGGTCCATAAATCGCGTTACAGTGCCTGCGCCAGTACTTAGCTTAGCTGAGAATCTTGTTGCACCAGATTTTCCTTTCTTAGTTGTAATGAGAACAACTCCATTGGCGGCTCGCGATCCATAAATGGCTGTAGCATCTGCATCTTTCAACACTTCGATACTGTCGATCTGGTCAGGGTTGATACTATTTAACGGACTTGGTTGTGTAGGAAGAACAACAGATGCTGAACCCGATCCGATTGGATCTGAGGCATAGGGCACGCCGTCAATTATATACAGAGGATTGTTTGCCCCTGCACGCAGGCTGTTTTGCCCACGGATTTTTATGTCAAAGCCTCCGCCGGGAATACCTGTTGTCTGCGTAATTACAACTCCTGGCATCCTACCCTGCATAGCGGCCAGGACGTTTGTCACTGGTTGATTTTCTATATCCTTCGCAGTAATTCGAGCAATATTTCCGGTGCGTTCTCCTTCCTTGACGGAATAGTAGCCTGCATTTACCTTTACTTCCTGTAGAGTCGTAGTGTCATATTTCAAAACAATATCAATTTTGTTCCTACCATTAATTGGAATGATTGCAGTCTTAAAACCGATATAAGAAACTAAAAGGGTATCTCTAGCTGTAGCAGAAATAGCATACTGGCCATTGTAATCGCTAATAGCAGCTGATCCAGATCTGTTCTTAATCGTTATTGAAACGCCAGGCAATGGACTTGAGCCGTCCGAGACGACGCCTTTAATCTGTTGCTGCTGATTATAGATTGAACTGATACTAGCCGAGCTGCTAGCATAGAGAGATGAGAAAGAGACAGTAATGCCAAATAAAAACAGGCAATAAAGCACTTTCCCATCCTTGTAAAATGAAAAATAATTCATAATATTGGGATTGGTTAGTTAAATATGGATTTGATTAGCTAAAAGCTCTCTATGTTAGTTTGGCGACGAGATAGAGAGCTATTTTTTATATGAAGCAAAATTGCTTAATACATTAGCATTTAAGAATTATTTAATTCAGTGGCTATATTGATTAAAATGTTTGACTTAAAAAGCGAATGTCAAATTAAACAAAGAAGAGGTGCTATGAATTTTAAGAAGAATTGTCGCTAAATAAAGTGACGTGGAACTCGACTTATTGTTTAGAAGGATTTACTGGACTACCTGCGCACAAATAAGTGAGCCCACGCACTTTTAAGCGTAGGCATTTGCACTTATCGTCTTGCGCGCTAAAAAAGTGTCCAGTTTTTCTAAGCAAGATTCAAAGCGAATGCTTCAAATATTTTTTTATGAAGTATCGCAAAAATATGTATTTCATTACAAATATAACAAAATATTTTAAAACGCGCATTTTCGTACGCATTATTTTTTTTGTATTAGCTTTTCTTTGTTGCGATGGGCGACACAAATAAAATAATATGTAATTATATTTATAAGAACTGGATTGAAACTTATAAGTCTCAGCGGGCCTTCGGATTAGATCATGGGATTGAAGAAAGCATTGTCAGAAAAATAAAAAATACTGCATTACACAATGAAAAATCAAATTATAATATTCCAGTAAATACCTTGAATAAAATTTGTGAAGCTAGAAATATTAAACTTTCGGATTTTTTTAAACTTATAAATCAGTAATTGAAATTATAGATTAACAAAAAAAGATGCTTACGCATCTTTTTTTATTTAATAGTAAAAACAAGTAATTATACTTGAACTACTAATCTTATTTAAAACTAATTTGGTATTTATAAAAGCTGAATAATAAAATTCATTATTAACTATTTAGTGAGAAGCCAAAAATATAATTGTGAGAAGAAGGATCAATTGATAAAAAGCAAGTATAAAATGGGGTTAGAAAATAAATCAAAAGAATTAAAAGCAATAGTTGGAAGTTTTGAAACAAAGTGGTTTTTAGGACATATTTCGGGTTTAATTATAAATATTGTTTCTGGACTAGCTGATACAGAAATAAGAAATTTATCTTCACCATTAAGACAACTTTACTATCTTGGTGGACTTTTACTAACATCTAGTGAGAATGAAATAATTTACTACTCTATTGATACTGATAATGAAAAAATATGGGATAGAATAGTTATTCTGTTAAATGAAATTGAGGGAGAGTACGAAAGATTATTTTTTCCTAAAGAAGAAGAATTAGTAAACGATGATTGGTTAAAAATGAGAAATGTTGCAATGCCTTCCTTTCTACAATATTTTAATCAAGGTCCCCTAAATTATGAAGAGCAAAAAATCAATTGGATAAATGATTTATATATAAATTTTGATGCTACACTGATAAATGTACTTGGTTTAACGACATCAGATTTAATATTATTTTATAATACTGTTGATTATTTATTTCAAGATAAATTTCAAGGCTTTACTGGAAATAAATCTAAATTTAAAGATGAATGGTTGGAGTTGACCGATAGAAAAGTAGTTATTTCGCAAGATATTCCAGAATTTCTCTTAAAAGAGCAAGGTCATAATCTTCCTTTGTTTCAATATGTACAAGATAATGGTATAATTTTCAGATTTCGGAAAATGGATTTAGTATCTGATATACTAACCTTTGAAAAAGTTGAAAAAATATTAAATCTATTGACCAGTAGTCGAATTGAGTCTGATTTCTTATATTATTCTTCGACAAAACCATCCAATCCATTGTATGAAAAACCAATTGTTTTAATTGAAGATGATTTATATCAAATTTTTGAGATTAAACAAATCTTACACTCTATAGAAAGTAATTTAGACAAAATTTGCTCATCTGACTCAAAAAATAAAGCAAAATTGATTGATAAAAAAGGAAAATTACTTGAAAATAGAATTTCTTATCTTTTTGAAAAGCTTTTAAGAAAGAATTTTGAAAAGTTCGATAGCTATTATGTTGATGGAAATGAACAAGATTTATTATACATATGGAAAGATAAAGTTTTTATAATTGAAGCAAAAGGATATAGTATAAGAGAGCCACTAAGAGATCCTTCAAAAGCATATGTGCGATTAAAAGATGATTTTAATACATCAATTGGATATGGGTACTCACAAACATATAGAATTGAATCTAAGTTTATAAATGAAGATGATATAATTATTACAGATGAAAAAAGAAATGTTGTAAAAATTATCAGTACAAAGGCCTTTAATGAAAGTGATTTTTCGATAATTGTAAATTTAAATTCTTTTGGACAAATTCAAAATGATTTATCAATTCTATTACAAAAAAAAGATGATGGTGCTTATCCTTGGGTTTTAAAATTAGATGATCTCGAAGTAATAATACTTACCTTAATTAAATTGAATAAGACAGCTTATTATTTAACTGACTATTTAATTTTTAGAGAACAACTACATGGAAGACTTATTTGTAATGATGAATTAGAAATTTTTGGAGCATTTTTACAGAATAAAATCAATGATAAAACAATTGAAATAGAAAATTCAGTAATAGTAACTAGTCCAGATTTTGCTTCAGTATTTGATGAACTTTATCATAAAGGGTTAGGTTTCAAAAATGAAAAATATTTAAAAGAGAAACGTAGCGGTAAGTATAAATTTTTATAAACACGTAAAATTAATCCTAATTAAACTTTCAAATTGTAACAAAATGATAAATATAGAAGAATTAAGAATTGGAAGTTTTGTCGTTGATACTACTTCTACTTCTAATAAAGTAATAGTAAAAATTTTAAGCGTATCTTATGAAGGATATTTGATAGTAAAAAACAGCTCTAAAACTCCCACTAAAGTTTTAATTGAGAGTATAGAACCTTTAATTATAACAAAAGACTTATTATCTCAAATTTCAGACCATGGAGTATTAATTAAAAATCCAAGAAAAAAGAATTACTATTTTTTTCCAAATAAAAGCGAAACTTACTTTTTAGTTTATGATAAAAATGAAGACAATTATTTTATGGGAATGATAGATTTAAGTCTTCCAGAAAAGCATCGTAGACTAACAAGGCCATTTTATGAATATCATAAATTGCAAAATGCTTTTAAAACTGTTTATGACTTAGAATTAAAAGAGCTTAATATTTAATAGAATGGATGATAGTTCTATCGTTTCTATTACAATTTATGAATTTAAAACGAATAATAAGTAATGAGTATTGTTAAAAGGCAACACTATGTTTGGAGACATTATCTTAGAGCCTGGGCTCAAAATGATAAAATCCCAACATATTTCACAGTATTAAAAAAAACGGAAATAGTTGGTCTAATGGGGGTAGCTCAGGAAAGATATTTTTATGAACTTATTGACCTAACTATTGATGAAGAAACTTTCATTAAGAATTACATAAATGAACGTAGTCCTGAAATAGTTAAATCTTTAAATATTGATTTTTTAAAATTATTCACGTCAACAAGTAGGCTTAAGAGAGCATTAGATAAAAATTTAAAGAACATTAACAAAGAAGCATATGAAGAAGAAATAAGAAAGCTGGAAATTAACATAATGGAAATTGCTCATGGAAAGATTGAAAATCTTGGAAATCATCTCATAGCATGTCAAAATTTAGAAGATTTAAAGCTATTGGAAGAGCAAGACCTTTTGAACGCATCAATTATGTTTTTATGTTTCCAATATTTTAGAACAAAAAAGATGCGAAATGCTGTTATCGAATCTTTTAAAGGAGATAAATATGAAGACTTAGCAATTAAATCTTGGAATATATTTAGTTATATATTAGCAACTAATCTCACGAAAAATATCGCACTTGACAGAAATATTAAATTTCTTTTTCATGTAAATCATACAACGGAAGATTTTATAACTAGTGATCAACCTATATTTAACATTCTTAATGACCAGATAGATGAAAATGGAGATGTTAAAGAATTAGAATTTTATTATCCTATTTCTCCTTCTAAAGCACTGAGTATACTTTTTAGAGAAACGGACGAGCAAAAATTTTCGGAGAATAATATTACACTCAGTGTAGTTGAATATTTCAATAGGAAAGTTATAGAAAATTCTGATTTTTATATTTTTTCCCAATCTAAGAACCAATTAGAAAAATTTATTGCTGACAACTTGATTTAGGAATTTATTGAATTGGCAATAGGTTTTAGTTGATAATTTTGACCTCTATATGTTCTCAAAATAGTTTTTGATTGGAGAAAGAAATATTATTTAGAGTCTATACTGAAAATCATTATTAAAAGACAATCTTACTGATGCTTATCTTTTCTAATTTGTTCAATAAAAAACGCTGTAGGCATTCCTGTTTTTGCCTTAAAAATATTTACAAAAAGTTGCGTGCTGCTAAAACCAGCTTCCTCAGCTAATGCTTTATTTGTAAATAACCTCGCTTTCTTATCGCTTTGCAATAATTCAATTACATAATCTATTCTCAGATCGTTTATATATTCTGTAAAAACTTTATCGCGATAATGGCGAATTATATTTGACAAATATCTAGGGTTAGAATTAAAGGTAGTTGATAGTTTAGAAAGGTTCATGTCTTTTTCGAGAAACTTTTTTTCTTTTTCAAATTTTTCCAGCTGTTTAAGTATGATTGTGACAGTCTCAGGATTTATATCTAAAATTGCTGGCTTTTCGTTTCTATGGCGTGGCTTAGTTTCTTCTTTTATATCACTTTTCTGCATCAGTTCATCATAATTTTTTTTGTATAATTTTCTGTTTCGATAATATCGAAATGTCAGAAATAGAAAGCTTAAAAATAAGAACGATGTAAAACCGATTAGAATCGAGTAATTACTGTTCTTCTTATCGAGCTGCTTTTGGATTTTTTCTTTTTCCAGAAGTAATTCCTGAGTCTGGTATTCCTTGTTTATTTTTCCAACTAGATATTTAAAGGTGTCATTAAGGACACGGTCAGTCTTGAGGAGCTGATCTATATAATATAACTGTAGTTGTGGATTATCTTTTGTTTTATAGTAGTTGATTAGTAGTTCATACATTTCTCTTAAATCTGGACGAATATATCCTTTCGTATTAAAGAGGTGATCAACTTTTTTGAAATAGGGAATTGCCATTTCGAATTTTCCAAGCGCCCAGTAATCTTTTCCTATATAAAAATATCCTACTGATTCATTTCCAAAATCTTTTTTATGTTTTAAATCTTCTATTGAGGATTGGATTTTTTTAATAGATGAGGCATAATCTTTCTTAAAGTATTCATTTATGCCTTCCGAGTGAATAAAATACACCTCCAATTTTTGAATTCCCAGATTTTTGCATTCCTGTAAACCTAAAGTATTTATTTCTGTAACATGTCCATAATTTCCCTCGCGATTATAGCATAGACCCAAGGAATGCAAAGAATTCAGATAAGGTTGTGATGCATTTTTTTTAAAGTGAGAAACACATTGCGTGAGAAGGGAGATTGCTTCGTCGTAGTAACCAAGATAATATTTGACAAGAGCAATATGGTATTTTAATTTGTAGGTTAGATACTCATTATCTGTTCTCGAGATGTAATTATTGGCAATTATATAATTATCTAAAGCTTGATTATGGCGTTTTAAACTGTAGTAAACAATTCCTTTTGTCAAGTATGAGGAACCAATTATGGCATTGTCTCCAGTCTTTTTTGCTGCTAAGACTATGCTGTCTGCATATCTTGATCGATACTTTTCTGGGGAAGCATGCATTAAGTTTTGATATCCATTTACAATCTCATTCCAGTTTTTTTCATGCTTTGCTTTTTGAAGATAAACGTATAAATAAACTCGAGTTTTAGAACTATCAGTTTCAAATTCTTCAATTCTTTCATCCAAATATTTATAACTCTTATTTTTTAGAGAGTCTGGTATTGGAAAACTGTTTCTTTGTGATATTACAAATTGAGAAAAAAACAACAAAGATAATAGTACGGAATTTGGTTTCATATAAATAAGAAGTTTTGGGAGTTATACTTTAGCAAATTACCGTAGGAAGTAAATGTTAAGATAGCGATATTCTTACAATAGCTTAACTCAAATATAATATAAAGTATTGAATTTTAGTTTCTTAATTGTTGTTTTCTTTAGTGTGGATTTTCCGAAAATCCATACCATATTTTCGGAAAACCCATACAGGTTAGGTTGCGGGAGATTTTTTAAGAAGATAGATTTGCCATGAATTCAAAAGCAAAATGTTCGGCATCGTGCCGAATTGAAGTTCTGCTTATCCGGATGAAATGAACTGAGAAGAAATTCTCATTCACTGTTCAAACAATCTTATCATGAAAAATTTATTAATCACTTATTTCTTATTATGTTTTTTGACATCTTGCTCTGATGATTCAGATCCTAATCAAACAAAGCTAAATGGTGTCTCACCTGAAAAATCAACAAGCAGTACGATAACTCCCGAGAACAAATTAAACCCATTTGATAAAAAGGGACTTTTGTACTATAACGCTCTGCAGGATTATCAGGCAGTAAATTCAGTTCCTAATTCAATTGGAGAAATTACTAATCAAGTAAAATTTTTATCTTGTCAGATAGCAAAAAGGAGTAACACCCAAAAAGGAGTAATTACATTTAATGATTCCATTGTTGAAGTTATTATGTCTGATCCAGATAGTAATATGATCCAGATAGTTCAGAATAGTGCACTTTCTACTAATGCTAAAAGTACTCTCATTAGTTTTTTGCAGGGCCTGATTAACCACAGGCAAGTTGATTTTGCTGTTTCTTACGCTTATATAGTCGATTATGAAGAAACCGTAATTGATGATGATCCTTTTGATGATGATGAAACTGAGACAATCTTAACGGTTACTTCTATTTCTAGATACTCTCTCTATTCAGAATCAGAAAGAAAAGATAAGGATTGGGACTTATCGGCAGGGAATAAACCTGCAAAGAAGTTTTTTTCAACTAATGAAACTTCAATTATTTCAATAATTGCTTTACTGCACAATATATTTTAAAAATGTCTCTCTGATTAAACTTGTTCCGCTATGAAACCACGAATTATTCTTTATCTACTGTTGATCATTTTTAATCTTGTAAGCCTTTATTTCATCATAGTCCTTTTTGGCTATGATGAAATAGTAGGTTATCTGATTCAGGGAGGCAGGAAAATTATTGATCCGCGAAAGCTGGCTTATTTACTGTTTCTGACGTGCCTTTTAAATCTGTATTTTTTATCACTAATACTTATTGAGAATTCATTTGAAAATAAAAGCTAGCTACTGTTTTTGTCAATACAATCTACTAAATCAAAAAAGAAATGATCAAAGATCTGGTAAATATAAACCTAAATGAGTCTCAGGTCGAAGGTCTGGATGTGCATATAATTAAGAAGTACTTTGTCAGAACCTCTTTGAATGAATCTTTTACAACGAAAAATCTATCGATATTGCTTATAAAAACAGGAACATTTAAAGTTCAAATACAGCAGACCATAGAAGATTTAACTGCATGGGATTTACTTGTACTACCTCAGAATTCGGATTGTCAAATACTAGAAGTACATGAGAAGCTTCAGTTATTCATAATTTCCTTTTCTTCTGATTTTGCTTTCAAAAATTGTCTGAAAAAGGAGCTTGTTGAATCTTTTTATTTCTTTATACGTAACACGCCAATTAAAATAGCATTAGAAGAAAGGGAATTTTTAGTGCTCTCACTCGTTTATAAACTTATTTATTTTGTAAGCAGGGATTCTAATAGTAAAGGCATTGATTATGAATTGCAACGTATCAGTTTTAATTTATTTCTTTACGAATTAAAACTTATCTATTCAAAATATACATTGGATTCAGCATTAAATTTTTCTCGAAAAGAAAGCTTAATAATACAGTTTCTTACCATTTTGTCTATTCATTGTAAAAAGCAGCATTACGTAAATTTTTATGCTGGTGCTTTATTTGTTACTCCTGGACACCTGAATAAAATAGTTAAACAGCTGACAGGTAAAACGGCAAAAGATTTGATAGTTGAAGCTATTATAATTGAAGCAAAGAATCTTTTGGAAGATACCCAATCTAACATAGGCAAAATAGCAGAAGAATTGGAGTTCAGTAGTATTTCAAGTTTCAGCATCTTTTTCAAAAAACATACTGCGTTTTCACCTACCATGTATCGTTCGAATTCTATCGAGAGATTTAAACATCGTTAGTTTTCGTTGTATTAATTTTTTAAATTAAACAAACTATGATGAATAAAATATATCCTCTAGAATGGTTTGACTCACTTATATCTCAGACATTGAATCCTAATAATATGATACTTGAAAGTCTGCTGCCACAAGATTTTAAAATTATATCTGAGCATATTGAAAAAGAATCCAAGATTATTCAAATTTCTTTGAAAAAAGAAATCTTTCTTCTTCGCAGGAAAAGGGAGGTACGGCTTCAGGTTAGAAAGTATCATTCAAATATTGTTTCCTTTATAGATACTGTTATCGAATATCAAAATAGAAATTCTTTAGTAAAACCTGAATTAACTGGTATTCTAGATTTATTGCAGGATAAACTGGAAGAGTTGCTTCTGCTTGTCGAAAATCAATTTTCAGAATATTTAAGCCTCGATGAAAGAGTTCCTATTACATATCTGATGCTCTCAAGAAATGAACTTGAATCGAAATTTAAAATACTTTCAGATAAAGTTTTCAACGGTCTCGAAAATAATATCATAAGAATTGTTCTTGAAAATGGGCTTCGTTTTCTCAAATCATTTTCCGGTAAAAAAATTACCTACCGTCAGTTGCTTTATCAAAAGGAATTATTAAAAGAAATTAAAAATATTGACGTCAATGAACAGGCAAACTTCTTTTCGGATATAGACAAAGTCCTTATTGGCAGGAATTTTAATTGTACGGAATATATTGAGCATATAATTGAACAAATAAGGAAAGTGGTGGAAGAGGAGGAATCAATAGCTTTACGGATAAATAGCCTGCTTTATTATCAAAAAGAATTTGACAGGATCCATTCAGATGAAAGAGTATCTTTCGATCCGAGCCGCAGTAATATCAAATGTGTTTTAGAAAACTGGTTTAAGCAGGAAATTAATTATCTAGAAAGGAATATCGAATTAGCATTCCAAACTAATAATGAAGCGAACGATAATATAAATACTTTAACAGTTTCAGAACCTAAAATTGAATGTGATCTGTCTGCTGATCAAATTGCATTGATACTCAGAGCCGCAGATGAATCGCGGATAGTGAAAGCGAGATCAATGAATCATTTTTTTAAAATGATAGTTCCATATTTATCAACGCCATTTAAAAAAGAACTCTCTTACCAGTCGGTAAGAAGCAAATCGTATAATGCTGAAGACCGTGATAAATTTATCGCAGTCCAGACACTGGAGAAAATTATAAAAAAAATAAATTCATATTGAAGGTAAATTATAATCTGCTTTGGTCTTTAGAAGTAGATTTCGAATTAGTACTAAGTAACAAATATTATCATTTACGACATATAACTAAACTTAATTAATCATGACTCTAATTGCTATATTTTTTCCATGCATTTCTTTTCTGTTAAGAGGAAAGATTTTTACATCCATAATTTGTTTGATTCTGCAAATTACTTTAATTGGATGGGTGCCAGCTGCTATATGGGCAGTTATATCTCTTCAAAACTCTAGAGCCGACAGGCGTAATAATAAATTGATTAAAGCTTTAAGAAAATAATTTTATCTTTGGGATACATAGTCATTTAGTTTAAAAAGTAATGCATGGAACAAAAACAAGATAGAATTGAATTTTGGAAAGATTTATGGGTTGACATTATTACAAATTTTCATAAAAAACCTGCATTTGGGTTTACTCTTTACAATCCACATATTCTCATCGAGGATATAATAATTGAAATTGTAGATAATTCTTTTAAAAATACTGATAACAAAAGTTTTTTTTATGCACAATTAAACTATTACCTGGAAAATGATGTTGTTGTCGAAAAATATTTTAAAGCAAAGTTTGCCATCGCCAGAAGAAACTTCGAACCTAACAAGGCTAAATTTTTATTAGAGATTTTGAAAGATCTTAAAGAGAGCTTTACAGATGGTATGTATTTTTCCAAATGTATAGATGAATTAGCTAAATTATTAATTGAAGAAGGTAATATTTCCAAAGAATTTATTGACCAATGCAGCTATTTAAGTCAATCCATTATAATTGAATATATGAAGAAACAATATGTTCTAGATGACATAATAAAATTTCCAGAATATATTTTTGAAAATTATGATTATGATAATAATAGATTGGTAACAAAATTTCCCCATGGGATGAACTTTCAAGACTATCTTGATGAAGATGGTGAAATTAAAGAAGTTTTCTATAAAACAATAAAGGAAAATATTGATAGTTTGACGATTATAGATAGGTTACACTCCTTACATAATATATTTAACAAAAAAACTTATAAAGCAAATTACATTTTTGTAATTGAAGGATTGAAAGGATCAATGTCCATTGATGTAGCGGGGGTGACTTTTTATTCTTTAGATAATAAAAGGTTTACCGAAAAGTCACAAGATGAATTTGATGAAGAAGACTTGCAGTCAAATAGTAAGAATTCTGTAAAATTTGTTCAGGCTGCGGTGGAAGTTGATTTCTTGTCAACAAAATCATCATTAATTGATGCGATTTCTAAGCTTGAAAACGCACTTGATTTGGTATCATGTTATTTTAATACAAAAACCCCTTTAGAAATTGACACTTCAAAATATTTGGTTGTACAAGAAGGAAAATGGTTGCATTGGAATTCAGGAACTGACAAAAGATTGGTTTTTCATAAACACATTGATTCTTTAAATACGGATCTTTTTAAAGACAGTTTTGATAAATTAATTGAAAAAGACTTTTTATGGAAAAACGTGGTAGATTCAACAGCCTTAAAAATTAGGAATGCTATACATTGGCACAGAAAGGCGCAAGAATCTAAGAAAGATGAAGATAAATTGTTGAATTATTGGATTTCGATTGAAAATTTATTTAGTGGAAATGATTTACATGAAATTTTAAATAAAAGTACATCTAAATTTAATGTTATACAGGAATTGATCTCCTCTAATCAAATGTTCTCCTTCCTATACAGTTATGGATGGGATTTGTATTGGCACTATAATAAAAAAGTTAGTAAAATCATTCCTTCGCAAGCCGAACTATTTTCAGATGAGCTTATTGAAAAAGCTAATTTTAATAGAAAAACAGGAGAGAAAATTTATCTAAAAAAGTTTATTAGTTGTTTGGAAGAAATTCAAACCTATGAAAAAAACAAATTTTACATTGATCAATTGGATAGTGTTAAGCGATTTTATAGTGATTCGTCTTATTCCAAAAAGATCTTAGAAAACCATATTGAACAAATTAAAAATGATTTGTTAATGATATATCGTCTCAGAAATTTGATTGTTCACAACGCCCATTACGACAATACGTTGCTGAAATACTACGTAAGAAAGATTAAAGATTTTTCTAATGATTTTATTCGAGCAGTAATCCGAGACACAAAACAAGGCACTGACCTCAATGAAGTAATCTTTAAAATTCATTTAAAGAAAGAATATTATTTGACAGATCTTCAAAATGGTAAATTGGAAGTATTTGAATGATTAGCATTAATCCTGATTTTTTATCTAGTTAACATACTACTCGAAATAATAAATTTTATTAATTATTTCGAGTATTTTTTTGCTTTAAGTTTAGTACTTACTGGGGGTACAAAAAGGTACAACAAAAGTTGTACTTGTAGAGTCAGTATCGTAGTTGTTCCTTTGACCTATAAAATAAATCATGTCAAACATTTTGATGATTTATTTACTATGAAGATGAATGTTGAATAATAAATGATGATGCTATGTTTACAAATATTTCATGGAGCAGTTACTTAACTGTTTTAGGTGTGGTGGTACTGATCTGGTATTTTATAATACTATTAAAGTTTTATTATAAAGATCTGCTGAAGATATTCTCAGGAGAAAAGAAACTCAATTTTACTTCATTTAAAAATAGCAAAAATAAAGTACAAGACTCTGGAGACCATAAATCTTTGTCTTCGGCTTTTTCAGAATCATTCGACACTTTGGAAGATGCTGAAGAACTTTCTTCCCGAATACTTCAGGCAGTGAATGAGAGTAATGAAAAGAACTTTTCAAAAGAACACTTTCAAAACTATCTAAGAATGGTTCTCGATGAATATCCTTATGTAAAGATTTCTTCACTTCGAGAAAATATCAATAAGCTTATGGTAACTGAATCTTCAAAATATCCAAACCTGCTTTTGACTTTAAGTGAGGCTGACAGTTTGTGGGAAGGAAGTGTTTTCTAAAATTCAGCGGAGGAATAATCCCTGTACTCTCTTGTGCGGTATGGCTTTATGTGACAAGGAAAAAGAGCTGCAACAGTGATATTCCTCTGCTTTTTAAATAAGTGTATTGAAAACTTTAAAAATGATGGTCATGAAAAAATGTGGATGGAAATTAAAGGAATTAGATGAGGAAAAAGTATTGTCTTACTGTATTCTTGCATTATTGTTAGTATATCAAACAAAAATTTATGCCCAAGATGGTGTAGCCGGGATTAATGAAGCAAATCAAAAAGTGAGGAGCTATTTTGATGCAGGTACTGAGCTAATGTATGCTGTAGGTGCAATACTGGGCTTGATAGGAGCAGTAAAGGTTTATCAGAAATGGAATGCTGGTGATCCTGATACTGGCAAGGTTGCGGCGGCTTGGTTTGGAAGTTGTGTCTTTCTAGTTGTAGTGGCTACAGTAATTAAATCCTTCTTCGGGGTTTAAACACAGGGCCTTATGAATAACAGTGTTTACCAGATCAACAAAGGAATTAATCAAAGTATAGAATTTAAAGGCTTAAAAGGTCAGTACATATGGTATTTGGGAGGAGGTGTTGTATCACTTATGATCGTTTTTGCAATCCTTTATATCATTGGACTTCCTTCACTATTATGCGTTGGACTCGTTGGGACTGCTGGTGCTTTTTTAGTTTTTAAAATATACAAAATGAGTAATCAGTATGGAGAATTCGGCATGATGAAGGCGCTAGCCAAAAAGCAGATTCCAAAATGTATTAAAGTGTATAGTAGAGGTATTTTTTTAAAGATATAGCTATAGAGCGTTAATATTAAAAATGAAAAGGAGATGGAGAAGAGGATGGAAAATTTACTGCCGATTATGGCAGTCGAGCATGATTGTATTTTGTCAAAGCATGGGGATGTTACGGTAGCATTTAGAGTAGAACTACCTGAGATTTTTACCTTATCGGATCAGGACTACGAGGCTTTTCATCAGTCATGGATCAAGGCACTAAAGGTATTACCAAAGTTTTGTGTTTTTCACAAACAAGATTGGTTTTTAGAAAAGAAATATAAAGCTGATTTCACAAGTGATGACAGTAGTTTTTTGACAAGAAGCAGTGAAATATTTTTTAATGAAAGACCTTTTCTGGAGCATTCTTGTTATATCATGCTGACCAAGAAACCCCAAGGAAGGAAGAATTCAAGTTCTTTATTTTCAAGTCTAATCAGAAATAAATTAGTTCCTGAAGAGACACTTAATACCCAGCTGTTGCAGGACTTTATAGACTGCACCGGGCAGTTTAAGAGAATACTCGAAGACAGTGGTTTTGTTAAACTTAGCCGATTGAAAAACAATTCACTCAAAAGTAAAAGCAGAAAAATTGGTCTTATTGAGCATTACTGTTTCTTATCAGAGCGGGAAGATTCATTTGTTTATAAAGATATCAAATTTGATGAAGGACTTGCAGTAGGAGATAAATACTGCCAGCTATTTACCCTTGGTGACGCTGCTGACCTTCCGGGTCTTTGTGGATCGAGAATAAATTTTGACCGGTATTCAACTGATAAAACCAAATTCAGTATAGGATTTGCATCAACTTTAGGGCAGCTTTTGTCGTGTAATCACATTTACAATCAGTATATTTTTATTGAAGATGCGCAAAAAACTATCCAAAAACTGGAGAGTAAAAGATTAAGACTTCAATCGCTGTCGGCTTATAGCAGGGAGAATATGATTGCCAGAGATGCCACTAATGACTTCCTGAATGAAGCTGTTTCTCAGCAAAGACTTCCCGTTAAGGCACATTTTAATGTGCTTGCTTGGAGTACTGATAAAGAAGAAATGAAAGATATCAAAAACAAGGTATCGTCAGCACTTGCTCAGATGGATTCAGCAGCCAAACAGGAAACGGTTGGAGCTCCACAGATTTATTGGGCTGGAATACCGGGGAATGAAGCAGATTTTCCAATGAATGATACTTTTGATACTTTCACAGAGCAGGCAGTATGTTTTCTAAACATGGAAACAGGTTACAAGTCTTCTTTAAGTCCAACGGGTATCAGACTTGGAGATCGATTAACGGGCAAACCCGTTCATGTGGACATTAGCGATGAGCCTGTAAAAATGGGAATATGTACTAACAGGAATAAGTTTATACTAGGGCCTTCAGGAAGTGGTAAATCTTTTTTTACTAATCACATGGTAAGAAGTTATTATGAGCAGGGTACACATATCGTACTTGTGGATGTTGGACACAGCTATAAAGGACTCTGTGATATGGTCGGTGGCTATTATTTTACTTATGATGAAAAGAACCCGATCCGTTTTAATCCTTTCTATATTTCTGAAGGTGATAATCTGGATACTGAGAAAAAGGAAAGTATTAAAACGCTGCTTTTGGCTCTGTGGAAAAAAGATGATGAAACCTTTAACCGAAGTGAGTATGTGGCGCTTTCAAATGCTCTTCTGCTATATTATGAAAAGCTGGATAATGAATCTAGTATTTTTCCCTGTTTTGATAGCTTTTATGATTTTTTGAAAAATGATTTTGTAAAGATACTGGAAGACGATAGAGTCAAAGAAAAAGATTTTGATGTAAACAATTTTCTCTATGTACTCCGCCCATATTATAAAGGCGGTGAGTTTGATTATCTGCTTAATGCCACTGAGAATCTGGAACTTTTGAAAGAGCGTTTTATTGTATTCGAATTGGACAATATCAAAGATCATCCAATTTTATTTCCTGTAGTGACGATCATTATAATGGAAGTTTTCATAAGTAAAATGCGCAAACTGAAAGGTGTCCGCAAGATGATTTTGATCGAGGAAGCATGGAAAGCCATTGCCAAAGAAGGAATGTCCGAATATATTAAGTACTTATTTAAAACTGTTAGGAAGTTCTTTGGGGAAGCCATTGTAGTCACGCAGGAGGTAGAAGATATCATTTCTTCACCAGTAGTAAAACAAGCCATTATAAATAACAGCGACTGCAAAATCCTATTGGACCAGAGCAAATATCAAAACAAGTTCGATCAGATACAGGAACTTCTGGGGCTTACAGATAAGGAAAAAGCTCTTGTACTTTCAGTTAATAAAGCGAATGATCCCGATAAAAAGTATAAAGAAGTATTTATTTCTCTGGGTGGAAGGCTTTCGAAGGTCTATAGGACAGAAGTTTCTTTGGAGGAATATCTGGCTTACACGACTGAGGAAAGCGAGAAGGTAAAAATGAACGCCTATGCTAAAAAGTTTGACGGTGACATAAAAAAAGGTATAGCTGCAATGGCGCAAGATATAAGAGATGGAATTTAAATGAAAGAGAAAATGAAAGCAAAATTAATTACCTGCATGATATGTCTGTTACTTATCGGCAATCCCGCAAGATCTGCAAATGGTACAGCAGTGTTACCGATACTAGAGATCGTGAAAGCAGTTACAAAGAAAGTTATTAAAGCAATTGATCTAAGAATTCAAAAACTACAAAATAAAACGATTTGGCTTCAAAATGCCCAGAAAAAAGTTGAAAATGTACTCTCAAAATTAAAGTTGGATGAGATTTCGGATTGGACGAAAAAGCAGAAAGACTTATATCAAGGCTATTACGAAGAACTGACAAAAGTAAAATCTATTATAACTTATTATCAGAGGATAAAGGATATTACAAAGAAGCAGACAAAACTGGTTGAGGAATATGAAAGAGCGTGGAATCTGTTTAAGCAGGACTCTCACTTTAAACAAAGCGAAATTCAGTATATGGAACGCGTTTATTCCGGGATTCTGGAGGAGAGTGTCAAGAATATTGACCAGATCTTTTTAATTCTAGATTCTTTCTCAACGCAGATGAGTGATTTAAAAAGAGTGGAGATTATAAATAAAGCTGCTGATCAAATCGATACCAATTATGATGATTTGACACTTTTTAATCAACAGAATGTAATGCTTAGTCTTCAAAGAGCTAAAACTGAAGCGGAAGTAAATCAGGTCAAACAATTTTACGGAATTCCGTAATAAAAGTAAATATCATGAAAAAAGTAATCATACTGCTCTTCACGGGATTTCTTTTAAGTCAAGGAATTCACGCACAAGCCAAGCAGAAAAAGGAACTACTACTACAGATCGCTGCACTTCAGGTTTACATGGATTATGCTAAAAAAGGATATTCAGCTGTTTCGAAAGGTCTGAATTTCATTGGTGATGTAAAGAAAGGAGAAGTTAATCTCCATAGTGATTATTTTACATCGTTATTGAAGATTAATCCGAGGGTTAGAAACTATTATAAAACAGCAAAGATTATCTCCTTGCAGTTTAAGATAGTGAAAATGTCTAAAAGCACTTATACTAAACTCAAGACTGATGATTTATTTCAGGGAAATGAGCTCGATTATATTGAGCGTTCTTTTGAAAGACTACTAGAAAGCTGCAATGAAACTTTAGACCAGCTTCTGGTTCTTACTACTGATTCAGAACTGGAGCTTAAAGATGACCAAAGGATAGAGCGTATAGATGAGCTATACAAAACGATGGTCAGTAATTACGATTTCTGTTTGTCTTTTAGTAATGAAGCAAAGTTATTGTCATTGTCAAAATCTCATGAAAAAAGAAGTGCTGAATCCACACAAAGTATTTACGGACTTAAAAATTAACGCCATGAAAAGGATATTGATTTTAGTATTTCTGGTCTTTTTTGGATTTATCCCAAGCAGCATGAATGCACAGTCGGCAGAAATCCAACAGTTGATCTTAAACATTGAAAAACTCTCGCAGTTCAAAAAGATTCTCAGCGATATGAAAAAGGGTTATGAACTTCTTTCCGGAGGTTACAAAACAGTTAAAGATATGTCCGAAGGCAACTTTAGTCTTCATAAAACATTTTTAGATGCCCTTATGCAGGTAAGCCCAACAGTCAAGAATTACAAAAGGGTAGGAGATATCGTAAACTATCAGATACTGTTGGTAAAAGAAAGCAAAAAAGGATTGAACAGGTTTTTGAAAAGTGAAAGCTTCAGCCAGCAGGAGATCAACTATTTTGAGAAAGTTTATGGAAACCTTTTGAACCAGAGTTTAAGAAACCTTGATGAACTCACTATGGTAATTACAGCTGATAAGTTAAGAATGTCAGACGATGAAAGGCTTCAGGCTATTGATAATATTTATATGGAGATGCAGGATAAACTTTTGTTTTTGAGAGACTTTAATAAATCATCAAGCATACTGGTACTGCAGAGAACAAAGGAAAAGAAAGATGTATATGCTTCCAAAGAACTTCTTGATTTAAAAAATTAAAACGATGAACATATATAAATCTTTTAAAACAGTGCTTTTATTAACCGGTGCAATGATAGTACCCTTTGCTGCAAGTGCACAGGGACTCGGCGATAATATGCAGAGTATGCACTCGGTTTTAGATCAGCTTTATGATGAGATGATGCCTTTGTGCAGTAATCTTTTGGCTGTAGGGCAGGGGATAGCTGGTTTTGGGACAATTTGGTATATAGCTTCCCGAGTCTGGCGTCATATTGCAAATGCAGAACCTATTGACTTTTATCCGCTTTTCAGGCCATTTGTTATTGGATTTTGCATTATGATTTTTCCATCGGTACTGGCACTTATTAATGGGGTTATGAAACCTACCGTTACGGCCACAGCTGCGATGGTAACAGGATCTAATAACGCCGTAGCTGTTCTTTTAAAAGAAAAAGAAAAAGCTATAAAAGAAACCGATCCATGGAAAATGTATGTTGGTGCCACTGGAACGGGAGATCGTGACAAATGGTACAAGTACACACATGATGAAGATTCTTCAAATGAGAGTATGCTTGCCGGTATAGGAAACGATGTAAAATTTGCCATGGAGAAGGCTTCTTATAATTTTAGAAACTCTGTGAAAGAATGGATGAGTGAGGTTCTGCGGGTCTTGTTTGAGGCTGCTGCCTTGTGTATTGACACACTTAGGACGTTTCAACTTGTCGTACTTTCTATATTGGGGCCTCTTGTATTTGGCATAGCGGTCTTTGATGGATTTCAGCATACACTTACCGTTTGGCTGGCAAGATATATCAATATTTATTTATGGCTGCCAGTTGCAAATATTTTTGGAAGTATCATCGGTAAAATACAGGAACTGATGCTGAAACTGGATTTATCACAGGTGGAGTCAACGGGAGATACTTTCTTCAGCAGGACTGATATGTCATATCTAATTTTTATGATTATTGGGATCATCGGATATTTTACTGTTCCATCAGTAGCTAATTACATCGTTCATGCAGGTGGAGCCGCAGCATTAGGGCAGAAAGTTACAGGCATTCTTAGGAGTAACACTAATTCAGTTATTACAAAAACCTCGCAAAGCGCTGGTATGGTAATGGACTCTATGGGAAATGCTGTAGGCCAAATGTCACAAAGCATGTCCTCATCAGCTGGTAATACTCCGTATTTCAAAGAGAAAGGAAATTACATGAATGATAAGCTTAAAGGAAATTCAGAGTAACCTAAAAAGATAAAATATGTTTACTAAAATGAAAAATATAGATACTGCATTCCGATATGTGAGAGGATTTACAATGCTGGTAATTGTAGGATGTATTATTATCTGCTGTTACACGCTTTATAAAAGCTTTGAGTCTGTAGCTCTGATGCAGGATAAGGTTTATATTCTTGCCAATGGGAAAGCTATGGAAGCATATGCATCAGATAGAAGGGATAATGTACCAGTGGAAGCAAGAGATCATGTAAAAACATTTCATAAATTTTTCTTTACCCTTGATCCTGATGATAAAGTAATCAAAACCAATGTTACAAAAGCTCTTTATCTGGCTGATGACAGTGCAAAGCGAATTTATGATGATCTAAAGGAGAATGGTTTCTATTCTGGAATCATTTCAGGAAATATAAGCCAGACAATCCAGATTGACAGTATAACTATAGATATCAAAGAATACCCGTACCGCTTTCAATGCTATGCCAAACAAAGCATAACAAGAACTACAAGTATCTTGAAAAGAAGCCTTATAACCCAAGGAAGTCTTCGTAATGTATCTAGGAGCGACAACAATCCACATGGTTTTTTAATCGAAAGATGGAATACCATCGAAAACAAAGATTTAACTGTTGAAAATAGAAAATAGACAGTTATGAAACCATTAATTAAAAAGCGAGAAGAGCCATTTATTTACAATAAGTATTATTTATCTGCACAAGATAAATGGGTGCAAAAAATGGAATCTTTAACGGGCAGACTTTCTAAAAGAGCCATTATTTATCTGCTGGTTCTGTTTACTGTTTTGGAGGGCGGGTATTTTCTCTATAACATTTACGCGGCGTTCTCAAAGAAAAATTCTGAAATAAAAAAAAAGTTGGCAACTATTTCAAAAATTAAAACAATCAATTTTAAAAAGTAATGTCATGGAGCAAAAAATAATATCACTCAAAGAATCTAAAAGAAGAAAAATGCTTTTAGTTCTGCCTTTTATAACACTTCCTTTTATAACCATATTATTCTACATATTAGGTGGTGGAAGAATGGAAGTAGAAATTGCTAAAAGTGAAATCAAAAAGGGATTTAACTTTAATCTTCCCATTCCTAAATTTAAAGAAGATTCGTCACTCGATAAAATGAGTTACTACGATCAAGCGGCAGTAGATTCCATTAAATTGTTGGAACAAATAAAAAAAGACCCTAATTACTCAAATCAAAAAATAGTAAAAGGATCAATAAATGATTTTACTGATAGTGATTTAGGAAAGACACATAGTGCATTTAATACATCCTCTTATCAAGATACAAATGAAAAGAAAGTTTATGAAAAACTTAAAGCGCTTCAAAAAGTTATCAGCCAGCCTGTTGTCCCTGAAAAGTATGGTCAGGATATGAGGGAGTTTGAAAATTATGGATCATCAATAGGTGAATCAGATGCGGTAAAAGACTTAGAGCAGATGATGTCACAAATAGGCACTTCGCAGGAACCTGATCCTGAACTAAAACAACTTGGTGGTATGTTGGAAAACATTCTGGATATTCAGCATCCATCACGTGTACAGGAAAAGTTAAAGCAAGCTTCAGAGATAAACAAAGGAAAAGTTTTCACTGTTAATCGTAAAAAAGATGTAGAAAATACCACTTCACTACAGCAAAATAGAGCATCTCCAAATCTTTTAAAATCTAACGCGTTTTATTCAGTTGATGAAAATTTAGATTCTGAACTACAGCAGAATTCAATCGAAGCAATAATTCATGAGACACAAACTATTGTAAATGGGTCAATTATAAAATTAAGATTGAAAACTGATATATTTCTCCAGGGCATACTTATTCCTAAGAATACTTTTTTGTATGGCATGGCATCTTTAAAAGGAGAACGGCTGGAGGTTAAAATCAATAATATCCAGTATCGAAACTCAATTTTTCCTGTTGAACTCTCTGTTTACGATTTGGATGGAATTGACGGAATCTATATTCCGGGAGCAATAAGCAGAGACGTAGCTAAGACTTCTGCAGACCGCTCTCTTGAGACTTTAGGACTAAATGGTGTTACCGATTCCTGGGGGACACAGGCTGCAGAGATGGGAATTGAAGCCGCAAAAAGCCTTATGAGTAAAAAGATTAAACTTATAAAAGTTGTAGTAAAGGCTGGATATCAGGTTTTACTCTATGATGAAAAACAAAAGAATTTGAAATAATTAAATCTTGAAAAAATGAAAAATAATAATTGGATGAATTTCGTCTGCCTGCTTTTAAGTGTATTGTCGGGCTATGCACAATTAATTAATAGAGATGTTGATTTCAACCATGATAAGTTTAAAAACGTCCAGATTGCTTATTCTAAAACAACAAGCATAGTGTTTCCTTACGCGATAAAAAGTATTGATAAGGGCAGTCAGGATATTTTAATGCAAAAAGCAAAAGGAGTAGAAAATATTTTATTGCTGAAAGCTGCAAAGCAAAATTTTATACAGACCAATATTACTGTAGTTACAGCCGACAGCAGATTATATGTCTTCGTACTTAATTACGATGATTTATGTCCGGATTTAAATATTAAAGCTGACAGTAGTGCTATTGTAAATGATGATATTTTGTTTTCACTCGATAATGAAAATCAAAAGAAAATTGAGCAATATTCAAAGCTTGCTTTGTTGAAAAAGAAAAAAATAGGCGGTTTAAAGAGTTCAAGATTTGATATTAATCTTACTGTGAACGGCATATTTATACATCAGGATGTTCTTTACTTCAGACTTGTTTTAGGTAATACTTCAAAGATAAATTACGATATAGACCAGCTTCGTTTTTTTATTCGAGATCAGAGAAAATCTAAACGTACTGCTTCACAGGAAATAGAAATATTTCCGCTTTTTTCAACTCCCAACTCCATGCTGATTCCAGATAAATCTGAAGTGAACTTAGTCTATGCTTTATCAAAGTTTACTATCCCTGAGAAAAAATACCTAACGATTCAACTTATTGAAAAGAATGGTGGCAGACAATTAGAAATAGACATCAAGAATTATGATCTAATTGATCTTGATGTTCTTAATAGCTTTTAAAAGAATAATAACATTAAAATAATTTATCATGAATCAGAAAAATTTAGAATTCCTAAAAGATCAGTTGAAATATACTGGATTTGGAGAAACGTTCGATCAGGATCTGAAAGAAAAGATGCTAAAAGGAGAGACAGAGTTTAAGATTATAAAAGAAGGTGTTTATGGAAATGATACAATGACTGCCGAACTTAATTTTAAAAAATCCGACCAAAGTGATCTGTACTTTTTTAATTCTTATCATGTGAATCTTAAAAAAGAAGAATCAAAAGAAGGATTAGAACAGACTTTTTATATTAATAGCAACAGCAGTAATATTACCCTTAAAGAAGCTTATAATTTGATGGAAGGTCGTTCTGTAAATAAAGATCTTAAAACGAAGGAAGGTGAAGTGTATAATTCCTGGCTAAAAATTGACTTTAAGGAATCCGAGAGCAATGGAAACTTTAAAATAAATCATTACCATCAAAATTATGGGTACGATTTGGAAGCAAGTTTAGCAAAACATTCTATAAAGGAACTTGAAACACCTAAATACAAAGAAGATCTTTTAAATTCACTTAAAAAAGGTAATCTACAGTCCGTAACTTTTGTAGTTAGTGGAATAGAAAGCAAACAGTATGTAGAGGCAAATCCACAATTTAAAACTGTAAATGTTTACGACGATAATTTACAAAGGATTAATCATCGCGAGAGCAAGGATCAAAAGCAGGCGGAATCGAAAGAAAAGTCAACTTCGAAAGAACAATCCCAGAAGCAGGATAGTGATGATGAACCTGATCAGAGGGAAAAGAAAACTGCTGCCCATAAAAGAAAGGCAGGTAAATCTGTATAGAAATTCTTAACCTCTAAAGTTTAAAATTATGAATAATGAGGTTCATACAAATAGACTGGAGTCAGAGATTGCTGGGTGGAATTCAAAAGAAGACCGACTGAAGAAACTTTTTAAATCAAGTTCATCGTTAGAAAATTCTCTATTAAAAGAGAAATTAAGGTTATATGAAAGTATTTTACTGAACTATAAGAATACAAATCAATTAGATGAACGTACTGCATTGCAGATTATAAGAAACGAACGAAACACTTTAATTAAGAAAATTTACCCGGACAGGTTTCGGAAGTATTTTTATAAACTAATGAGCAAGATTGTTGTAGAAAGAATCAATGCTCAAAAAGAAAGCAGAGAGGAGCTAAAAAGCAATCAGTTGCTTACAGATAATCTGGAACGTACTGGCTTTAAAGATGCATACAATAAAGTTGATAGGTATATGAGGTTGGGGCAGGATAAATTTACTGTTCCGATATCTTATTATCTTAATGAGCACGACCAGATGAATCATTCTCTTCATTTTATAAAAAATGAGCAGGGACATTATGATTTTAAAGGTTTTAATTCTAGTCTCCATCATCAGAATGGTAATAATGAGACTAGGCAATATTATTTTAATGTTGAAGAGATAAAAGCTTTTAATTCAGAGCAGGCTTACGAATTACTATCAGGTAGAGCAGTTTTAACAGCAGGGACATGGAAACAATTAGATTTTAATCAAAAAGGAGTTGATAATAATTATCAATTAAAAGAATTTCATGAATCATATGGCTTCAACATTGAAAAAAGTGTATCTGAATTATTTCTGAAGACTTCGGATCAATCGGAAATCAATTCTTTAATAGATTCTCTTAAAGAAGGCAGAAGAGAAGCAGTGACTTTAACCAAAGAAGGAACGGATTGTAAGGTTTATATCGAAGCTAATCCTCAAAATAAGTGTCTTAATATTTACAATGAAAATTTAGGGAAGGTGACAGTTGAAAGTTTGTTTAGAGTTAAAAGGGATGACCCATTGAAATTACAATCAAGTTTAAAACTTGAAGATAACAAAGTCAAAAGTAAATGCAGAAAAATATAAAATAAAGGCTATGGAAAATCTGAAAAGCTTACTGGACTTCTTTTCTGCAATTGAAAATGATTTTCGAATTAGTTCCACCCATATTGCAATTTATGCCGCACTGCTAAAGTATAGAGTTGAAAAAGGTTTCGTGAATCCTATACAGGTCTATAGACATGAAATAACTCCTTTGGCAAAAATTTCTTCAGCTTACACTTATCATAAATGTATTCAGGAATTGAGTAGTTATGGATATATAAAGTACGAGCGGTCGTTTAAGAAAACACAAGGGAGTAAGATTTATTTTTTTGAGTAATGTATTAATAAAAAACTAAAGCCCTTATAAGGGCTTTTTTTATATAAAATATTTTTAGAGATGGAAGATGAAGAGGAAAACACAAGAGGGAAAATAACCCCAGAGAAAGCTATGAATATGTTAAACTCTGAGGGTATGAATGTTACAATCGAAGAAGCAACTGAAATTTTGCTATTTTTACGAAAAATGGCACATGTAGCCGTATCTAAATTTTTGGAGTCATGAGTATTATAGCAGATTTATACATACGTGTAAGCACGGATGAGCAAGCAGAGAAAGGTTATTCGCAAAGAAATCAGGAAGAAGTTTTAAGGAAATATTGCTCAATAAATTATATTGAAGTGCGTAATGTTATTTATGAGGATCATTCCGCTAAGACATTTAATAGACCACAATGGAATAAACTTTTACTGAATCTGAAAAAACAGAAAAACACAACTGATCTGGTCTTGTTTACCAAATGGGATCGTTTCAGCAGAAACGCCGGAGATGCCTATCAGATGATAAGTTTATTAAGAAAGTTAGGTGTAGAACCTCAAGCGATTGAGCAACCTCTTGATTTGGCAATTCCAGAAAATAAAATGATGTTAGCTTTTTACTTAGCGGCTCCTGAAGTTGAAAACGATCGTAGGGCTTTAAATACCTTTCATGGAATGAGAAGGGCGAAAAAAGAAGGTAGATATATGGGTATTGCACCGTTTGGATATGCTAATAAATCCAAAGAAGACGGAAGTAAATATATTGCACTTGTAGAACCTGCCGCTTCTGTTATGCGCTGGATATTTGAAGAATTGGCTAAAGGAATATTCAATACAGAGCAAATATATCATATGGCTTGCAGAAGAGGATTTAAAAGAACTAAAAATAACATGTGGGGCCTAATAAGAAATCCTGTTTATTGTGGTAAAATATTTATACCGAAATATAAAGATGAAGAAAGCAGATTTGTTACAGGGCAGCATGAGCCACTTATTTCTGAAGGCCTTTTTTATAATGTACAAGATATCTTAGATGGAAAATCACGCCTTTACAGACCTAAAATTAAAACTGTCGTTGATTTCCCGTTAAGAGGCTTTTTTATCTGTCCAAAGTGCCAAAAGAAGCTGCAAGGAAGTAAATGTAAAGGAAGACACAAATACTATCATTATTACCACTGTGAAGCGCAATGTAAGTTTAGAATTAACTCAGAAATCGCCAATGAACTTTTTATTGAAGATCTTAATAAGTATCAGCCTATAGCTGAAGTTAAGAAATTATACAGCTCGATTTTATATGAAACACATCGTGATCTCGCAAATAATGCCGGCGAACAGAAAAGAAGACTTGTAGAACAGATAAAAGATTTTGAACTCAGATTAAGCAATGCAAGAGATCTTCTCCTTACATCAAAAATTGAAGCTGATGATTATAAGCTAATGAAAGATGACTATGGTGCACGAATTGCAAACCTTGAACGTGAGCTATCAACAGTTACTAAAGATAAGCATAGTATTGAAGAGCTACTGATAAAGGGGGTTGACAACCTTATCAAGCTTAGTGATTCATATTTGAAAAGGGATTTATCTGATGCAAGAAGCCTAATTGGTTTAGTTTACCCCGAAAATTTCACAATTCACGAAAATAAAGTACAAACCGCTAGAGTGAACAAAATAGTGGAGTCTATTTATCTCATTAACAAACAGTTAAAAGCAAAAAAAAACGGGACAAAAGATGATTTTTATCTTTTGTCCCGAGAAGTGACCTCGACTGGATTCAAACCAGTAACCTTCTGAGCCGTAATCAGATGCGCTATTCAGTTGCGCCACGAGGCCTTTTTGTTATCAATTAGCTATTTTTTTGTAGCTTTGTTGATTGCTTATTGCGGGTGCAAAGATAGACATAAATGTGAGATAAACAAGGAAAAAATAACATAAAAATAAAAAAAAATGCAGTTCGAAAATTATATACGTGATATTCAGGGTTTTCCAAAAGAAGGAATTTTATTTAAAGATATCACACCTTTGCTAATTAATCCAGAAGCGCGAACAAATTGCCTTAGAATTTTGCGCGATTCTTTAAATGGGCAAAAAATAGATAAGGTGGTTGGTGCCGAATCTCGTGGTTTTTTCTTCGGAATGTTATTGGCTCAAGAGTTAAATGCCGGATTTGTTCCTGTAAGGAAACCAAAAAAGCTTCCGTTCGATACCATTTCTGCTTCTTACGAATTGGAATATGGTTCTGATAGTTTAGAAATGCATACCGATGCTATTAAAAAAGGGGATCGAGTTTTAATTCACGACGATGTGTTGGCTACTGGTGGAACCGCAAAAGCAGTTTGCGAATTGGTAGAGAAATTAGGTGGCGAAATTGTACAATGTAATTTCTTAATGGAGCTAACCTTTCTTAATGGAAGAGATAAAATAAAACAGTATCCAGTTTTTGCTGCAGTAACATATTAATCGAAACGAAGAAAAGAAATCTGGTGCTGTAAAGGTTTAAGCTTGATTTTATCTTTTGCAACGCATTTAAGGCTAGAAAATGATGAATTCATTATTTGGCTTTAAAAAGAAGATTGAAGCTTAACAATGCGCCCTGTTCGGTTTCTATTTAAACTTGAAACTTGAAACTTGAAACAAAAACAAAAACCCGACAAAATGAACTGTCGGGTTTTTTATTTTAAAAGAAGAAAGAAGTTATCTTAAACTTGCACCAAGTTCAGTTTCGAAAGTCTGCTGTAATTTAGACATGATTTTATCGATTTGAGCGTCGGTTAATGTTTTAGTATTGTCTTGAATGGTAAAACTCAAAGCGTATGATTTTTTTCCTTCTGGTAATTTGTCTCCTTGGTAAACATCAAATAAATTGACGTCTTTTAAAAGCGCTTTCTCTGTTTGTTTTGCCAAGTTGAAAATACTTTCATAAGTCGTTTTTTCATCGATTAATAAAGCCAAATCTCTACGAACTTCTGGGTATTTAGGAATTTCAGTATATTTAATTTTTCCTGTAATAATTTTTAAAACCAAATCCCAATTAAAATCGGCGTAATAAACGTCTTGCTTAATACCAAAATGCTTCAAAATAGGCTTTTTAATAACGCCCATTTCAACCAAAATATCATTGTTGTATGTAATTGCTGTTCCTTCAGAATAAACATCGGATTGAACTGGCGCATTCGAAATTTTTTCGATTCCTAAACGAGATAGAATCGCTTTTACATATCCTTTCAACAAGAAGAAATCTGTTGTTTTCTGCGGATTTGTCCAACTTTCTTTGTTTCTGTTTCCAGAAATCAATAAAGAAAGGTGTTTATGTTCTTCATAACCATTTAAATACTTATGGTATGTTTTTCCGAATTCAAACAATTTTAAATCTGAATTTTTTCTGTTGATGTTATATGAAACTGCTTCTAAACCAGAAAACAATAAAGATTGGCGAAGTGTAGCTAAATCACTGCTCAACGGATTCAGCATCGATACATTATGCTCTTCTTTTAATGAAGCCGATAATTTCGCGTAAGCTGCAGTTGTCAATGAATTGGCCATCATTTCATGAAAACCTTGCGAGTTCAACTGTGAAGCAATTACGTTTTGTACTTTGTAATCTTCAGTTCTTGGCGAATTGGCTACTGTAGCATTAAATTTCTTAGAGAAGTTAATGTTATTATAACCGTAAACTCTCAAAATTTCTTCAATTACATCAATTTCACGCTGAACGTCTACACGATATGCAGGAATCGTTAAACCTAAACCAGTATCAGAAACACTGTTTACTTTAATATCTAAAGAAACTAAGATTTTTTTGATTGTATCTTTTGGAATTTCTTGTCCAATAATTTTAGAAACATGGCTAAAATTCAACAAAACAGAAAAATCTTCAACCTTTTTAGGGTAAACCTCTACAACATCAGAAGTGATTTTTCCGCCCGCAACTTCCTGAATTAGAAGTGCCGCACGTTTTAAAGCATATTCTGTAATCGTTGGATCAATTCCTCTTTCAAATCTAAAAGAAGCATCTGTGCTTAATTGATGTCTTTTTGCTGTTTTACGAATGCTTACGGGATCAAAATAGGCACTTTCTAAGAAAATAGAAGTAGTTCCTTCAGAAACTCCAGATTTTTTTCCTCCGAAAACTCCAGCAATACAAAGTGGTCCTTTTTCGTCACAAATCATTAAATCTTCTTTATGAAGCGTTCTTTCAACATCATCAAGAGTAACAAATTTAGTTCCTTCTGCAACTGTCTTTACAATAATTTTTCCGTTGATTTTGGCAGCGTCAAAAGCGTGTAAAGGTTGTCCTAATTCATGTAGAACATAATTAGTAACGTCAACAATATTATTTTTTGGAGTTAAACCAATCGCTTTTAAGCGGTCTTGTAGCCAGCTTGGAGATTCATGTACAGAAATTCCAGAAATAGTTACACCACAATATCTTGGAGCTAAATGATTATCCTCAACATTCACATCAATTTTAAGCGTACGCATGTCAACTCTAAAATTGCTTACAGAAGGCGTAATCAATTCTACGTTTACACCACGCTGTAGCATTCCTGCTCTTAAATCACGAGCAGTTCCAAAATGGCTCATTGCATCGGCACGGTTTGGTGTTAATCCGATTTCGAAAACTTCATCATTTGCAATTTGAAAAACTTCAGAAGCAGGAGTTCCAGGAGTCAGATCTTCGGCCAAAACCATAATTCCGTCATGACTATTTCCTAGACCTAATTCATCTTCAGCACAGATCATTCCGTGACTTTCCTGCCCGCGGATTTTTCCTTTTTTAATGGTAAATTCTGCACCATCTTTATCGTATAAAACAGTTCCAATTGTTGCAACAGGCACTTTTTGTCCTGCAGCCACATTTGCAGCGCCGCAAACAATTTGTACAGGAGCTTCTAAACCGACATCAACTGTAGTAACTTTCAATCTATCAGCATCAGGATGTTTTTCGCAAGTTAGAACGTGTCCAACAACAACGCCTGCTAAACCACCTTTAATTGATTCGTATTTTTCAACAACTTCAACCTCTAAACCTAAATCTGTTAGTAATTCAGAAGTCTGCTCAGATGTCCAATCAGTTTTAATAAATTGTTTTAACCAGTTGTAAGATATTTTCATTGTAGTTCTTTAATTCTTTGTATGAGGTTACAAATATAAGGATTGCGCGTTGGAGTAAGAAAAAATTGAGTAGTTTTTTCAAGTTGTTTTTTATTGGAAATAAAATGCTATGCTTTAGGATTTTAGCAATTTATGCGCAAAAATTTTAACAGATAAGTATTGTAAAAGGTTTAAAAAATCAAATCTGTAATTTTTGTGCTACAAGATGAATGAAAAGTGCTATTCTGTTTCTTTTTATGAAACTAAATTTGGAGTAAATCAAAAAAAGAAAATTATGAGTACCGCAGTAAAAAGACCTGAATTTAAGGCAAAATACGATAACTATATTGGCGGAAAGTTTGTAGCCCCAATTAAAGGAGAATACTTTGATGTTGTTTCTCCGATTGATGGAAAAGTATTTACAAAAGCAGCGCATTCTGGAAAGGAAGATCTCGAATTGGCTGTAGATACTGCTTATGAAGCATTTAAAACTTGGGGAAAAACTTCGGTAACCGAAAGAAGTATTTTACTAAATAAGATTGCACAAAAAATTGAAGACAATTTAGAATATATCGCAGCAGTTGAAACGGTAGATAATGGAAAACCAATTCGCGAAACACTTGCTGCCGATATACCATTAGCCATTGACCACTTTAGATATTTTGCAGGCGTGATTCGTGCAGAAGAAAGTTCGATAGCAGAATTGGATTCGCAGACTGTTTCTATTGCGTTAAGCGAACCTCTTGGTGTTGTAGCGCAGATTATTCCCTGGAATTTCCCGATTTTAATGGCTGTTTGGAAAATTGCTCCAGCACTTGCGGCAGGAAACACAATTGTTTTAAAACCAGCAGAAAGCACACCAATTTCGATTATGGTTTTAATTGAATTAATTGGCGATATTCTTCCTCCAGGAGTTTTAAATATTGTAAACGGATTTGGTGCCGAATTAGGACGCCCATTAGTGACCAATAAGAAAGTGTCAAAAGCGGCCTTTACAGGTTCTACTACAACGGGACGTTTGGTAATGCAATACGCTACAGAAAACATTATTCCGGTTACTTTAGAATTGGGCGGAAAATCTCCAAATATTTTCTTTCCGTCAGTAGCAGATCACGATGATGATTTCTTTGATAAAGCTGTAGAAGGTGCTGTATTATTTGCTTTAAATCAAGGTGAAATCTGTACTTGTCCTTCTAGATTATTAATTCACGAAGATATTTATGACAAGTTTATTAAAAAAGTAATCGAAAGAACCGAAGCGATTATAGCAGGAAATCCGTTGGATAAATCAACGATGATTGGCGCTCAGACTTCGATTGTGCAGAAAGAGAAAATCATGTCTTACATTAAATTGGGAAAAGAAGAAGGAGCAGAGGTTTTAACTGGAGGGGACGAAAATAAATTAGGAGGCGAGTTGGAAGGCGGTTATTACATCAAGCCAACTTTGTTTAAAGGTCACAACAAAATGAGAATTTTTCAAGAAGAGATTTTTGGGCCTGTTTTGGCAGTTACTACTTTTAAAACTACCGAAGAAGCAATTGAAATTGCAAACGATACGATGTATGGTTTAGGTGCAGGAGTTTGGACTCGTGATGCACACGAAATTTATCAGGTTCCAAGAGCGATTCAGTCTGGCCGCGTGTGGATTAACCAATATCATTCTTATCCTGCCGGTGCGCCATTTGGCGGTTACAAACAATCTGGAATTGGTCGTGAAAACCATAAAATGATGCTAAGCCAATACCGTCAGACCAAAAACATGCTGATTTCTTATGACAAAAAGAAATTAGGGTTCTTCTAAAGAATAACACATCAAAATCCTGGAGAATTCTTAGGAAAAAAGCTTGTGAAATGTATGGGGCTTTAAGATGAGATCTTATTGGCATTGCACAGACTTCCTCCAGGCAATTTTGATTTAAAATACAATCCGATAAAATATCTGATTGAAGAAAAAAAACTTAAATAGTTGGTTATGTTGAAGCAGTAAGCTCCTGAAAAAGTTTACTGCTTTTTTTAAATTTTAATGTTATGATTAGACGAATTGATGCCACAGAAAAAGCAATTGAACTGATAAATGTTTTAAAGGACAAACACGGTGATTTGATGTTTTATCAAGCTGGCGGATGCTGTGAGGGGACACAGCCACAGTGTTTTGAAAAAGGAGGCTATTATCAGCGAACTGGAGATGTTTGTATTGGAACTATTGAAGACACTGAATTTTGGGTAGACAAAGATTTATTTGAATATTGGAAACATGCGCATTTTACCTTAACTGTAATTGATGCATTTGGAGTAGGAGGTTTTTCGTTAGAAACCCCATTAAAGAAAACGTTTCAGATAGAATACCGCATTTTCACTCCCGAAGAAGAGAAAGATTTGGAACCGGTAACTTTTTTTTAGGTTCAAAGTAGCAAAGGCACAGAGTTACAAAGGTTAAAAGGTTTTAAGGCTTTGCAACTATGTGCCTTTGCTACTTTGAACCTAATTTATATAAAGTAACTGATACTGTTTCGGTGTAATTCCTTCATGTTTTTTGAATAATCTAATGAAGTAGTTGGCATCTTCAAAACCAGCCAAATAACAAACTTCGTTAATTTGCAGGGTTGGATTTTTCAAGAGGTTTTTAGCACATTTTATTTTTTCATTTAAAATATATTCAATAGGGCTCATTCCTAGTTCGCGTTTAAAGAAACGATAAAAAGAAGTGGTGCTCATGCAAGCTTTTTCGCTCAGCGATTTCAAATTGATATTCTCTTTTAAATTTTGCTTGATGTATTCGGTAACTTCCTTAATCGGATTATTGTCTTCAAAAGGTTTTCCTTCGTCCAGAGATTTTACTGTCTGAGTTTGAATAATCCTAATTAGTAACTCTTTTAAAGTTAAATCGGCAAAAATGTCTTTGGTGATCGAAGTGCTCATACATTCTTTGATGAGCTTGTTTATTGTCGCGGCCATTTCAATATTATTATAAAAGAAATAATTCTGGTAATTGAGTTGCCAGTACATGTTACTTCCTTCTTTTGGATATTGCTCATTTAAGAAATTTAAAATCTCAGCAATTTTATCCTGATCGATAGCCAATGCTAAACATTGCGTCGGATTGTTTCTTGAAGCTTCAGGAAAATCAATTTTCATTTCTACATTAGAAGGCACAATCACAGTTTCGCCTGGAAGATATACAAATTCAGGGTCATCAAAAAGGTGCATGATTTTTTTACCGCGGAGCATGCTCGTCACCACCAAATCATTAAACTTCAATGGAACTTTTTGAGTCGATTCGTAGGTTTCAAATAGATTTAATTCACAATGATTCAAATTGTAAATAGTCCTGTTTTCTACAAGAGTCTTTAATGATTTTTCTTGCGATAATTGGAGCGGATTGACTAAAAATCGTTGGTTGTTCATTAAATTTAATTTTTGGTGAAGACTTTAAATTTAATGAAAATAAGAATATAAATTGCAGATTTAACGTTTAATTATATCAATTCTTCAACGTGTTTTTTGATGTTTTCAGATATTTTTTTTGTTGGAAGGTCGTTCTCATCATTTCCAAACGGATCTTCAATTTCTTCAGCAATAAGCTCTAAACTTGCCAAAACATAAAAGATAAAAACAACAACAGGGGCAACTAGATAACCTAAGCTAACAGAATATCCAAACGGAAGAGTCATCGTATAAAAGAAGATGAATTTCTTTATAAAAGCGCTGTAAGAGTACGGAATAGGAGTGTTTTTAATACGTTCGCACGATCCGCAAATGTCTGTAAAAGCAACTAATTCGTCATTTATCGTAATGAGTTGCTCTCCCGATATTTTTTTAGCCTCATACAAATCATTGATTTTATGATACATGATCCTTTTTAATTGATTTGGTTTGTGTTTATGCTGATCAATTTCCAGTTCAACATCTTCAAACAGCATTTTACCAGTATCCTCGTCTTTTAAATGGTGATGAAGAATATCTGCATACATGGGAATGTATTTTCTAAAAAATTTTCTATCATTTTCGTCTTTTAAAATTGCGGATAGTTTTATAGCAAGATTACGGCTGTTGTTTACAAGTCCGCCCCAAAGTTTTCGCCCTTCCCACCATCGGTCATAAGCTGTATTGGTTCTAAAAACAAGTAAAAGTGAAATGACAAATCCAAGCATTCCGTGCATGATTGGAATGTTGTGGATATAATCATTTTTGGTCACTTTAAAATAATGAAGCTCAAAATAACACACTATAGCCGCATAAATTCCGATTGCAATCATAATCGTAAACAATTTTCGGACTGTATCTGACTTATGAAAATGAAAAATGAAAGTAAACCAATCTTTGGTATTGTATGTAATCATTGAAACTTGTTTTGTAACAAATTTAAATTAAAAAAATATTCTGTTGTGTGTAAAATGAAAAAATATTCAAAGCAAGGAATATAGATGATTTGAGAGTATTCAAATAGAATGTTTTTCTTAAAAATGTTATCTGACCTTTGCTTAAATTTTAAAAAAAAATCTGTCTAATCTGCTAAATCTGCGAGAGAAAAATAGCTCGCAGATTTAGCGGATTAGGCAGATAATATTTGATTTTTAAATAGCAGTACTTCTTTAATATAGAAAGAAAGTCTTGCTTGATTAAAAGGAAAATTAAAAATTAATATTTCCCGCTAATTCTTTTAGAGCAATTTCAGATAGTTTAGCTTCGTATTGCGCGTTGCTGTAACGTACTTTAGCATTAACATAATTGAGTTGGGCAGTTCTAAAATCGAGTGTTGTAATAGTTCCGATTTTAAATTTGTCTAATGTGATTTCTAAATTTTGTCTTGCGATAGCCTCGTTATTTTCTTCTAAATCAATTAATTCTAAATTGGTTAAATAGGTTTGAAAAGCGGTGCTCAACTGTGTGTTTAAAGTTATGTTTTGCTGTTCTATAGCAAGCTGTGAATTTTCGATCTGTAATTTGGCAACTTTTTCATTACGATGCTGATTGAAACCGTCGAATATGTTCATGGAAGCGTTAAAACCGTAGTTTAAACCTTTAGAGGAGGTTTCACTTGTAAATCCTAGACTCGACTGGCTTTCAGAAAAATTGTATCCCGTAGTTAATCTCAAAGTAGGATAGCGGTCTGCTTTTACTTGTTTAAGCTGTAATTCGGCTATACGTTTGTTTATGATTTCAGCCTCTAAACCTGGATTTTGCTTTTGAGCTAATTCCATTAAATCTGCTAAAACTAATTTATTATCCACTTTTACTTCATCTGTAACTTTAAAATCAATTTTTGGGTCACGAGCCAGGTATTGATTCAATAAAATTTTGCCATTAGCATAAGATTCTTTTTGTCTCAATAAAGCAACCTGATCTGAGTTTAAATCAACTTGTGCATTTAATACTTCAAGTTTTGAAGCTTTTCCAATACTGAAACGATTTTTAGCTAAAGTCAAACGCTGGTTCGAAATTACGATTGTAGTGTCTAATGCAGACAATTGCTGTTGCATTTGAACTAAATCATAATAAGCCGAATTTACCTGAGCAATTTTTAGTAAAATAGTTCTTTTAAGTTCTGCATCGCCCAGTTTTTGAAGCTCTTTTAACTGATCAAGTTTAGCAAACATTTTCATTCCGTCAAAAACCGTCCAGCCTAAACTCACACCATAATTTAAACTGTTGTTTTTAGCGTTATCCAACGAAGTCGATGTTCCGTCTTGTCTTACTTGTGTAGAGTTTGTAATGCTGTTATTGTCAGTAATATTGGCTGTTGCTGTTGGAAGCATTCCTGCATTTCCAATGGTTACGTTTGTCTCGGTTATTTTGGAATTATTTTTAGCAATTTTAATCTCAAAATTATTCTCCAAAGCTATAGACATAGCTTGTTCAATAGTAAGAACTTCCTGCGCCTTTGTCTGAATTACACAAAAAAGCAAGATAAATACTGTACAGTATATTTTTTTGATATTCATATTCTTTTTCTTTAACCAGAAATTAGGTTTCTAGCTTCTATTTAATACTTTCTCTTTCGTATTCGTCAATATGGTCAAATTCTGGATAATGCTTTCTTGCTCTTGACCACATATAATAAATTGCAGGAATTACAAAAAGCGTTAAAGCCAATGAAAAGATCGTTCCTCCCACAATTACAACTCCCATACCAATTCTACTAGTTGATGCTGCCCCTAGGGAAAGTGCAATTGGAAGTGCTCCTAGAGCAATAGCTAAACTAGTCATTAAAATTGGACGTAAACGTGCTTCTGAAGCTTCTAAAATAGCTTCTAGTTTTGGTTTTCCTTGTTCTCGCAGCTGATTGGCAAATTCTACAATCAAAATACCGTTTTTGGTCACCAAACCAATCAACATTACCGTACCAATCTGGCTGAAAATATTCCAAGTCTGATTAAATAGCCATAATGAGAATAAAGCTCCCGCAACCGCCATCGGAACCGTCAAAATGATGATAAACGGATCGATAAAACTTTCAAATTGTGCAGCAAGGATTAGGAAGATTAATAATAAAGCCAATCCGAAGGCGAAAGAAGTATTAGAACTACTTTCTACGAAATCTCGAGATTCTCCAGCTAAATCTGTGGTAAAACTTTCATCTAAAACTTTTGCTTTAATTCTATCCATTTCTTCAATACCTTCTCCCATACTTTTCCCTGGTGCTAAACCAGCAGAAACGGTTGCAGACATGTATCTGTTGTTGTGGTATAATTGCGGTGGATTACTTTGTTCATACACATTTACTACGTTATCCATCTGGATCAATTCGCCATTTTTATTTTTCACAAACATAGAAGTCAAATCCAGAGGTTTAGATCTGTCCTTTTGGTCAAATTGTCCAATTACCTGATATTGTTTTCCGTTTTTAATGAAATACCCAAAACGCTGTCCGCTTAAAGAAAGCTGTAAAGTCTGTGCAATATCAAGAATTGAGATTCCTAAACTTTCTGCTTTTGCTCGGTCAATTGTAACGTTGATTTCTGGCTTGTTAAATTTCAGGTTTACATCTGTAGTAGAAAATACATCGCTTTTACTCACTTCATTCATAAAAACAGGGATTTTCTCTCGTAACTTATCAAAGTTAGGAGCCTGAATAATGTATTGTATCGGAAGACCTCCACGTCTGTTAACTGCAATTGTTGGCTGTTGTGTTACCGAAGTTTTAGCATTAGGATATTGTTTTGTCCATTTGGTCAACTGATCAGCGATTTCTTTTTGTGATTTCGTTCTTTCGTCGACATCTTTTAAGGTAAGCCTTACCAATCCGCTGTTTACGGAGTTTGAACTAAATCCTGGCGAAGTAATAACCAAACTAACTTTTTTCTCTGGAATTGAGTCATCAATTAATTTAGAAATTTCCTGCATAAATTTATCTGTGTACTCGTAAGAAGAACCTTCAGGAGTAGTCATACGCATGGTTACAGAACTACGGTCATCATACGGAGCAGTTTCTTTTGGAAGAATAGTAAAAAACAAGTAAATCAATCCAAAACAAGCAATCAGGATTGGGAAACTAATCCATTTTCGATCCATGAATTTTGTCAGCGCTTCGGCATAACTGCTGTTCATTTTTTCGAAAAATGGCTCTGTTTTAATATAAAATTTTGATTTTTTCTGCTCGCCGCCTTTCATTAAATAAGCATTCAGCATTGGCGTTAAAGTCAATGATACGAAAGCAGAAATTAATACCGCGGCTCCAATTACGACCCCAAATTCTCTAAAGAGTCGGCCAACGAAACCTTCTAAGAAAATTACGGGTAAGAATACTGCAGCAAGTGTTACCGAAATCGAAATTACGGCATAGAAAATTTCATTAGAACCTTTAATCGCAGCCTCAATTGGCGACATGCCTTCTTCGACTTTTTTGAAAATGTTTTCAGTTACTACAATTCCGTCATCTACTACCAGACCAGTTGCTAAAACGATAGCCAATAAGGTCAAAACGTTGATAGAGAATCCGAAAAGCCACATAATGAAAAAAGTGGCAATTAAAGAAACAGGAATGTCAATTAAGGGTCTGAAAGCAATAGCCCAGTCTCTAAAAAACAGATAAATGATAATGATAACCAGTATAATTGAAATACCTAGAGTTTCAGCTACCTCAAGTACTGATTTTTTTACGAAAATGGTATTGTCAAGAGCAATGTTAAGTTTGATATCTTTAGGTAGATCTTTCTTTAAAGCTTCGTATTTTTTATAAAATTCGGCCGAAATATCTAGATAATTTGCTCCCGGCATAGGAACAATAGCAAGGCCGATCAATGGAAGTCCAGATTGGCTTAATTTGGTTTCTAAATTTTCTGGCCCTAATTCAGCTCCTCCGATATCGCTTAAACGGACAATTTTATCACCGTCAGTACGAATAATGATATTATTGAATTCTTCTGGCTTAGAAAGGTTTCCAACAGTTTTTACTGTTAACTCGGTGTTGTTTCCGGTTAATTTTCCAGAAGGCAATTCGACATTTTGTGAATTTAAAGCTGTACGAACATCTGCAACAGTACAGCCATAAGCAGAAAGTTTTGCGGGATCAATCCACAAACGCATCGCATAACGTTTTTGTCCCCAGATTTGTACAGCGCTAACACCTGGAATTGTTTCCAATCGCTGCGAAATAACGTTCTCTGCATAATCACTCAATTCTAAAGAACTTCTTGTGTCACTTTGAACAGTCATCGAAATAATAGCTTCACTGTCTGCATCGGCCTTAGATACAACCGGCGGGGCATCAATATCCTGAGGTAAACTTCTAATAGCTTGCGAAACTTTATCACGAACATCGTTTGCTGCTTCTTCTAAATCTTTATCAAGATTAAATTCTATTGTAATGTTGCTGCTTCCTTGGTTACTAGAGGAAGTAATGTTTCTGATTCCATCAATTGCATTAACAGCTTTTTCAAGAGGTTCTGTAATTTGCGACTCAATAATATCAGAATTTGCACCTGTATAATTGGTACGGATGGATACCTGCGCAGGGTCAATAGAAGGAAACTCTCTGACTCCTAAAAAAGTATAACCAATAAAACCGAATAAAATAATTAGTAAATTCAGTACTATGGTTAAAACAGGTCTTTTTATGCTTGTAGTTGATAAACTCATATAGGATTTATGATTTTAGAGTTCGGATTTTAGATTTTGATGAGAATTTTTAAAACTCATAACCTATAATTCAAAACTCATAACTTTGAATTATTTTACTTTAACTTTAATTGGAGCTTCATCTTTTAAAGACATTACTCCGCTTGTAATTAAAGTATCTCCTGGTTTTAATCCTGATAGAATTAAAATAGAAGAATCAGTTCTTGTTGTTGCATCAACCATTACTTCTTTTGCTTGTCCGTTATTGGCAACAAATACTTTTTTACCGTCTTGAATTGGCACAATAGCTTGAGAAGGAACAACTATAGCGTCTTTAATAATATTTAAAGGTAATTTGATGTCAGCGAAAGTTCCAGGAAAAAGTTTTCCGTCGACATTCTCAGCAAGAGCACGAACTTGAAGTGTACGTGTTGCAACGGCAACTTCTGGTTCTATGGCATATATTTTCGCATTGTATGTTTTGTCTGATCCAGAAACCTTAAAATCGATTATTGATCCTGATTTTACTTCTGAAGCGTATTTTTCAGGGATAGAAAAAGTGATTTTTAACTTACTAGTATTAACCAGTTTGGCTACTAAAACAGTGGGTGTGATATAAGTTCCAGGAGAAATATTACGCAAACCAATTTTTCCTGAAAAAGGTGCTCTTACAGAAGTTTTAGAAATTTGCGCTCTAATTAACTGGCTTTGAGCTTGAGCAGAAGCTAGGTCGGCTTTTGCAACATCTGCTTCTTCTTGGCTAATGGCTTCTTTTTGCAATAGTAATTTTGCTCTTCTTGCATTTTCAGCGGCTAAATCTTCTCTAGTTATTGCCTGTCTTAATTGTGCTTTCAGTTCAATGTCATTTACTTTTAAAAGTACCTGACCTTTGGTTACATTGGTGCCTTCATTAAAAAAGATGCCTTCTACAATTCCTGAAACCTCACTGTGAATTTCAATTTGTTCGTTTGCTTCAATAGATCCTGATAATGCTAAATTATTGTCAAATGTAGCGGTCTTTATTACGATTCCATTAACAGTTGTTGGAGCTTTTTTATCATTGAACTTTTTAGATTCGTCGTTTTTGCCCTTGTTCGAAATAATTCTATAGGTGACAAAGCCACCAATTGCAATAATTAAAAGGGTGTAAATGAGGTGTTTTAGTTTCATAAAAATGAGGTGAATATAGATTTTAGGTTTTTGTTTTTAGTAAGCTTACAAATTTAACTTTTTGGTGCGAAATCGAAAGCTGTTAGCGTTTATTTAACATTTGTATGTACAAAGGTTTGCATTTAGACTATAGACAGGCAAAAAGGTTTAATTTAAGTTTAATTTTTTTTGAAGAGAATAAAGGTGCCAAGGGTAGAATTACATTGTAAGACTTAGATAAAGGCAGGACTTTTCTAGTATGGAAGATTTTTTTTGCAATTTGTCTGATTTTTTTTGCACTTTATCGATTTTATTTGTAACATTGATATGTTAAACAAAATGAAAGATTTTTACACGAAAGCTAACGGTTGCGTTTAATTTATGTGTTAAAATACGTATGCAGAAGTTGTTTTTTTTTGGTTTTGATTATATATAATGGATAATTATATTAACAAGTGTTTATTGTTTGTTATTGAATGATATAAAAAAAATAATTTATGAAGAAAAAATTACTTCTAAGCTTATGGTTTACATTTTTACTTGTTTCAATTGGTTATCTGTTTTGGCAGAATGAGTTCCAATACAGTCTTCCAACACCTATTCCTAAAAATTATCATCCAATTGCAATGGGGTCAAAAATTGAACTTGGTCCTTGCTGTGCATTTGATAATAAACCTATTTTTATCCATTTTTATAATCCCGAATGTCCCTGTTCGCGATTTAATGTCCCCCATGTTAGCGGCTTAATTAAAAAATACGGAGATCAGGTCAATTTTAAAATAGTTGTGTTAAACAAACAGAAGAGTTTTACTATTGATGAAATTCAGCAAAAGTTTGGTGCTGATATTCCGGTATATTTTGATGAAGGAATTGCTAAAAAATGTGGTGTTTTCTCTACTCCTCAGGCAGTTTTACTAGATCATTCCCATAATTTATATTATAGAGGTAATTACAATAAAACCAGATATTGTACAGATACCAAGAGCAATTATGCCCAAATGGCGATTGATTCTCTTCTTAACCAAAAAGAGAACCCTTCTTTTAATGCTTTAGCTCTTAAAGCATACGGATGTTCATTACCAAAATGTACTAAATAACTTTTCCAAAAACCTAAATCTAATAACCTATGAAAGCAAAAGCTAGCTTAAACGAACAAGATTATCTGCACAGTTTTATGTCTACAATGACACAAAAATCAGATACAATTATTAATTATGTACTTGCGGTATATTTTCTTCTGGGTATCGGACTTTCTTTTAAATACGATACTTTTGAAATTGGCGTTGGCGTTGGGACATTAAATCTTTTGCTATACTATTCGGCAAAATTTTTCATGAAAAATTCCAAATTTTATCAATACGTTTTGTCTGTTGTTCTGGCTATTTTTATGGCGCAGTACATTTATCAAATGCATGGAATGTTCGAAATGCATTTTACAGTATTCATTGCCAGCACCATTTTGATTATTTATCAGAACTGGAAGCTTCAAATTCCGCTTACTTTATTGGTTGTTCTTCATCATGCTGGATTGGCGTACCTCCAAAATTTTATTTATAACGATGCCAACGGCCTTCAGGTGTATTTTTCGCAAGTAAACTTTGATCTCGAAACGCTGATTATTCATACCGTTTTGGCTGCAGTAGTTTTCTTTATGAACGGCTATTGGGCATACTATTTTAAAGAACATAGCGTAAATCATATCTCTAAAATTTCAGATGAATATGAATTAGAGAATATGAAATTGGCTTCGGCAAAATATAGCTCAATGTCGGCAACAAAAGATTATAATGATTTTATTCATAGAACAACTTTAGACTTAAAGCTGCCAGTAAATTCGGTTTTAAAATTGATTGATGTTTCAAAAGGGCATACCGATAATGACAAGCTGCTTAGTTATCTTGAAATGATGAGAGAAAGTGCCAAAAAAATTGATGATTTAGTCAATGATATTCATGTGAAATCAACAACCAATAGAAACTAGTTTTTTTAAACTAGAATTAAAATCAAGTCCCAAAGAAAACAATATTAATATTTTTAAACCCGATGTATGTTCAAGGATGATTTACCCACTGCAGTGCCTACGCTGCACAGTCTTAAAAGAATAATTGAATATTTTTTGAATGAAAGCATAACATTAGATTCGATTGAAAAAATGGGGATTCAATCTGATTTTGAAATAGAGGTAAAGGAGATTTTCAAAAATTATCGAACGAGTTCGCATGTTTATGATCTTGATTTTCAATATAAAAAGCTAATTCAGATTATGAATGATATTCGACAGCTTAATCTCGCTGTGAATAATGAAATTCCAGAATGGCTTGAAAATGAATTAGAAACAGTTTTTCGTAAAATCAGAAACATTCTGCTTGTCTTGGAAATCGAGTCAAATTAAGGATTAAGAATTCATTTTATACTAATTGAATTGTAAATTAATTTAAATGTAAGAGTTATGGATACCAGATTACACCGTCCAACAGCTTCGGATAGAGAAGTGGACTGGAATAAGAATAAAGTATTGCTTAGTAAAACTGATAAAAAAGGAACCATTTTATATGCCAATGAAGACTTTATAGATGTTTCTGGTTATGATGAATTTGAGCTTGTTGGCCAGCCTCATAATATTATACGTCATCCCGATATGCCAAAAGTAATTTTTAAATTCTTGTGGGATAGTATTAAATCTAGTGAAAATATTCATGTCATTATAAAAAACATGGCAAAAACCGGTCGCTATTACTGGGTTGTAACCGATTTTAAAATTGTTGCAGATACAGATGGCGAAATTGTAGGCTTCTTCTGCACTCGAAAATCGGTTCCAAACGATATTATTGTAAAATTCATTGAACCCTTGTACAAGAAACTTTTGCAGATTGAAGAAACCAGCGGTATGCATGCTTCTGAGGAATATCTTGTAGGTTTTCTAGAAGAAAGAAAGAAAACGTACATGGAATATATCGATCACATGATTGCAACCGGAAAGGATGATAAAAATAAAATAAGCAAAGGTTTATTCAGCGGTCTTTTTGAAAAGAAAAACGAGGCAAAAAAATAACAACTGATGATATACTTCATTGTGTCTGATAAAAATATTCACCCCCTTAAATTTGTCCCCCAGCAAAACTAAATCACATGAATATTAGAACGCAATGAAGTGTTTTTTTCTTTTTAGGTTCAAAGGCTCAAGGAGCAGAGGTTCAAAGTTTAAACTATAACTACAAACCTTGGCACCTTTGAGCCTTTGCATCTCTGTGTCTTTGCACCTTAACTAATATAATTCCAAATATTCTTTTTCTTGGTTAATTCTATAAAGATGTTTCTTAAAACAGCATGTTCTGGTTTTTGAAGAGCTGAATCTTCTTTTAAGATTTTCATGGCATAATTTCTTGCCAGAGATAAAATTTCTCTGTCTTTTACAATATCAGCAATTTGAAGGTTTAATACGCCGCTTTGCTGTGTTCCCATTAAATCTCCAGGACCACGAAGTTTTAAGTCAACTTCGGCAATTTCAAAACCATCGTTAGTGTGCACCATAGTTTCCATTCTAGTTTTGCTGTCAGAACTTAATTTATGTCCAGTCATTAAGATGCAATAACTCTGTTCGGCACCGCGACCAACACGTCCACGTAGCTGATGCAATTGAGAAAGTCCAAATCGTTCTGCACTTTCTATGATCATTACACTGGCATTTGGCACGTTTACACCAACCTCAATTACAGTTGTTGCCACCATAATATTAGTTTTTCCTTCAGAGAAACGCTTCATTTCAGAATCTTTATCTGCTGGCTTCATTTTTCCGTGAAGAATAGAAATAGAATATTGTGGAAGCGGAAAATCGCGAGAAATACTTTCGTAACCGTCCATTAAATCCTTATAATCCATTTTTTCCGATTCCTGAATCAGTGGGTAAACAATATAGATTTGTCTTCCTTTTGCAATTTCATCACGAAGAAATTTCCAAACTTTTAGTCTATTGGTATCATAACGATGTACAGTCTGAATTGGTTTTCTTCCAGGAGGCAATTCGTCAATAACCGAAATGTCTAAGTCGCCATATAAGCTCATGGCCAGCGTTCTCGGAATAGGAGTAGCGGTCATGACTAAAACGTGTGGAGGAATATCATTTTTCTTCCATAATTTAGATCTTTGCTCCACACCAAAACGATGCTGCTCATCAATTACAGCCAAACCTAAATTCTGAAATTGCACTTTATCTTCCAATAAAGCGTGAGTTCCAATCAAAATCTTAAGTTCACCGCTTTCTAGTTCTTCATGAATAATTTTTCTTTCAGCAGTTTTAGTAGAGCCTGTTAAAATTCGGATATTGATATTGAGTGTTTTAGCAAATTCAGATAAACCAAGAAAATGCTGATTGGCCAATATTTCTGTTGGCGCCATCAAACAAGCTTGAAAACCATTGTCAATTGCCAAAAGCATGCTCATAAAAGCAACAATCGTTTTTCCAGAACCTACGTCACCTTGAAGCAAACGATTCATTTGAGCATTACTGCCCATATCTGTCCTAATTTCTTTAATTACTCTTTTTTGAGCATTCGTTAAGTCAAAAGGAAGGTGGTTTTTATAAAATTCATTAAAAAGTTCTCCTACTTTGTCAAATGGATGTCCTTTTATTTTATGTTTTCGAATAAGATTCTTTGTAATTAATTGCAGCTGAATAAAGAACAATTCTTCAAATTTTAGTCGGAATTGTGCTTTAGCTAAAATTTCAGCACTCTTTGGAAAATGAATATTGAATAATGCAGCACGTTTTGGAATCAGTTTTAATTCTTCGATTAAAAAAGGAGGAAAAGTTTCTGTAAATAATGCTTGTGTTTCCAAGAAAAGCTGTTCCATCAACTTATTAATGGTACGGTTAGAAATTCCTTTATTAGCCAAAGCTTCTGTCGAAGGATAAACGGGCTGCATAGCCGAACGTAAACTTCTTTCGTGTTCGCTTAATAGTTCAATTTCGGGATGTGCCATACTAAATTGGCTTCCGTACAAAGAACATTTTCCAAAAATTACCAAAGGTTCGTTAATCTTTAAGCTTTCGCGAATCCATTTGTGACCCTGAAACCAGTTTAAGTCAATTTGTCCCGTATCATCAACAAAACTTGCTACGAGACGTTTTTTATTTTTAGCAAATTCAACCGTTTTAATGTTGATTATTTTACCAATAATTTGAACTTCAGAACCTGTATTCTGCAATTCGTTAATCTTGTAATAACGCGTTCTGTCAATATAACGATTCGGAAAAAGATTGACTAAATCTCCATATTTATGAATGCCCAATTCCTTGCGAAGCAGCTGGCCACGGCTCGGACCAACGCCTTTTAAGTATTCAATTGGAGTTTCTAGAAGATTATTAGACATTCGAAGATTAGTAATTTTGTAGATGCAAGAAGAAAGAAAAAAAGATAACGTTTTGTCTTTTTTCTTCTTCTATTTTCTTTTCTCTTTAAAAAGCGAAGATAGATTTTAATTGGCAAATTTGAAAATGATTTGTTGTTTTCAAGTGTTTGAAGATTAAGTTATCGTTAAGTCGTGAAGTCAAGACGCAACTATTTTAAACAAGGAAAGTCTTATAAATAGTAAACCATCAAAAAATAAAAATATGAAAAAAATTGGACTTTTAATTGTATTGCTTATTTCAATTGTCTCCTGTTCTGATAATGACGATAAACCATCTGAAAGTTACGTTGGAAAATGGACGTTGACCAGAATGGGTAGTAATAATCCCGCCGCAAATTCTATAGATGTTTTAGAATGGGAAGAATCTTATGCTTTTAATTCTAATAATACATTTTCTAAAACGAGAAAAAAAGAGGGTAAAGCTACAACCATTTCAGGAACTTATTCTGTTATAAAAACCACTGATCAAATACAGTTTGAATTAAATTATACTGCTGAAAGCGATATAGTTGCATCTTGTTTTTCAAAGGCAAAAGAAAATCTATACATCATTAACAGTACTGGAAATTTATATGGAACATGGTCTATATGTGACGGTCCATTATTGGTGTATGAGAAAAAGTAATAATTTTTGAATGCTTACTAATTCATTTTTTTGAAGCTCCGTTTCTAACGGAGTTTTTTTTTAATAATTAAAGTCAGTATTATTTTAATAAAAAAAGATAATTACTAGATTTGTTAAAACATTTAAATTATAAGCCCCAGTTATGATTAAAGAAGAAAAAGTTCCTTTTGAAACTATGGTATTTTCGGGAGTTACCTTTAAAGTAATTAACCGACACGAAGCCCACAATATTATTGGAGATCTTACCGATTTCAAGAATCAGAAAATTTATGATGTTTTCGAAGATACTTGGCGTTTTCCTGATTACGAAGAAAATCCGATATTTCTATTAGCAGAAGACGATGTAGAAATGGACTTATTTGAGATGGATTTTAGTACCGAAGAACATCCGGATATTTTTATTTTAGGATTTATTTTCAAAGGAAATCTAACAGTTGCAAAGCTTATCAGTTCTTTCGATACGGATAATTCTCCTGCTTTAATTGTTTTAGGAAAGACAACAACAGTCAATATTAATTTGTTTGGAAGTGTTCATTATTTAGGCGGAGGCTTGCAGTGCGATACACTTGCTGGAGAATATAATCACGGAGAACTTTTTGTAAAAGGCGATCTTATAGCTTGGCTAGTTTATACAGATGACATGCTGTTTCATTTTGAACGTTTTACGGATGTGCAGGCGATCATAAGTTCAGGCAGACCCGACGTTTTGATTTGCAGCAATGTGCAAGATACTGACGGATCTATTATAACAGTTGAAAATTATCTTCCTTCGACTCATAAACTTTCTGATATTGTAGAAGACTCTTTTGTTGAAAATTCAGATTACGGCACAGAAATACTTGGCAATAATTATTTAGATGTTTTTAAAGAAGGACTTTCAATCTTAGATTACGACAAAAAAGAAAAGTATATGTATGCTGATTTTCGTAATCAGTTTATCAATATGGTGAAAGTTTTGTCTGAAAATGAAGAATTGAAAGAAAACGGAAAAATCGTTAGGCATATTTCTGGAACCACTTATTTGTTTATTCCTTTTGATTACGAAGGGAAAAAATACAGCCAGATTTCTGAAGAAATTTCTAATGGCTTTAACATCAGAATGCGCGCTTTATGGTGTCATGAAGATGAAGAAATTATGATTATTCTGGAATATCTTGATGAAAACGGAGATCCAAAATACCAATGGATGAATGACGAAAATGCTGCAGGAATTGAATTTTTCTGCGTAAAAAATGCTGTCATGAAAACATTTGAAATATTGATGGCTCCAGAAGTTGATGAAGATGATGAAACAGAATATGCAGATTATAATAGCAGTTTTTCATTAGAAGAATTTGCAGTTCAATTTGGCAGCTATAAATTACCTGAAGATTTAGTAAAACTGTATGAATTCGAGCAAGAACATGGGGTAGAATCTTATTCGGAATGTTTTGGACTTACGATTACCAATGATAAAACAGGAATAAAAACATGGTCTGAGGAAGAAGAGTTTTACAATAGCTTTATTGAATTTGCAGGTGCAAATGGTTCAGGAAGTTCTTATGCATACTGGCTTATTGATAAAGATTTGAATAATTGCCCGATTGTGGTTTTTGGTGACGAAGGTGGAGTTCACATTGTGGCAGAAAGTACTCGTAAACTAATTCAGCTTCTGACATTAGACACTGAAATTTCTGTTGATTTTGATTCTGTTTATTTTTATAAAGATGAAGAGTATTATGAAGAAAGCGAGAATAAAGAAGAGTTTCAAGAATGGGTTAAAGAAGAGTTTGATCTCGATGCAATAGAAACAAACGAGGAAGCAGATGAAATTGTAGATCAGGCGCAAAGAAAGTATAAGCAAAAGTTTAACGATTTTTTAGTAAAGTTTGGTATCGAAATCAGCGAAGAAGATGAATAGTAGTTTTTATCTTTGACTAAAAATTTAAAAAAAATGAAAACACATTTAGCGCTTTTACGCGGAATCAACGTTTCGGGACATAATATGATGAAAATGGAGGCTTTGAAAGCAATGCTAGAGAACCTTGGATTTCAAAATGTCCGAACGTACCTGCAATCTGGAAATGTTTTTGTGGATAGCGAAGAAGACGCTTCAAAAATTGGCTTTATGATCAAACAGGAAATTTTTAAGGTTTTTGGCCATGAAGTTCCTGTTGTAATGATTACTAAAGAAAATTTAGAATCGTGTTTTGCCAATAATGCGTTTTTGAAAGAGAAAGATGCTGATATGAAAAAACTATATGTTGCTTTTGTTTCAACAACTCTAAAAAAAGAAAACATAAACGATTTAAAAATAAGTCAGTTTAAGCCAGACGAAGCGAGTATTGATGAAAACAGAATTTTTATAAAGTACGCTGTTGGTGCAGGAAAGACCCGTTTTGACCAAAAATATATTGAGAAAAAATTAAATGTAACTGCAACAATTCGCAACTGGAACACAGTTACGAACCTGCTTAAAATGTATGAAGAATAATGAAGAAGTTTTTTTTATTAGTTTTGGTTCTTGCAATGACTGTAAATGCTAATGTTTACGCCCGAAATACAAAAACAGTTCCTGAAGATTTTAATACCTTTTTCAGTAAATTCAATGCCGATTCAAAATTTCAAATCAGCAGAGTAATTTTTCCTCTAAAATACAAAGCAAACAATGAAGATTTTGAACTGACAGATTATACAATGACAAAAGAAAAGTATAAAGTTCTTAATTTGAACAGAAAAGCAGATGAAAAGTATTTGAAAAGAACAATCTTAATAAAGAAAAATAAAGTTACTCTTGAAGAGCGTGGTCTTGACAACGGAATTTACATTGATTATGTCTTTGAATTAAAAGATGGTAAATGGTTCCTGAAAACTTTCGTAGATCAATCTACTTAGTATTTAAAATATATTAATCCCGAATCCATTTTTGCATAGTAGGAAAAGGCATTTTCTGCTCTTTTTCTGCTTTTTCATTTCCAACACACAGCCCCATCCATTCTAAAAGAGGCAGCCCCATATAATTTCCAGATTTAAAATTAGAAATAAACCATTCAGAATGACCTTTGTATCCGTCTGGATGGAATACAAATTCGAGCGGAAGCTGTAAATGTTTTAAAGCTGCGTAAGACCATAAAATTGCAACAATCTCATCTCCTTGTGTTGGCCAGTCTTTGGAAATTTTTGATGAGCCAATTAATTTTCTTTCTGCTGGAGCTGTTACGGCAAGGTGACCAGCTTCATGTAAAATATCGCCAGGATATAATAATCTATTATAATCGATATAAATGCAATTAGGTCCTAAATCTAAACCTGGCAAAAAGGTTTCATCAAGGTCTTTTTCAATAATTTTAATACCAATTTCTTTCAAAAAGATTAGTACTTTTTTTACTTCCTCTTTTTCTTTTAAATCCATATTAATTTGTTTTTAAAACAGTTTTCTTGATGTAAATAGTGTCGGCATTATGAAAAGCTCCTTTTCTCATTCCACCGCCAAAAGGCTGTATATATTGAATATTTTGCGATACGTAACCTTCTTTTTTGATAGGTTCGTTTACAGCCAATGTTGGCGCTTCGAAGCCAAAAAAGGTAAATTGATGATATCTTTTTTCTTTTAATGAAAAATAACCATTTGACTGGCTTGAGGTTTCACCAACGTCACAATTTTCAATGGGCTTTCTAGTCTCGAAATCGTAAATATAACCCGTAATTTGCGGCCTTTTGCATCTGTTAACCAAACAACTTTGCAAAGAGAAAGAAATAAGAACTAGAAATATAAATTTATAAAAAACCTTCATTTATTTTTTTATTAAATCACAATACCAAAATCCAAAATCAAAAGCAGTTTCATCATTGGTATCGCAAGCTGTGTTAGAAGAATCTTTCTTTTCAGGCTTTTCATATTTTCGGTAGACAATTTCGCCAATTTCAAAATCAATTGGTTTTGAAAAAATAGGACCATCAAAAGTAAAAGTATGAAATTCGCCATTTTCACCACAAACATCCACATTTTCAGGTAAATCATTTATAAAATCTTGATCTATAATTCGGCCTATAAAACTTTTATCCAAGTATTTTTCGTTTACACAAACCACAATGGTTTTGAATCCCAGTGCAATAAATTCTTGAATTAATTCTTGAGTTGGAATTTTCCAAATTGGAAAAACAACTTTTAAGCCAATTTTTGCCAATTGATTTTCGCGATATTGACGCAAATCTTCCAGAAAAATATCTCCAAAAACAGAATGTGTTATTCCATGATGTTTTAATTCGGTTAAAACTTCGGTCATCACTTTTTCATAAACTTCCATAGTTGGCATTTCTGGAACTTCAAGAATTTTTAATGGTATTCCGAGGCTTTGCGCTTGTTCCTGCAATAGTTCAACACGAATTCCGTGCATTGAAATACGTTGATATTGCTGGTTTACGCTTGTTAGCAAACATTCTATCTGAAAATCAGTATTTTGAAGTGTTTTATATAAGGCTAGAGCAGAATCTTTACCGCTGCTCCAATTAAATAAGGCTTTTTGAACTGTAGGCACGATTGGGTAGTTTAATAATGTAAACTTACAAAATTGATTCTATTTGTAAAGGAAACCTTTGTAACTTTGGGATTTTACATGCCAAATTAAGATGCTATTTAGAGAAAAATTTAAAACCAATTCAAGTAGATTGCAAAACTGGGATTATTCTAGTGAAGCGGTTTATTTTATTACGATTGTTACCAAAAATAGGAAATCTATTTTTGGTGCTATTGAAGGCGGAAAAATGATTTTAAATGAAAATGGAAAGATTATTGAAAAGGAATTATTAAAATCGATTAAGATTCGTAAAAATTGGTTTTTTCATAATTGGATTATTATGCCAAATCATATTCATTTATTAGTAGAAATTCAAAATACGGTTGTTTCTAATAACATGGAAACCCCCCATCATATCGTAGAGACGCACTGCAGTGCGTCTACGTCTAGTATATCCACAACAGAGAATAATATTTCGGATGTTTCTTTGTCGACAAGCGCGCGTGAGACGCACTGCAGTGCGCCTCTACAGGACCAAACGGGTTCTGGATTTTCTAGAAAGCCCAATTCGATTTCATCATTTGTTGCTATTTTTAAATCAATTACCACAAAACAAATAAACGATGTTGAATCAATTTGTCAGACTAATTATCACGACCATATTGTTAGAAATTACAAAATGTTCGAAAAGATTTACGATTACATTAAACATAATCCAATATCTTGGGAAACAGATTCTTTAAAATAAATTTTCAATGAAATACATTTTTTTATTATTCACTGGTTTTCTTTTTGCGCAGCAAACTCAATACGTCGATTTTAAATCTGTTTCAGGACAATTGTCTTTGAATTCAAAAGAAAAAATAGTTTCTGGTGCAGTCGATTTTCAATTTGAGGTTTTAAAGGATTGTGATACTATTTCGCTTGATGCTAAGAATATGGAATTCTCGAACGCGAAAATCAACGAGAAGGAAATTGTTTTCATTAATACAACCAAGCAATTAAAATTGGTTTTTCCATTTAAAAAAGGAGAAAATCATCTAACTTTTAATTATTCAACAAAACCAAAACAAGCCTTATATTTTGTTGAAATGGAAAACGAAGAAGTGCAGATTTGGACACAAGGGCAGGGAAGATACACGAGTAATTGGTTTCCAAGTTTTGACGATGTGAATGAAAAATTGATTTTTAGTTTGGGCATTTCTTACGATAAGGAGTATCAGGTAGTTTCAAACGGAGTTTTAAAAGAAAAAACAGCTAACGGAAATCTAAACCACTGGCAATATCAGATGGAGAAACCAATGAGTTCGTATTTGCTAATGCTGGCTATTGGAAAATTTGATAAAAAAGAATTTAAATCTAAAAGCAGAGTACCTTTAGAATATTATTACGAACCCAAAGACGCAGATCGTTTTGAACCAACTTATCGTTATTCAAAACGGATTTTTGATTTTCTGGAAAAAGAAATTGGAGTAAAATATCCTTGGAAAATCAATAGACAGATTCCAGTAAGAGACTTTTTGTATGCTGGAATGGAAAATACGACTTCAACTCTTTTTGCAACACGCTATGTAGTAGATTCAACAGGTTTTTGCGATCGAAATTACACTAATGTTGATGCGCATGAATTGGCACATCATTGGTTTGGAGATCTTATAACCGCTGAAAGCAGCACGCACCATTGGCTTCAAGAAGGATTTGCGACATACTTTGCCTTGCTTGCTGAAAAAGATATTTACGGAGAAGATTATTTCTATTCTAAGTTATACGATACGGCACAGCAAATAAAATTTGCCTCTCGCACCGATACTATTCCGGTTTTAAATCCAAAAGCAAGTTCGCTGACATTTTATGAAAAAGGAGCGTGGGCATTATTCGTTTTGCATGAATCTATTGGAGATAAGGCTTTTAAAAAAGCAATTAAAAGTTATTTAAATAAGTACGCTTATCAAACGGTAAATACACAGAATTTTTTCGACGAGATAAAAAAAGTGTCTGATTTCGATTTGGATAAATTTCAAAAAACTTGGTTGGAATTAACGGCTTTTGATACGCCAACTGCAAATGCTTTATTAAGTAAAAACAAAGCAATCCAAAAAAGACTGGAAATCGATAAATTGAAAAAAACGCCTTTAGTAGAGAAAACAGATATCTTGAAGAACGTTTTAGTATCAGATGTTTATCAATCTGTAAAAGAAGCTGTTGTGGATCAGTTGGAAAATGAAAAATACGAAGACAAAAAGGAGCTTTTGCTTTTAGCATTGCAAACGAATAATAGTAAAGTCCGTCAGAATCTGGCTGGATCTTTAACCAAAATTCCAGAAGATTTTAGAACAAATTATGAAACACTTTTAGATGATAAATCCTATCAGACGCAAGAAATAGCACTTTATTGGCTGTGGAGAAATTTCCCCGATCACAGAACAGGATATTTGGATAAATCTAAAGATTGGATTGGTTTTAATGATTATAATATAAGAACATTGTGGCTTTCTCTTGCTTTGTCAACACCAAATTATAGTAATGAGCAAGATTCTTTGGTAGATCAACTGATTTCATTTTCGTCTACAAAGTACGAAGCTACAACACGACAAAATGCTTTAGAAAAACTAATTGCTTTTAAAATTATTAACGATCAGGTTTTGAGTAATTTAGTTGGCGCTACTACGCACCATATGTGGCAATTTTCAAAATTTGGAAGAGATACAATTAGACTTCTGTTGAAAAATCCTGAAATGCGTGCTTCATTTAATAGAATTTTGCCTAATTTGACACCCGATGAACAGTTTCAATTGAATCGTTTGTTGAAAGAGTAAATTAGAGTTGAGTAGAAGAAAGAAATAAGAGGCAAGATTTCTAGAAAAAGATAAAAAAGTCTTTCTTCTTACTTCTTTCCTCTATTAATTCTCAAAAAAATATATCCCAAAAACAAAACCTACATTACAATTTATGAGAGCATTGGTTATTTCAGGAGGTGGCAGTAAAGGCGCATTTGCCGGTGGTGTTGCCCAGTATTTAATAGAAGAAAAAAGACACGAATACGATTTGTTTTTAGGAACTTCGACAGGAAGTTTATTGATTCCGCATTTAGCTCTCGGTCATATCAAAAAAATTCATTCTGTATATACCAATGTTACTATGTCAAGTATCTTCAATATTTGTCCATTTGTGGTGAAAAATAAAGGTGGCGTTGATATCGTGACAATTAATCACTTTAATGTACTGCGTCAGTTTTTTAAAGGAAAACGAACTTTTGGAGAAAGTAAAGGGCTGAAAAAGTATATTCAGAATAATTTTTCTCTTTCAGATTTCAATAAACTTAAAAAACTAAAAACAGATGTTATTGTTACGGTAACCAATTTTACTAAAAACGAATCAGAATATAAATCTGTAAAAGACTGTACGTACGAAGAATTTTGTGAATGGTCTTGGATATCGAGTAATTATGTTCCTTTTATGAGTTTGGTTGAAAAAAACAATTGCGAATATGGTGATGGTGGATTTTCAAGCTTAGTTCCAATACGTGAAGCAATTAACAGAGGAGCTACAGAAATAGATGTAATTGTGCTTGAAACAGAGGTAAATACAACCAAGACAGTAATTGGTAAAAATCCGTTTTCATTAATGATCGATTTATTCCGAATTGCTTTAGATCAAGTAGAAAAACATGATATTGCTATAGGAAAACTTATGGCAAATAATAAGAATGTAAAGCTAAATTTATATTACACTCCCATGAAATTAACCGATAATGCCTTGATTTTTAATAAAGAGGTAATGAAAGAATGGTGGGAACAAGGTTATGAGTATGCTCAGAATAAGTCTGAGGTAATGAGCGACAATAAGATATTTATTTAAGAGTTAAGAGTTCAGATTTAGAAAATCAATCTAAAATCTGAACTCTAAAATCTAAAATATTTTTAATACCAAAGTTCGGCTACTTCATTTTTAATAAATCCTAACGCAGCATTACTTGGAGATTGTTTTTCTAGTAAATCATTCAAAATTACTTCTCGTAATTTGTCTGCATTATCTACTTTATCGCTCATTGCAGCTTTACGAATCATTTGGATTGTTGCATTTTTTGCAGTTATAATGATTGTCCAGCAGTCTTCTGACATATAAATCTGCTGTGTTAAATTGTGCTCAAATTCCTGTTCAATTTGGTCAATTACATAATTTTCGTAATCATGTTTATTTTGAGAAATAGGAGAAATTCTGATTAACAATTTTGTCAAGTTAATACGCTCCAAAAACAAAGTCATACGCTCGTAAGCCTGTAAACGTATGGGCAACGACTCTTTATGTGCTTGTTTGTTTAATAAAAAAGCACGTTTTCGGTCATTGTTTTTAATATGTAACTCAAAAAAACGATAAGCTACAACTCCTGTAACTAAGGCTGGTAAAGTATAACTCGCAAGTTCTATTATTTTGTTGAAATCCATTTGAATAATTTTTAAGCAAAAATATACTTTTTGATCAAAAATCAACTTTAAATTTATAGTAATAAACAAAAAGGAAGATGTACTTTTGCGACTTGTTTTTTAATGAGACCAAAATATATTTTGAATGGATTCATACCTAATACTTTTTCTTTGTTTGGCAGCGTTTGCTGCAGGATTTATTGATGCAATTGTAGGTGGCGGCGGATTAATCCAAACACCAATGGGATTAATTTTATTGCCAAATCTCCCTGTTTCGACTGTAGTTGGAACTTTGAAAATTCCAGCATTCAGCGGAACTGCTTTTGCCGCTTTTCAATATTTGAAGAAAGTAGTGATCCAGTGGAAACTCTTACTTATTATGATGTGTCTGGCGGTTCCGTCAGCATTTTTAGGATCTACAATTTTAACAATGGTCAGCAATGATTTTATGAAACCGCTTTTGTTAGTGGTTTTATCGTTGTTGTTTGTATATACTTATGCCAAGAAAAATTTCGGACAGCATGTTGCTAAAGATCATTCGATGGCAACCCAAATATTTTATGCTGTTGTTATTAGTATAATTGTTGGATTTTACGACGGTTTTATAGGGCCTGGCACAGGAAGTTTCTTTGTTGTGGCTTTTATTGCGCTTTTAGGATTCGATTTTCTTCACGCTTCAGCGAATGCTAAAATGGTAAATTTAGCAACCAATTTCGGTTCGATTTGTCTATTTATGATTAAAGGAAAAATTATCTGGGCAATTGCAATTCCGATGGCAATTAGCAATGGGTTGGGCGGATGGCTTGGAGCAAAACTGGCGATCAACAAAGGAAATGGTTTTATTCGAATTTTCTTTTTAATTGTTGTAGTCGGAACTTTGATTCGTTTTGCTTACGACGTATTTTTTAAATAAGATTCTAAGTTGCTAAGGTTCTAAGACTCTGAGATACTAAGTTTTTTTTTGAATAGCCGTTGGTTTTTTCTTTTTCAGATTTTAAAGAAAAATTAAAAAATAAGTATAATATCTAATTCCAATTTTCTCAGAATATTTAAAGAAAACCAATTGTCTGTTTTCTAGCCCCGATTGAGGCGGTATCCTCGTAGCGGAGCGGAGAGATATAGCCGAAAGCGGGAAACCATGTCTGAAAAAATGCCTTTTGTTTGGCTTCGAAAAAAAAACTTAGCGGCTTAGAATCTTAGCAACTTAGAACCTTCCAAAAGCATCTTAGGAACTTTCTTTTTTAATTCTTATTTTTGCATAAAAGGAGAAAATTACATGCAGAAATATATTGACCAGCTCAACGAAGCGCAGAGAGCGCCTGTTTTAAAGAAAGACGGGCCAATGATTATTATTGCTGGTGCAGGTTCGGGAAAAACACGTGTTTTAACCATTAGAATTGCGTATTTGATGGCTCAAGGTATTGATGCCTTCAATATTTTGTCGCTTACTTTTACCAATAAAGCAGCCCGCGAGATGAAACACAGAATTTCGGATATTGTGGGGGCTAGTGAGGCAAAGAACCTTTGGATGGGAACTTTCCACTCTATTTTTGCTCGTATTCTGCGTGCCGAATCAGATCATTTGGGGTATCCTTCAAATTTTACAATTTATGACTCTCAGGATTCGGCTAGATTGATTTCTTCTATTATAAAAGAAATGCAGCTAGATCGTGATATTTACAAACCAAAACAAGTTTTAGGACGTATATCTAATTATAAAAATAGTTTAATTACGGTTAAAGCGTATTTTAACAATCCAGAACTGGTTGAGGCCGATGCAATGGCAAAAAGGCCAAGATTGGGAGAGATTTATCAGCAGTATGTTGATCGCTGTTTTAAGGCTGGGGCAATGGATTTTGATGATTTATTGTTGAAAACCAATGAACTATTAACTCGTTTCCCTGAAGTTTTAGCAAAGTACCAAGATCGTTTCCGTTATATTTTGGTTGATGAGTACCAAGATACGAATCACTCTCAATATCTGATTGTTAGAGCTTTGTCGGATAGATTTCAGAATATTTGTGTGGTAGGAGATGATGCGCAGAGTATTTATGCTTTCCGTGGTGCGAATATCAATAACATTCTGAATTTCCAAAAAGATTATGAAGGTGTAATTATGTTCCGTTTAGAGCAGAATTACCGTTCGACAAGAAACATTGTAGAAGCGGCAAATACCGTGATGGAACACAATAAAACCAAACTAGATAAAGTAGTTTGGACGGCAAACGAGTTTGGACCAAAGATTAAAGTTCATAGAAGTTTGACTGATGCAGAAGAAGGTCGTTTTGTGGCAAGCACGATTTTCGAACAGAAAATGCAAAATCAATTGCATAACGGTGCTTTTGCAATTTTGTATCGTACCAATGCTCAGTCGCGCGCCATGGAGGATGCTTTGAGAAAACGTGATATTCCGTATAGAATTTATGGTGGTTTATCTTTCTATCAACGTAAAGAGATCAAAGACGTTTTATGTTATTTGCGTTTGGTTTTAAATCCAAAAGACGAAGAAGCTTTGGTTCGTGTAATCAATTATCCAGCACGTGGAATTGGAGACACAACAGTTGAAAAATTAACTATTGCTGCTAATCATTACAAACGTTCGATTTGGGAAGTAATGGTAAATATTGATAAAATCGATTTAAAATTGAATGCTGGTACAAAGAACAAATTGAAAGATTTTGTTACTATGATCCAGAGCTTTCAGGTTATCGATCAGAACCAAGATGCTTTTTATATTACTGACCACGTTGCAAAGAAAACCGGATTAGTTCAGGAATTGAAGAAAGATGCTACTCCAGAGGGGATGGCGAAAATTCAGAACATCGAAGAACTTTTAAACGGTATTAAAGATTTTACCGAAGGGCAAAGAGAAATTGATGGAGCAAGAGGTGCGCTTTCTGAGTTTATGGAAGATGTAGCTTTGGCAACAGATTTGGATAAAGATACAAACGATGATGATCGTGTTGCTTTGATGACCATTCACTTAGCAAAAGGATTGGAGTTTCCGCATGTATTTGTAGTAGGAATGGAAGAGGATTTGTTTCCGAGTGCCATGAGTATGAGTACGAGAAGTGAATTGGAAGAAGAGCGACGTTTATTCTACGTAGCATTAACTCGTGCAGAACATCAAGCGTATTTGACCTATGCTCAGTCTCGTTATCGATGGGGAAAACTAACGGATAGTGAACCTTCTCGTTTTATTGAAGAAATTGATGGTCAGTTTTTAGAATATTTGACTCCAGCCGAAACAAATTATCGTTATAAGTCTCCAATTGATGGCGATATTTTTGGAGATGTAGATAAATCAAAATTGCGATTGGCAAAACCAGTAGGAGGAACTCCGCCCAAACATATTACAGACAACAGTCCGAAGCCTGATTTAAATATTAGAAAACTAAAACCAGTTTCTGGAAATGCGCCAAGTAACGGAAATTCGAATTTATTTGATAGTAAATTGACTGTAGGAAATATTGTCATGCATGAACGTTTTGGAAAGGGAGAAGTGATGAATTTAGAAGGTGTTGGTCCAGATAGAAAAGCAGAAATTAAATTTGAAGTAGGAGGAATTAAGAAATTGTTGTTAAGATTTGCTAAATTAGATGTCGTAGGATAAAAATGTTTCAAGTTTTAAGTTTCAGGTTTCAAGTTATTACAAAGTAACTTGAAACCTGAAACGTTAAACAAGTTAAGCTTTAAACTAAAAAACAAAATGGCCGAATTTATAAAAATATACCCAGACAAACCTAGTGAAGCTGCTATTGCAAAAGTGGTAAAAGTGCTTCAGAATGGTGGTTTGGTAATTTATCCAACTGATACTGTTTATGGGTTAGGCTGTGATATTACCAATTCGAGAGCGTTAGAAAAAATTGCTAGAATAAAAGGAGTAAAACTGGAGAAGGCAAACTTTTCCTTTATTTGCCATGATTTGAGTAATTTATCAGATTATGTAAGGCAGATTAATACTTCAACTTTTAAGATTTTAAAGAGAGCCTTGCCAGGACCGTATACTTTTATTTTACCTGGAAATAATAGCTTGCCGAAAGAGTTTAAAAAGAAAACTACAGTTGGTATTCGTGTGCCTGATAATAATATTATATTGGAGATTGTTCGCCAGTTAGGAAATCCGGTTGTTTCAACTTCTATTCGAGATGAAGATGATGTAATAGAATATACTACCGATCCAGAATTAATTTTTGAGAAATGGCAGAATATTGTAGATCTTGTAATCGATGGTGGCTATGGAGATAATGTAGGTTCTACAATTATTGATCTTTCTGAACATGAGCCAGTTATCGTAAGGGAAGGTAAGGGAGATATTGATATTTTGTAAAAAAATACACTAAAAGTATAATAGTATAGAAATTATGAGTAACTTTATTATGTTAAAATTTAGTTAGTTACTTAAAAATAATGCTATTCTTGATTTATATTTAATTGGTTATTAAAAAAATTAAGGATACATAAAAGCAGGTCATTAGACCTGCTTTTTCTGTATTATAAAGTATGTGAAACTCTAATTATTTTTGTTGTTTCTTCATTTCTTTTTCAATCATATCATAGAATTGATCGATTTTTGGCATAACAACAATACGAGTTCTTCTGTTACGAGCTTTGTTTTCAGCAGAATCGTTTGCAACTAATGGTACATAAGAACTTCTACCTGCAGCAATTAATTTAGCTGGGTTAACACCAAGATCGTTTGTTAATACACGAACGATTGAAGTAGAACGTTTAACACTTAAATCCCAGTTGTCTAAGATAATTCCGTTGCTTTTGTAAGGAACGTCATCAGTGTGTCCTTCAACCATACATTCGAAATCTGGTTTATCGTTTACAACTTTAGCAACTTTTGCTAAAACAGATTTAGCTTTGTCACTTACGTCATAGCTTCCGCTTTTGAATAATAATTTATCAGCGATAGAGATAAATACAACTCCTTTTTCAACATTGATTTCGATGTCTGGATCATTAATTCCAACTGCACCTTTCAAGCTTGTAACTAATGCTAAAGTAACACTGTCTTTTTTAGTTAAAGCATCTTGAAGTCTAGAAATTTTCAAATCTTTTTCTTTTAAACTTTCAAGAGATTTTTCAAGGTTTTCAGCACCTTTAGTAGTTAAGATAGTTAAATCTTTAGAGCTGTTGATTAAATCTTGATTATGTTGTTTGTAGCTTTCAGCTGTAGCAGCTAATCCAGCTTTTTCTTCTAAGCACGTGTTTAATTTTACAGTACAAGAGTTTAACAAATCTTGAGTCTCTTTGTTTTTAGCTTCTAACTCTGCATATTTCTTTTTAGAAACACAAGATGTTAGGGCCATTAATACTGATAGTGCGATAACTATTTTTCTCATAAATTTAATTTTAATTAGACTTGATTACAAATTTAGTTTTTAATATTTTGAATACTGTTAAAGATTTCTTTAAATAAGGTCAATTTCTTGATGTAATAAAGGAAAACGATGCTTTTCACCGAATAGTATTGCTGTATTTGAAAATCTTTTCGTTTTTTAAGATATTTTAAAGATAAGCAATAAAATGAAAAATGGGCTTTTAAAATGGCAAGAGTGTGCCCGAATTTACCTTGTGTAAGAAAACGGATACCGGCAATGCCATCTAATACCATGCGGAAAAAAATCACAAAAAATAATCCTTTGGAAGGGAGATTTTTAACCAACATTAGTAGTGAATTTCTAAAATTCAAGTAAGTTTTTTTAGGATTTCCTTGCTGTAAAGTTGCGCCGCCAACATGATAAACAACAGATTGGTAATTATATTTTATAATATGCCCTTCATTTGCAGCTCGCCAGCATAAATCAATTTCTTCCTGATGTGCAAAGAAGCTTTCGTCAAAACCTCCTAATTCATGAAAAACGTTCTTTCTAATAAAGAAACATGCGCCTGAAGCCCAGAACAATTCAATATTATCATTGTATTGCCCATTGTCTTTTTCAATTGTATCAAATATTCTTCCTCTGCAAAAAGGAAATCCGTATTTATCGATAAAACCACCGGCAGCACCTGCATATTCAAAGTATTCCTTGTTTTTAAAATCAAGAATTTTTGGCTGAATAATAGCGGTTTGATTTTCTTTTTCGAAAGTGTCTAGAATGGGCTGAAGCCAGTTTTCTGTGACTTCAATATCTGAATTTACTAATGCATATATTTCAGCATCAATATGTTTTAAGGCGTCATTATAACCTTTTGCAAAACCATAATTGCCTGAATTTTTTATAATTTTTACAGTTGGAAAATGTTCTGTAACATACGCAACAGAATTGTCCGTAGAATCATTGTCAGCAACGTAAATCGATGCTCCTTCTGAAAACTGAATAACAGATGGTAAAAACTGCTCCAGCAATTTTACTCCGTTCCAATTTAAAATTACAACTGCTATTTTATCCAAAAGTATTAGTTCTTTATTATTTGTTAGTGGTTTTCTTTATAGTCTGGCAGATTTTTTAAAAACTCATATTTCTCGTTTTCAAAATCCATTTGACAATAAAAATGGTTCAGTCCGTTGGTAACATTCAAAAACCGTGCCTGCATTGTCATATTGTAACGTGCAATTTGATCAAAAGTTGCCTGAGAGATTTTAACTTCTGGAGCTTTGCATTCTACTAATATGTGTATAGAACCATCTGGGTTAAATACAACAACATCGTATCGCTTTCGTAATCCGTTGACGGTTAAAACTTTCTCGACATTAATAAGTGATTTTGGGTATTTTTTTTCATGCATTAAAAAATGAACTACGTGTTGGCGAACCCATTCTTCTGGCGTAAGAATTATAAATTTTTTCCTGATTTCATCAAAAATAGACACTTTATTTTCGCTATTTTTGAATCGGAAAGTATAAGCTGGGAAATTAAGTTTAAGCATAAAGCAAAAATATAAAATAGTTTCAGGTTTCAAATTTAAAGTTTCAAGTTTTGAAACAGAATTTGAAACCTGAAACTTGAAACAAAAGATTGAATGGACGAAGTAGTAAAAATTGTTAACGAAATTAAAGCCGGAGATATTAAACCGATTTATTTTTTAATGGGTGAAGAACCTTATTATATAGATAAATTGTCTGAATATATTGAACAGAATGTATTAGCTGAAGAAGAAAAAGGTTTTAATCAGACAGTTTTATATGGAAGAGATGTATCAATTGATGATATTGTTTCAACGGCCAAGCGTTATCCTATGATGGCTGAACGTCAGGTTGTTATCGTAAAAGAAGCGCAGGATTTGTCCAGAACAATCGATAAAATAGAATCTTACGTAGAAAATCCAATGCAAACAACTGTTTTAGTTTTTTGTTATAAATATAAGACACTAGATAAACGTAAAAAAGTTACTAAGCTATTAGGACAAAAAGGCGTTGTTTACGAAAGTAAAAAATTATATGAAAATCAAGTAGGAGACTGGATTAAACGCGTTTTGGCTGGAAAAAAATATACAATTGATCCTAAAGCAAATGCCATGCTTGTAGAATTTTTAGGTACAGATTTGAGTAAGATCAACAATGAGCTAGAAAAGCTACAGATTATTTTACCGCAAGGTACGATGATTACTGCGGAGCATATTGAAGAGAATATTGGTTTTAGTAAAGATTATAATGTATTTGAACTTAGAAAAGCAATCGGAGAACGTAATCAATTGAAAGCGTATAAGATAGCAGAAAACTTTGCTCATAATCCTAAAGAATATCCTTTAGTTATGACTACTGGGTTGGTATTTGGGTTCTTTGTCCAGCTTTTAAAATATCACGGATTAAAAGACAAGAATCCTAAAAACGTTGCAGCAACACTTGGAGTAAATCCGTTTTTCTTAAAAGAATATGATTTGGCAGTAAAAAACTATCCAATGAGAAAGGTGAGTCAAATTGTTGGAGCCTTACGGGATATTGATGTTAAAAGTAAAGGGGTAGGTGCCAACGCGTTACCACAATCGGATTTACTAAAAGAAATGCTCTATAAAATATTTAATTAAGCCATTAAAATTCACGATATTTGCGTTTCTAAAAATTTTACTACTTAAAAATAATTGCACAATTATGGGAATGAATAAAA